>Ga0123352_10000756_pt1 | contig 40226 bp, 39 predicted proteins | sample TergutLab28metaG_FD_89700 | JGI IMG/M metagenome (GOLD analysis project Ga0123352, IMG submission 89700) | Labiotermes labralis P1 segment gut microbial communities from Petit-Saut dam, French Guiana - Lab288 P1 | ecosystem: Host-associated > Arthropoda: Insects > Digestive system > Gut ... | reverse complement strand
GGCTGTGCGCGAGACCGAGTGCCGGGTAGTAGTTGAAGAACGCGTAGATCCACCCGTACAACGGCAGATACGAGAACAGAAACACCAGCACCAGAAACGGCACCAGATACAAGAACAAGCCGAAGCTCTGCGCCCGTGAGCCGCGAGTGGAGGCCTGCATCACGGTTCGAGCGCCGGTTCGCATGATCTGTTCCCTTCGAGTCCGCCGATCAGGCCGCGTGCGATGGCCAAGGCGTCGGTGATCGCCGTGCCGATGACGACCGAGGTGGCGCCGGACCGGAAAGCGGCGTGGATGTCGCTCACCGTGGAGATGCGACCCTCCGCGATGAGCGGCGTGCTCGGAAACCGCTCCCGGATCGCAGCGACGGCGTGGACGTTCGGCCCGTGCGGGCGCAGGTCCATGGGGCCTTCCGGAACCAGCGTCGTCGCAAGCGCGTCGGCGCCCGAGTCGATCGCGTGGGGCGCGGCGCCGACGTCGTCCAGGTCGGCGAGCACGAGCATGCCGTGGGCGTGCGCGTGCGCGATCAGAGCGTCCAGGCTCTCGCCGCGGGGCCGATCCCGAGCCGTTCCGTCCATGGCGATGACCTCGAGCCCACGGTCGGCGATGTCATCGATGTCCGCGCGCGTCGCCGTGATGAAGACCTCGCTGCCTTCGCGTCGGCGCTTCCTGAGCCCGATCAGCGGAACCCGAACCGCGGCCCGGACGGCGGTGATGTCGCTCGGACCCTCGACGCGAACCCCGCGGGCGCCGGCGATGTAGGCCGCCTGAGCCATCGCGGCCATGATGTCGGGGCGCCGCAGGGGGCTCCCGATGGGGGCCTGGCAAGAGACGACGACGCCCCCCTCGAACCAGTCGAACCCCCTCGGGGAGGTCTCTGCGAGAACCAAACGAGCCTCCTGCGCGAGTGTCGTCCGCTCCTCATTGAGCGGATGACGTGGGGCCACGCTAGTCATATGCCTAGAGAACCGCAATAACCATAGGGTTTTTGCCACGGGCGTTTGCCGAGCGGCCTGCGGGGGCGCCGCGATCGCCCTACGCCTGCCGTGTCTCCGGGGCGGGTTCGGGGTTCACGACGAGTTCGTACCGATCCCCGCGGTAGATCGAGACCGAGATCTCCAGCGGGGTGGAGGTGCTGTTCGCATTGCCGGTCCGCGTGTGGACGGCGAGGCACGGAGCCTCCAGCGGGATGTCGAGCAGTTCCGCCTGTTCCGGGGTCGGGTGCACCGCCGAGATGCGACTCTCGCCGCGCTCCAGAACGACGCCGTATTTGCGCTGCAGCAGCCCGTACAGCGAGCCCGTGAGATCCTCGCCGAGCAACCCGGGGAAGGAGGACGCCGGAAGCGTCGTGTACTCCACGCAATACGGCGCGTTGTTGCCCAATCGGAGCCGTTGCAGTTGGTAGACCAACTGCGCGCCCTCCAGGCCCAGCGCACCCGCCGTCTCGTCGTCCGCTCGAGAGATCGAAGCGGAGATGAGCTGTGCGCTGGGAACGATCCCCGCCGACAGCATCGACTCGGTGAACGAGGCCAGGGTCATCTTCCTGCTGACGCGCGAGGGCGCGACGAAGGTCCCTCGTCCCCGCACCGCGGTGATCCGCTTCGCGTCCAGCAGCCCCTGCAGCGCACGTCGCACCGTCATCGCCGAGACGGCGAACTCCTTGACGAAGTCCTGCTCCGTCGGAAGCCGGTCGCCGGCCTCCATCTGGTCGATCCGGGCGGAGATCTGGCTCATGACCGCCTGATACTTCGAGACCATCGACGGCTGCCCTACGCCGGTGCGACGGGCGCCCCGCCCGCCCTCGCCGACCGCTGCGCGGCATCGACGATGCGCAGGGTGCGCAGGCCCGCACCGCCGTCCGGCTGCGGGGTGCGACCGCTCGCGACGGCGTCGAGGAATTCGGCGATCATCGCCTCGTCGAGGTCGTCGCCCGTCCCGATCCAGAGCGGGCCGGTCGCCTCGAAGCCGCCCAGGTGCTGGGCGAAGGGGTCGACCCGGACGCTTCCGCGGGTCCCGATGACCTCGAGCTGCAGACCGCCCCAGGTCGGGGAGGCATCCGGCCAGCTCCACGAGCAGTCGATCGTGCCGATCACCCCGCCCGGGTACTGCAGGGTGACGATGCCGCCCGTCTCGACGCGACCGTCGATCTCGGGGTGCAGGATGTCGTTGGCGACCGCGCGGACCGTCGTCGGCTCGACGCCGAGCAGGGCGTCGAACAGGTCGGCGCAGTGCACGACATGGTCCACCAGCGAGCCGCCGCCGGCCAGCTCGGGGTCGGTGAACCAGGAGTCGCCGCCCGGCATCTTCCCGTTGTTGGCGCCGTGGACGGCGAGGACCCGGCCGAGTTCGCCGTCGGCCACCCGGCGACGCAGCTCCGCGAAAGCCGCGGCGAACCGCACCGGATACGCCGTCATGAACCGCACTCCGGCATCCGCCGCCGCTGCGACCATGCGCGTGCCGTCCTCGAGCCGCGTCGCGAGGGGCTTCTCGCAGAGCACATGGATGCCGGCCTGCACGGCGCGTTCGACGAGGGCGAGATGGCCGCTGTTCTCCGTCGTCACCACGACGGCGTCGGGGCCCCAGGCGAAGGCGTCGTCGTAGCTGTCGACGTACGCGACGCCCAGCTCGTCGGCAGCACCTCGGCCGCGATCCGGCCCGCTTCCGTCGGGGTCGGTCGCGATGAGATCGACCGACGGATCGCGCTGCAGGATGCGCGCATAGCTGAGCGCATGGCCGTGGGCGAAGGAGAGCACGGCGACCCGCAGCTTCGTCATCGGAGTTCTCCGCTCTCTCGTTCGGCGGCGTCCACGCGCCCGACGGGGATGGCGCGCCCCTCCGCGATCGACTGCATCACGAGCTCCGCGAGCGCGACCGCCGCGACACCGTCGTCGACGCCGACCCGCGCCGCCGCCTCGCGCCCCTCGACGACGTCGAGGAAGCCGGCGATCTCTGCGGTGTAGGGGCTGACGGCTCGCGTCTGCGGCGGCATGTAGCCCGATGACGCGGCGTCGCCCGGCACGTCCGCGAGATACGGGCCGTTGCGGTCGGAATCGCTGCGCAGCATGCCCTCGGCGCCGAAGACGGCGTAGCCGGTGCGGAAGGTGGTTCCGCGGGGCCCCCATGACGCGGTGAGCTGGCTGATCGCACCGCTCGCATGCGTCAGCACGGCGACTGCGACGGCGTTCGGCTCACCGGTCTCGGACGCGCCCGACTGGACGCCGTAGACCTCGACGACCTCGCCGAGCTGCCACAGCGCCTGATCCAGGTCGTGGATCATCAGATCCCGCACGATCCCGCCGCCCGCGCTCTCGTCGTGGAACCACGATCCGGCGCCGGGCGCCTCTCCGTGGCGCCACCAGCGGGCGATCGCCACCGGGCCGATGCGCCCGGCGTCGAGCGCGGCCTTGAGGGCGGCGTAGTCCGGCATGTAGCGCACGACGTGCGCCGGGAAGACCGGCAGGCCCGCGGCGCGGGCGGCCTCGGCGACGGCCACGGCATCCGCCTGCGTCGCGCCCAGCGGCTTCTCGCAGATGACGGGCAGTCCGGCCTCGAGGGCGGCGACCGTGATCTCACGGTGGCTCGGAGTCGGCGTCACGACGTCGATGAGGTCCGAGGTGCGCAGCACCTCGTCGAGATCGTCGGCGAGTTCGAACCCGTATTGCCGTGCGAGCTCCGGTGCGCCGTCGAGCGAGTAGACCGTGACCGTGCGGCCGAGCTCGCGCCAGGCCTGCGCGTGGACGTGCGACACCCCGCCCGCTCCGATGAGCCCGACTCTCTCGATCATCGCTCGGTGGCCTCTCTGCCGTGCACGTCGCCGGCGGCGACCCCGTTGTCGGGTCACGCTAACCGGTGCCGGCAAATCACGGCAACTTGTTGCGAAGACGCGCCGCAGCGCGGGATATCTGGTGGCGGCGGATGACGAGAGGGGAACCCGTGGGCGAGAGGCGCTTCGTCGTGCAGGGGCGCTGCACCATCGGGCCCGAGACGCCCCGAGCGGACGCTGCCCGATGATCGTCGGGGTCGACATCGGCGGAACCAAGATCGCGGTCGCCGCCGTCGACGAGAGCGGCCGCGTCCACGAGCGCAGACAGGCCCCGACCCCGGCGCGGGAAGGCGCGGCCGCGATTCTGGACGAGGTCGCGCGCCTCGTCCGCGGCATCCCGCTGCCGGCCGGCGCCGTCGTCGACGCGTGCGGCGTCGGCTCGGCCGGCGCGTTCGACCCTTCCGGACGCGTGGTCCATTCGACCGCGCATCTCGCCGGCTGGCTGGGGGCCGAGGTCGCGGACGAGCTCGGGGCCCGGCTCGGAAGCCCGGTCGTGGTGGTCAACGACGTGCACGCCGCGGCCTTCGGCGAGTACTGGCACGGGGACGTCGGGGAAGACGAGTCGCTGCTCGTCGTGGCCGTGGGCACGGGGATCGGCGGTGCGCACATCGCCCGCGGCCGGGTCACGCGCGGATGCCTCGGGCTGGCCGGCTCGGTCGGACACGTCCGCGTCCCCGGCGCCCCGCACCGGCGCTGCTCCTGCGGCGGCGACGACCACATCGAGAGCTACGCGAGCGGCCCGGGGATCGAGCAGAGCTATGCCGAGGCATCCGGTCGGCACGCCCCGCTGGTGGAGATCGGGCGACGTGCGGGCGACGGCGACCCCGTGGCGGCCCGCGTCATCTCGACGGCGGCCGCGCAGCTGGGGGAGTCGCTCGCGGGCGCGGTCTTCGTCCTGAACCCGGCTCGGGTCGTGCTCGCCGGCGGGGCCGCCAACCTCGCCGAGCTGTTCCTGGCGCCGTTCGCGGCGGCCCTGCGCGCCGAGCTCAGCCCGCCGTTCTCGGGGCTCCGTGTCGGCACGGCGCGCCGCGGCGACGCCGCCATCATCGGCGCCGCCCAGCTCGCCCGCCGCGTCCTCCACGGCGGCAGCCTGGACGAATACGTGATCTGATCGGGTGCGCGGGCGCCATCCGCCCGCATCGCGATCAGCCGCGCGTGAGCCCTGCGGGCGGCACGGCGGGCGGCACGGCGGCCGGCCCCGACGACCCGCGGATCGTGAGGTGCGTCGGCAGCGTCGCGGCACTGCGGACGGGGGCGCCCGAGCCGTCGAGCTGCGCCATCAGGATCGACACCGCCACGCGCCCCGCCTGCTCGATCGGCGCGGTGATGGTCGTGAGCGGCGGGTTGCAGAAGTCGGCGCCGAAGATGTCGTCGCAGCCGACGACGCTGATGTCATCGGGAACGCGCACCCCGCGCTCGGCGAAGCGGCCGAGCATGCCGATCGCGAGCAGGTCGTTGAACGCGACGCACGCGGTCGCGCCGGTGTTCAGCACGGCGTCGGCGGCGGCCGCGCCCTGGATGCGCCGGGGGCTGAACGGCCCGACCCGGATCACCTCGGCGCCCAGGCGCTCGGCCCCGGCCCGCAGCGCGCGCCAGCGGCGCTCGTTCGACCATGACGTCACAGGCCCGGCGGCATAGGCGATGCGCCGGTGCCCGTGCGAGACCAGGTGCTCGACCGCGTGCCCGACGCCGAGCGGCGTGTCGATGAACACCGAGGGCACGCCACGGGTCTGGCGGTTGATCGCCACGAGCGGGATGCGGCCGGCGAGCTCGGACAGCCGGCGGTCGGTGAGGCGGGATGCCGCGATGATCACCCCGTCGTACGACGAGCGCAGGCGGCGCAGGGTCGCGTCCTCGAGCTCGTCGGACTCCTCGGTGTCGACGAGCAGCTGCGTGTAGCCGGCGCTCTTCAACTCCTGCTGCGTGCCGCGGATGATGCCGAAGTAGAACGGGTTCGTGACATCCGACACGAGCACCGCGACGCTGCGCGTCTGGCCCGAGGTGAGCGCCCGCGCGCTCGTGTTCGCCGTGTAGCCGAGCTCGCGCGCGGCCGTCTCGATGCGTGCGCGCGTCGTCGCGTTCACGCGCTCGGGCCGGGTCAGCGCCCGCGACACGGTCGAGATGGCGACGCCCGACGCGGCGGCGACGTCGGCGAGCGTGGGCCGGGCGGGGCGTTCAGCAGGCTGGGGCACGTCACGATGCAAACACTTTCGGCAACAAATGGCAAACGATTGCCGCTTCTCGTCGCGGCTGCCTAGCGTGGAGCCGTGAGCGAGAACCGAACCTGGACCCTTTCCGGCTTCGGCGACGAGATCTCCGACGACCCCGCGATCCAGCTCGCGGTGCTCGAGGCCCTGGGGGCCCGGCACATCGAGGTGCGCAGCGCGTGGGGAGTCAACGTCGCCGATTTCGACGACGAACGCACGGACGCACTGCGGGCCGTCATCCGAGACGCCGGCTTCGGCGTCTCGGCGATCGCCTCGCCCATCGGCAAGGTCGACGTCGCGCTGCCCGTCGAGCACGAGGTCGAGCGCCTGCGCAGGGTCGCGCGGGTCGCCCACGCGCTCGAGGCGCGCTACGTGCGCATCTTCTCCTTCTACCGCGGGGCCGAGCAGACCCCCGAGGGCATCCGCGACGACGTGCTCGAGCGCATGAGCGCGCTCGCCGCGGTGGCGGAGTCCGAGGACGTCGTGCTGCTGCACGAGAACGAGAAGGAGATCTACGGCGACGTGCCGGCCCGCGTGCTCGACCTCGTCGAGTCGGTCGGCAGCGAGCACCTGCGCCTCGCCTGGGACAACGCGAACTTCGTGCAGTGCGGGGTCAAGCCGTTCACCGAGGGCTGGGGCATCCTCTCGCCCTACGTCGACTACCTCCAGGTCAAGGACGCGCTCGCCGCGACCGGCGACGTCGTGCCCGCGGGCGAGGGCGACGGTGAGCTGCTCGCGACCGTGACGGCGCTGCGGGATGCCGGGTACGCCGGCTTCGCGAGCCTCGAACCGCACCTCGCCGCGGGCTTCTCGCTCGGCGGCTTCAGCGGCCCCGCGGCATTCGGCCGCGCTGCCCGCGCCTTCGCACGGCTTCTCGATGAGATCGGAGTGACGACCGCATGACTGAGACACTGACCGCCGCCCTCGTGGGCAACGGCGTGATCGCCACGAACCATGTGCTGGCGATGGCCGCGCACGGCGGCGTGGCCGTCACGCAGCTCGTCGACCCGAACCCCGAGCACCGCGCGGCGATCGCGCAGGTCGTCGCCGAGCGCACCTCGTGGCCGGCCCCCGCCGAGTTCGACTCGCTCGCGGCCGCCCTCGCGGCCGGCGCCCCCGACCTCGTCGTCATCGCGACGCCGAGCGGCACGCACGTCGAGCTCGCGCTCGAGGCCCTCGCCGCGGGCGCGCACGTGCTCGTCGAGAAGCCCGTGGACACGACCGTGGGCAAGGCGCTGCCGCTGCGGGATGCCGCGCGCCAGGCATCCGCGCACGGCCAGGTCGTCAGCGTCATCAGCCAGCACCGCTTCGACCCGGCCTCGGTCGTCGTCGCGGAAGCCGCGCACGGCGGCCGCCTCGGCCGCGTCACGAGCGCGGTCGCGACGGTCGGCTGGTGGCGCAGCCAGGGCTACTACGACTCGGGCGACTGGCGCGGCACCTGGGCGCTCGACGGCGGCGGCTCGACCATGAACCAGGGCGTGCACACCGTCGACCTGCTCGTGTGGTTCCTCGGCCGCCCGGTCGCGGTGTTCGCCTACGCCGCCTCCCTCGCGCACGAGCGCATCGAGGTCGAGGACACGCTCGCGGCGACCGTGCGCTTCGAGAACGGCGCGATCGCGGTGCTGCACACCACGACCGCCGCGTTCCCGGGCCTGTCGGTGCGCCTCAACGTGCACGGCTCGAAGGGCTCGGCGCTCATCGACCGCGACCAGCTCGAGTACTTCTACGCCGAGCCGCCGGAGGGGATCGACCCCGAGGTGCTCGGCGACACCCACGTCGACCCGACCCGGCTCGGCCCGCGCAACCTCGCGGCCGATCTGGTGCCCGCCGAGCACGTCGCGGGCGGCGAGATCCCGGCCGACGTCTTCGTGCAGGGGCACCGCCGACAGTACGACGATGTCATCGCCGCGATCCGCGAGGGGCGTGCGCCCGCGGTGACCGTCGACGACGCGCTACTCTCGCTCGCAGTGGTGCGCGCGCTCTACGTCTCGGCGGCACTCGGCCGGGAAGTCGCGGTCGACGAGATCCTCGAGGGTGCGCACGACGACGTCACCTTCGACCCGAACCCCGCAAAGGATGTCGCCTGATGCGCTTCTCCGTCTTCACCGCCTCGACCCCCGAGTGGGAGCCCGCCGAGGCAGCCCGCATCATCGCCGCCCAGGGCTGGGACGGCATCGAGTGGCGCATCACCGACCAGGAGGAGTCCGAGACCCCCGGCCACTGGGCCGGCAACCGCGCCACCTGGCCGCTCACGGGGCTCGAGGAATCGCTGCCCGAGATCGCCCGCATCACCCACGAGGCGGGGCTCGCCTTATCGGCCCTCGGCGGCTACGCCCAGGTGTCCGACCGCGAGAACGTTGAGCGCCTGCTCGCGGCGACCGCTGCGCTCGGTGCCGAGCGCGTGCGCGTCAACCTGCCGCACGTGCCGACCCCGGACTACCGCGCCACCTTCGCCGCCGCGCGCGCCGACCTGGAATGGGTCGTCGAGCGCGCCGCCGCGCACGGCGTGCAGGCGCTCATCGAGCTGCACCACGGCACGATCGTCTCGAGCGCATCGGCCGCCTACCGCCTGGTCGAGGGCCTCGACCCGAAGCACGTCGGCGTCATCCACGACATCGGCAACCTGATCCACGAGGGCTTCGAAGACCTGCCCTCGGCGTTCCAGATCCTCGGCGAGTACCTCGCGCACGTGCACGTGAAGAACGCGATGCACTGGCCGAACAACGGCATGCCCGGCATCGACGGCCAGGGCCGCTGGGACGTCGCCTGGGCTTCGCTGCGCGACGGCCAGGCCGACATCGACTGGCTGTTCCGCGCCCTCGTCGCGGTCGGCTACGACGGCTGGATCACCCTCGAGGACTTCGTCGAGCACAACCGCCCCCGTGAGGAGCGCCTCGCCGACAGCCTCGAGTTCCTGCACGGCTCGTACCAGCGCGCCCAGATGTGGGCCGAGTGGGTCGCTGCGGGCTCGCCCGAGGGCGACGACCTGGCGGCCTTCGCCGAGACGGCGCAGCACACCTGGCCGGAGCTCGGGGACGCGGCCGATGACGCCGGCGAAGCCGGGGCGCCCGAGCAGGCATGACCCGGCTCGCCCACCTCGGCCTCGGCGAGTTCTTCCGCGCGCACCAGGCGTGGTACACCGATCGGGCCAATCGGCTCGGGGCCGAGGTGTGGCGCTACACGGCCTTCACCGGTCGCTCGCCGGCGCTCGCCGACGCGATGAACGCGGCCGGCAACGAGTACACGCTGATCGAGCGGGCGGCGGACGGTGACACGTCGTCGGTCATCCGCTCGGTCGCCGCGTCGTTCGCGGGTGGAGATGAGGACGCCCTCGCCGCGGTCTTCGCCGACGACGAGCTCGCGGTCGTCACCCTGACCGTGACCGAGCAGGGCTACGACCCGGCAGCGTCGCCGGTGCCGGGGCGGGTGCTCGCGGGGCTCTCCGCGCGGCGCGCTGCCGGGGGCGGACCGCTCGCGCTCGTGAGCTGCGACAACCTCTCGGGCAACGGCGAGGTGCTGCACGGTTCCGTGGTGCGGCTGGCCGAGGCATCCGACCTCGATCTCGCCCGCTGGATCGAGGCCAACGTGACGTTCCCGTCGACCATGGTCGACCGCATCACGCCGCACTCGGGCGACCCGCTCACGGTCGTCACCGAGCCGTTCTCGGAGTGGGTGATCGCGGGCGAGTTCCCGGCCGGGCGGCCCGCGTGGGACGCCGTCGGCGCCCGCTTCGTCGACGACGTCGCGCCCTACGAGCGCCGCAAGCTGTGGCTGCTGAACGCGGCGCACTCGACGATCACCTACCTCGGCCTGCTGGCCGGCTACGAGACGGTCGATGCGGCCTTCGCCGACGACGCGATCCACGCCGCCGTCGAGGCCCTGTGGGGCGAGGTGCGGCCCGTGCTCGGCTTCGATGACGCGGAGACGGATGCCGCGCTCGCGGCCCTGCGCACGCGGTTCGCGAACCCGCGCATCCAGCACCGGCTCACGCAGATCGCCCGGCAGGGGCGCGAGAAGCTCGCGCAGCGCCAGGTCGCGATCATGGCGGCGCGCGCGGAGGCCGGCCTGCCCGCCGGCGACGCCTGCCGCGCCACGATCTCCGCATTCGACGAAGTGGTCAAGAGAGGGATTGCACGTGTTGATTGAGAAAGCCGAGGTGCTCGTCTCGAGCCCGGGCCGCAACTTCGTGACGCTGCGCATCACGACGAGCGACGGGGTCACCGGTCTCGGTGACGCGACGCTGAACGGCCGCGAGCTCGGCGTCGCCGCCTACCTGCGCGAGCACGTCGTGCCGCTGCTCATCGGCCGCGACCCGCATCGCATCGAGGACACCTGGCAGTACCTCTACCGCGGCGCGTACTGGCGTCGCGGGCCGGTGACGATGGCGTCCATCGCCGCCGTCGACACCGCGCTGTGGGACATCAAGGCGAAGGTCGCGGGGCTGCCGTTGTACCAGCTGCTGGGCGGGCGCTCGCGCGAGGGGCTGCTGGTCTACGGGCACGCCTCGGGCGCCGAGCTGCCGGAGCTGTTCGACAACATCCGCGAGCACCAGGAGGAGGGCTACCGGGCGATCCGCATCCAGACCGGCATCCCCGGCCTGCCGTCCGTCTACGGCGTCGCGTCGTCGGCGAACGCGAAGGCGGGGGCGGATGCCGGCACCGACGCCCGCTACGACTACGAGCCCGCGCGCCGCAACGCGGTGCCGGTCGAGGAGTCGTGGGACACGCGCGCCTACCTGCGCCACATCCCGGGCGTCTTCGAGGCCGTGCGCAACGAGTTCGGGCCCGAGCTGCCGCTGCTGCACGACGGGCACCACCGCATGACGCCGATCCAGGCGGCGAAGCTCGGCAAGTCGCTCGAGCCCTACGACCTGTTCTGGCTCGAGGACGTCACGCCCGCCGAGAACCAGGAGGCGCTGCGCCTCGTGCGCCAGCACACCACGACACCGCTCGCGATCGGCGAGATCTTCAACACGATCTGGGACTACAAGACCCTGATCGAGGAGCAGCTCATCGACTACGTGCGCAGCCCCGTCACGCACGCGGGCGGCATCACGGGTCTGCGGCGGATCTTCGACTACGCGAGCGTCTACCAGATCAAGTCGGGCATCCACGGGCCGACGGATGTCTCGCCCGTGGGCCTCGCTGCGGCGATCCACCTGGGCCTCGCGATCTCGAACTTCGGCATCCAGGAGTACATGCAGCACGCCCCGGCGACGCACGACGTGTTCCACACGACGTACACGTTCGAGAACGGCATGCTGAACGCCTCGGACGAGCCGGGCCTCGGCATCTCGTACGATGACGAGGCGGCGGCCGCGTACCCGTACGAGGCCGCCTACCTGCCCGTCAACCGCCTCCTCGACGGCTCGATGCACGACTGGTGATCGTGCCGCTGCGGTGAGCGCGCCTCCGGTCGTCGAAGAGTAGGTCTTCCAGGCCGCTTTCGCCGACTTTGTGACGACCGGGGCTGGTAACCGTGCCTCGGTCGTCGAAAAGTGCGCCGAACCACTCGGATCGGCCCACTTTTCGACGACTGGAGGTGTCCAGGTGAACGAGCTCCGCTACGCGCGCGGGCCGAACGGCGACTGCGGCTTGTTCGCGCGCAGCACCTCGAGGCGGGCGCGGTACTCCTTCTCGTCGATGTCGCCGTTGGCGTAGCGCTGCGCGAGCGTCTGCTCGGCCGACGAGGACGCCTGCCCGTGCCAGTAGCCCCACATGGCGCGGCGGCGCCGGCCGAACACGATCGCGAGCGTCACGATGACGGCGACCCAGAACAGCGGGATGAGGAAGAAGAACGGGAAGAAGGCGAATCCGGTGTGCCACATGGCGGTTCCTTTCGGGTGTGATCTCTGACACCTCCAGAGTCCCGAAATCAGGCGGCCGGCGAATCTGCCCGGGGGAGTGTTCCGCCCTACTCCCGCGGGAGCAGCCCGCTCACGGCACGAGCCCCGTCTCGTACGCCGTCACCACGAGCTGCACCCGGTCGCGCGCGTCGAGCTTCGTCATGATGCGCGAGACGTGGGTCTTGGCGGTCAGCGGGCTCATGAACAGCTCGTCGCCGATCTCCTGATTGGTGAGACCGCGGCCGACGAGGCGCAGCACCTCGCGCTCGCGCTCGGTCAGGGGCTCGAGGCGCGTGGCATCCACCGGGGCCTTCATGCCTGCCGAGACCTGCGTGAGCAGCCGCTTCGTCACGCCGGGCGAGAGCAGCGCCTCGCCCGCGACGGCGACGCGCACGGCGCGCAGCAGGTCGACGGGCTCGGTGTCCTTCACGAGGAACCCGCTCGCACCGGCCTTGAGCGCCCGCGCGACGTATTCGTCGAGCTCGAACGTCGTGACGATGACGACATGAACGGATGCCAGGGCGGGGTCGCCCGCGATCTGCTCGGTCGCCCACAGGCCGTCGCCCTCGGGCATCCGGATGTCCATCAGCACCACGTCGGGCCGCTCGCGTCGCACGAGCTCGAGCGCGGTGGTGCCGGTGCCGGCCTCGCCGACGACCTCGAGGTCGGGCTCGGAGTCGATGAGTGCGCGGAAACCAGCTCTGATCAGCGCCTGGTCGTCGGCGATGGCAACCCTGATCATGTCGTTCCCCCGCTCGGCGAGCCGGGCGTGTGCGTCGTTCCCGGTGCGTCGGTCGGCCGAGACGCCCCGGCGGGCAGCGGCAGCGAGGCCTCAACTCGGAACCCGCCGCCGGGCTGCGGACCCGCCGAGAAGCTGCCCCCGAGCAGTTCGGCCCGCTCGCGCATGCCGAGCAGCCCGCGACCGTCGGGCGAGGGGGCGGACGCCGCGCCGACGCCGTCGTCCGAGATGCGCACGACGAGCGGCCCGATGGTGTCGACCCCGTAACGGAACGTGCCGTGAGGGACGCCCCCGTCGACCTCGACCGAGACGTGCCGGGCGCCCGCGTGCTTCGTGACGTTCGTGAGCGCCTCCTGCACGATGCGGTACACGGCCTGCTGCACGGCCGCCGGCGTGCGTACGACATCCGCGCCACCCCGCATCGTCAGCGTGCCCTCGATGCCCTGCGCCCCGAGCCCGTCGACGAGCGCCGCGAGCCCGGCGAGCCCCTGCTCGGGCACGAGCGGAGCGTCGCCGCGCAGCATGCCCAGCACCTGCCGCACCTCGCCGAGCGCCTGCTTGCTCGAGTCCTTGATGCTCGCGAGCGCGTCGCGCGCGCCTTCCGGCTGCGCGTCGAACAGATGCAGCCCGACCGACGCCTGCACGTTGATCTGGCTGAGCGAGTGCGCCAGCACATCGTGCAGTTCCCGCGCGATGCGCACCCGCTCGGCCTGCGCCTCCTCCGCGCGCCGGGCCTCGGCGTCACGCAGCAGCTGGGCTCGGGCATCCCGCCGCGACCGCCCGAACTCGGGCCCGAGCAGCGCGCCCACGCTCATCAGCGTGAGCGGCACGAGCCAGCCGATCTGCACCAGGCCGGCGACGGAGATGAAGGATGCCAGCGCGAAGCCGAGCCAGTACGCCCCGGCGCACGACCAGGCCCAGGCCCGTGCGCGTTGGAAGCTCGCCGCCGCGACGCCGAAGAGCACAGAGACGTAGAAGGGCGCGGCGAGGCCCTGAGCTGCGCAGACCAGGGTGCCGAGCACGGCGGCGGCGGTCACGGCCGCGAGCGCCGGGCCGGGGCGCCGCCAGACCAGGGGCAGCAGCAGGGGGCCGGCGAGCGCGCATGCGAAGGCGAGCACCGCCACCCACACGGGCACCGCATGGGGGCGACCGGAGAGGAAGTGCGTCGCCCCGGAATACCAGAACAGCCCCACTCGCGGGTTGTCGCGGAAGCTCGGCCCGCGCAGCTGCAGCGCCCAGGCTGTCGTCGCGAACTGCACGATGAGCGACAGCGCGAGGAGCGCGCCCAGGCGCACTCGTGAGCGTCGCGGATCCGGCATGCGCCCACCTTAGGAGCGGGGGCCGACATCGGGCATCCTCCCGCGGGAGTACGCGGCGCAGTGCACAGGTGAGCCCTGGTAAACTCGTGGGGAACTTCGGCGAGGGATGTCACCGGCATCCGTTATCGACGCGGTGGAACCGGCTTCACGTCCTTTCCTCACGCGCTCCAGCGTTCGAGTTGAAATCACACACCAACGTGGGCGGGTCGCCCACCGGAACGAAAGCAGCAGAAATGGCTGACACCAACAAGATCGTCGCGGACGTCCGCGAGTCCTTCGGCAAGGGCGCCGCCCGCAAGATCCGCGCGGTGGGCCGCATCCCCGCCGTGATCTACGGCCACGGCACCGAGCCGCGCCACATCACCCTCCCGGCCCACGAGACCAGCCTCATCCTCCGCAAGGCGAACGCGATCCTCGACCTCGACATCGCCGGCAAGGCCGAGCTCGTGCTCGTCAAGGACGTCCAGAAGGACCCGGTGCGCCAGATCATCGAGCACATCGACCTCATCGTCGTGAAGAAGGGCGAGAAGGTCACGGTCGACGTCCCCGTGCACGTCGAGGGCGAGCCCTTCGGCTCGGCCATCGCCGAGCAGGACGCGTCGAGCATCTCCATCGAGGTCGAGGCGACCCACATCCCCGAGCGCGTTGTCGTCGACGTCGAGGGCAAGGAGGCGGGCACGCACATCACCGCCGGCGAGATCGAGCTGCCCGCGGGCGCGACCCTGCTCACCGACGCCGAGACGCTGGTCGTCGGCATCGTCCTCCCGGCCGCTCCGGCTGCGGACGAAGAGGCCGGCGAGACCGCTGCCGAGTCGACCGAGGCCGCTGCCGAGTAAGACTCCGCATCACCGCACGAAGGCGGGTGCCCCTCATCGGGCACCCGCCTTTCGCGTACCGTAGGGGGCTATGGCAGCTTCCGACACCTGGCTCGTGGTGGGCCTCGGCAACCCCGGCCCCGAGTACGCGAACACCCGCCACAACGTCGGGCAGATGGTGCTTGACGAGCTGGCGTCCCGGGCATCCGCCGCCTTCAAATCGCACAAGACGAGCACCCGCGTCGCCGAGGGGCGCGTGCAGCCGGGCGGCCCGAAGCTGATCCTGGCGAAGTCGAACGGCTACATGAACACCTCGGGCGGCCCGGTCAGCCAGCTGCTCAAGTTCTACTCGCTCGAGCCGTCGCAGCTGATCGTCATCCAGGACGAGCTCGACATCCCCTTCGACACCCTCAAGCTCAAGTTCGGCGGCGGCCACGGCGGCCACAACGGCGTGCGCGACATCATCAAGGCGACGGGGACGGGCGATTTCACGCGCGTGCGCGTCGGCGTGGGGCGCCCGCCGGGCTCGGGGGATGCCGCCGACCACGTCCTCAAGGCGTTCAGCACCGTCGAGCGCAAGAACCTGCCGATCCTGATCGCCGACGCCGCGGATGCCATCGAGCTCATCACGACGCAGGGCCTCACCGCCGCGCAGCAGCGGTTCCACACGGCGTCGTAGTCGGCGGTCCGCGCTCAACTGCATCAGACGGCGCGAACTGCTCACTGTGGCGTGCCGTATGGCGCAGTTCGCGCCGTCTGGCGCAGTTGGAACAGAGCCTGGCTCAGAGCGCGGTGTAGTCGACCTCGAGGAAGTCGGCGACCTCGGTCTGCCAGCGCTCGGTCACGAACGCGACGTGCACGGGGTGGGTGTTGTAGCCGTCGTAGGCGGCCTGGTCGGCGAACTCCATCGAGAACCCGAACCCGAAGTCGTTCTTCGGGCTCACCTCGCGCAGGCGCTCGAACCTCGTGACGCCGGGGATGTCGGCGAGCGCCGCCCCCGCCTCGAGGAAGGCCGCCTCTTCAGCGGAGCCGGCCGGGTGGACGAGTCGGAACGCAACGGTGTGCCTGATCACGTCTCCACCCTAGGCGGCACCCTGCGAGCCGGTGTCGTACCCCTTCCGTAGACTTGTCCCCGTGGTACTCGAGGGAATGATCGAGGCGCTTTCGCGCGCCCAGAACTTTGACGACGCCCTTGCGTACGCGGGCCAGAACGCCGACTTCCAGGCGCCCGACGGCTTGCGCGTGCCGTTGCTCGCCGGCCTCCTCGCCAGGCGCCCCGCCGGCCACCGGGCGCTGCTCGTCATCACGGCGACGGGCCGCGACTCCGAGGCGCTGCGCATCGCGCTGCCCAGCTTCGCCGCCGACGCAGAGATCATCGAGTTCCCCGCGTGGGAGACGCTGCCGCACGAGCGGCTCAGCCCGAGCGCCGAGATCGTCGGGCGCCGTCTCACCGCGCTGCGCCGCCTCGCCGAGTGGAACTCCGCCGACCCGGCGACGCGCAAGCCGATCGTGCTCGCGGCGAGCGTGCGCGCGGCGCTGCAGCCGCTGGCCGACAACCTCACGGCCATCGAGCCCGTCGAGCTCGAGCAGGGGCACCGCGGCTACGACCTCGACCGCATCGCGCAGACCCTGGTCGACCTGGCCTACGCCCGCGTCGACATGGTGACGCGCCGCGGCGAGTTCGCGGTGCGCGGCGGCATCCTCGACGTCTTCTCGCCGGTCGCCGAGCACCCCTACCGCATCGACTTCTTCGGCGACGAGGTCGATCAGATCCGCTGGTTCTCGGTCGCCGACCAGCGTTCGCTGCAGGAACCGGTCCGGCGCGCGACCCTGCCCCCGAGCCGCGAGCTGCTGCTCTCCGAGAGCGTGCGCCAGCGCGCCCGCGAGATGCAGCACGAGTTCCCGGGGCTGTCGAGCCTGCTCGAGCGCGTCGGCCAGGGCATCCCGGTCGAAGGCATGGAATCGCTCGCGCCCGCGCTCGTCGACCGCCTCGTGCCGCTCACGCACTACCTGCCGGAAGGCGCCGCGATCGCGGTGATCTCGCCCGAGCGCGTCGCGACCCGCGCCGTCAGCCTCGCCGAGACGAACCGCGAATTCCTCGCCGCCGCGTGGAGCGCCGCGACGGTCGGCGCCGCCGCCCCGATCGACCTCGACGCCGGCGACTTCATGACGCTCTCCGCCCTCAAGGCGAGCGCACCCGACGACCCGTGGTGGACCGTCTCGACCTTCGACGCGGGCGAGGGCGGCGACGCGGTGCGCCTCGCCGGCAACGCCGTGCCGAGCTACTCGGGCAACGTCACGGGCGCGCTCGAGCACGTCGGCGAACTGCTGCAGGCGGGCTGGCGCGTCGCGATCGCGGCGGCCGGCCAGGGGCTCGTGGGGCGGGCATCCGACGTGCTCGCCGAGTTCGGCTTCGCGGCGCGCGTCGTCGACGACTACCCGGCGGATGCCGAACCCGGCGTCGCCTACCTGATCAAGGCCGCCGTCGAGCACGGCTTCGAGCTGCCGGAAGAGAAGCTCGCGCTGATCGGCGAGACCGAGTTCTACGGGCGCACCATCGGCTACGACAGCCGCCAGGTGAAGAAGCTCGGCAGCCGCCGCAAGAACGTCGTCGACCCGCTGCAGCTCAAGGCGGGCGACATCGTCGTGCACCAGACCCACGGCATCGGCAAGTTCGTCGAGCTCGTGCAGCGCGAGGTCTCGTCGGGCGGCCGGAACGCTGTCAAGACGAAGCGCGAGTACCTCGTGCTCGAATACGCGCCGAGCAAGCGCGGGGGCCCGCGCGACAAGCTCTTCGTGCCGACCGACCAGCTCGACCTGCTGACGCGCTACGTCGGCGGGGAGGAGCCGGCGCTCTCGAAGATGGGCGGCAGCGACTGGGCCGCGGCGAAGACCAAGGCGCGCAAGGCCGTGCGCGACATCGCCGTCGAGCTCGTGAAGCTGTATTCGGCGCGCATGGCGGCGCGGGGCTTCGCCTTCCCGCAGGACACGCCCTGGCAGCAGGAACTGGAAGACGCGTTCCCCTTCGCCGAGACGCCCGACCAGCTGCAGACGATCGACGAGGTCAAGGCCGACATGGAGCGGCCGATCCCGATGGACCGCCTCATCTCGGGCGACGTCGGCTTCGGCAAGACCGAGATCGCCGTGCGCGCCGCGTTCAAGGCGGTGCAGGGCGGCAAGCAGGTCGCCGTGCTCGTGCCGACGACGCTGCTCGTCAAGCAGCACTTCGAGACCTTCCAGGAGCGCTTCGCGGGCTTCCCCGTGCACCTGCGCCAGCTCAGCCGGTTCCAGACCGACAAGGAGTCGAAGGAGGTGCTCGACGGTCTCGCCGACGGCACGGTCGACGTCGTCATCGGCACACACCGCCTGCTCGCCAAGGGCGTGACCTTCAAAGACATCGGCCTCGTGGTCGTCGACGAGGAGCAGCGCTTCGGCGTCGAGCACAAGGACGCCCTGAAGAAGCTCAAGACGAACGTCGACGTGCTCGCCATGAGCGCGACCCCGATCCCGCGCACGCTCGAGATGGCGGTGACCGGCATCCGCGAGATGTCGACCCTCGCGACGCCGCCCGAGGACCGGCATCCGATCCTCACCTTCGTCGGCCCGTACAGCGACAAGCAGGTCGGCGCGGCCATCCGCCGCGAGCTGCTGCGCGAGGGCCAGGTGTTCTTCGTGCACAACCGCGTCGCGTCGATCAACCGTGTGGCGTCTCAGCTCGCCGAGCTCGTGCCCGAGGCCCGCATCGCCGTCGCCCACGGCCAGATGAACGAGCACACGCTCGAGCAGATCGTCGTCGACTTCTGGGAGCGCAAGTTCGACGTGCTCGTCTCGACGACCATCATCGAGACCGGCCTCGACATCTCGAACGCGAACACGATCATCATCGACCGCGCCGACAAGTACGGCCTCAGCCAGCTGCACCAGCTGCGCGGCCGGGTCGGCCGCGGGCGCGAGCGCGCCTACGCGTACTTCCTGTGGGACGAGGACCGCCCGCTCTCCGAGACCGCGCACGACCGCCTCTCGACCCTCGCGGCCAACAACGACCTCGGCTCGGGCATGCAGATCGCCCTCAAGGACCTCGAGATCCGCGGGGCGGGCAACCTGCTCGGCGGCGAGCAGTCGGGTCACATCGCGGGCGTGGGCTTCGACCTGTATCTGAGGATGATCGGCGAGGCGGTCGGGCAGTTCCGCGGCGACGTCGCCGAGGGCCAGACCGAGCTGCGGCTCGAGCTGCCGGTCGACGCGCACATCCCCGAGGACTACATCGACTCCGAGCGCCTCAGGCTCGAGGCGTACCAGAAGTTCTCGGCGGCATCCGGCCCGAACGCCCGCGACAACGCGATCGAGCTCGTCATCGACGAGCTCACCGACCGGTACGGCGAGCTGCCCGAGCCCGTGCGGAACCTCGTCGCGGTGGCGCGGCTGCGGCGCCACGCCCAGCTCGCGGGCCTGGGCGAGGTCGTGACGATGGGCTCGAACCTGCGCATCGTGCCGGCCGACCTCGCCGACTCGATCCAGGTGCGGCTGCAGCGCATGTACCCCGGCGCGAAGCACTTCCAGCAGCAGCGCGCGATCTCGGTGCCGATCAAGCAGGTCGACGGCCGGCCGATGGCGGATGCCGACCTCATCACCTGGGTCGGCGACCTGCTGAAGGCGATCTTCCCCCTGCCCGAGAAGGAAGCCGAGCCCGAGGCGCAGACGGCCTGACCCGGTCGTGCGCCGTCACTGCGGGCGCAGAACCCAACTGTGGGGCACATTTTCTACTGTGGGGCATATCCGAACCTCGGTTCGGATATGCCCCACAGTAGAAAATGTGCCCGACGGGGTCAGGCGCCGACCGCGGTGCCGAGCAGCGCGCCGAGGCCGAAGGTGATGGCGAGGGCGATCGCGCCGCCGATGACGACACGGATCGTGGCGCGCACCGGGGGAGCGTCGCCGAAGCGCGCGCCGAGCCAGCCCGTGATGGCGAGCGCCACGAGCACGGCGGCGAAGGTGACCGGGACGCGCGGGGGCACCGGCACGAGCACGGCGCACAGGAACGGCAGCAGGCCGCCGACGAAGAAGGCGATGAGCGAGGCGAGGGCGGCGTGCACGGGGCTGACGTCCTCGAGGTCCTCGCCGTCCTCGCCGCGCGCGATGCGCGCGGTGATCGCGTCGCGCTGCGAGCTCACCGAGACGAACTCGCCGAGGGCCATCGAGAGCGCGCCGCCGATGAGGGCGGCGGCGCCCGCGAGCAGGATCGCGTGGGATGACGTCGTCGCACCGGCGACGCCGATGACGACCGCGGCGACCGACACGATGCCGTCGTTGGCGCCGAGCACGCCCGCGCGCAGCCAGTTCAGGCGCGAGGCGAGGCTCTCGGTCGCGGCCCCGTCGGAGGTTCCGAGAAGGGCGCGGATGGGCGACAGCGCGTTCGTCATGAGTCCATGGAAGCACCGATGGCGGTGCGCCGCCAGCAAGGTGAGGCGAGCCTAAACCCCTGATCAGCGCCTCAGAATGCGGCTTCTTAACTGAGGCTTGCCTTAGTCGTGCGCCCATTCGACGGAGCCGACCACGGTGAGCGCGCCCGCCGCGTCGAGGGCGATGACGGATGCGCCGAATTCGGCGTGCGCCCACGTCGGCCCGTCCGCGCCCATCGCAAAGACCGCGGTGGCCAGGACATCCGCCACGCTCAGGTCGCGATCGATCACCGTGACCGACTGCCAGTGCGCGGCGGCGGCACCCGAGCGCCCGTCGGTGATGTGCGCTCCGCGCTCGTACGCGCCCGACGTCGCCATCGCGGCCTCGTCGAGCACGATCACGCCGAGCAGGCGCGCGGGGTCGTGCGGATGCCGGATGCCCGCCTGCCAGCGCCGCCCGGCCCCCGGCACCCCGCGGCACACCAGGTCGCCGCCGGCGTTGAGGCAGAAGTCGCGCGCGCCGCCCGCGGCGAGGGCGCCTGCCGCGCGCTGCGCCGCCCAGCCCTTCACGACGCCGTTCGCGTCGAGCGTGCCGGCCGGATGCAGCGTGAACGCGCCGCCGCTCGCCCGTTCGAACGCGTCGCCGAGAGCGAGCACCTCGCGCAGCTCCGCGCTGAGCTCGTTTTCGTCGAGCTCGCCGCGGCCGAGGCGCGAGAGCTCGCTGTCGGCGCGGAACGGGGAGAACCGGGCATCCGCCTCGTCGAAGAGCTCGAACGCGCGCGCCACGAGCCCGTCGGGCGCGGGGGAGCGCAGGTCGAGCGAGACGACCGTGCCCATCGTGCGGTGGGTGAACGCGGTCACTTGTGCTTGTCGATCGCGGACTGGACCGAGGCGAGATAGCCCTCTGACGTGTACGTCGCGCCCGAGATCGTGTCGACGCGCGCCGACTGCGAGTTCACGACCTCCTGCGCGAGCTGCGGCGTCGCGTACTGCGTGAGCATCTGGTCGCGGCCGCCGCCCATCGGCGCCTGCAGCGTCTGCACCCCGGTGATCTTCGAGCCGGAGAAGGTGACGGCGACCTGCACGGGGCCGTAGACGGTCTGCTCGGTGTCGCCGTTCACGGTGGTCGTGCCGCCGGATGCCGCCGCACCGCCGCCCGCCGAGGACCCGCCGGCGGCGGAGGACGGGCTCGGCGACGGTGCTCCGCTCGAGGCATCCGCCCCGCCGCCCTGCGAACCCGATGCGGACCCGGCCCCCGTGCCGGGCTGCGGCAGCGCGGCGGCGAGGCTGTCGCCGCCGACGATCAGCCGCCCGGCCACGGTCGCCGAGATGCCGGCCATGATCACGGCGAACAGCGCCGTGCCCTGCCATCTGCGGGTCATGCGAAGCTCAGCTCCTCGAAGTGGATGCGGCTGTCGGCGACGCCGAGGGCGCGCAGGCTCGCGGCGGTCCTCTCGATCATGGCCGAGGGGCCGCAGATGAAGGCCTCGCGGTAGACCGCGTCGGGCACGTGCCGCCCGAGCGAACCGGTGTCGAGCGGGTCGTAGCCGAGCTCGCTGCGGCGGCCGACGAGCGGGACGAGGTAGACGCCGGGCAGCCGCTCGAGCTCGTGGTAGAGCGCGAGGTCGTCGCCGCGGCTCGCTCGGTAGACGAGCACGACCGAGCGGCCCATCTGCGCGAACTGCTCGGCGAGCCCGCGGATCGGGCCGATGCCTGCGCCGCCCGCGACGAGCAGCACGGGCCCGGCGGCTCGGCGGCCGACGAACCCGCCGAACGGCCCCTCGATCAGCACCTTGACGCCGGGGCGCAGCTCGCGCAGCCGGCCGGAGTGGTCGCCGAGGTCGGCGACGGTGATGCGGATCAGCCCGTCGGCGGGCACGTTCGAGAGCGAGTACGGGTGCGCCGTGAGCAGGTGCCCCCAGGCGAGGAAGCGGAACAGCATGAACTGGCCGGGCGCGGCGCGCAGCAGCTCGGGGCTGCGCGAGCGGATCCACACGCTCGTCATGCGCGGCGACTCGGGCACGACGGCGACGACCTCGAAGCGGTGCGTCTCGAAGCGCAGCACGGGCAGCAGCGCCCGCCACCACACGATGCTCGCGGCGGTGAGGCCGTACATCGTCATCCAGATCGCCCGGTTGAGCGGATGCCCGACGAACACGGGCCCGGCGCTGATCTGGTGCAGGAAGGTGAGGAAGATCGCGACGTACGTGGTCACGTGCACCCAATACCAGAGCTCGTACGGCAGCAGGGCGCGCAGGGCGCGGGCGCTGATCAGACCCGCGAGCAGGATCGCGGCCGTGCCGATGGTCGCGGTGAGCATGTCGGGGTAGACGCGGAACAGCCCGAGGTAGGCGCTCACGGGGTCGCCGCCGCCGGTGATCCACTGGTTCAGCGTCATGAACGCGACGTGCGCGAGCACGAGGAACAGCGTCGCCGCCCCGACGGTGCGGTGCCACGCGACGAGCCGGTCGAGGCCGATCGCCCGCTCGAGCCACGGCACCCGGGCGACGAGCAGCAGCTGCACGCAGACGAGGTACGAGCCGATCATGCCGGCGAGCTCGGCGACGGCCACGACGAGGGCGGGCGCCGATGCGGTCACCACGGCCGACGGCCACCACAGCGCGACGACGGCGAGACCGCCCGCGATCGCCAGCACCGTCGCCAGGCCGCGTTTCATAGGAGGAAATTAAGCATGCCGGTTCAAAGAACCTTATGAATGGGCGAAGTGATCGCTAACCCATGCCGGCCGCCGAGCGGCGGCACAGAGCGGTCCCGGCCGCCACGCAGGAAGCCGGGACCGCTGGTGAGGATGTCCGCTACTGCAGCGCCGCGATGATGCGCCCGACGTCCGGGGTGCCCCAGCCGGTCGGCTGGTCCCAGCCGGCCGTGGCCGAGTACCCGCCGCCGAAGGTCGCGGTCGTGTTGCTGCCGACGGTCACGTCGTGCAGCACGCGCGATGCCGCCCAGCCCGCCGCGTAGCTCGCGACCTTGCCGACCGGGTGGCCGACCGCCTGGATCGTGTCCGCCGTGAGCGCCGCCCACTGCGGCGAGCCCGCGGAGGTGCCGCCGAAGTAGTAGAACCCGTTGTTCGCGCCGCCCATGAAGCCGAGGTAGGTCAGCACCCCGGTGTAGACGCCCGCGTTGTACGAGACATCCGAGCCCGCCTTGGTGTCGAACAGGCTCTGCGCACCGCCGGTCTCACCCGTGACGCCGAAGGCACAGGTCAGCGGACAGGTCGCGTAGTCGCCCCAGACCGTCTCACGCGGCTGGTCGAGGCCGCTGCCGACCCACAGGTCGGTTCCGCCGACGGACGTGACGTTCGGGTCGGAGGCTGGGTAGGAGTAGTTCGCGAAGCCCGCGCCGTTGTCCGAGCCGGCATCGCCGGAGGAGGCGAACAGCGAGATGCCCTCGGCCGCCGCCTGCGCGAAGGCCTTCCGCGCCTGGGAGGTCTGGCCGTTGTTCGCGGTCGGCGACGAGATGAGGTTGTCGGCCTCGCCGTAGCTCATCGACAGCACGTTGCCGAGCTTCTGATCGGCCACGTACTGCTCGGCGTTGTCGATCGTGGCGCCGTGGTCGTTCGCCGCGACCACCAGGTCGATCTTCGCGCCCGGCGCGACCGCGTGCGCCCACTGGACGTCGAGCGAGGTCTCCTGCGCCCAGTCGAGCTGCGTGCCCTTGCCCGTCCAGGTCGGCTTGCCGCCGGGGTAGATGACCGACAGGTCGGCGGCGGGCAGGCCGAAGGCCTGTGAGAACGTCGCGAGGTCGGACTGGACGGTCGGGCTGCCGAACGCGTCGATGATGACGATCGTCTGGCCCGTCCCGGCGGGGACGCCGTCGATGGTCGCGGGGATGTCGTAGGCCGCGCGGATGCTCTGCGGGGTCTGGCACGCGTCGCGGCCGTTGTTCTGCGCGAGGCACTGCTCGGGCGTGAGCGTCGGCCCGACCGCCACTTCCGGCAGCCCGGCCTTCACGACGATCGGATGGACCGAGTACACACCGCCGGTCTGCGGTGACGAGGCCGCGAGGGCGGGGGCCGTGCCCGACACCGCCAGGGCGGTGGCCCCGGCTGCGGCGAGAGTGAGCGTGACGAGCGATCGATGCTTCATGGTGCTCCCTAGGGTTGCGCCGTCGCGTCGTCGCGACGGGTATGCCCGAACATTAAGCCCCCATCTCGGGGGAGGACAATCATTCGTTCTGCTGCGGGCCGCGGCGCAGGCTGCGGGCGCGCAGCGCGACGAACACCGACGAGTACGCGATCGCCAGCGCCGAGCCCGCGAGCACGGCGAGGACCCCCTCGTCGGTGATCTCCGGGCTGCCGCGGAACGCGAGCTCGTTCATGAGCAGCGCGACCGTGAAGCCGACCCCGCCGAGGCATCCCACCATCACCAGATCGACGGGGCTGCGCGAGACCCACGAGCCGCGCATCGCCCGCGCGCCCAGCCACCCGGCCCCGACGATGCCGACGACCTTGCCCAGCGGCAGTGCGACCACGATCGCCCAGAACTCGGCGTGCAGCGACGCGGCGCCGACCGCCGGGAAGGCGACCGCCGCGGCCGAGAACGCGAACAGCGGCAGCACGACGCCGTTCGTGACGGGCTCGAGCAGCACGTGCATCCGGCCGCCGGGCTGCCGCGCGATGACGAAGCCGAGGGCGACCCCGGCGACCGTCGCGTGCACGCCGCTCGACAGCACGCACCACCAGGTCAGCACGGCGAGCACCCAGAGCGCAGTGACGATCGGCCATTGCGGACGTCGGGCGAGCAGATAAGGCGAGCGCGGCGCCAGCAGCTTGCTGAGCCACGCGAACACGAGCAGGCAGGCGGCCGCGCCGCCGAGCCAGGGCAGCGCGACATGCTGGGTGAAGAAGAACGCGATGATGAGGATCGCGATGAGGTCGTCGATCACGGCGAGAGCGAGCAGGAAGACGCGCACGTGGTTCGGGATGCCGCGGCCGAACAGCCCGAGGATCCCGAGCGCGAACGCGATGTCGGTCGCCGTCGGGATCGGCCAGCCCCCGGGGAACTCGCGGCCCGCGAGGCCGAGGTAGACGAGCGCCGGCACGAGCACGCCGCCGGCCGCCGCGATCGCGGGCAGGGCCGCCTTGCGCACCGAGTTGAGCTCGCCCACGGCCAGCTCGCGGCGCAGCTCGACGGCGACGGCGAAGAAGAACAGGGCGAGCAGCCCGTCGCTCACCCAGTGCTTCGGCGAGAGCGCGAGCCCCGGCACGGGCAGATGCCACTCGGTGTTCGCGAAGGCGAGCAGCGCGTGCCCGATGCCGGGCAGGTTGGCGAGCACGAGGCCGAGCGCGGCCGCGCCGAGCAGCAGCGCCGCGGCGACGCGCTCCGACCGCAACAACCTCACCCGACCATACTGACAGCATGACCGCCAGCGAGCTCGACGCCTTCGCCGCTGCCATGTCCGAGGTGCTCGACCGCTGCGTGTGGTCGCAGCGCGAGACGCACGAGAGCCTGGTCACCTACCTGATCGAGGAGAGCTACGAGCTCGTCGATGCGATCGAGGCCGGCACTCGCGAGGACCTGCTCGAAGAGCTCGGCGACGTGCTCTGGCAGGTCGTCTTCCACGCCGAGATCGCCCGGCGCACGCCCTCCGAGGGCTTCGACGTGCAGGATGTCGCGGCGAATGTGCGGGCGAAGATGGTCCGTCGGCACCCGCACGTCTTCGCCGGCGAGACGGCCGAGACGCCTGAGGACGTCGTGCGGCTGTGGACCGCCGCGAAGAGGGCCGAGAAGCGCGAGCGGAAGAGCGTGCTCGAGGGCATCCCGCGCTCCCTGCCCGCGCTCGCGCTCGCAGACAAGACGCTCGGCCGCGCCGCCTCGGTCGGGGTCGTGGCGGATGCCGCGGCGCCCGCCTTCGCCGACGAGGGGGAGCTCGGCGACCTGCTGCTCGGCATCGTCGCCGCGGCCCGGGCCCAGGGCCTCGACGCGGAGCGCGCGCTGCGCACGCGCCTGCGCGCGCTCGCCGCGGAGGTGCAGGCGGCGGAGCAGCCCGCCTGACGTTGCCCTACGCCGCGGCGGCCTCGGCCGGGGCATCCGTCGCCTGCTCCGGTGCGCGATGCCGCGGCAGGAAGGTGACGGACACGAGCAGCACCACTGCGACGACGAGGATCGACGTGTAGACGAGGTGCATGGCGTTCGCGAGGCCCGGGCCCTCGGGCGCGCCCGCGGCGTTGAGCTGCACCCGCGAGTTCACGACGGCGCCGAAGATCGCGACGCCGACCGCCGAGCCCATCGAACGGGCGAACATGTTGGTGCCGGTCACGGCGCCGCGCTCGTGGTGGCCGGCGCTCGCCTGCGCGGCGATGAGCGACGGCACGGCCGTGAAGCCCATGCCGACGCCGATCACGAAGCAGAACAGGGCGACGAGCCAGATCGAGGAATGCGCGCCGAGCGTCATGGTGAGCGCGGCGCCGAGCACGACGAACAGCGAGCCGATGACGGAGGTCGCGCGGAAGCCCCAGCGCAGGTACAGCCGCCCGGCCTGTGACGCGGCCGCGGGCCAGCCGAGCGTGAGCGCGGCGAGCGCGAGGCCCGCGACGAGCGCGCCGAAGCCGAGCACGTTCTGGGCGTAGATCGGGACATATGTCGACAGCCCCAGCACGACCACGCCGATCATGAGCGACGCGACCGTCGACGCCGCGACGACGCGGCGCTTCAGCAGGGCGAGCGAGAAGATCGGGTGCTCGACGCGCAGCTCGACGTAGACGAACGAGGCGAGGAGGACGGCGGCGGCGACGAAGATGCCGATCGAGGCGGCGGATGCCCAGGCCCACGCGGCCCCGCCCTCGAGCAGGCCGAGCAGCAGCGCGGTCGTGCCGAGCGTGAGCAGCACCGCGCCGAGATAGTCGATTCGCTCCCGCTCGCCGGCCGGCCGCGCGGATTCCTTGTACGAGCGCCACAGCATGATCACGGCGACGGCGCCGAGCGGGATGTTGATCCAGAAGATCCAGCGCCAGATGCCGAGCTGGGCGAAGATGCCGCCGAGCGTCGGGCCGACGACGGACGCGATGGCCCAGACGGATGCCAGATAGCCCTGCACCTTCGCGCGTTCCTCGAGCGTGTACAGGTCGGCGGTGATCGTCATCGACACCGGCATCACGGCGCCGGCCCCGAGCCCCTGCACCACGCGCGCGAAGATCAGCACGGGCATCGACCACGCGGCACCGGCGATGATCGAGCCGAGGATGAACAGCCCGATGCCGAACAGCAGCGTGTTCTTGCGGCCGAGCACGTCGGCGAGGCGGCCGTAGATCGGCACCGAGACGGCCTGCGCGACGAGGTAGACCGCGAACAGCCACGGCACCTGCTGGAACTGGCCGAGGTCCTTCGCGATCGACGTCGACGCGGTCGCGATGATGGTCGAGTCGATGGCGACCAAGCCGGTTGCGAGCATTTGGGAGAGAAGGACTGGACCGCGCTCGGAGCGCAGTCCGACCCCGGAGGATCGTTCAGGCATGTGAAGGAGAAGTCGCTCGGCTATGGGGCTATTCCCAGCAATGGCAGGATTGACCCATGCCCTCTGACGTGAACCCGCCGCGTGGCATGCGCGACTTCCTGCCCGCCGAGAAGGCCAAGCGCGAGCATCTGCTCTCCGTCATCCGCTCGCAGTACTCGGCGCGCGGCTTCGAGGAGATCGAGACGCCCGTCGTCGAGGACTCGGCCCGACTCCATTCGGGGCTCGGCGGCGACAACGAGAAGCTCGCGTTCGGCATCCTGAAGCGCGGCCTCGATGCGGGGGATGTCGCGGCCGCCGCGGCGTCCGCCGATCTCGTCGCCCTCACCGATCTCGGCCTGCGCTTCGACCTCACGGTGCCCCTCGCGCGCTTCTACGCGACCAACCGCGCCAAGCTGCCGACCGTCTTCAAGTCGATCCAGATCGCCCCGGTCTGGCGCGCCGAGCGGCCGCAGAAGGGCCGCTACCGCCAGTTCGTGCAGTGCGACATCGACATCATCGGCGAGCCCGGCATCCTCGCCGAGGTCGAGCTCATCACCGCGACGGCGGCGACGCTCACCGCGCTCGGTCTCGCCGGCTGCCGCATCCGCATCAACCACCGCGCGATCCTGCGGCACCTCATCGCCTCGTGGCAGATCGCCGCGAAGCAGACCGAGCGCGCGCTCATCACGATCGACAAGGAAGACAAGATCGGCGTCGACGGCGTCGTCGCCGAGCTCGTCGCCCTCGAGCTGCTCGCGCCCGAGCTCGCCGAGCAGGCCCGCATCGACCTCGGCGAGCTCGCCGACGACGGCTGGAGCCTCACGGGCGAGAACGCCCCCGCGTGGCTCGACCCGGCCGCCTACGCGCAGCTGCTCGAGATCCGCGACGCGGTGAAGGCCGCCGCCCCCGAGGTGCCGCTGATCTTCTCGCACAACCTGGTGCGCGGCATGGGCTACTACACGGGCGCGATCTTCGAGATCCAACACCCCGAGTTCGGCTACTCGCTCGGCGGCGGCGGGCGCTACGACGGCATGATCGGGCGCTTCCTCGGCACGGATGTCCCGGCCGCCGGCTTCTCGATCGGCTTCGAGCGCATCGTCGACCTCATCCCCGACGACGCCGTCGCCGGGGATGAGGCGGTGCTGCTGCTGCACGACAGGGACGTGCCGGTCGCGCAGCTCATCGCGCTGCAGGCCGACGTGATCGCGCAGGGCCGGCGCGTGCGGCTCGAGAAGCGCACGAAGAACGTCAAGGCCCTGCTCGCCCGCGCCGCCGAGTCGGGCTACCGCCTGGTCGCCAACGTGAACGCGGGGACAACTTCCGCCGCCGAGCTGGAGTTCCGGCCCCTTTCTTAGCCCCCTGGCCGCATCGGCCTCTCAGTACAGTTGAACCGGACCGGGCATCCCGGTCCGAACCCCCGAAGAAGGAGAAGATCCGTGGCTGCAATCGAGGCCGTTGGCGCTCGCGAAATCCTGGATTCCCGTGGCAACCCCACCGTCGAGGTCGAGGTCCTGCTCGAAGACGGCACCGTTTCGCGCGCGGCCGTGCCGTCCGGCGCGTCCACCGGTGCGTTCGAGGCCTATGAGCTGCGCGACGGCGACAAGGGCCGCTACCTCGGCAAGGGCGTCCAGAAGGCCGTCGACGCCGTGCTCGACGTGCTCGGCCCGGCCATCGAGGGTGTCGAGGCGACCGAGCAGCGCATCATCGACGCGATCCTGATCGAGGAGGACGGCAGCGACAACAAGTCGAACCTCGGCGCGAACGCCATCCTCGGCGTCTCGCTCGCCGTGGCGCGTGCTGCGGCCGACTCGGTCGACCTGCCGCTGTACCAGTACCTCGGCGGCCCGAACGCGCACGTCCTGCCCGTCCCGCTGTTCAACGTCATCAACGGCGGCGAGCACGCCGACAACGGCATCGACTTCCAGGAGTTCTTCCTCGCCCCGATCGGCGCCGAGGACTTCGCCGAGGCGCTGCGCTGGGGCGCCGAGACCTACCACGTCCTCAAGGGCGAGCTGAAGGCCGCGGGCTTCGCGACCGGCCTGGGCGACGAGGGCGGCTTCGCCCCCGACCTGCCCAGCAACCGCGAGGGCCTCGAGTTCCTCATCAAGGCGATCGAGAAGGCCGGCTTCACCCCGGGCGACGACATCGCCGTGGGCCTGGATGTCGCGGCCACCGAGTTCTTCAACGACGGGGTCTACCGCATGGAGAACAAGGACTGGTCGGCCGAACAGCTCGTCGAGTACTACGAGGGCCTCGTCCGCGACTTCCCGATCGCCACCATCGAGGACGCCCTCGCCGAGGACGACTGGGACAGCTGGAAGATCCTCACCGACCGCCTCGGCAGCAAGGTGCAGCTCGTCGGCGACGACCTGTTCGTCACCAACCCCGAGCGCCTCGCGAAGGGCATCGAGCTCGGCGTCGCCAACTCGCTGCTCGTCAAGGTCAACCAGATCGGCACCCTGACCGAGACGCTGACCGCGGTCGAGCTCGCGCACCGCTCGGGCTACACCTCGATGTTCTCGCACCGCTCGGGCGAGACCGAGGACACCACGATCGCCGACCTCGTCGTCGCCGTGAACTCGGGTCAGATCAAGTCGGGTGCCCCGGCTCGCTCGGAGCGCGTCGCCAAGTACAACCAGCTGCTCCGCATCGAGGAGGAGCTGGGCGACGCCGCCGTCTTCGCCGGCAAGAAGGCGTTCCCGCGCTTCGGCAAGTAAGACCCCCGCTGGTCGACTGAGCCGCTTGCGGCGAATGCGTCGGGTCGACTGAGGCCGCCAGGCCGAATGGAGACCAGACCGAGGCACAGCAAGTTCGCAGAAGGCGCGCCGTCCCGCATGGGGCGGCGCGCCTTCGCCGTTCCCCTAACCTGAACGCATGTCGACCGCGCGCAGCACCCCCGTGAACGCGCGGAACTGGCTGCAGGGCATCCGCTTCTCGTGGTTCGCCTTCGTCATGCTCGGCGTGATCGTGCTCGCGGTCCTGGTGCTCGCGCCGACGATCCGGCTGTACACGACGCAGCAGCAGCAGGTCTCGAAGCTCGCGGCGCAGAACGCGGCGCAGCAGGCGAAGGTCGACGCGCTCAACCAGCAGATCACCGACTGGGACGACCCCGCGTACATCAAGGCGCAGGCGCGCGACCGGCTGCTGTACGTGATGCCGGGCGAGACGAGCTACCTGATCATCGACGACCTGCCGAAGACCCCCCAGGGCACTGCGGCGAAGGTCAGCACCACCGTGCAGGAGCAGACCGGTGACTGGTCCGCGACGCTGCTGCGCTCCCTGCTCGCGCAGCCGCAGGCATCCTCGACCGCGCACTGAGAGAATGGGCGGATGACCATGCCCCCGTTCGAACCCGCCAGCGACCGCGACATCGCCGTGGTCTCGGCCCAGCTCGGCCGGCCCGCCCGTGGCGTGCTCGGCATCGCCGCGCGTTGCGTGTGCGGCAACCCGACCGTGGTCGCGACGGCGCCGCGGCTTCCAGGCAGCGGCACGCCGTTCCCGACGCTGTACTACCTCACGCATCCGGCCGCGACGGCCGCGATGTCCCGGCTCGAGGCCGACCACGTCATGGTCGAGCTGCAGGAGCTGCTGGCTGAGGATGCCGGTGTCGCCGCCGCCTATCAGAAGGCGCACGAGGCCTACCTGCACGACCGCGAGTCCATCGAGATCGTTGAGGAGATCAGGGGTTTCTCCGCGGGCGGCATGCCGACGCGCGTGAAGTGCCTGCACGCGCTCGCGGGGCACGCCCTCGCCGCCGGGCCGGGCGTGAACCCCATCGGCGACCTCGCACTCGAACGTGGGAATTGGTCCCCGTCCGTCTGCGAATGCGCCGATTACGGCGCCTGAGCACGCGCCTGTAGGCTATAGACCACACCATTTCCTTCGAGGAGACGCTGAACTGTGCCCAAGATCCTGATTGTCGGTGGCGGTTACGCCGGTTTCTACACGGCGTGGAAGCTCGAGAAGTCGCTTCGCAGGGGCGAAGCGGAAGTCACGCTGATCGACCCGCTGCCCTACATGACGTACCAGCCGTTCCTCCCCGAGGTGGCCTCCGGTGCGATCGACCCGCGTTACGCCGTCGTCACCCACCGCCGCCACCTGAAGAGCACCAAGCTCATCTCGGGTCGTGCGACCTACATCAACCACGCCGAGAAGAAGGTCACGGTCACCCCGCTCGTGGGCGACGCCTTCGACGTCGAGTACGACCAGGTCGTCGTGACCGCCGGTGCGGTCAGCCGCACCTTCCCGATCCCGGGCATCGCCGACCTCGCCTTCGGCCTCAAGAACATCGAAGAGGCCGTCGCCGTGCGCGACCGCCTGTTCACCAACTTCGACAAGGCCGCGACGCTGCCCAAGGGCGACCCGCGCCGCGAGCGCCTGCTGACCGTCACGGTCGTCGGCGGCGGCTTCGCCGGCATCGAGGCCTACGGCGAGCTGCGCTCGGCCGCCTCGGCGATCCTCAAGGTCTACCCCGAGATCGAGTTCGACGAGATCAAGTTCCACCTCGTCGAGGCCATGGGCCGCATCATGCCCGAGGTCTCGCTCGAGACCAGCCACTGGGTCGTCAACCGCCTCGCCGAGCGCGGTGCTCCGATCCACCTCGACACCCAGCTGCAGAGCGCCGAGAACGGCGTCATCCAGCTCTCGAGCGGCGAGTCCTTCGAGTCCGACCTCATCGTCTGGACCGCCGGCGTGATGGCGAACCCGGTCGTCACCCGCAACACCGACCTGCCCATCGAGGCCCGTGGCCGCGTGACGGCGAACGCCTCGCTCCAGGTCGTCGACGCCGAGGGCGTCGCGATCGAGGGCGCGTGGACGGCCGGCGACGTCGCCGCCGTGCCCGACCTGACCGGCGCCGGCGTCGGCGGCTTCTGCGTGCCGAACGCCCAGCACGCCGTCCGTCAGGCCAAGCGCCTCGCGAAGAACCTCATCGCGGTGCTGCGCGGCGAGACCCCCGTCGAGTACGTCCACAAGAGCCTCGGTGCCGTCGCCGGCATCGGCCTCTACGACGGCGTCTTCCAGTCCGGCAAGATCGCGCTCAAGGGCTTCATCGCCTGGTGCGCGCACCGCGGCTACCACGGTCTGGCCATGCCGTCGTGGGAGCGCAAGTGGCGCGTCATCTTCGGCTGGGTGGGCAACTTCTTCCTCGGCCGCGACTTCGTGACGCTGTCGGCCGTGCAGCAGCCGCGCGCCTCCTTCGAGGAGTTCGCGTCGCGCCCGAAGCCGCCGGCCCCCGCCGCCGAGGCGCCCAAGGTCGAGGCTCCGAAGGCCGAGGCTCCGGCCCCCGCCGGCCCGGTGACGCCGACCGAGGAGCAGGCTCCGGCCGAGGTCTCCGAGAAGGCCGACGAGGCCGTCGCCGAGGCGAAGACCAAGTAAGGCGCCACAGCGCATCGTGAATTCGGGCTCGCCCTTCGGGGCGGGCCCGAATCTGCATCTACGCTGGCGGCAGCGCGCCCCCGTAGCCCAATTGGCAGAGGCAGCCGACTTAAAATCGGCGCAGTGCCGGTTCGAACCCGGCCGGGGGCACCGATGGCATCCTGGGTTGCGCCGGATTTTCGCGTGCTACGGAATTCCTCGCGCGTTTCCGCCTTCCGCACCGCGCGGCGAAATCCGCATCGCGCGAAATGCGTGCGGCCTGTTCGCAACGAGAATGGCGAGATCGGATGCCCCACCCCGACCACCTCGTCAACTAAAGGGCATTCCATTTTAAGGTTATTGGGCCACGTCTACGGCGACGACGAGATCGAGGCTGCCGACAGCTGACCGCTCAAGGCTCACGCGAGCTGCCAGGCTCTATCCGATTGCGGTTCACGCCCGATAAAACAATGGCGGCGCCAATGAGGACGCAGCCGAGCGGGATTGCGATCGCCGCGGATACGTTGACGATCACGGACAGGAGTCCATATCCGATGTTGTTTAAAGTGCCGAGCGATTTGCGTAGCGAGGTCAGGCCGTTGACGAGATAGAGGCGCGTAATTACGCCATACACGACGAGCACCACGCCCCAGACGAGGCTTCGATTCCGTGTCTTGTCTTCAGAGTCGTGTAACGGTCAAACCGGCAGCTGCACACGGCGCGGCGTAGTGTTCCTGCCGAGGGGGCGAGATGCGAACACTCACGATCATCTTGGTCATATGCGGCTTCTCGGCGTGGGCGGTCTCGATTGCGTTGAAACTGCCTGACGTTCAATGGTTTGCTTACGCGCTCTGGGCTGCGATCGCGGTGGGGCTTCTGCTGCGATCAATTCGTGGTCGGCGCAAAGCGGCCAAGGCCGTCGTGGACGCGGCGGACGAGGTGCAGGACATGTATTTAGGAAGAAGCGCGCCCACGATCTACCCCTTTGATCCGAAAGAGAGCGCGCAGTACGGCAAGCCGCCCGATTCCAACCCGATCACTCTGCCGACGAAATCGACGCCTCACGATCCCCGATAATTCGGGATATCCCCGCTGAACGAAGCTAATCGAACACCCCAACCGGGCCCTCGCGATCTAGCGGGCATGCGCCAGACGCCGGAGCTCAAGCGACGCACGCGGCAGGCTTGTGTACCTGACTCGACCACTACAACCTAGACAGACCCACTTCGTCATCGGCGAAACCTCACGCATCGACTGAGTCAGCAATGGGTGAGGATGAGCAGATCATTCTCGATCGCGTGCTGGGCTGAGCGCCGTGCGGATGTCGAGATCGGATGCCCCACCCCGACCACCTCGTGAACGAAAGGACATCCCATGTCACGGTTCCTGGTCCTGATCTACGGCGACGACGAGAAGTGGTCGCAGCGCACCGAGGCCGAGCGCGAGCAGGTCGACGCGGCGCACCGCGCCTTCCAGGCCGCCGGCTCGATCCTCGCCTCGGGCGAGCTCGACGACCCCGCGCAGGCACGCACGATCCGCAGCGTCTCGGGCGGTCGCCCGGTCGTGACCGACGGCCCGTTCGCCGAGTTCAAAGAGGTGCTCGGCGGCTACTACGAGATCGAGGCCGTCGACATCGACGCGGCGGTCGAGCGCGCGGCCGGCCTGTACGAGAACCGGGAAGAGCACGCCTGGGTCGAGGTGCGCCCGCTCGTCGCGCACTGAGCTGCTGACGCGGCGCCGTCGGCGTGGCATCCTGACGCCATGCCCTTCGAATCGCGTCACGTCAGCGTCTTCATCGAGCGGGACCCGGGCACGGTGTACGCCTATGCCTCGAATCCGTCACACCTGCCCGAGTGGGCGGCCGGGCTCGCGGGCTCGATCGAGCTGATCGACGGCCGGTGGGTCGCCGATCTCGCGATGGGCCGCATCGTCGTCGAGTTCGCACCCGAGAACCCGTTCGGCGTGCTCGACCACTGGGTGACGGATGCCGAGGGCACGGTCTTCTACAACCCGCTGCGCGTCGTGGCGGCGCCGGGCGGCAGCGAGCTCACGTTCTCGGTGCGCCGACTCGAGGGGATGTCCGACGACGAGTTCGACCGCGACGCGGGCCTCGTCCAGGCCGACCTCGACGCGCTCAAGCGCCTGCTCGAGGCCCGCTAGAGCCGCCCGATCCAATCGACGTGCAGCACGGCCTCGCCGGCCTCTTCCGAGGCGACGAGGTCGACGGTCGCGCGGATGCGCCAGTCGTGGTCGCCCGCCGGGTCGTCGATGGTCTGCTCGACCTTCCACGCGGTGCGCGACTCGGTGACCTCGAACAGCGTCGCCGAACGCGACGCCGGGCCGGTCGACACCTCGTCGTGCTCGTCGTAGTAGGCGTCGAGGAACGCCCCCCAGTCGACGTCGGGGTCGAGCGCGGCGAGCTCGTCGTCGCGCTCGAGCGCCGCGAGCTGCACGCGGCGGAACAGCTCGTTGCGCACGAGGATCGTGAAGGCGCGCGAATTGCCGAGGATGCTCGGCGGGGCAGGCGGCACGATCGGGGTGTCGTCGGTCACGGTCGGGTTGACCAGCTCGCTCCACTCGTCGACGAGTGACGAGTCGACCTGGCGCACGAGCTCGCCGAGCCACTCGATGATGTCGCGCAGCTCATCGGTCTTCGCCTCGTCCGGCACCGTCTGCCGGATGGCGCGATAGGCGTCGGACAGGTAGCGCAGCACGAGGCCCTCGGAGCGCGCGAGGTTGTAGTGGCGCACGTACTCGGCGAACGACATCGCGCGCTCGAACATGTCGCGCACGACCGACTTGGGGGAGAGCGCGAAGTCGCGCACCCACGGCTGGCTCGAGGCGAAGGTCTCGTAGGCCTGTTCGAGCAGCTCGGCGAGCGGCTTGGGCCAGGTCACCTCGTCGAGCAGCTCCATGCGCTCCTCGTACTCGATGCCGTCGCGCTTCATGGCGGCGACGGCCTCGCCGCGGGCGGCGAACTGCTGCTGCGAGAGGATGCCGCGCGGGTCGTCGAGCGTGGACTCGATCACGCTGACCACGTCCAGGGCGTAGTGCCCGGTGCCGATGCCGCCGGCCGCCGACTCGGTCGCGATCGACCGGGTCTCCTCCGGGTCGAGCAGCTCGATCGCCGCGAGCGCGAAGGGCGACAGCGGCTGGTTCAGGGCGAAGTTGGGCTGCAGGTCGACGGTCAGGGAGACGCGGCCCGCGGCATCCGTCTGCACGATGCCGGCCGCCACGAGGGTGCGGTAGATGCCGATCGCGCGGCGCGCGAGCTCGTACTGGCGGGCGCGCGTCTGGTGGTTCTCGAAGATGAGCCGGCGCATGTCGGCGAGGGCGTCGCCGCCGCGCGCCACGACGTTGATGAGCATCGCCGCGGTGACCTCGAAGTGCGGCGTGAGCGGCTCGGGCTCGGCCGCGATCAGCCGGTCGAAGGACCCGCGGCCCCAGGTCACGAAGCCCGCGGCGGGCTTCTTCCGCACGACCTTCTTGAGCTTCTTCGGGTCGTCGCCGGCCTTGCGCAGGGCGGCGGCGTTCTCGACCTCGTGCTCGGGCGCCTCGACCACGACGGTGCCGGCCGTGTCGTAGCCGGCGCGGCCGGCGCGGCCGGCGATCTGGTGGAACTCGCGCGCCGTGAGCTGCCGCATGCGCGTTCCGTCGAACTTCGACAGGCCCGTGAGCAGCACCGAGCGGATCGGCACGTTGATGCCGACGCCGAGCGTGTCGGTGCCGCAGATGACGGGCAGCAGCCCGCGCTGCGCGAGCGTCTCGACGAGGCGGCGGTAGCGCGGCAGCATGCCCGCATGGTGCACGCCGATGCCCGAGCGCACGAGCCGCGAGAGCGTCTGGCCGAACGCGGTCGTGAACCGGAAGCCGCCGATCGCCTCGGCGATCTCGTCGCGTCGCTCGCGGCTCGCGATGCGCATGCTCGACAGCGCCTGGGCGAGCTCGAGCGCGGCCGCCTGCGAGAAGTGCACGATGTAGATCGGCGCCTCGCGGCCCTCGAGCAGCGACTCGACGGTCTCGTGCACGGGGGTGTCGACATACGAGTACGACAGCGGCACGGGCCGCGCGACGCCCGTCACCTCGGCGACCTCGCGCCCCGTGCACCGCTTCAGGTCGGCGACGATCGGGGCCACGTCGCCGAGCGTCGCCGACATCAGCACGAACTGTGCGCCCGGCAGCTCGAGCAGCGGCACCTGCCAGGCCCAGCCGCGGTCGGGGTCGGCATAGTAGTGGAACTCGTCCATCACGACCTGGTCGACCTGCGCCTCGGGCCCCTGGCGCAGCGCGAGGTTCGCGAGGATCTCGGCCGTGCAGCAGATGATCGGGGCATCCGCGTTCACGCTGCTGTCGCCCGTGACCATGCCCACGTTCTCGGCCCCGAAGATCTCGACGAGGGCGAAGAACTTCTCGCTCACCAGGGCTTTGATGGGGGCGGTGTAGTAACTGCGCTTGCCTTGGGCGAGGGATGCCGCATGCGCCGCGACCGCGACGAGCGACTTCCCGGTGCCGGTCGGCGTCGACAGGATCAGGTGCGAGTCGAAGAACAGCTCGAGCGCCGATTCCTCCTGGGCGGGGTAGAGCGTGAGCCCGCGGTCGCGTGCCCAGCCCTCGAAGGCCTCGAACATCGCATCGGCGTCGTAGGGGCGGGGCAGTCGCTCGGGCAGGGTGGCGGACATCCGCTCAATTCAATCGCATGCGCGGCCCGCGCCGGCCACTAGCACATGTGCCACTCGGGTGTACAGCCCACCGGGTAAAAGTTGTTCGTGTATATTTCACCGAGTAGCGTCATCGTGCAGAAGGGAACGCCAATGCCACTCACCGTCGTCCGTCGCGAAAGTGAGCACCTGTACGGCCGCCAGCCGCGCACCGAGGCCGGCCAGCGCGCGATCGAGGCGCTCCTCGCGATCCAGCGCGCCGAGACGATCGAGCTCGAGAACGCCCGCCGGCGCGCCGGGCTCACCCGCAGCGAGTTCCAGGCGCTGCGCTATCTGCTCCAGGCCCAGCGCGACGAGCGCCCGATGGGCCCGAAGGACCTCGTGATCATGCTCGACCTCTCACCCGCCGCGGTGACGAAGGTCGTCGACCGGCTTGTGGCCCTCGGCGACCTGCAGCGCGTCGCACACCCCAGCGACCGGCGCGCGATCTATCTGACCCCGACGGAAGCCGGCGCGGCGAAGATCAACGCCGCCTACGAGCACTTCCACAACGCCCTCGTCGAGGTGGTCGACTCTCTCGACGAGGCGGCCAACGACGCCCTCCACGACAGTCTCCTCGCCGTCGTCGAACAGCTCGGTGCAAGCCATGCGCCGCAGCTGGTGGCCGGCTGACCCCGCAGATCTGACCCCACAGACAAGGACCGCGACGTGACGACCCTCCTGAACTCGATCAACGGCAGTGCGGTGACGACGACGGATGCCGCGGGCGCCGCCCCGGCCGGTGCGGTGATCCTCGGCGGCCGCTACTCGCTGCGCGAGGCGCTCGGCCGCGGCGGGGCGGCCACCGTGTTCCGCGCCGTCGATCTGAAACTGGATCGCGAGGTCGCCCTCAAGGTGTTCGCGTCCGACGATCTGATCGGCCGCGACGAGGAGCGCCGCGAGCGCCGTGCGCGCGAGATCGGCCTGCTGGCCCGCATGAACCACCCGAACCTCGTCACCCTGTTCGACGCCGAGTGGGGCGGGGGCGTCGATGTCGAACTCGGTGCACCGTTCGCGGGCAACGGCTTCATCGTCATGGAGCTCATCCGCGGCGCGACGCTGCGCCGCCGCCTCGAGGCTGTGGGCCCGAGCGCGACCCTCGCAGCCCAGCTCGCGGTCGAGCTCGGCGCGGCGCTCGCCTACCTGCACAACGACGGCATCGTGCACCGCGACCTCAAGCCCGAGAACGTGCTGCTCGCCGACGGCGTCGGCAGTGCGGTGACGACGAAGCTCGTCGACTTCGGCATCGCTCAGCTGCTCGGCGAGGAGCGCCTGACCTCGGATCGCAGCATCCTCGGCACCGCCGCGTACCTCGCGCCCGAGCAGGTGACGGGTGACGGGGCCGTGGCCGCGAGCGACGTCTACGCTCTCGGCCTCGTGCTGCTCGAATGCCTCACGGGCCGGCGTTCCTTCGGCGGCAGCGATGTCGAAGCGGCGATCGCGCGCCTCACGCAGGAACCGGCGTTGCCGGCCGATCTCGAGCCGGGGTGGGCGCAGCTGCTCACGGCGATGACCGCGCGCGAGCCCGAGCGACGCCCTTCTGCTCTGCAGGTCTCGGAGCTCGCATCGACACTGCCGAGCGAGGTCGTCACGGGCGGCGCGGCAGCCGCCTGAGCGTCAGACGCTACGCCGTGCGGCGCCGCAGCGTGAGCGCGCCGACGATCACGGCGCCGACGATCCAGGCTCCGAGGAAGCCGATGCGGGTCCACACCCAGGCATCGTCGTGCGTGCCGTCGGCGACTGCGGTGAGCGCGTCGATCGCGTGCGAGAGCGGCAGCCAGTCGCCGATCACGTGCAGCACATCGGGCATCGACGAGCGCGGGGCGAAGATGCCGCCGAGCAGCACCTGCGGGAAGACCAGCGCCGGCATGAACTGCACGGCCTGGAACTCGGTGCGCGCGAAGGCGCTCGCGAGCAGCCCGAGCGTCGTGCCGAGCAGCGCGTCGGCGACGGCCACCGCGAACAGCAGCCACACCGACCCGGTGATGTCGAGGCCGCACACCCACACCGCGAACGAGACGGCGATCGCCGACTGCACGAGGCCGAGCAAACCGAAGGCGAGGGCGTAGCCGACGATGAAGTCGCCCTTGCCGAGCGGCATCGCGAGCAGGCGCTCGAGGGTTCCGGTGCGGCGTTCGCGCAGCGTGGTGATGCTCGTGACGAGGAACATCACGATGAACGGGAACAGGGCGATCATCGCCGGCCCGATCTTCTGGAACACGGGGGTGTCGACGAAGATCCACGAGACGAGGCCGATCAAGAGGCTCGGCACGACGAGCAGCAGCATGATCGTCCGCGGGTCGTGGCGGATCTGCGTGAGCACTCGCGCGGTCGTCGCGAGCGTGCGGTGCGGGGTCATCGCTCGCCTCCTTCCGCCGCGTGGCGGCCGTGGGGGCCGGCGGATGTCCCGGCCTCCCGCTTCCTGATCAGCTCCAGGAACGCGGCCTCCGCGTCGGGCGCACCGGTCGTGTGCAGCAGGCCCTCCGGGGTGTCGTCCGCGATGATCTCGCTTTCGCTCTTCAGGATCAGGCGGTCGCCGAGAGTTACACTGTTTATGTAGTCGATGGTGTTCTACTT
>Ga0123352_10000755_pt1 | contig 40261 bp, 30 predicted proteins | sample TergutLab28metaG_FD_89700 | JGI IMG/M metagenome (GOLD analysis project Ga0123352, IMG submission 89700) | Labiotermes labralis P1 segment gut microbial communities from Petit-Saut dam, French Guiana - Lab288 P1 | ecosystem: Host-associated > Arthropoda: Insects > Digestive system > Gut ... | reverse complement strand
TTGTGCATACTCTTGTACTGACAGCAAGTGTTTTCACCACAGAGAACTTTTTTTAACAACTTTGTAAGATATTAGACTGGCTTATGAATATCTATGAATGGATGTTAATTCGCTATTATCAGATGTGTGTGGCCAGGTGAGAGATGTATTTTGTATGGTATGTTATTGAGTCCTCCACATCTACTGTTTAATGTGTTAATGGTTCATATTGTGGGGAGCATCAGTAACTTGAGATGGGGACATTAACAAGGAAGGTGCATGTGCAGTGTTGTTGCTGAAATGAGGTTTCCTTTGTCAACAAAGACAGCACTCCTTTTGGTTTGCCATTGTTGTATTTCACAGGAGTTATCCCTCCTCTATGTTGAGACAGTATGCTCCTGTTCTTGGCTGTAACTACAAATTGAATATGAGGGCAGTCTTGAGTATTGGTCAACACTTGCATAGTTTTACGTATAGTTTTACAGTAACACCATGAAACATGATCAGTACTTTCATAATTTATTGTTTTTTGCATTCCTGTGACAGTACCAATCAAACTGGCAAGGCATGGCAAAATGTGACATTTTATCGTTATAAACAATGTATTGAATCAGAAGAGCGCAGATCTCGTCCACATTGCAGTGGAAGGCTGAAATCATGCAGTTTGTTGGATCATTTGATAGTTTTTATTTCCTCAACTTTTGCCTTTTGTGCAAATTTCATGTATTGTATTAGAATTATGGATTAAGAGTGAACTGTGCTTGTCGCAGGTAGTTATGGCCAGCAGTCCAGCTATGGACAGAATTATCCCCAGCAGGGCTATGGCCAGCAAGGTTACGGGAATGGTGGCAATTATGCCAACTGGAATCCGCAGCAGTATTATAACCAGGCGTACAGCACAGGAACACAGGGATGGGGACAGGTAAGATCTTAACATTTTTTTTGTAGTAACAGAGAACACAGTCTAATGCAAAGGTACTTATGGTCTGAGAAACACTGTGCAGAGTGGTAGGTAACAAAATCTGTAGATAGTGGCCTATAAGTCTGCCTGTTAATGGACTGAAGAATTTTGCATCACACACAGAACGCAAGTGAAATCAAAATATTGACATCAAAATAATTTTGATGTAATGTTTGTACGCTTTTAAAGAAACTTTGATGTTTTCAGTGTTAAAAAACATTAGCAGAATAGTAGTATACTACTTGCGATACTTTCTTCAACCAGCCAGAAGTTGGTGAAAAACATGGGCATCCATTTCCAACATTTCTTAGTGTATATGTATATATTAAACTGTTGTGTCAGCAGTGTATAACGTTCCTTTTCTTTGTAATTGTGCAGATTTTGAGAAATACAGAAACTGATACTGTGCTAATTTTGGAAAGCAACTAATCAAGCAGTTCATTTGCAGTACAAATGAACTTTTTATAAAACTGTTCCAGTTATGGCTGCTGCTAAACAGTGATGTGAGTGGAAGCCAACATAGAATTTGGTCACCACTGCAATGACCATGAGCACATTTTTCTGTGATGTGACCGTACTGTAAATACATGTCTTCTGTGTTCAGTAACAATAGGAAAGGTACAGGATGTCAGGGACACACTGAAAGTTTTTGGTCCACTATTGTACTATTCCATACACCATTTTGAGTCAGTATGATAAATTTGTGACCGATGTTTAGTCACATTTACAAAAAAGGTTGTTAGAAACAACTGTGTTGTCATGCCTGAACATGGAACAACTCAACTCCCACCACCTGGATTTGCATAAAACTGATAAAGGGATTTTCAGTAAAATGTGTTGACATATTTCAGTTTTATTGAAAATCATATAAGAATAAAAGACAGTTTACATGAGAGCCTCTGATTTGAATTCTAACCATCAACCAGTTGTCCTAAGTGCCTGTCAGATTTTTTGCACCATTCCTTGCAGATTCTTAGATAACCCCAACTTAATCTGTGACTGCTTCAACCCAGTCCCCTGCCAGTGCAGCACACCTTCCACTTTCTGTTCATTGCTGTTCAACATCATTACTTGATTTGGCATTCTTCAATATCCATATGACCAAGAAACAGTGACAAAAGGGCTGTTTCACTTCTGTCCCCACCTGTGAGTGGGATGCAAGTGGGTTAGGTGTCCATTCACTGGGGGTTTGAGAAAGTAAGAAATATTAATTGTGTTGCTGGTTTTTGCATGTGAGTGAGTGCCACAAAATAAGATTGGAGGTTCTATGCTCCAGTAAAAAACATACCTTTTTCTGTCTATGTTTAGGCTGGAACAGATGGGACATACGCTGGTTATGCACAGCAGGGAACATGGCAGGGCTATGGCCAAGGCAGTTACAACTATGGTAATGCTGGTGCCGGGGCTGGCCAGCAGGCTCAGCAGAATAAGTAAACCACCGTTTTTATTTGTGTAAAAAAAACATAAATAAGTACAATATTTTATGTATAAAAATAGGAACGACAGTTGTAAAGTGTGCCATTTTCTTTATAAAGACATGATACACGATTCGCTGTCTAATGCCAGTATCACAGGTTAGAGATGTAGATGCTTTTTTTCTTTCTTGCTGTTTATAGTTCCTGTAATGTGTGAAGTAGTTTCATGTGACGTACTGTATGACCATGTACAGTTTTTAAAAACTTGTGTACCCTTGTAGAGGGATTACATGCCATGTCATTGTGAATGGTAGGAGAAATAAGGAATGTAATTCCATTTTTTATGTACAGGTATAGAATATAATTTTGAAATTATAATTTGGTATGGTGATAATTTGAAAAAAAAAAACATTATTTTGTCTGCATAAAATGTTGGTGATTAACCTCATTGATGTTTATAGTTTTTCAGGTCCAAATTTTAACATGTGGTTGATTATATCTACCAGCACCTTGCTTGGTGAATTGTGTTTATGTGACCTGTTACATGTGACTAAATGAAACAATATTGTATGGTATACTGTACATTGCATTAGGGATATGAAGCCTTCACGCGTTATGGTCAAGTTCAAAACAGTGTAATTTCCATATTGTGTGTGTGTGTGTGTCGTCATTTTCAAAGCGGTGATATAAACTGGAGCAGTGGCGAATTCAAGATTAACTGCTAGAGTGAGTTCCCACAGAAATACTGATGGAAACATGCTGTACATTTGGATTTCTATGTCTGTGGTGTTATAGACAATTCACTCTCTGCTTATCAGGACTATGCCTGTGACATGAGGCTGTAGTGGAGCTGTAGACTGTTTTCACAAGGAGTTTACAGTATGCAGAAAGTATCTGTGTTACACTTCCATCATGATCTCTGTGGCACAATGTTTGTCCTCTCATGTCGTTTGTTTGTATATGCTGTATCCTTGAGAGTTGTTGTTAATACACTGGAACTGTAAGTCTCCTTGTTACTGAGAATGTATCACTCACATACATAAATGCAAAAGGTTTCAAGTGTGAACTAATTCCAGTTTCTGTACTCCTCCTGCTGGTAATTTTCATATTGCTGCACACGACATTTTGGGATTCCTAAGAGGATTGAGAGAAAGTGTGTGGAGTTGTGGTTGCTAATGATACTATGAGCTTTAGAAAACTTATTTTTCTTCCATCATGGATAGGTGACATTGTGGTACGTAACTTCCATGAACTGTAGGATACTGTTTTTAAGTACTGTGAACCACTATGAAAGTGAACTCCCCGTTTTTATAAAAGAGGAGGTATTTTGACTTCAGACAGCTATATCTGTGCAGACTGAAGGCTTCTTCAGTTCTTTATTGCTGCTTGAACCTGTGGTGTAAGCAGAAATTATTTTTTTAAATACTTTTGTATTAATTTTTGTGTTCCCTTCTTGTTATTGACTGTAATTAGAGTACCATATTTGTGCAGTATAAGCCACAGAAGTTTTTATATTAATTTTCCCTCAAAGCTAGTCGGGCTTAAAATCTTCTAATTCAAAGGATATTGGTTATACTGACTTCATTACAACCAGTACATTAGCATACTGCCACACATGGCTTGCCAGTCTCAGGCAGTATGGAGACGAAAATGAGAATATTGTACCAGAATTGATTAACATGACTGCTGTTGATTTGTACATCCATACTCTGCTTGATCTTCAGACAGTTAATGTAGCTGCTGTCAGTTTTTGTGTCTTTTAAAGCCAAACTTATTATCGCGGAAACGCTGCACGCGCTTCGACTCTATATCAGAAACAAATTTTGACTTCCCCAAATGAACTGCAGTACGTACTGCCATGAAAATCTGATTTTATAAGCTGCAGCCCCGTTTCAGGAGACAAAGATTTAAACAAGAAAAACATTGTGGCTTGTATTTGCTGAAATATGGAAATTATGGTGATAGATAATCACATATAATAAAACAGGTGCAGTTTAAAGGCCAAGGTTGTGTTAGGTACAGGCAGTGCTTCAGCAAAGAAAGGTGCTTGTATTCAGTATTCATATTTAACGAATGATTGTGAGTACTTGTTAAAACTTTTCTGCAAGAAATGTAATAGATGTGTCTGGAACTATTATAGTTAGAAACTTGGTTATAATGAAATGTTATAAACTTCATTTTCCATTATTCCTTAATTTTATTGTACTTATCTAGTTGTTACAAGGGAGTTTTTGTCTGGTGTGGTATAAAAGAAAGCCCTTTTCTGCAAGTGAAAGTCTTCAGTAGAACATCAGTACATTGTGTACACCATGGTTTCAATGACATTATGGTTTAGCCAGAAGGTTTGATGTAATTGTGTAATCCTTTTTAAATCCAGATGCAGGATCTGGTGTTTTTTTAAACGGGTTGAGGATAATGATTATTTTGTGACATTGCTAATAAATCAGTTGTGGAGTTTCAAATAGGACTTCAAGATCATGCTGTTGCACTGACAGTTATAATGTATCTGACAAAGGCAGTGCATGTTATATGGAATTCCTTGCAACAATATCATGTGCAGCAATATGAAATGTGAATTTTCTTTCAAATTAATTTCTTATGTTAGTGAAACTTAACCATCAGTTATGTTGTCTGTTGGACAGTCACTGATACATCAGTAATGGATTTGTTTTTAGTAAGTTAAAATCCAGAGAATAAAATTTCAGGTCTTAGCCCTTAGACTTATATTCCAATGTATTTACACAGTGCTCCTCCACTCCCAAGTGACAGAAGTACATTTCATTTCATATTTCTTTTCTGTCAAGTTTGCTAACTTTGTATAATGCGTCACAAGCTTCAATCTACTGCTAGCAATAAGTTGTTTAGATGCAGTAGGTGGCAGCTTATTGAGAAATTGAGAGTAAGTAATCTTCAGCTTTAAAAATAAAATTACTTGCAAAAAGTTAATTGAAATGCGTATGTATATGCTCTGATATTGTATCTGCTACGTACCTATTAAAAACTCTAATTTGTGTGCTTGATGTACATGTCCCTTTATCTGATAGAAAATTTTTTTCATTTCAAGGTATATGAGCACATTAACGAGGTATTTATCAGTGTCTGTTGGGACAAATTTTAATTTTGTGTTGCTTGTACTGACTTCTGCAGCAAAATGGTTGATTTTGTGTGCATTACATTCAGCCTAGTTGTAGATCTAAAATGATCATTATCAAATGGTAAAAACTTTCATAATCTGTGTGGTACTGTTATTGATTAGGCATTTTTCTGCCTTGGAAATAGTACCAATCGGAAGGGTATAAGTAGCAGTAAAGGTGATGTCCCTGTACTTAATTAAGGACCATGGCATGAAGATATATGGGGGAGTGAATGTTCCAGACATTTTGTCTGCAGTTATGAAAATGACTGTATAAGTGACTTCAAAAGAAACTTGCTACTTATAGCACAGAATCATGAGGGCATTGTTTCATATTTAGTCACAAACTGATTTTATGACCATGAAATGTAATTTTTTTATACTGATAATGATGCATGTAAAAGTTACATTACTGTATACAAACTTTGAGTAATACATACTGTGTAGGAAGTATTCAGCTTTGTTTTTGTAGAAAGCAGACATAGTTTTTTACCTTAATGCATTTGAAATGAAGAGTGCAGTGTTACAGGGATTGGGCACTAGCAATTTGTAGCAGTCAGTAGTGACTGCTAACTTTCAGTGTTGTGCTTACACATCGTAGGAAGAGAAATGTAATATTCAGTGTAGTATAACAGTTGTATACTCTGTGGTTGGTAATCTTTTAGTGTGTTGGATTTGTGCTGTGGCAGATGCATTGTTGTGAATCACTAAGAAATAGTTCAGGGGATACGGGTAAGATGGACTACAATATGGTTTCGATGCTGTCTCTTATATTAAGTGCGTTTTATTGCAAGGACCTAAGACTGGAGGCCATTTGTTATCGATGTTTTCTATGAGGGACTTAAGTTGGGTATAATATAATAGTAATATATTTGACTGCAAATGGGCTGTAACCTGGTGGCAGTGGTTATTATGCATGTACATAAATATGAAATAAGGATCTAAAAAATTTAATTCGGGAGGGCTACATGAGAAGCATGCAGTAGTAACTTGGAGTCTTGGGAACGATCTCAGCATTCATTCAAACAAAGAAAAGCCTGTGCCGAGGTGGCCGTTCGCAGGACCTTCTGGATACTGACTTCTAGCCAGCAATCCGGCAACCAGAGTATGTAAGACGGTAATACACACATAGTAAAACATTACACATGAGGTTACAAAGATACACACAAGGTAATAACACAATACACAAAAGACCAACTACAGTTAGCAGCAATGCACATACAAAAAGCAACAATGGGGAGAAAGTACTGTACCTACTTTTTAATATTGTTACTTCACAGGTATAGCACACCAACTTTAACAGGACCTTCACTTCACTTCAACTATAAATACCCTTCACGTTATGCCCTGATTTAACCCCCTTCACTTCACTTTGCTTCACTCCACTTCTTCGATAATTTACAACCCACTCACATTTCCTTCAGTTACCACATTAATCACTCTTCTAACCCTCTTTCTAAAAGCATTTGGTTTACAAGGGAGAGTCCCTAAAATTTCTGCGGGTAACTGGTTCCAGAGTTGAGTGGTCCTATTCACAAAGTAACATTTCCCGATATCTGCCCTTTGCCTCCTGTTACTGATTTTCTGTTATGATCAACCCAGCTCAGATAGTTGGGCCATTGTAATCGGTTACCTATAGCCTTCCACACCCATTCTCCAGAGTATGGTTTAAAGAGAGCACAAATACATGATATCTTTCTACACTGTGACAAAGTTTCCCAGTTCAATTCATTCATATGATACGCAAATTTAGCCGCTTTCTTTTGCAACCTGTCTAACGCCTGTTTTTGTCACTTCCTGTACGGATCCCAGCACGCAGCCCCATATTCAAGACTCGGAAGTACTAGTTTCGTGTAGGCTAAACTCTTGGTACTACTATTCCCCTTTTTGAGTATACGCATTATGAAGTGTAGTGCCTTCCAGGCCTTTTTCACTGTGTAGTTGACATGATCAGCCCAGCTTAAATCGATGTGTAAGTTTATTCCCAGGTATTCACAGCTGCTCGCTTCCGGAATTAATTTACCCCGTAACGTATAATTTAGTGGGTCCTTCACCCGGGCCCTGGTAAAGTGAACCGCCTTACATTTACTTGGATTTATTTTCATCGCACTTTCAGCCACCCACTCCCCCAGCCTGTCCAGATCTTTCTGCAACTTTTCAATGTTCTCATTATTAATTATATTTTTATATATTAAACAATCATCAGCAAAAAGTCTAATAGTTGACTCAGTGTTCCTCCAAATATTAACTTAAACTAGAAATAGAAGAGGACCTAATATGCTCCCTTGCCATACACCAGATTTTACTCTAAATTCCTCTGATAATTGCCCTCCTACTTTTAATCTCTGCGTGTGACCCAAAAGGAACTCCCTTACCCATGCGACTACCCTTGAATCCACGCCCAAGATTGCAATTTTCATAAGCAGCCGATCATGCGGAACTAAATCAAAAGCCTTCGAAAAATCGATTACAATAGCGTCAATCCTGTCTGTTATCCATAGAGTCCACGATGTCCTGGCAAACCATGATTACTTGACTTTCGCACGAATATCCTGGCCTGAATCCATATTGACCCTCATATAACCAATCATTCTTATCCCATACTTGCCTTAAATATGATGTTATTACGCGTTCCATTTGCTTGCATACCACCGAAGTTAAGCTAACCGGTCTATAATTCATAATGATCAATCACCCCACTTGTGAATAGGAACCACTTCGGCTCTTTTCCAGTCAGCTGGCAGAGTACCATTCATTGTAATGTCAAGTAATCATGGCTCCCCCACCCAGTTTTAGTATTTCTCCAGAAATACCATCTGACCCTATTGATTTGTTTTTTTCCGATCGCTGCTGTCCTTTTCCTAATGATTTTAGTACAGTGGTGAAAGGTGCGCCTGAGTTGACGCACTGTATATGCTGGGTGTTAGCCTCATTGCTGAATACCGAAGAATAATGGTAATTAAGAGAATTAGCCTTTTCTATCGGATCTGTGACAAGCCGACCATTACAGTCTTTGATGATTTTCCCTATATCCTGTACGCCTTTTTACGTACTTGTAGAACTCAGGCCAGCATTTACCTTTGCTTAGTACTGATCTGTTGTTTTCAGTTTGTTTCAGTGGGATGGAGGGAATCATTCACTTGCTTCCCAGGCAATACCATTGTGTGAAAAGGGCACTGGGGTAAATAAGGGCAGCAATGATTCTGATATTCAGGGCAGAACTTAGGTAAGGTGATGTTTTGTGGTGATGATAACACTGTACTGTTGTATACAGGCATTTTTAGTGTACTGTTTATACAGAGAATAGGCTTAATGTAGTCAGTGTTTTCTTCTGTTCTTTTTTACATGTCTGTTCCACAAACAGCCTTTGTGGATCCAAGTGGGTTTCAACCATGCCTTCCTCTCTTCATGTGCTGACACCACCCAGAACTTCCAAATGCATGAACTCATTGTAACCAGACTTGGTTGGGAGGCTCTGTCCAGTAGCACACCGAGTCTTGTGGCTTTCAGCAATTTAATCATTGCATGTTGATAACATAGATATGAGATTTCTTCTTTTGAACACTTGAAGCATAAATAACCAACTTGGCATGCATATTAAAGTAGTATAAGACACTGAAGTGCAGTGCCCTTTAAATAAATATGGGACATAATTACAAGATGGCAGTAGCACAAAATTGAATTAACGAAGTGCATTGTAGCAGAGTAGGTTACTTATGCTTTACTTGCTTAGACTGAGATGCATGCACTGCTTTATTAATAGAACTGATGAAGGTATAACTGGAATATGTCATATTGTTGGACTGAAGACTTCTCCAATCCTGAGCTTCATACAAAGACCTTATCATGTACCATTGCACAGTACAGGCATCGGGTGTCTCACATTTCAAAATGAACTGTGCAGGTACTTGGAAATGGCAGCCTGACCCTGCATCCAGATGTTACTGTTGCAAGTCTCTCATCAGATAACCAGATTACTGGGGGGATCACTGACACTTCCAATGTGAAACACAGGACGACATGGAACAGAATTATTAAAAATGCTGTACTTGTGAATAGTGTTGCAGGTCATTCGTTATAGACCCATAGTGGGAACGTACTTGCTTTTGTATATGGTTACCTGATTTACAGGCTGTGATCTAGCATCATAATTGGCCATAGTTTTTCTCTAGGCAACACTTCGATGGTCCTAGTCATTATATCTGTCTTGCCTTATGGCCCACTGTCCTGACCATGTCAACAGTGATAAGGTCCAACTAGGGACAGCTATTTTAAATTGCTGCTACTGGCTTTCAGAGCCATATTAACACTCCACTTAGCATGGATGAACTACCCACAACATGAGGTTGCTATCACAACACATCCTTAGGCCCTGCGCTGTACCTTCAATTATAGGCAAGAATTACTGTCTGTACGAAGGCAAGAGAGTAAGTTTAACTGTTTCATTCTTGAGAAACAAGTGATCATATTAATCTGTTACTTTGTCATATGTTGTTATGTGGTCCCAATGCAGGAAATGTGGTGCTGGTGAAATGTCAGTTGGAAAATGCCAGCCTTCTGAACAAGTGGGCAAGGGAAAAGGTGTGCTGCCATCCAATATGGAACCTGTGAACATTCAGACAGAGATGGTGGCTGTGTATGGTGCAGATGTGATGTCTTTCCAACAGTTGTGGAAGTGGAGTGACTTTGCAAATGGTCAGGTGTGTCAATGAGGACAAGCAGGGCCATCCATCAGAAAACAAACATGTTTATAATCAACAGCATGGTGCAGAAGGACATGTATCACTGAAGCAGAGCACTGGCATTCATCCTGTATGAGTTTTAAGTTGCCCTTTATACATTGGGAATTCATATTGTGTTTAACAACTGAGAACAGTATCATACAACAACAAGAAAAAGTTGGTATCCAAGGAAACTTAAAAATTTTATAGAGTGGCTTCCCATATGGAAAACATTCTGGGGAATTCACGAGTCTTGTACACACAGTTTTAATGTCATGCTGCATAAAAGTGGAAAAGTACAGTTAAAATACAGTTCCATAGACATAATCTCTGGACTTACACACAGCTGTAAATATGCAAGTGACCCATGTGCTTTTGCACATCACTGCATATCCTCTGCAGTTCATGGTGTCTGAACAGATTTCATGTATGAGTTTCACATTATTCAGTAGTATCCACTTTCATTAGTTGACCATTTTCACACCACTCACCGAGTATTGGGTCGGAAAACATTTTTATGCTGGTGGTATACAAGGTCTGCAGACAGACAACAGTTACAGTATCCTACAAACTACTGTCATGATGAAATATGGAGAGAAGTAACCCATTCGTGATCTACATGACAAATATTAGATGGTATCAAAATGTGGCACAGTTTATGGTGGTGAAGATGTGGCATATACTGTACCACAATATGCTCCAAATGTTCTTGACACCAAGCGCATAAAAACTGCAGGTATAGAAGCACATCAAACAGGAATATGGCACTTTTGATATGGTAACAGCAAGAATATAAATTATGTTCAGTTATGAAAAATTGTCAAACAGGTCATGAAGTAAATCAGAGTGACTAAATGTGTTCCTGACAATTGTTTTGGGACTAGGAGCTAGAGGGGTGTTTACCTTAAAAATATGCAGGTGATATGTGTAATCTGGCCTGCTCTTTCCAATCAGCACAACAGCCAAACGTAGTGGCACTTGGTGACACCAAAAACAAATGTCTACCATCCATTCACTCTTAAGTCACATACTGTCACTAGAAGAAGTATGTGATGTTCATTTTGTCCCGTATGAGAAAGCAGCAGTTGTATGGTGTATAACAGATCATGGACCGGACCGTACACCATTAAAAGGGAAGCAAGCTTACCAATGGGAAAGAATACTAATCATGGTACTATCCTGGCATTTATCTGAGTGAATTAAGGAAAATGACAAACATGCTCAGCCAGGATAGCTGGTACCCCTGGCTGAGATGCTGTTCTTCAAAATGCTAGGTGCCACGACAGAGTTACTCAACAACCTGGCACCTGGGGTGACAACCTCTGGTAGATACACTGTGCTCTTACAAAGTCAAACTACAAAAATTCTAGAATGATGTGCCGTATAATAAACATGCTCTCCTGTTGAAGCAGATTGGTTTAATTGTATGCAGTCAATCATGAGCTCAAGATGACAAATGGATAAGAGTACTTCATACTGTCTGTGACAACTTGTAAATTTTCAGGATTATATCTGTAACTAGGACTTTTATATGTTAAACATTAAACCTTCAGATGAAAATGATGGTGAATTATATTCAAAGATTCGGTTCATACTACACAGTAAACATGCTTGACCATGGTTTTGAAAACCCTTTAATGTTGTACATGGAAATATCTGATTTGTTCTATGATCCATACAAGACACACTGTGTGGACAGAATGTAGAATTTTTTAACTCTTTATTAGATGAACCCAGTTAACCCTTTGGTGCTGGAACTAAGAGCCCATTGTATTCTGCTTAATGCGTGGGATTTAAATGGCCACCCATTAGCGTGTTCTTAGCCAATGATTTCCAGTAACATTTGATTTACTCAGCGTCACGCTGCACATTACCTACAGTCGTTTTTTGGTGTCAATGTGTATGAATAAGGTTGTTTTCAACTACTGAATAATCTCCCAGGCAATCAACCATTGATAACAAATATAAAGCAAAGTAAAATCTTTGTTTTCTAACAGTATTGATGACACAGACAGGCTTTTAATGTTGTGTTCTATAGGATGTGATGAAAAGGGTTGCCAGTTCTGTAACAAATATTGACATCTTCAGTAAAACTAATCTGTTATTAAGACAAAACATGAGATTGCATTTAACAATTCTTTGTTATTATTGTACATTAAAATAGGAAATAATTATGGTAGCAGGTCACAATTTTCAAGAGGATTATTACAACAGTGCATGAGTTCTATGCCAAAATCAATGTTCTTTTAATGTCTATCATTATCCACTCTGAAGTATTGGAAGAACTTTCTCTGCTGTATTAAAAACAAAAATATCCCTGCCTGTAAACAATGGTATCTCTTATTAACGGGACATATTAGGAGCACCTAATATGTTAGGCATATCATATGAGACAGACAGCAAAATTCCTTTAATCCAATGTCCAGTAATTCAGAAATTCCAAAAGTCCAGCACTGGAGAGGACAGAGTAGTCACAAGATCAGCAGTTTTAAAGCTTCATCAATGACACAGGCATATCTCAGGGACATGTTGAAAAATGCCCTCAAGAGTGTCTGTACATTAACCATTGTGGTTATCTCCTGACCTTGTCTCCTACTTCATCAGCTTTGAAGGCTCCAGAAAACACAGAAGAGTATGCGGATGACGTTAAACCAGCAGTCCAAATGGAATAATAATAATAATAATAATAATTGTACAGCCAAAGTATAAGAGCAGTACCAGAAAATACCTGTTTTGGTAATCTGCAATATTGGATAATTCAGCATCTGTCCAGTCCTGTGCAAGTCAGAATTTTGCTGTCCTGCCTGGTTAATTAAACTTCTTGGTTTTCAGTGACATTTGACACCAGTGCCAGTGGTCTCAAATATCAGTAATTTTTAAATATAGATACAGAATTGTACATTATACACTGTGTGTCCCAAATTGTACCATCATTGTACGACCGTAATGGTAATTTATGCTTTTTATTTAAAACAAACTTTTCTACTTTTTTGTGTCATTTGAGCATCTTCTGGGAAACACGTTACACAAAAGTGGAATTCTACCAGAAGTATTACAATGTATTAAGTGTATCAGACATTTGTTATCTCAATTTGTAACTTAAAAAAACTAAGGAAATTAAAACAATACTTTATGCAGCGGAAGACAGCTGTTTACCAAGAATTGTTGCATAAATTGGACAAGAGAATTAGACCTAACAATGAATATGTGCATACTGAAACAATAAAAAAAATTTGATAAACTTTACTTACAGTAGACTTTACCTCAGAAATTTCACAAAAGTATTTAGGATACAGCCTCACAGTAACCTTCAAAGTAAATAACACTATCCAAAGATAATCAAAATAAAAACACCAATTTTGACAGCAGTGCCATGTACAAATTTACATGCCTTGACTGCAGTCCATTTGCCAAACACTTTATAAAACTAGATTTACAAAATACAGAAGATTCATATAGGGTAATATTGAAGAATCAGCATATGGTACTTATATTTAGAACACTGGTCATTCATATGATTAACTTTAGTACTCTGTGGAAAATAAATGTAACAGAGAATTACACAGATACCTGCACAAAAAAAAAAAGAGTCTGCACTAAAATAAAGTGCATTATAGGACACATCAAATTAAATTTCACTCACAAGGTATGTTTTTCAGAACTCATTCTCTGACACATCATTATACAAAACGTGTGTAATATCCAATGATAATTCCATTGCCATCCTAAGGAAAGAAATACCTGGTAATTCACCATACAGCAAATACATATAAGATACTACCCACGAAGCCCTGTTCAATAACTTCGGACATGTACAGATCAGATAATGATCAGATGTGCTTAGAGAAAAACAAAAGAAATTTACAACAGTATGCCTTATATTTCTGTAACTTCCTTGATACCAAAAGACATCTTACAGAAGAATCAAATTACCACACATTCTGATTTTATAGAACAAAGTAATAAAATATGAACATATGTATTGATATATAAATTCTTACTTTTACAAGAGAAAAAATCTGGCCCAAATTAGTCACTTTCTGGTGTTAAATTTGGATAAATATTGTACCATAATAACCACTGGTAGATATCCATTTCTGTATGTTTCCCAGAAGATGGATGAATGACCAAAATATGTCAAGAAGGTTACCTAAGGTGCATAAATTGCCACAGTGCTTACCTTGTACTCTGATGGTGCAGATAAATACATTTGTAAATCCTAGTACACAGACTTGAACAGTATGGGGGCAGAGTATGTTTAGGGTTCCTCTATATTGTAAGAGTACCACCTACATTGGCTTTATCCTCTAAATCTGGATGGTCCAACTGCAGACTCATGGATTGGTTCTGTGGCTACTGAACTGGCACAAAAATCAGTTGTACAACAGAGGCACTTAGGGGAGGTTATGATATGCATGAGAAGCTCTGTAATTCCATTGTTGTGTGTAACAATATGACAGTAACTTCAGCATAATTTTTCCATATCTATTTATTATTAAAAAAATGAAGGGTTTTAAGTACCCACTACTGTGGAGTTCAAAAGTGCTTCTGTTTTGTAACTGATGGCAGCCAGTGAGTGGCAGTAAAGTGGGATTAGTTTGCTGATGCAAAATGGTGTGGATTGTATCACATTGCACTCCATTATTCACCAAGAAGCATTATGTGGCATGGTGTTACAGTGAGTAATGGTAACAGCAGATAAACACTGTAATAATGAAGTGTAACTTGTACAGCAGTTTACATTGATGTTTGTGGCCTAATGACAGTGTTTTAACAGAAACACATAACCAGCTTCTTCTTGTTAAAGTGTTTTTGTTGACTGGAAAATAATGTATTCTGTTAGTCATGTATAGTATCTCATTATAGGAGGAATTCATGTACATTTTTTTCTGGATGAACTAAATTCAGAATTGAATGACATGCCATTTCTCCTAAACAGTTGGGAAGACTTGGAACATTATTTTATTTACTCCTAAGAAATAAACCCCATCCATTCTTCAAAAAGAGCAGCTTGGCAACGCATGTAAATATACAAAATGAGCTTCATTTTAGGTAGACATACCAAAGATTTCCTAAGAAGCTGCAGCCATTGAACATTTGAAAGACTGATGTTGCAAGTTGGGTTGTGGTGATTAGATGCAATGACAAAGGATTTGCAGTTTACAGACTGAAGCTCAGTCCTGCTTATTGAATGATAGTTTGAAAGGCATATTTCCCTTAGCCAAGACACTGCACTCAAATACATATTCAGTGTTTGGAGGTATATACATGCCAGCATGTGTGGCAGTAAATTTTCCGTGAAATCTGAAACCAAAATTAAAAGGAGAAATGAAATGCCTTCGGTTCATTGCCATTACCATTATAGATAAGTTGGTGAAAGGAAACATCTTGCCCCGTATATCACATTAGTAGGTTAGAACATAACTATCGCGATGAAGATAACGGCTGCAGGGTGGCATTCAGCTACAGGGATTTCAGTTGAAAGCAGTCCAAACACAATCTGATTGGCCATGGCATGAGTCACACACCACCAGTGTTTACCACTGTAAAAGTGAAGTGATCCCATTACAGGCCCGGTGTGGCCCAGAGGGTGGGTAGAGGTATAGCTCTACTCTTCCATAACTGCAGCACTAGAAGGGGGTAAGTGGTCGGCAGCATGCCCCAGCCGCAATTTACTCCTGGGAAGGACCCGGTACCCATTTTAAGGGAGGCTGCGTGGGCCCCAGGGCCGGTCTGGACAGGCGGAAAATCTCGCCCCCACCAGGATTCGATCCTGGACCGTCCAGCCCGTAGTCAGTAGCTATACCAACTGAGCTACCCGGCCCTCATTTACCACTGTGCATACAGAAATTGCATTGCATCATCTCAGCACAGTGATGTGATCCACACACATTCCAGCATGATGGTGCAATTGCCCCTACAGTCAATAATTCAGTGGTCACTTTATGTAACATTTTTTTGGGACCACATAATTAGTCGCCCTTTGTGGCATAATCATTGGTCCCATGTGATGCCAGACCATTTTCTGTGGGGCAGTTTGGAAGACAATACGTACAAGAACAATTCACATGCACAGAATACATTTAAACCAACACATGCACAGCACTGACAAATTATAAACAAGAACTTCAAAAATGAATTTTCTGTAATTTGTTCATCAGGTGTCGAGCATGTCAGAGTGGAAGAAGGTTAATTTCCCCCATCACCTACTGTACCATGTGGTGTGTTCCCCTAGATAATACAGATTGTGAATGTGGATTCGAAGAGCTTGTTCTGCTTTCTGTTTGGTGCCCTGTACTCTGATATTGGAGGCTACAGGTCCTTCTGAGTCAACACTGTGAGAACCCCAGAGCTCACAAACCTATCATCAACTGAACAGAAATGTAATGGCTTATTTTTGTCTTTAACTTTTATATTTTATTCTTGGTATTCAGTTACCCACCTTTTTTTGTGTGCATTTTATGGTTGCCAGAAGGAATGAAACATAATATACTCTCCACCCCTATCTATTACTCTATAAAGCATACTATCCATAATATTGTTCACTGTATAGGAAAGCTGTTCGGTTAACATTCAATTGCTTAGATGTCAGTATCTAAGACTAGTGTTGATGGTAGATGAATAAAGTTGAATATGGAGCATGCATCTTCCAGGCTTCATAGTGTAAGAATCTTTACATACTAATATGCCTTCATTTAGTTTCACACAGACATACAACATAAAATTATTGTATGGAGCCCACAAACTTTATATCTTGAATCCATGTGGCTAGTTGGACCACCACCACCCACAAACTAGAAAGATTTCCATAAACGTTGATTTGAATACCACTTCTCCAGAAAATCTCAAATTAAAAACAGAAAAAGGACATTTCAAAATTCTATACATTATTTGTCCCAGCTGGGCCAGTAAATAAAATTTAAAATACACATTCGGCAGCACATGTTTTACAACCTAAATAGCTGTTACATCTTTCCATCAATTCTTGTCTCTGTCATCTGGTACTGATACAGATAATGTAATAAAAAAACAGCAGTTAACAGAATATATTACATCAGTCTCAGGAAACAACTTGAAAGTCAGGACTAGAAGCCAGCCATAATGGCATGGCAATGAAGAAAGCACTGAGTGAAGCAGGAGATTAACTCGGGTTCTGTTCCACAGGGGTCATCACTTGATCTTGCTTTGAGAGCTCCGGCTGTCGTTCTTCATGCATTGGTTCATCAGTAACTGGCAAAACTGGGCGTCCAGGAGAAGGGCTGTCAACTGGTCGGAATGTGAAACTGGGAGAATCTGCACTTGAAAGTGACTCGGGAGTTCCGACTGAACTGAGGGATCCAGGAAGTGGACTTGAGGCAGCATCCAGCCTGAAGAAAATTAAAAAAATATATAAATAAATAAATAAAAACAGTTTACTGATAGCTGTAATGGAAATAATATGCCAGCCCATCATCATCAGTTATGGTGGTAACTACTCCTCTTATACACATTTCTCTTCTGGGCAGAAATAAAAACAAATGCTCATGAAAATTTGGGAAGTTTTGTGTGTGTGTGTAAATAAACAGATTTTATCCGTCATGTTCTGCCACGTGCCACTGTTTCTGTGTTAGGTTCTTTGATGTTCTAGCCCACACAATACTGGGCAACATTCTATACATAACTTACTTTGAGGAAAGTACAAAGAATTAGAACACTATCAGAATTCACTGGATACCAGAAACTTTTTCTTGCAGTGGTAAAGCAGCCCTGGCATTATGCTGATCACTCACTTGCATATGGAGCCAAGGTTAATAGTGAGTGCAACCATACCTCCAATTCCCCATATTACCTCATGATGTGCACAGGGACTTTAGGCTAACTTTACAGGTTCAGACCCCGATACACATGAATCCTATTTATATGCTTTCTCCTTTATGGAGATATATGGTCTCATAATTAAACTATGTATTGGTTCCTATGAAATGTGCTGTACGTGATTCTGGATGAATAAATATTTCACAGAGAAAAATTAATTGTAAGATAATGCAGGAGGTTTCATTTACTTGATTTACACTTTGATAAAATCTTTTTTTTTACTTCCATCAAAATATGATGATGAATCAAATGTTGTGAAACATCTACCAATTAATGCAAAATATGAGGGGTGCTGATAAGTCCTTAGCCCGACCAGGAAGGAAACAAGCTACAGCGACCAAACTCGGGATTTATTCAACATACTCCCGACGAAGCTCAATACACTTCTTAGCCCATTGCTCTAAATTTTACAAGCCACTCAAAAAAATTCATAAAGTTGTCCATTCAACCAGGTCTCCGTGGCTTCAGTGACCTCTGCATTGGATGAAAAATGGCGACCGTTCAATTGTTTTTCCAGTCCAGAGAACAGGTGGTACTCAGACGGGGCCAGATCCGGAGAATAGGGTGGGTGATCAACACATTGGAAGCCCAGGTAGGCCAGTTTCTACTGGGTTGCAAGTGCCTGGTGAGCTGGGGCATTGTCATGCAAGAACAAGACCCCCTTGGTGACCTTCCTGCATCGTTTTTCCTTCAAAATGTCTTTCAATTGCACCAGCAGAGATAAGTAATACTCCACATTGATAGTTTGGCCCTTTGGAAAATAATCAGTGGGGTGGATGCCGTCTTGATCCCATAAAATCGAAGCGAGAACTTTTCCAGTGAACTTTTGCACTCGGAATTTTTTGGGGTGGGGTGAGCCACTACGCTGCCACCCCATTGATTGTTGCTTTGTCTCCAGGTCATAGTGATATAACCAGGTTTTGTCCGTGGTCACCAATCACAACAGGAAATCATTTGGATCGCACCAAAAAAATTCCAAAAGTTGCTCAGACAACTGGCACCGCTGACGTTTTTGATCCATGTTCAGGCATTTTGGGACCCACTTTGTGAAGAGCTTCCGCATGTCCAAATCTTCATGAATGATGGACCCAACCTGCTCAAGTGAGATGCCCAGTTGCTCAGCTATTGATTTAGCCGAAATCTGGTGGTCTTCCAAGATTAGCTTGTGAATTTGATAATAATCTCTGGGGTGGTCACTGTTTTTGGTCATCCAGGATGAGGCGCATCAGAGGTGGAAAAATCACCATGTTTAGACTGGGCCACCCTGTTTTTGATGGTGGCATACGATGGTGCATGTTCCCCTAATGTTTCTGTCAGAATGGCGTGAATTTCCTTTGGTGCCTTGCCTTGCAGGAAAAAAAAACTTTATGACAGCTCGCATCTCCATGTTGTTGAAATTGCGCATGTCGCCTGACATGCTTCCTTTCAGCCTCTGTAACAAGAAAAGACTTGCAATTCGGCACATGAACAGACCCCTCTTTCCAACGACACTATTAATTCTGTCGTACATCGGGAAGTAGGTCGGGCTAAGGACTTATCAGCACCCCCTCATACTATGACATATACTTTTAACATGTCTGTCAATGGGAAACTTATATGCCCACCTGTTTGAATGGGCCATGAGGAGCCCACCCCTGTCCATAGTGTAGCTATTCAGTCGTTTTGCTGGGGGAGACAAATATTGATCCCCCTTATCTTCTTCCAAATCAAACTTCCGCTTCACTGGACCAAGAGAGCTGGGACGCATAGCAATAGGGCTCTGACTACGTCTGTAAGCCACACATATAAGCACAGAATATGTAACTTGAAGCGTGATCAGAGATTGAGGTGATTGCTTTGAATGTCTGTCACATTAAAAGAAATTGTGCAATGTCAGTTCATATCTTGAAACCACACCCTCTATTAAGTTACAACTTAAAAGCAATGCAGCCTGCCCTCATGCCACTTCACGTCTTCAAATTCCAGTTCATACCGACTTTCTTGCTGCCTACACAACCAGTTTATACAAAGTTTACATAATCAGATTCCACACTGTACTGATTTAATTCACATAATGACAGCCCATTCTCTGTCTTCAACCAGATCACATCTTTATCACCCTACCACTTACTCCTAACTTGAGTGATTTATTCTAAAAATGTTGAGCAGAATATGCAGATTATAAAAACAACACCTCAGAATTTATACGCATGTTCAATTACATATAAAAATTTTTTACCAACATGTTTCTGCACATGGAACACATAATAAAGTACTGTCCTCTGAAACTTGCTGTCACAGTCAATATTTGTTCTTTCCTCAGAGTGACAGTGCAGGCTGCACATCCATATAAACAACAGCAGGTAATATTTTATGTGTAGTTGTAGTGGTAGTGGTGGTGGTGGTGGTGGTGGTGATAGTAGTAGAGCTCAGTTGAAACCTGATGGCACACAGTGATGCACGGTAGGGGGAAGTGAAGGGGAAACATGCCAGTGGAGTAGGTAGCCAGTAGTCTTGCACTCTACCTCAGAACATGGTGTATCCAGCATTACTACCATTACTACCGCTGGTGCGCACACCTCGGCTGCCAGTAGTCGACCGAACTGACCCCCCCCCCCCCCAATTTAAATGGATTCATCCATTTCACTGAAAGACCAAATCTGGTTTCTGCATGTGTGCCATCATGTTTCAAACATGCTCTAGTAGTAGTAGTAGTAGTAGTAGTACACAGAGTTATGTAGTACAGTTTTGTTGAAGTTTACAGGCCAGACCATCTCACATTCAGGTTAATATGATTGTTGCTGTGTTTTTAGCCCACTATTTATTTACATGTATTTGCACACTAATCAAAGGATCAAAGCAGGCACAACCCTGGAAGGCATCCAACATCATCACTTTATCTCCTGCTAGTGAAATGACTTGTACAAGCATTTGTCACAGGTAACTTGAAGACTGATCTTACCTGTAAAACTGATTTTGTTCCTGCAACTTCCCTAACTCAACAATAACCTTGGTGAAAGAAGAGTGGACAATGCTGCACATTAATTCAAGCAAAAAGGTAACGATATTGCACTGCAGGTGTTAAAACATATGGTGAAGAGGTGCACAGATCCTGGGTACCAGGTCACACAGGTGACTAATAAGTTGGTGCCTACAATTTTGAGGTGGCTCCTAGGGTTTTGGAAAATTTGTAGCCCCTGATAAAATGTATAATGACTACATTTGGCACTTACTTTGTTGTGAAAGCTTTTCTTGTTGGGCTGGGTGAAAGGCTTTTCCAAGTCATGTTATGGATACTTGGTGAAAAACACTGTCGACCTAGGCCAGGACGTGTTGGTGAAGGGGAAGAGCATACTGGGGGACAAGCAGGGAGGTTGAGGTGTAACGGTGGAAGCTGATGAACTATCCGCGTAGGTTCTGACCGTCTGGTCTCCAACTGCTCAGACTGTGAACCAAAATTCATACACTGTTACTTTAAAGGACTGGAGGCTTTAGACAAATCCAAGTATTAGTTCACAGGATCAGTAACTCACATTAGATCCAACTATTTGCATTGCAGTATCATGTGATAATGTAATTCATTTGATACAAACTTAAGATATGACTTCCAATGTGACATGGTGTAGTGTGGTTGGTATATGAGTACTGATGTTTCAGAGGGTCCTGCTACCTCTGTCATCAGGGTGAATGATAAGATGATGAAGAAAGCAGGTTTCTCTGACACACTGGTACATATTTAACAGAGTCATGGTGTCATAGTTACCTCCATAGTCACTGCCATGAAAACCGCATATCACAATCATTATCAATTTCAAGCAAACTCTAAACTGAACAAAGATCTAACACATGCTGAAATTCAGTATAACAATACACAGTTTGTACCTTACAGCTGGTCAAGCCAGACATAATGGTGAGGTCTTCACATGACTGGGACATCTGCATTGCTGAGTGTAACTCTCGTTCGTGAGCAGCCTCCCTTCCCATATCTACACGCTCTTCTTGCCTCAACTGGCTTACACGGGGTGTCAGGCGGGGTGGTCCTGAAGAACCCTGTAGAGCAAAGAAACAGGATCCTATGAGAAGGTTATAGAATTTATCTTGAAACAGTTGCATCTTTTAAGCTCTTAGATGGAGGTGAATGTGCAGAACATCATGTACAGCAAATGTGAAATCTGTAGCCGAGAGCTTGCAACACAAATTGATTCACAGAGATTCCACCTGAATTCCTCTGTGATGTGAGCCATGTCTTCTTCAGAGGACCATGGTTTACAAGCAGCTTTTTCATGTAGCAGATTTCCTGCTGTCCTCAGTTGGTTTTCCCAAAACTATGTGATTTTGCAGGTTAGAAGTTCACATCCATATTCACAGTTCTGAAAAAACACTGAATAGCCACCACAGACTTCAACTCAGCAAACCACAAAACACTCACAACCTTCTTGTACAGTATTGCCATTGCTATTCAGCCTGCACAAGGACTTCAGCGGACATGTGCATGAGTGTGGTATGATAAAAACTTTGAGAGTTTTCCTTGGTAATGGTGCAAACCAGGCATGTATATAAGGAACAATTTCCTTGCTATGAATTTTTATATTTTGTATATCTATCATCCAGGCCCCTACATCAGGTGCCACCATACACAACTGTTGCCTGGGTGACCTGGTGCTCAGGATTTTTGTACCCTTGATGCTGAGCAGCATGCCACTACAGGCACCACAGGACAAGAGTACAGCTATTCCTTGTATGTCCCAAAATCATGCCAATTGTTTAATAATCACTGTCATCATAAGGCCTAATCCAAACCTATCCTAACAAATGCACCCTGACTTAAATCAACTGGGGTATCCTGTATGGTAGACATAAGGCAGGACATCCATACACTGGAAGAGGGCATAACAACAGGAGGCAAAGATGGCAGTTCTGATTTGTGCCAATACTTCTACATATTACCCGGTGCTATCTTCATAACATTCTTTAAGAGAAAACAGCATAAATTTTCAATGAAATGCTTACTCCTGAATTGTGGATTGGGCTGAAGCTTGCACTGAACCTCCGAGCTCTGGGCTGGCCTCCTGGAAATATGCCAAATGACAAAGTGTCCCTGAAATGAAAGTAAAAATTATACTAATCCTGCAGTATTGTTATTGCTAGTTGGCTGCTCATGCAGGGAGGTTCTAACTCACATACTGGCCAGTCCATGGCAAGTTTCAAAAAACTTCCCATCTATTCAAAATTTAAGAATATCATTATGAGACTGTTGCCTTACAGCATAGTTTCTTCATGGTAAAACTTCAGAAATAAGGGCGCTGAAATTCAAAATTCAGTATACTTTAACATTATTCATAAGTTATTTAATAATACAATTTCAAATGAAGATGTTACATGCATCAAATGAGATGGGACACGCGTTATATATGTAGTAAGCAAGTAGCAAGTGAGAGAATCATAAGAAACTTAAAAAAGGGTAGGCAGTAATGCAACTGAGATTCCAACCACCAATTTCCCGAATTCAAATCTAAAAGTTTTACTGTCACACTAGTCTTGTTGACAGTGGATCAGTCAAAGGATTACATTATATGAATTTTGAATTTAACTCATTCCTGTATTTGAAATTCAAATCATATATCCCTTATTCACCCAGAATGGTTTTGTGTGTGTGTGTGTGTGTGTGTGGTGCGTAATCATTACCCTTGAGTAGTTATCTTTAACGAATTACATTATGAACTTCATGTGTGCATAACAGTGTTCCTGCTGCACCTAAAACCTTGGTTGGATATAATTTTCCAAAAGTCCTTTCAATACTTAATCATTGCTCTGAATGTCTAGGTGATCAAAGCAAGACCATCTGTAGTTTTGGCAAGACTATGTGAAATCTTTGTAAGTATGGTGGATGTTCCAAACTGATTGTATACCTTAGTCAAAAATCATTTTACTAGAAGTGCTCCATAGGGACTTGCAGTTACAATGTAAACCTGCTTGCACAACCAATGACTTGGCATTCTCTATGTTTGTGCTGTCATAAATATTAAAAACTGTAATTCATAAAAACTCATTGACTGTTTTAAGCTAATAAATTCCTAATGGATAAATCATTTCATCATATCAACCTTCATGTTGGGCATTCCTGCTTTTCTTGATTTCAAAGACTGAATTTTCCACTGGAAATGTTGCTGGGTTTTATTACTGGTGATTGGTGACCATCTTCACAACACTATCTGGCAAACAAAGCAACCCAAGCACCAAATAAACTGCTAAATTACACGATCATGTTGTCATGTGACACAACTCACAAGTTATAAGTTTACAGTTTTCTGGATGTCATAGCTTTTAGAGTGTTAGGGTGGTATTACTGTTCCAGAGGAATATGCTGCCTCACAGCCTTGGTAGTACCTAAGAATATTAAAGGAAGCAAACTTTTGAGTGTCGGCATGTTCTACACACGATGTGACAGAAGAGAGAATGAATGTGGGATTACTGGTACATTAAATGTTAAGTGTACAAAGGTAATAAAAAGTCTCAGAATTTTTAAAATACAGTTTGTGTTCAGTACGTGTTATGTGAGTTCCTGTCATTAATATGAAAACTCAAGGCCTAAGTTCGTGGATTACGCTTAACAACTATTGAAATTCTACAACAGAAATTAGCATGTCTCTAATTCTACGTTCACACCTACTACTAGACCTGTCAGACCACAATGAAGCACAGATACATATCTGTGCAATGGTGTCTGCACCCTACTTGAGGAAGGATCCACTGACCCTCTTGGAGTTTTGTCTGTTTCTCCCAGTCATGACAGTTGCAGCATTCAACACAAGAATCAGAACATTGTAAGTGCCGCTTACAGGATCACAGATTTTCTGAATTTCATGTTGACAGAAGACCCTCTGTAGGGCACAATAAGGACCAGAAGGGGTGGTGACAAGCTTAACCACCTAAATTCAAGGACAGGCTACTAATGCTAAAACACTCCCAGTAGCATTCAACCGCACGATTATTTACATGTATTCATAGAAAGCAGGATTCTCATACCTCTGCCTGCAGCTTTACCCCATTACAGCATAAACAGCTTCCCCCTCCTAAAGCTCCACCAAACATAACCTCGACATATTCCTGCATATGTTCCAGATCAAGCACGAATTCTATTCTGTTATTCTATAAATGTATATTTTGGGTTTGGCAAACACAAAGTAAACCCCAAACCAATTACACATTAGTGAATTTTGAACATGAACATGGTGTGTGTTGGATTCAGTCCTTTCATTACATATGAATCAATGTTCATTGCACCAAAGTGGCCATAATTTAAGAGCACAGAAGTGCTCATTTCATTTCAATCTAACATCTCTAAATATCATGTTCAATGTCTTATATTCAGACCAGTGTAAGACAGTTGTATGTTTTCTATGGTTCATATATTTTCATTTATTATGATCATCATCTGTCACATTCATAGTCATTAAAACAACAATAATGGTTCACTTTTTTAAGTCCATTACTGTCTAGTCTCTGCATGCAATATGTGGGAAGCATGAGGCGTCAACAGGCACATCAGCAAATGAAGCAGGTAGAATTTACTGTTTTGACAACACATCTACGATGCTCAGTTATTAGTATATTACCTATGAATCCAAAATACTAAAAATATTTGCTCTGTACTTTGGCCACATTGCAAAATTATCTTTATCGATCTGTGCATCCACATGAACTACTGACAGCGTAATTAAATAAATATCATTTATGCCAATGACTGAGGTTAAGTCGAAATTTACCTTGTTGAAGACGATGTAGATGCTGTTGTCATGGTTGTATTGAGTTCGTTTATCATTGGGGCACTGCTAGAGCGTTTCAGACTGACAGGTGAATCAACATCCATGATGATCAGTGATAATTTTCACACAAATTGACAATGAAGCTCAAGATAAACGGGATATAAACGCACGTTCATACAGATTCTGCTATCGAACATTTGCTTACTTATATACACGCAATGTTTCAATAAATAATATGATTTAACTCTACATCTACAAACATTAATGTCTCACTCGCGGACCAGCCGTAATTCTACTCTACTTTCCGCAATATTAAATGCAAAAAACTCCCTGCTCAGTCCTATATGTGAACATGGTAAATTAACACACCATTGCACCGCAACCTTACACAATCGATCTTCCCAGTCACGGCTCAGTAGAATACGAGCAAGCATGCCAGTAAGAACCTGCAGTAGAAGATATTACATTATATACAAAACACAGTAATTGGTGAGTATATTCACGAACGTTCACACGAAAACAGAAGCTCAATAACAGATATCTGCTTTTCATTTGTTTGTTGTTGATGCTTGCAATTGATTGGTACGGTTCATGATCCTGGCATCCAAGAATGTTGTGGCTGAACTGAACCATCGTCAGATGGAGTGATTTAAAATGTGCGTGTTGGGTAGGTATAACTTGCACTTGATATATGCATATTTTTTTCTTGTTTAATCCATCACTAATACCCTAACAATTAGCAGTGCTAAAATGAAACCAAACAAGGTCGTCACGAAAGGACCAACAATTTTATTTCTGTTTTCTTGTAGCTCCACTCCATACCACATTTCCTTAGTTGCGTTAAGTAAGTCATGGACCCTGTGGTCATGGAGTAGCTGTGAGGCAATGATCTGTGATCTACGGTCATCTGTGTGTCTGTCATCTTCCATCGTTCGTAACAACGTCGTATATGAACTATGGTAGCAACCTATGATTTGTGAATACCACTGCCTCTTGTACTTCATGCGCCTGTTGAGGAAGTTAACTAGTCTACCAAACGAAGGGAAAACGAAAGTCTGGGTAATAAACGGCGGAGAATTCAAACACGGACAATCCATACAGGTAAAAGGGTAAAGTTCACCCTAGAAGAGGCTACGAAGGCCTAAAGGGGGAGTGATGGTGTGGATCTACCCTTTCTTTAACCTCGGGGCCAGATGGGGGTGGGTGGTCAACGCCACGCCTCGGCCTCTTTACCCCTGGCAAAGAGACCCGGCACCCGTTGTTACAGAAGGCCGGTCTGGATGGGTGCGGAAAAATTCACCCCTACCGGCATTCGATTCCAAGACTGTCCAGCCCGCAGCCAGTCACTATACCGACTACGCTTTCCTGGCCCACACATAGAGGCTTGTTTTAGAATTCAGGGAAGAGCCTGGAGCAGAGAAAATGTGAGGAAGATAAAGGAACTAACTGTAAAGATGGCTGCTCAGATAACACTGAAGAGTAAAGGTAGGTGAAATGTGATATTTTTTGTTTATTAGATACAGGAAATGAATAATAAAGTATTTTTTCTCATGAGACATGTTTTATTAATGAGTTATCTTTTATTTCAGTAAATACAGTATATTTTAGGTCGGCGTAGCAGCCATGCTACATGGATACCAGTGTATGTAACATTGATTGTAAATAGGTAGTTATAACTTGGAATCAAGTAATAGTAAAGTAGGATTACAGCCATAAAGGTTGCATCATTACAACCTTCACCATGAGTTTCATCATTTGCTCCCATGGGTACTCATTACACTTGACAAAATGTAACCTTTTTTGCTCGGTATCATTCTTGTAAATCCCAATGCTCTGGTCCAAATTAATTTTCCAGACACTCCTGAATTTTCAAGTTCAAAAGTAACCACTAACTGGTTGGAACTTACGGAAAACTAGCATAAAACATTTTAAAATAATGTGTTGATTTGGGATACAGTAGTCCTCCTTGTACTGACAATTGCACTGACAACAGCTTGTCACATAAATAGTAGTGTACCCTGCCCTGACAGTCCTCCTGCATCACTCTAGCTAATATGCAAGCTGAACCAGAAGCATATAAATTCACACTCTTGACTGTAACACTGTCAGCTCAGTGACACAGGAAAATTTATTGCTTTTACACAACAGCCCTTTGCATACACCATAATTTTAACCTGTCCTTTATAGTCACCCACACTGTATTATTAAGTTCTACTTTGAAATAAAACATTTTTTGTGTGTATTGTTTTAACAACACTGTCAATTGCCAAGATTATGTAGCACCACCGATAAGCAAATAAATTAATATGGAGCATTAGTGGAATGATACTGACTGAAGAAAACTAAATCTCTCACAGTGCTACTGTGTTCACCACAAATCCCACCTCACCTGCCCTGAGCCTGAACACAGAACTCTGTTGTGAGAGGCCAACAACTAAGAGCCTGAGAAATAACACAGAGTTTGGGATTTATGCCTACTCCACTACTCTCTCCTCAAGCTAGTCACCAAATGAAGGACAATCAGCAGCATGGAGCAGTACTTGGTCAGGAGTCCTGACAAGGGAGAAAGGAAGCATGTGACCTCATCCTTGTATCCAGAGAAGAGGAGAGATGCTTGCCCCAAGAGCCAGACTTGTGACATCCACCTAACAAAGATTTCTATCCATGCTGCAGACTCCTTTCAAGGCTGAGTGGATGCAGTATGTCATTCACTCATCTGAAAATTTGTTGTTAATACCAGTACACCAGATTACTCCAGAACCATTTCCAGCAGAGATGGTAGTCTTCAGGCAAAATATCACAGCCATAATTTATGGGCTCTAACAAAACTACATAAATATTACAGTAAAAAACTGCTGTTTCTCCTCCCTGCCAAAGCTCCATCCCACTGCTGTGTTACAAAGTTGGGTGCCCATGATGACCTACTGGCCAGTCTTAAGCTGTGGCTAGAACTAAAGCAAGGTGCATGATCTAGACAAGGTTAAGTACAGAAATGGCCTTACAACCATAGAACACAATGTCCATGACATCCAATCTACACTCCACTCTCAACAAGACACATACCGTTACGTACCACACAGGCCACACCAAACCGCAATAAGGTTACTGGCAGTCATCCTCTGCAGTCAACAAATGTTTGACACTTTTGAAGACAGACCACCTTGGTCTGGATGTCAGCCCTCAGTCCCCGAGAAGAAATTTAACTTCCTCTCTTTTCTTTCTTGCATATTATCCATGTCTTCCAACTAATTCAGTCACATTCATTTGTTAATTTTTTTACTTGTTGTGTGCCTTTCTGCTATTCCTTTCATTCCATTCCTCTTTTTATTATTTCTTTCATCCTCTTACTCCCTTAAATATCTCTTAGGGCACTACAATGAACAAGTACTAATGGTATGCAATACATGATATGAACAGTTACCACGTACATTACAGAAATAAAGCAGCCATACAATCAGGCATTATTTTCTTCTTCTTCTCTCTGCCATAATCCTGCCTTAGTACATACAGTGATTTAATATTTCATTTCATTTTGCTCATCTGGCTACCTCTTCGTGTACTGGTCCTTCCACCCCTTCTTGCATTCGGTCTTTTCTACATACCAACTTTATACTTCACTGCATCTTCCTTCTACCTTTATAAATATTCACGTTCCACTCTGCTTACTCTAGATACACCTATTCTTTCCTCTACAATTTTCTAACACACTTGATGCGAATTTGAATTTTCATTAACTGTCACAAAGAAATTATTCAAAGTAGTCACATTTTCTGAATCCTGTAATTTTTTATTACTTACAATAATGGATGATGGCATCTGTTCAGTTGAATGCCTTTTTTTACAGTGCTCCAATTTATCTTTATTTTATTTGTGGATTTTGCAATAATTCTACTAGCATTATCTTTTAGCTTCTTTTGTAACTTTATGCACAATTTTACAATACTTAAAGGTCAGAACAGACTGCAAAAATTTCACTGTTCAGCAGCTGAAGGTTATGATTCAGGTTTTCAATAAGTAATGAGTGCAGTAAGATGCAAGATGGCAGTCACATAAAAACAATTTATACAGTGGCTCGTTTTAAAAACACAGTACCCATCTTTGCACACTGTGCTAATGCAATGTAGCCACTGAACATGATGAGCTATGTATACAGTTTTACATAACATGGTTTCCATTCAACATGCATTATCATCCATTAATCTTGGACTATCAACTTTTTACTATACTTTTCACAGAAAAATCTAGTATCTTTAAGCAAAATATGCAGTGTCATATGTATGTACAGTTTTAAAGTAGCTTCTTAGACTCAGGAGATGAATGGAAACAATTTTAATGTAAATGTTGAACTCAGCAGAATTTCAGCCTTCATATTATTTAACGGTCCTGTACAATGGCCATGAAGGTCAGAATTGCATATATGTTACAAAAGACGAAGAACTTCTAAAGAAAAAAATTTTGTATAAATTTTATACTCTTACAATACCAGATTCAAGTGTTATTGCATCTGTGAAAACATTTATGAATGCTTCAAGTTTTATTTTTAACATGTCTGGTTTGAGCTGTCAAGTCTGCTTTGCAAGTGAAGACGGTATACATGCCGGTCACCATCACGGTCAACTAACAACCACTTGTTGAATACCTTGATGCAGTACAAGGAATGGGTAAAAGGATAAACTCTCATCTGCCACTACCACATGTTGCACAGTAGCATTAATAGGAGTGGTGGTGGTGGTGGTAGTAGTAGTAGTGATAAAATAACAGAAGTAATAAAAATAATAATAAATCCAATATTTATATAGGAATTGCAATTGTAACAACAATAAAAATAATGTATAATAATTCACTATTACATAAGCACAAAATAACAATATGAAGTATTCTGCTTTCCAACCATTATACAATAGTTTCCCCTTTGCTTTTCTTGAAAAATGATTACATGTAATAATATTATCTGGTCATAAACTAATTTACTGTAAGTTTCACTGAAATAATTTAATACCTCTGTAACCATATATATTATATATATTATAGATCTAGTGATTATGTACAAATCCAACTCACTTCTGCCAGGCATTGCCATCACTGTGGGAGGGAGACCTGGAGCCTTAGGTAACCTATCATCACAATATAATGCTGCTTAGAGGAACAAGGACAATACACTGCCAGGTGTATACAACACAATGTCTGTCACTTTGAGTCCCATTAAATTAAGGCATATATAAGCAATTTACAATGTTCATACACAACATACATATGGAAACAAATGTCATCTTGTTCAGATCATGAAGGGTATGCCCAAAAACCAATCATATTTTTCATACCATACTAAAAACACACTAATTTCATGTTCCTTGCTTATAGCCCACAGATTCATTATGCTAATGAACATAATAACTAGTTACAGTGACAATACAGATTTAGCACCACAGATAATACCTGCCACATAGCATGTCTAAAACATAACACAATGCTGCTCAAAATATACCACGATTCCAAAGAATGGAAGAAAATGAAGAAACTGTATATTATGTAGGAAGAAAACAATTATCTGTCATTACAATAAAAAGCCTGTACAAGAATTAATTGTTAATCCTCAGATTTGGGGTCCATTACTTATCATACGGTCAAAATACTATAATTCTTAACAGGCTGCATCAGCACTAAATGATATTACCTACTGCACTGCAATGCAACTGCAAGTTCCATTTGAAATTCAATGGAACTGCAAGACATGCAGCTTGTTAAGAATAACATTTGGCAAAGGGCAAAAATTGGCTCCAATGAAATGAGAAGGCTGGTTAGTGTCTGTGGGAAAAAGACATTAGTTCCTGCATTCACAGCCTTCACCTGCTATTTCAGATGGCCTCACAACACTCATGATGTTCCACTACACTCACTATGAATGAATGTTAGGTGCTGCTGGTAAGTAATGGAATTATGGACTGCTATAAACATACAACAAAGACAATGGTACTTCATAAAAATTAATTCAGTACATGGCAGATGAAACAAAATTGAACATTTCATTACGTGAATATATTCACCTTATGTTAGGCCTAACATGATACCAAAATCTGAAATACCAACCATAATGAGCCACTTACCCAACATCCCTACATAGTAATTAGGGAAAAATGGTAACACCATTTCCAAACTTGTCAGCCAGCAATGATATGGATAATAACAGCAAATAATCATAGATATCAAATTTGATAAGATTAAGAATCCACCCTCAAGAAACTTTTTGATATTTTGATAAGCTGTACAACTGCAAGGAGGCACTGGGTTTACCAGTCCAGTTACAAGCATGTACTGTTAACACATCTAGGTGCCATGGGCAGAGGTCCACATCTTTACCTCATAATGGCAATGGTCTGTTGAACTGTAAAGACATTACAAGAGCAAAAGGTTATATGCCTTAAATGACTATCAAAGAGTTACGTGTTTAATGTAAGCGTATGGAAAATTATGGTAAAATTGAAAACATCAGTACATAAGCAAGAACTTCATGGAATATTTTTCATGAATGGAATGGAGATAATAATTCTACAAAAATTCAGAAAATAAAATGTATGATATTATAGGTAGGTCTATTCTTCACAAGAGATATAACTGACAAATGTCAGTGGCATATAAAATTCAACTACTTAACTTACAATAGTTTATTAAATGGAAAATTGTAAGTTATCCCCTTCTTCTAAGGACAGCTCATCACTGGATATGGTCACAACTGCCAAGCATTAAGGTTCCTTCCTAGCACCAATCATAACTTTCTCACAAAGCATAGCAACAATGTTACCTATAATTCAACATGCCATGACAACACTGTTCAGTTCAATTAATTAATTTAATAAATGAAATGGAAGTGACATGTGTCCCCAGAGAGGATAAAAATGCCCACGACCTGTATCTCATATATTTGTAGCTATTAGTATAATACACTTTACCAACACTTGCTAAGCCCACACCTTTAGCTTTTCTCTGCACGTCATTAATAGCACAGCAAGCACAGGTTGGAAAGCAGTTTTATTATAGTTATTAACAATATAAAATGGTCCATGAAGAAAATAAAGAAAAAATAAATGTGCCATCATGGTTAATGTGGAATATCAAGGGTGAATGCAACAAGAAAGAAATGTTGCTTGGCTCCAGTCGTTCAAGGTGCTGCCTTGCTCCAGTGAATCACTTGCTGCATCACTACAGCTGTCAGCACAGAAAACAGGGTGAAGACACACAGAATGATCAGTGCCCACTGCTGATCTGTTAATTGTTTCCTTTCAGCTACCTAAAACAGTATGCACAAACACAACTGCTGTTATCACGGAAATAACTTCTTTCATGAAGAGCATTCTTCCTAAGATAGCAGTCATTCAACTCGTCAAGAAATTCCATACCTCTTATGGAATATAAAAGTTCATTATTGTGTTCACAATACCCCTGCAAGTGGCTCCTGTTATTAGCGACATGAATCTAGTCCACATCGAATTAACCCTGTGGCAACAAAAGTTGACTGAAGTCACAGCCAAGAACATACAAAAGTAATGGTGGCCATTTAACCTGTGGGTCTTTTGCACAGTACAATGGGCACTTAATTCGGTGCCAAAGTATTAAAATTCATTCTATTATCATCCTTCCACATATGCTACACTTCCAAGGTGATATCTTTGCTTTAAGTTGACGAAACTTTGTGCAGATTTCTGATTTCCCTATGTGTGCTACATGCTAGGTCACCTTAATCTCCTGAATTAAATGAACAGTAGCTGGTGAAGGGTACATATGGCAGCAGAGGTATAGCTGGAGAGGCAAGTGATGTGGCCACCCTGGATGGAAAGATGGGTGGAAAAACAATTTGTAAATAAAAAAATTTGATTGTTTGTACTATCAAATTTTAGATTATTGACTGATATAAAAGTAAAATAAACTATTGTGACTGAAGTTCACACTATCTGTTAAGAGCCAACCACTGTGTTTACTTGTCCTGGGCACCAAAACCCTAGCTATGCTACAGCATGGAAGAACCTCACAAAATACAGAAAACAGCTTACATGTGTACCACAAAATTACAATATCTGCTTTATGCATATGGTAAGATGCCTTCCGCAAAACTGATCACTGCTAATGAGGAAGCAATGAGGATCTACTTCCACTCTGGGATAAGTGTTACATCAAGAGGATTATCCTTAACTCCATCCGTGCGAAGTTGTAAGGCATAAAATACATTGTTTTGTACTTGAGGAATGTGGCTGATAATTTCTAATGCACTGGACTGCATCATTCACTGATACATGTACCACCATCACTTTCCTAGAATATGCCAAGCAACAAGTGACCAATGAAGGTATGGAACCAGTAATTATGTCAGACTGAAGAAACAAAGGAAAAAGAAAATCAGCCGAATGGAACTGTAAACCACATTCAATGCATGGACTGACTAAAAAAAGAACTGACAACTTAATGTGTGTCAGTGATCTGGAATAAATAGCCTGATGCTCTTCTACAGAGCAGGGTTATGGTTAGGGTAGGATGCTCTGCTGGCCAGGGCATCTCAGTTGAATAAAATGCAAGATCACATCTCTCAACACTAAATAAAGTAATGACAGGAGCAAATGAGAAGTCTCTGTTATTTATCTGACTCATCTCCTTATTTATTTGTAACTTACTATAAGCCTCATTATTTAGAAGGAAAACAGGTATTATGAGTTCCTCCTAGAACATATTTTATTCAACTAACCTGCGTAACCGCTGTTTTGGTTGATGTGGCTGTCACTAAATCTGGCAGCAAAGTGGAGAAGGTTGATGGTGGGGAATAGGCACCAGGTAAATCTCCAATACTTGTTTGCCTTACAGGACAAACCCGGACATTATATTCTGCACCTGGTTCAATGTCAGTCAGTTGAAATTTGGTTTCAGCACCTCTATAGACCTGCAACAGGGGGAACTTTTTCCAAAATCTGCTGCCATGAGACACACTGGCATAAGGAAACTAAACGCATATCACCTTAGGGTATGATTATGGACAGTGGCATGTTCAGACTTTGTTATGTGAAGATTTTCATTGTAGAGTGTTTAATCACTCAAAAAAGTACCGTATTTACTTGAATGCAAGACGACTCTAATCTACGATGACCCTCCAAAACTAAAACGTCTGCTAAGAAGAAACATTTGCTACCAATTTTATACACTTAATGCACAGAGGATGTCCAATTCTATACACTTTTACTGTCACAGTCTCCTTCTTCACAGTAAGTGCTTTCATTCTTCCTCACACTCACCCCTAATATTCCCCAACCTCCTCACTGTCATTCCACAACATATCATCATCATTCCCATCCACTGCACTGTAGGTACAACACTTCTTAAAACCCTTCACACTCACTTCTGGTCAGATGCACTGCCATGCTGTTATGATCCACACTGACTGAATAGTACACTGTTATTTCTTGGTTCACAAACTTGCTTATATCTGTGATGAAGATTCATAATTTTCTCCACAGATGGTGCTTGTGGTATTAAGAATTTTAAATACATTTCTTCTGGATTTTTGTGTTGTGTCTGAGTTCATGGTTCTTTTTATGGCTTTCAATTTTGGGGCTGGTCCAGGTTTTATTTTAGGGGCTGTAGTTAATTTTTAATTTTTCAATAGCCATTTTCCTGTTAATGCCCTTGGACTAGATCTGCTGTCAGGTGCATATCTGAACAAGTTTACTGTTTGTGTGCTGCCAAAAGATGAAACAGCTCAATCTAAGGGCCCTCCCATGTTAGGTGCTTCTTTGCCTGAAGATGGTTACAGAGGCAGCTTCTAAAATGCTCCTGAAATATCATGCTTCTTTAAAAAACCAAATTATGTCAAAACAAGAGTATTTTGTCAGTTAACTTCACTCCTGCTCTGTTCTCTCATTTGTCTATACAGGATGATTTGGCGATTCAAGACATGGTTTGACCCTACATGGACGGTCTGGTTCTGTGCTTCATAAATCTAAGATGATCTAACATATTTAACCACAAAATTTAAGGAAAAAACCTCATCTTACATTCGAGTAAACACATTACTTACATTTCCTGATCAGTTTATTTTTAATTTAATTCAGATATAATGTCCACCCACTGTACATGACATGACACAAATGTATAAGTATTTTCATCAGGAAGTGTGCCGCTTTATGATGATGAAGCATCAATATGTAAGAAACAGGAAATCAAACCACAAATTCCACACATATTTGTAACATTACATTACAATTAGGAAGGAACAGTACTCACTTGTTTGTAATCCTGGTCTCGGAGACGTGAAAGCTGAACTTGATATACTATTGGGTCACTACCAATAGGCTTACATGCATTCCATTCAACTGTACAGCTCCTCTGCTGAATATCACTAACTTTGGGTGCTGGAAATAAGTAAAACCTTTACAATACAAAAACACAGTCAATAAAAATTAAATACACAACAATATGTATGTGTAAGCAACGCAGATGGGTGAAATTATGACATGTATATAAAACTGACAGAAACTGTAATACAGCAGACCCACCTCATTCATGGGTTTGCACATTGCAGTTTTGCTTAATCATGGAAAAAATGTGGTGGCAGCATTTGTGCACTGTTGTGTGGTCCCCTTACTCTTTCATATTCACTCTTGTGACTGAATTGTGTGTCAAGTACAAGAATTTAGCATTCAGGGTTCTCCTTGCCCATAATAATGCTCGAGGGCACTTAAAATGTTGTCCATCCAAAGAAACACCCCAAGTTTCACCCAAAGAATACCACATTGCTCTGTAAGTTATTTATGTACAGAATCACTGCAACATTCAAGAGCTCAAACACTTGCCACTCAACAGCTGACAGAAGTGACTTTTCAGCCTATCCAAAATAATGTAGGAATATTCTCACCCTTTATTATCAAGCTAGTTATATGCTGGCAATACTTTTTAAATTCAACTGTAATAGTCCTATTCTTATGGCTTCTGGACATTCTGTCTCTCTTCTCTTCTTCTCCTTTGAAATGTCTAGTAGTGTCTTGCCTTACAGCATTCAGATTATATTAATTAATCTGGCTCAAATCCTGTAACCACTGCAGTTTAACTTGCTTCCTGCATTCTAAATATTTTGAATATTCTTTGTCAAACCAAGGTTAAACTGCTTTAATGTATAAAAATCTGGAATCTCTTCTCCTGAAATGTTGTACATTTTTCTACTACTCTGTAAAACTCCTGATGTTCTCACTACAATTTAAATTCCCCAAAGCTGTGAACTTCAGATTTCAACCTGACACTGTCATGCACTTCACCATCTGGTTGCACGAGATAAAATCTTCCCATATTAAACCCTGCATTGCTTGTTGTTTACTTTTTGATGATCCCTCCTTAACTTTGGATTTGTCAGATGCTGCTCACTATCACAGTCAATTCCTCTGAAAGATAAGGCATCAGGTGTACTTGAATACCATCTCCCACCTCCCAAATATATCCAGCCTGACTGTATGTATACATCTGGATAAGTCCAGGTGTTTAACATGTTTCAATGTAGGAATTCCGTATTTCTAACAAAATCCAATTTGGATAAATTCAGTCAGCACACACACTAAATAAACATACCAGTGTCCCCTTTAAACAACAGAAACATTGTTTTCATTAATACGAAACAGAGGTAATATGTTCAAGACTGAATCCAGTGATGGGCTTCTGTGGTTTGTTGCAAGGTTCTTAATAAAAGTTAACACACATGATACCTTTTAGAGAAGGGGGTGGTGCAATGCAGGTGCTGAATTCTTGAATTTCAGAATAATCTCCTTGGCCTGCATCATTCGCTGCTGCAATTCGAAACCTATATACTGTCATTTCTTGCAAACGGTTTACTTTACAGCTATGACTTGTGCCTTGGTAGACACACTGGAATCTGAAAGGAAACAACATGAGAGTATGAGACACATGCCACACACACACAGCAACACGTGTGCATATGTAGGTAATATAAACATGTGTAATTAAATTATATGCTTCCAAAGGTTTGTGATTCTGTTCACCTTTAGGTTGTCAGAGCATGTATACATCACACATATTAACCCTTAAAACTGAAATTACATATTCTATACCAGTGACTGGTAATGTCACAGAAAAATTTTCATTCAAAATCATCCACTGTATTTACATCAACGCAAGATGAGGGTTTCTCCTTACATCTGGTGCTTAACCTTTAACGTACCAGAGATTTAAATCCTAAAGTAGCCGCTGTTGGCCTAGCTTCTTTTCGCTTTAAATGCCTGTTTTTGCACAACCTGATATAATCCATTGTATTTCATACATTTTTTAATTTAATTAGTCCAAATAAAAAGGAAACCCTTAAGAATGAATCCATCTACTTGTTCTGTAAGTTTTTAAAGAAAATCCACCTACTTTTACAAAGCTTATTGGAAGGTAATTTATATTTTATTTTTCACTCTAATTTCATTTTCTAGATTCATTCCCTTCAAATTGCTTCTGCTGTTAAGTTGAGACTCTGTGCTATAAAATTTGGAGCTGAGTGTACATATCATATATCCTCAGACAATGTTTAGGATTCAGTCTTACAATGATGCTCAGGTTTCATGGTGGTGCTCACTTATCTGGGTGCTAGGGTCATGGAGTTCATATGCAATCAGTGGGAGTGGAAAGGAATCAACACTGATGTTTATTTCTCCAGTTAGTGCCATATGGGACAAGAGACACATGTCCTTCATTCTGCTGTAAGAATTTCTGTGTTACTTTTTTGAATTGTATGTTGATACTGATGTCTGTCTTCAAGTGAACACTTCAGTCCATTCCCTCTCACAGCAATAACATGCAACAGTCCAGGTACTGCTGACGCTTAAATCACATAGTGAGAAGGCGTTGGGTTTGGTGTGTGCCGAACTGAATCAAAATGCAATTTGCAATATGGCTATAAGGAGAAAACATTACAGACCGAGACACCATGGAATTGGTATTAGAACTGGACTCTGATACGCATTTATCAGAAGACTTAAGTCATTTCTGCTCAGAGTAACAGTGACACAGATACTGGCACAAACTTCACACAGTGGACTGACAATACATAATGTCGACCTACTGTATGTACAGTACACAGGTTCACAGGGTGTCCCAGTATGTTATGACAGTCACCCCACATCAATACCCTTTCTCCCTTAGCGTTTGGACCGCAAGACAAAACAGACACTGGCTTATGCAATGTAAGAGAATTCAGTGCCATGCGCATTCCACAGAGAGAGAGAGAGAGAGAGAGAGAGAAGAATTAAATTCAAGTGCTGAGAATGCAATATAAGGTTGTGTGCCACCCCATGTTTTGAGGTAAATCACACCTAACTGTACTTCTGAGGATCAACTGATACCAAAATGGAAAAGCGAAACACACAAACATCAGTAAATACACCAACTGAAATTACTGATTTGATATTTTGTAGTAATGTCTTCTTGATGAAATATATGGGGGTGAATGGAGTGTGGATTTTACAGAAGGGGGTTCATGAAGGAAGATGGAATTGTCAGAGGGACCTACATGTGTGGTATATGCTTCACTTTGCCAATACAAGGATTAAATAAGAAACACTGCCTGGAGACTTCTGTAAATAACACATGAATTCTGGAAAAATCATAAGCCTGTTAGTAAGAAAAATTAAACTTTATTAGTGATAGTTCTGAATACAATTAAACTTCACACAATCTGTTATGCCTGTACAAGCCTTTTAGACAAGTACTGTGAAAAAAGAGACATGGTGTTGCAGGACAATGTTTTCACATTCAGCCATTGCAGGGCATTTAATTTCTGGGACAGTGTTCTCCCACTTGGACGTAAAGGGGTTCAATATGCAAGGTCGTCCTACATTCATGTATGAAATGCCGAAACAGACCACTCTGAACTGAAGATGTAGAGTCAAAACAAGGCCTGCATCATCTAGTCATTATGTGTAAACAAAATAAAGGACAGAGCAGGACCAAAGTTACTTGCCACAATCTTCTTTTTTTTGGAATTTCTCCATTGTCTAATGTTAGGCAAAGAAGCAATCAACCTAGCGGACCCCTTAGATCAAGGTATTCTCAGTCAGTGGGCACCAGAGAAACATGTTATGATATGCATAGAGCGTACCTAGTCCAAGGTAAGTAACAGGAATATGACTAACTAAAAATTAAAAATTAACTACAAAACTCAAAAATAAAACCTGATCCAATCCACAGACACAACACAATCCAGAACAAACATATTTTAAATTCTTAAAACCAGCAGCACAATCTGTGGAGAAAATTGTGAACCTTCTTCATGGGTTCAGGTCAGTTTATGAACAAGGAATATAAGTGTCCTATTTAGTCAATGTGGATCATAAGGGAATGGCAGCGCATCTTGCCAGAAGAGAATGTGAAGGGTTTTAATTTTTACTGTACATCCAATGTAATAAATGAGAATGATGATGATGATGATGATG
>Ga0123352_10000754_pt1 | contig 40268 bp, 17 predicted proteins | sample TergutLab28metaG_FD_89700 | JGI IMG/M metagenome (GOLD analysis project Ga0123352, IMG submission 89700) | Labiotermes labralis P1 segment gut microbial communities from Petit-Saut dam, French Guiana - Lab288 P1 | ecosystem: Host-associated > Arthropoda: Insects > Digestive system > Gut ... | reverse complement strand
GTATATACCATGCTTAAAATATTCAGTACCTATATTTGTTGAATAAATATATAAAATGCAACTTTAGAGGTTAGCGGTGCGGTACGACCACTATAGTTGACATTAGGCGTCAAAAGGTTAAAACAGAAATGTTTGCTGGATGCTGCTGTGTTGATAAGTGATTGCGCGTATTCACAGAAATATTATGGTCTATGTGATTCCATTTCAGACTGAATGATCTATAAATCTATACAGTCTCGTGTCTAACCACACCCCCATTCACACTATTGTTTTGTCTTCTGACCGCTTCGAGGTAAAATTGTACCTAGCTGCAGTTCCATGACACCGGAGGAAATATTTGTTACGCGCACCTGCTGTTCCTCAGACACATCACTGTTCACTTATTGAATTTAGTCTCAAAATTTGGCAGCACCAAAATGTAATTAAGTTAAAAGATATGGTGACAAAAGTAAAGATGAAGTGTAGTTGAAAGGATTCGTTTAATACATTACTACGGATTAATTTGCTTAATAAAGACTAATTCTTGAACTCCTTATTATAAATGGAGCGTTCAATCCATTTCGAAATTATTATTATCCGTGACGTCGCGGCATCAAAGACCTTCTGAGATCGTATGTTTAAATGTTTATTGTATGTTATTAAACTCGGGTGCTACTGCCGTTGAAGATGGCCATGAACTCGTATACAAGAATTCAGTTTTTTTTACATCGTGTACAGCTATAATAGTTTAGAAACTTCTAATTCTTTTTTAATTAAGAACTTACAGGAACATGACAAACTAATTGATGACCATAGATGAAACACAGAGAAGATTTAGGCTTATAATTTGCCATTTTTTGAAAGTAAATAATTTGGCAGACATAAAGGAATTAGTGCCAACACTTGACAAATGGATAAAGGGAGGGATAGAAGAATGGGTATTTTATTACATGTTTTCCACAGATGACCAAAGAGAAGGTTTTCTGTTTGCTGCTTTCAGAGTCCGTTCCCTTCCCCAGCGCGGCTTTATTGTGGCATAGACATAATACTTTAAAAAAAAGGAACGAACATAAGTTAATGTGTCCGCCATTAGAATGTGAATGTTTGAAACATTTTGTTTAGGGCCGGGCCGCTACTCGGTCTACTTTGGTGGTGTAACTGTGGAATTCTTAGCCTTAAATGTCTGGAATTTATGAGTAATTATCTTACCGTAACAGCCTCTTAAAGTGTTTTTATCAGATACTTATTAAAAGACGTTTCCTTCTGAGCACTCATCTCCGATATATGTATATTTTTTTTATACAGTAAACCAAAAGGAAACATATTTTAATCACGATTATTTTTACAGGAAAGCGCTTTTTCTTCGCCATTATTAAACGACATTCAGTTTGACAGTTATTTTGTATAGCCTATGTCTTGTGAAAGTAGTGCCGACGAATTACTATTAAACTAGAGCGACTGGTTTTTCAAACACTCTACGAGTTGGGAGATTTCAGGATCACAGCGCAGTGCTGATAAGAGTACCGTCTTTTGGCTTATGGCGCCATATATAATGACATATATTTAGCGTTGTCTCGGAGGAGATTTCTATTCCAGTGTGATCCCACTAGAAAGAGTAACTAACGAATCCTGTGTATAGAAATATGTTTGTTGTGAGAATTTTTGTTTCCACAAAAAAAAAACAAGGTATTTAATTACCAGGTCAACGAGTGTCAGCTTAGCAAGGAAATATGTGTTTCATACTATATTTTGACGTTTTGTTGACCGTGCATCTCAGTATATTTATCTCAGTATTTAACCAAATTGATGCACAAAATTTGTTTCACATTAAGCTTTATTTCATGCCTCTACATGTTTCGAGCACATGTGCTCATCATCAGGAGGTCAAAATTGCATTACACAACCTCTGGTATCTTCACATCTATAGGTGGCCGTCCCGACGGGATGCAATTTCGACCTCCTGATGATGAGCACACGTGCTTGAAACATGTAGAGACATGAAATAAAACATATTGTGAAACAAATTTTGTGCATCAAGTTGGTTAAATACTGAGATAAATTTCATACTATAGTTTGGTAATTTTAGGTCCAGACGTGCATGTGTTCTGAGAGATTAATAAAAACTAAATGCTTTTAAACTCTGTCGTATTTTATCCAATTTTATTCCCCTGTAGCACATCTCTATCCCTGTTGTTTATTGTCACGCTTTTGTATTTGGTATCAGTAACCCGCTTTTGAAGTACTATTTACAGTGGTGTTTGGTTCTAATGAATTTCTGAGTTCAAACTAAAATGTTTCTCTTCAATCATATCTTTATGTAAATGCAAAACCATCCTTACTGTCATGAAGCTTAAGATCTTCGAAGACTCATAGAGACAATTTTAATCTTGTCCATAAGGTGCTTTAACCCACACACAGTGCCTGCGCTTTATACGGAATGTGCTGACAGAGGAGCAGGCAGTTCCGCCTTACTTGAGCATGATCTGCTTTTCTCTCAAGCTTCTTTCATTACTAAAGTCTCTTCTTTCCATCTGTGAAGCAAAGAGTTTCAAGAAGCTCCAAGTACTTTTTCTGACTGCAGGTAAGTGGCTCATCTTTTATTCAGATAAGTTCTTGACTTTTACGGCATGCCTTGACTTAACTTTCTTCCCAGTACATGGTACTTTACTCTTTTTGTGATTTGAAAACTAATATTTATGCAACAGCTTTTTTATCTGAGTAAATATTCGCATTTTATTACGCTCGTGGTAGCTCATTTCTTTGGAAATCTGACATTCCGCTGATTACATACATCTGCCAATACATGATTTCTTTCTTTCCGTCTTATGAGATTTGGTTACTTTGACAGTTTCAGACTGTTTGATATACAGACAAATTGCAAAGAGATGCGTTTATAAATCAATATAATAATTTATTTGAAGTTTTCAATGAATACGTTTTCCTATAGACATCTTATAGGATTTTTTTCTTCACTTTTCAAATTCGGCTAGTAAGTAGGAGGTGTTAAAATTATGAGAACATTTGAAAAGGCCCACCCTGTTCTAAATACCCTCCTTTCTAACTGAAGGCAAAGCCAGAGTCGGCGTTAGGAGTGTCGCATATTTCTTGTTTCATCCAAAGGGTACAATGTACAAAGATAATATTTCCATCACGATATCAAACCATTTTCGCAAAGAATTAAAATAGCGCTTCTTAACCTCTTTCCTCCAAACCTCCCATAAAGCTGAAAGTTTTTCCGCATGTCTCATTTATTTTATTCTCAAAATAGAATTTAAAAGAAAACACGTCATAAGCTTGTGGAACGCACTTTATGTCCCTGTCTCTCTCTGCTTGACCATAAGATTTTCTTGCAAGAACCGCTTTTTAGTGCCCACTCGTATGAAAGCCTGGGTAGGCCAACGTAATTGAAATTAAGCTGACCATATTTGTTTTTCTTGATTAAGGAAATTCTGCCCTCGATCTGCTGAAATGTATTACCGCATTTAAAAATTATTTGAGTTAAAAGGTAAATCAGTCCCATTACAGGCCCGAGGTGCCCAGAGGGTTTCAGGAAGTTAAGGTTCCCTGATTACGTGACAATGGCCCAGAATGGTGGTAGGGTTGTCAGCCTTACGCACCGGCCGTTTTTACCTCCCCCCCTCCCAGAAATGCTCCTGCTGGTACTCATTTTTATTAGAGGCTGAGTCGACCCCAGGGCCATAGTGTGTTCGGAAGGCTTATGTCAATGAAAAATTCCAATGACACCATCTGGAATCGAACAAGCGACCTTCCAATTTGTAGCGCAGCACCTTAGCCACTGTGCTACCGCGGTCCCCATTATTTATGGTACAGGAGCAAATACTACGACGGAAATTACAGGAAGACAAGCAGCAGAACGTAACATAATGTGCAGCGAGGGTCACAGTGGCCGTGTATAATTACAGATCACTATATTACAAATTAATCCCTGTAATACTCGTAATATTAATATGGTGTTGAATTTTGTCTTTCTTTTCGTTCCAGGGTCACCTTCAGAAGACAGCGATTTGGAAGACGACGATGAAGTTGATGATAATGGTGATGATGAAAATTACAATGAAGTGAATATCTCTTTCCATGACCGTGAAGTGATATTGGCAGGTTATGAATTCTGTCACAAGGAGGCTCTGAGGTTTCTCGTGGAAGAAGAACATTTGGGACCGGAACATCCGGCAGTGCGCGAACTGACTGCGCACTTGTCCTCTCGAAGGAACACAATCGATTGCTCTCAGGTTCTGACCAACTATTTACTGCTGTCTTCTCATTCTGCCGATTCCATAAATGTGTAAGACCAACGTCTGGCTCATTTAAGATAGAATATCTACCAAGCATTTCAAAACACTTTATGCAAGACTAAATATCCATTTCTTCCACTTAATCTCCCATTCAAAACCACTACTGTAATATGGTCACATTATTGATTGACAAAATTCAGCTGATGTTATCGTTATTACATCAAATCCAAAGCAAAATCCAGCGCCTAAATGCCATCCAACATCATTTTTCATAAAAGCATTTCCACAAAATTACATGTAACAATTCAACAATGAAAACTGTTTTAAATTTAATAATTGTCCAGTAAGTTGCGACTGTATTCAGTTTATTATATTTCTGTAGGCAGCTCTACATGTTTCAGGTGTTGACACCCATCATCAGGAGCTCGTACAGCTGTAATGACAAGTTGTACGAGCCCCTGATGATGGGTGTCAACACCTGAAATATGTAGAGCTGCCTACAGAAATATAATAAACTGAATACAGTCGCATATTGTTGGACAGTTATTAAATTTGATTCACGATGCACGGACTCATGAATATAAAAAACGAAAATTGTTTTTCCTTTTCCTCGTTCGTGAAGGTGGGTTTAGGATTGACTTGTAAGAGTCTTTGTATTGCATATGTAAAAATTTGAAGAGTATGAATCCACAGGATTCCATAATGTAGTGGACACCTTTACCGATTTTTTAAAAATAACTTTTTGAAGTTGTATATGTGCTTCATCTTTGATGGACTTGAAGTAATTTTAGTATATATTTCTCAGTGGTTAATAGCAGCAGCATAAAAATCATTGTGCGTGACGTAACTGTCTAAGATTGATTTCCTTTCACGAAGGTGTATAATTCACTCCTTCGTTTCATTGCACAACTGCTGCTAGTGGGCTAGGGCCTTCTCATTACTGAGGCTTCATATTCACACTCAGACACACCACCCTCGATAGGACTACTCTGGACGAGAGATCGGCCCGTCGCAGAGACCTCCACCTGACACAACACAACAGCCACAAGAGACAGACATCCATGCCCCCGGCAGCATTCGAACCCGCAGTCTCAGCATTACAGCGGCCGCAGGCCTACGCATTAGACTGAGAGGCCACTGCGTTCAGCGAATGTGCTGTAATTTCATTTAGGGGATTTGGCTGCCACTCACTTACAGTGTTCAAAGGGCAGTATTTCTCTACAAGAAACAGTAGTAATGAAGTAAATAACGATGTTGGTCCACTGACTTTGGTTATGGCATAAAAAAGTCATTTTAAAAAGATTCAGTTGTGGTTTATTGTGGTAACTTATTATTGTACTATTCAGTTTAATCAAATAATGCAACCAACAATTTGGAGTTTACCTTAAGGAAATAGGTTTTATTAATGTGAGAATGGTTGAAACAATTGAGGATGTCACCAAATGTGATCAACAGGTGGCAAAATTATGAAAGATGAAATGGTAACTGAAGAATAAGAACCAACTAGATGCTACTTATTGTTTTATTATACTTATGATAGGCTATAGCCTATAGCCTATAGCCTGCAGCCCGGAAACTTAGCCAGCCTGCCTGCACCTAACTTCCAACCAACAGCAAACCAAGAACCGAACGACCCATGTGGTAATCAGCACTATAGTCGTGAGCTCTTGATGATGGGCATAACAGTGCCCGAAACATGTTGAGCCTATCATAAGTATAATAAAACAATAAGTAGCATCTAGTTGGTTCTTATTCTTCAATTATCACAACGATGCACGGTCCAGTACACATCAAATACACATCAAAGAAGAAATGGTTGGTATATGTAGAATATATGGAAGACGGAAGACCTGCAACATTAATAAGAATAGACGCTGTACTGAGACTACACAACTCTGTATCCAAAGAGAAGTCATTTGTTGGAAGAAAAGAAAGACAAGAATGAATGACAAAGAGCAGAAAATTCAAATGCGAGATATATGGCATTATACCTCTGGGTAACTGTGGCTGATTACGTAATGAAAACAGAATATGACGTCTGAAATTAAAATCGCAGCGTTTGAAATAAGCAGAAACACGATAAAATGTGTAAAATAATGACTTTCAGTAAGTGACAACATTGGCAAACTGGAAGGAACAAAACTACCTTATTTCTATATCCACAATTTCGACGTCCCGGGGTTTTTTTCTACAGATATAAGAAACAGCATTATTATAAACGAAGATTTAGTTGAAATTTTGGTATACTTGTGTATGAAATTAGCAGAGTACAACAATATTTTATTTTTCTTCACTTTTGGTAATTTTGGCCCTCTGGCCTGTTATTCCGAAAAATGACAGTTTAAATACACGTTTTAACTGGAAGAATTCCAGAAATACAGTTTCATTCTACAAGTCTTTTAAGAAAAACCATTAGCACAAATTTGGCATTCTGACAAAGCTCATATTTCTTATATTGAATACGAGTATTGAAATACTCAATTTTGTGTATTAAAATATTGGTAAAATATATAGTTTAATTATTTCCCTGTATTTGTGCTTGATAATAAGAGATTTGTTTCTGAAAAACTCCGTATTTCAGTCTCCAGTGACTGATTGGTGTATTTCTGAAATTCTGATGCGGGAAAGTAAAGCTTCAGTGGAGCGAAAATTAATCTAGTCATTTGAAATATTAGTCATAGTAATAGTAAATTTTATTACCATTTTATTCAAGTATCTCTTTTAATATTACAGTATATCTCGGTAGTATTTAGTAGTATAATTCACTACAATGTATTTAAAGTAATACCTTTGCAAAAACTTTAATGCATTGTATCAGTGTTTGTTACTTGCATAATAGTTGATACTGACATCCTTGTGACAGGAAAACTGACTGTCTTACACAGTAAATTTGCAAGTTACCTAAACTTAAATTACCTTTACAGTTCTTCTGTTTAACAAATTTCAAATTGTTAGATTTTAGAACAGCTGTATTTGGGGGTAACTTACAAATAAGATATAATCGTAAGAATTATTGAAGTAAAATAATAAATTGCACAATTTATTTTTGTAATTGCCTTAAATGAAATTTATTGTAACTTCTTAAAGCATTTTGTATAAATAATTTCAAATTACTAATCTTGTATCTTCTATCAAATAGTAAGTAGACTAGAACAACTTGTAGGTCTACACAATATGTAACCTGTACAAATAAAATTCAGTTTCAATTATGTATATTTGTCTTCCTTTTCCCTTGACTAGTTTGTGATAGATAAATCCAACATATAGATTTTTACATTGCACAGTGGTCATTTACTGATTTATTGATTTACAGTCACGAGGTGACTAGCACATATCAGACCATTTTTATGTAAAGATAGACTAGAAACTTTCATAGATGCTATAAATATGTTAAAATGTTTTGTTTCATTTTATAGTTGCATTATTGTGTTATACTTGCCCTGCATTTACAAAAAGCAACAGTTGTCAAAAACCTTCAGAGAAACGTTGCATTCTCGGAAGATACTTGAAATAGTTGATATAAGCAGAAAATATGCATCAGTCTGTGACATGACATCTCATTTGTAGAAACTTATAGAACCTTAATTTAATTAGTACTGATGTATTATAACATTCTGCATTGCATATCGATTGTAGCTTCATAATGGTAACGAGCAGGAGATGTGACTGTAAACCCTAAGTAGAAAAACACATCCTGCATGTACATATTCATAAAATTCCCTTCACATTTAAGAATAATGCATATTTCGAACATAATACTCTAGAGAAATAAAGTTTTTTTCGTAAGTATTCAGAACCCCTAGACTTTGCTTTCTTCTATATATTTGTGTTCTACCCGTTCAAGCTCATAAAACTGCAGTAGAAATGTCATTGAATGAAATAGTCTGTGATATTACCGCCTAATTTCATTTTAATGGGGCGTTTGTTGAAAATAGCATAATCTTATATTGTCACGTGCTTCAGAGTTTTGAATTTTGAGGAATGTACTTCTTATGCATTCATTTCGATATTCATTTAATTACATAATTTCATGACAATGCAATTAAACTAATTAACGTGACACTTGTACGAGTATATAAATAGTGCTGAGAATTCTCCCTGTGCTAGCGGACGTTTCTGTGTGCCCATGAAGCCTTCTATCAGACAGTAATCAGGGGCTGTACAATCAGTGTAAAGCAACCTAAAAGTGACACTGAAAACTCGCCTGTACCTAAGACAGGGTGGAACACTTCTGTCCATATACCCTCATTGGCGTTCATGCATAGACGTAAATACCGCGCGATCGTCACTTTTATTCAGCTTCAAAAGTTATTTTTTATGTATTTATGAACTATTAAATTGGCGAATGGGCGTAGCTCTGTAAGTAACGTATCGTATAAAAAAACACAAATAATTCCAATAATTTTTGAAGGAAATATTGCCTAAAATTCCTAAATGATTGTAAGCCGCCAGTGGTCAAATACCCTCCTTCACCAAATATTAGTATATTTCTTGCTCAAAATTAAGTCATAGTAGTCTCGAGCAGTGCTCTTCAATCTGTGGTACACGTACCATTGGTGGAAGGCGAGGGTTGTCTTGTGCTGGCGAAGATATTTGAAAACTACATTTCTTTCATAATTAAATTTTAAATATGTCCATCAGCTTGCATATATTTGTCAAAAGTATTTAAAGGAAAACAAAAGCACTTGTGAAGAATTTATAAAGTTAACCTTGAAGAGTAAAAATTGTGTGTTTTTAATATAGTCAGTAGTTGATGGTAGGGTAAATATTTTGCTTCCAATGGTGGTACTCGAGGAAAAAAATGTTGAAAAGCACTGGCCTAGGGGTTAAATGGCGACCATTTTGGAGGGGTTAGCTATAATTTAAGTCGCATCCCTTGTAAGCAGCTAGTACAAGCTGAGATCGTAGGGATGAGTTATGTTTGTTTTCTCCCATTGCGTTCAGCAGGCATTGGTATTCCACATGGGCTTGGCGCTTGTGTAGATGTTCGGCTAGTGCTATGACCAGGGGGTCATCCGCAGGTAACTTCTCGGTGTTGACTAGATAAAGTACTGCTTCTCTTGCGCATGCGTGATAACCCGCTAACTCCACGTCACAGTGACTTGATACCACGACCGTTGACTCTGATTCAGGAATCATGGCGGACCTGCAAACAAGTAGGTTCAGGTTTTTATGAGGAACACATATAACGCTTTATAGGCAATTATAAAAATACTTCCCATCTCATAATTTTCTCAACGAGACGCATACTTAATGCAAATCAACCATAGGAGGAACCCTGAAACATCTCCTACATTAATTAGGCTTACCTAACAACATGGCGAATGCGCGATGTTTTTTTGTGATCTGGAATCGCTGTAATATAACACGTTTCCAACACAGTTATCACTTTTGTTAATTTCAGAAATAGTAATATTATTACGACCATGCATTGAACTGTGTGCTTTCTACCTATGCTTCGAATTCGGAAGACATCTGCTTGGGTTCTTGTTTTAATTAATTGTATTTTCACAATTTTGACAGCCACTTACAGTATTTATACACACATTGCAGAATGAATGGCCACAATATCAGATGTAGCTTATCAGATTTTCCATCACCCCCCATTATCCAATGATACGTCAATTTACACAGGCTTAACTATTCAAATACTCTTACAGCGTCAGATAATTTCGTTACACTGCCGAGAATCGAAGTTTTCACCACATTGCTGCCGAAGTATGAAGCCCTATGCGATATTTCGCTTTGTCGACTGCAAGTTGTTCACCGACGTTTCGAAGTATCGTAGTGGCTTCATCTTCAGGGTAAAGAAATCTTCGGACTGTGGTCTTACGCATCGTGACACCGTGCAGTCTTGTAGAGAGATATCCACGTTTCTGAGTAATATATTGCCTCCTTTTTCAAATTTTTCCCATCGTCTCCTTCGGCGCTTCTGAGTAACCAGATGCATTGTCTATATACTCCAGCTACATTTTCGTCCCAAACATTTGAACCCCGAACATGGCGGCAGTGTGTTCCATTGAAATATGTCCTACTACAAGAATTCACCACGTCAGAAACATAAACACCACTTTATAAAGAAGCTGGATTCATTATATTCTTCACTTCAAACATCAACGAACATTTTGAAATTATTATTGTATTGTTCACCGTTGAAGCAGTTCACCATTCACAGCGCACTTTCCCCCCTAAAACTAAGGGAAGAAAGGATACCGAGATAACATCCGTCAAGTATGTTGAATCGGTGGTATGCGTGATTCTTTTTATACCTCAAGGACTAAAAAGAACACAGTTCCTAGAGGCCACAAAACCCACACCGGCAACCAGTCTACATGCTGGTAAAACGTCTGGAAACAGATTCATCTAGTGAGATAGAGCAAAGTCGGTATAACCTGTCATTTGCCTAATATAAATCTTACGGAAACTGATCACGTCCTATCGGAAGTGAGTGTTTGCAGGCACTAAATCTTAATATTTTTGTGCGATATCTTGTTGCTTATAATCGTAGGTTTGTACACTGACCACTGGATTTTAACAATATAGAGCTGCAGGACCTGATGGCTTCAAGGACTCCATCCCACAAGCGTATATGAAGCACAATTAATAGCAGCGCGACTTAGCAAACCATCATCATAACCATTAATAGGGTAAGCTTTGTGTGGGACATCATGATGTAGTGAACTACCGAACGGATCTCTTCAAGTTAGATGTTTTTATAGAGCTTATGGTTCGGCATTGAAGGCAGTCTCTTTTGTTTTCATTAATCCCTTCTCTAAAATCCTTTTAACAAAAAATGTAACTTTAAAATTGATTTTGTTGCCTCTACTAGAAGCCATGGGAGGTACATAAAATTAAGAAGTTTTATAAAATAAAAAATAAAATAAAATTATAATAATCATGCATTTATTTTGTTATTATTGCATATTTGTATCACAATGCACGGTATAAACAGCGTGAAAAAGTGTAAAACATGCAACGATTACGCCCTCGATTAAGCGAATGATCCACCCACTTCCTTTTCTGATTCTATAATTTTCTTGTGCAATTTCACAAGAAGGACAACTTCCTCCTCAACCCCTATTTCAAATATGGATCCAACCGAGAAAAGCGGTTTCGCCACTCTGAACCACTGAAGCGCCAAACACACGCTTGTGGCAAATGGGCCTCATGAGAAGTGCCACTTCTTGTCATCCTTATGCATGCGCGGGTGGCAAATGGCCACACATTTTAAATGACAGACTTTTGTGTTATTCCACCGTGTAGGGTAATAAGTTTGTTCCAAAATTTCGGAGGAACGTACTGCTCGGAAATTATGGGTGACTGAATCTTGTTCATGTGGATGATAAATGATTGGAAGGAAGAAATTAGTCCACCTGAGCCAAATGAAGTCATCCTGAAGATTTAAACACGTCTTTATTCCGAAACGTCGACATAAATTTATTATCTACGAGGAGTAAAAACCCTCAGTGGAGGTTATTTTAACGCCTCGCAACGTCATAAAACTTAAAAAAGTTTCTTTTTATTTTTTATCTTATGTCTGTAGATCCTTAAAAATTACATGAACCTTGAAATTAGCACCGGCCTACAGTTTACTTTATGGTCCTCTTTTGTGCAAGGGCTGGCTTTAGATCGCATTTATCGCCGAACTAAATACTGACGATACTCGAAGTTAAATTAAAGGGCGCAGACGGCACATTTTTTCAGGAAGTGTATGAACTATATTCTCATGCTCCTATCATTTTTCTCCGAAGCTTTATGAGTGCTGACATGATATAAGAATAACAAGCGCAGAAGTAATCTTCAATCCGTGACACAGACACGTCATTAGCAACTGATTTATTCGGCAGCTGGTCAAGAAGCTGCCTAATTTATGGAGCCTGTAAGTTAATCACCATTATTATATATCCTGCTAAGTTACGTTTAATTCAGAGCACAACTTAGCACCTTACTTCTCCAAAATCTGTTCCTATATTACACTGACATCTACGTATGTATCTTCCAAAAACACCATCCCTTGAGCTTCCGTAGTCAAAAGTTTGCATCTGTTGTGAAGTGAAGTGAAAAGTTCTAAAGTGAAGTTGAAAGTTATGTAACGTGGAGGGTAGCGAAGTGCAATAAAGTGAAGTGAAGTGAACGAAGCAAAGTGAAGTGGAATGAGGCGAAGTGAAGCGCAGTATAGGGAAAGGGGGGGGGACGAGTCTTTATGGAAAAGGTTTATAGAAGTAGTAAGTGATGAGAAGTGAAGGAAGTGAAGGACAGGGGTGAAAGCGTGAGTGAATTAATGATTGTAAAAAAAAAAAAGATTACAAGAAACTGTACATAGTACTCTCTTGCTTGGGTGTTTTTTACCTTTTGTACATGTTGTAAAATTCTAATTTGTCTCGTGTGTATTGTTGCTAGTTTTAAGTTGTCTTGTGTGTAATTGTTTTGGTTGGCCGTGTGTATTGTTGTAGTTATCTTATGTGTATTTGTTGTACTGTGTGTGCATTGCTTTTTTTTTACTTTAGATGCCGGACTGCTGGCTAGAAGTCAGTACTCGGAAGGTCCTGCGACCGGCCACCTCGACACAGGTTTTTCATGGTTTCCCTTTGTCTATAAGCAATTGCTGAGATGGTTCCCAAGATTCAAAGTTGCCACTATATGCTTCTCATATAGCCCTCCCGACTTAAATCTAGTAGTAACCAATTTCATGTTTTGTTCACATGTAAAATAACCACTGCCACCGGGTGACAACCCAATTGCAGTAAATAAATATATTATTATTTACACCATTTATAAAGCATTTTCCGCCTGTTTCATCTTTCTTCATGTCACCACGATTATAACAGTCAGAGCAGAATACAAATTCAAAAGTACATCATAAGTATTTTTCTCACTTGCTGTTTCAGTAGCTCTGATTTGTTTCGGTGTCGTTCCTGTATTGTCAATCAAATTCAGTATTCCCCAACCCTTCTTGCAAGGAGGAAACCTTAAAATAATCTTTTTATATCCCGACGAACCCCGAACTATGAAAACGTTTAGGTATAACAAAACAAGAGGCAGCTGATATCACACGAAGTTTGCTGCAGAAGTGCCAATTGTCGTACAAAATTCCCGTTACTCTTTAAGAAACTTTTGAGTTTTCATGGGAGTTGAAAATGTTTGTATATTTTTCTCGCGGTTTATGGCGGAATCTTGGTTCGGAAACCCTAGTCCGGAAAACCTGGTCTAATAATTTGATTTCTGTTGTTGGAGACACAGCAGTGTATTCGGTGAAGAGTTTATATAAAATGAACTTGGAAGTGGAAGATTTGTTGTGACTTTAGAAAACTGTAGGAAGAAGCGATCGCATTTTTTTCGAAATTAATATTCAGATATTTTCCTGGAGGCTACGAAAAATACCCCAAAAAGCATCTTCAACTTTGGAATGGAAGAGAGCGCCCCCAGGGAAGTACGGATCACACGTGGCAATGTCCGTTCTTCTAAGTATGGACTGAAGAAAGGAATGAAAAGTTTAAACTTGCGACCCAGGATCCGTTAAGATGTAACAAAATGATACATCTTCGAAGATATTTAAAATGTTATGTTTCACGTAAGTCTAAATTCAGTGTCATGCACACACTTTCCATTTGCACATGTTCTTTGTGATTGGTTTGAAATTAATTTTCCACAGATAGAAACACAAATGTACTATATTGTATTATTTTTAACACGTTAGACGATGGAAAAAGTCCATAAGATTAATGAGTAAGAAATATAGTTTTATTCACACAATCAGCTACATAGGCTTACAACTTCTCAAATGGTTATGTACCGGAGATGTGAAGTCCTGTGGGTGCTTTGAAGGTTCCAACTAAGGTCTCCTGGGTAAAAGCGTATCTCCCAAAACTTGGCACCACTTACCAAAACCTGAAGTTGATTTCATGAAAGTCTTTCGATACACCTAAACTTGTAGCTTCAAGGCAAACAAAGACGTTTAGTTTACCTTGAATTTCATTAAATATTCACCGTATAAAAATCGTAAATCAAAGTTCGTGCTGAATATTGTGTTATATATATGACTTATTGTACGGAGTTGTATATACGCAGCTTGTGATAAAGCTCCATTACCTTCAGTGAAATACTTACTTAGTAACAGTTTACTCTGGATATTAAGAAAACTTCCGTTTTTAAAATGGAGGACATAGCAAGCCATTTCTTAAGCTTAAGTACGTAATTTAAATGCATTGGTACACAAGAAAATTAACACTCTTGACAAGTTTAATGTAAAATCCCAATGCAAAATTGTATGAAAAATGCTTAATGTCGCACAGACTAACGGATATATATATATATATATATATATAACCCACTTAGGAAGCGTTAACTTCGCTCTTGAAAATAAAGTCCATGAATTATGGTTGGTGACAAAAGAAGGGAGCGTGTATTTAACAATGAGTCATCTTTTATATTGTTCCCAGCTGTTTACGTCGCTGCCAACAACATAAAAATATTTAGGTCTTCCTATAAATTGCCCGTTATCTCTGTCCGACTTTAAAATTATTTGTATTCTCTCGACAGATTTTCAAAAATATTTTCCAGCGTCAAATTTGACGAAAATCCGTCCAATGGGATCGGACAGAACAGACACGACGAAGCTAATAGCCCTTTTTTTGCGACATTTTGTGAGCGTTTGAAAATATTTTCTTTGTACGTATCTGGTTATAAAATATGCACTTAAAAAACCGAATGTGTAACACCAACCACCAAGTGCACAATCCGCGTGCTGGTTTCTTGGGCTTGTAGATTGTTTGGTCCGTACTGACACATTTAGGTATACTTTCTGACGTAAAATGTTTGGTTACTGTGGTACGAAATGTAAGTCGCGAATATTCCGAAACTTTCACAGTCTTGAAATAATTGCTGTTTAAGGTAGCTATTTTAAGTCATTGCAAATGGTGAAAATTCTGCTACTCTTCTTTCTGTTAAAAGAATCGTGAGCGGTTGATTACGTCTTAGATGTGTGGGGCAAGTTGAAACTGAAGGTCAAGTGGAATATTAGTAATTTTTATAAGAACAGAAAGAAAAAGTCGTCTAGATCTTAATGTCTTTATATTATCGGCCCTGTCCATCTACTTCACGTTACAGGGATTAATCTTTTGTTTTGTATGGGCGAATCTAACCTCATTTTCCTCAATAAATTTTATGGCAGTGGATTTGTTTTTTGATAAGATTCAGTAGTGAATAAGACAGCAGTAGTCTATTGTTCCTGTACCTCCCACGAGGGATATCTTGATAGACTGGTGGCCGCCTCGTATTTCAGGGGTATCACTAGTTCTTTCTCCTTTGGCTTTTAATTTACTCCGTTTCCCATATCAGAAAAATTATTTAGTATTTATCTGAAAGAACAATAATTGATTGGGAGGGAGTTTTTATGTTCAATTGGCAATGTACGTTTATTACATTTTTTGCTTAGTGTAGTCATGCTTATTTAAGTAACACACCAACAAATGCACATATACAGTCTTTAATAAGCTAAAATTTACATTAAAACACTTAAAACGCTCCTACATGTTTCGATCATACGATCGTCCTCAGGGAGCACACTTTGTTCCTTGCTAAAATTTAGCAAGGAACAAAGTATGCTCCCTGAGGATGATCGTATGATCGAAACATGTAGGAGCGTTTTAAGTGTTTTAATGTAAATTTTAGTTTATTAAAGACTGTATATGTGCATTTGTTGGTGTGTTACTTGAACTACAAAGTACACGGTGCAACGATAAAGATATTCATGCTTATTTTCTGTACCATTCAATATTTTTCGTTGCTTCACCATCATTGGCAGAATAATATAGGCCATATTGTATGTAACAATGATAAGAAGTATAAGCACTTCTAAAAATTTTCGAGTACAAGAAGCATTTTGAAAAGAGTGTTTCAGAGTGTGGGCAGGATTGATGTAGTATAGTAGGGTCTAGTGACACGCTGCTACGAACGCGGCAATGAAATGAACAAAGTATTTGTTAACACTAAGTAATTGCTTGTAACTCCAGCATGTATCCATACCTACGTGTCATCACCAGGAAGCTGTATGTACGCTAAAGCTACAAGCTTGTAACTTTAGCGTACATACAGCTTCCAGTTGATAGGTAAGTATCGATATATGTTGGAATTACAAGAAATAAATGTGTTAACAAAAACTTTGTGCATTTGTTGGTTAAACGTGATAGAAATCTACAAAATGGACGGTACGCGCTTATTCATGATAGTAATGAAACTTAACGTTCATTAAGACGAAGGGATTTAATTGATGATAAGAGTGACTACAAACTTTCAATACGGACTATGTTGCGTGCGGTCAGCCGTACGCCAGTTCACACCTGAAATGAAGCACTTGGCCCAATTAGAAGTCTAACGTTGCTAAAGAAACTGGAAATGTCTACAACAGAGTCAGCAGTGAGATGAATGAATCACGTGTCAGCACTGAGTGTTTTTTTGCTTGTTCAGTGACTTAACGACGCTGTTTCAATTGCAGGGTGTCAACTGGGAACAAATAAAATGGGAGGAATTTCACGAATTGTAAGCATTTAGGGGCTACAGATAAGATTGTAGCAGTAGCTGTCTTCAAGAAATTATCCCAGAATCCACCGAAGGAACACAACGAAAATTCCGAGTCAGAACCGCTAACAACACGGCCTATTTATATAAGGAACTGATCTTCTGCCTACATGCAAGCCTTTGAATTCATACCCCGAAAGCATTTCTAAAAAAGATACGAAAATTTTTGTCCAACAGACGAAAGTAGCTTCATGGTTTTTCTCCAGAAATATTTGGAACTGATAGGATCACATTGAGTAAAGTTTTACCTCAAATGACTATAAAGTAACATAATAAAACCCTGTTTTTTTTTTTATTTAGGAGTGAATGGGGAGACAGGAAATGAATCCATATAAGTGCAACTTAAAATATTGTACTGTAGACTTGAGGAATAATTTCAAGACAAAAATGAGTTTTGTAAGGTCGTATTTTTCGAATATGTTTGTTAACACATGTAATTAAAGTACTTTAAATTTAGTTACGAAAATTCTCTTGAATCGTGAGCTGCTACATTTAGTGTTCTCGAGAGCAGTACGTTTCATAACTCCCTAATTGATACCCCTGAAACAGCCACCACTGAACGGCATTGAAGGAGCCCCTCAACTTCTAGCTACTAAGTCTTCATTTCTAAACTAAAAGAAAAAAAAAAGAACTTCTGATGAGGGAAAGTAATCGTAGTAAAGATTAAGGGCAGATCTTTTCTTTCTAAGAACACATCTTCTACTGAAAGGTCTTCTAGTAGATAGGAAATCTCTCTAACTTGCTGTCCCACCATTTCAAGTGCCCCCTCACTGAGATCTTGTAATTTATGGGCTGTTTCACCCCCCTTGGTCTGTTTCCCTTACAGTAGAAACTAACTGACCCCCCCTGGGTGAGAAATAATGTTTATAACATAGCCTCGCTGTTTTCATATCTCGACCTTGTTTTGTTTTGTGTTTGTGTCATACCTCTGCTTGGTAGCTCATGGCAAAGTTTTGTTGCTGGTTTAGGCTCTAAATTATTATAATTGGCGGTGTATGTATCTGCGAGAAACGCGAGAGGGGGTACTCCAAAAGGGGTGCTAATACATCATGAAAGTATCATAGTTATATATTTAATTTAGAGGGAATTTTACGGAGGTTTTCTTGAATTATCGCCTATCGCGTGTTCACGTGCTGAATATGAATGAACTTAACACATATGTCCGATTTGCTGTTTGTCTTAGGATAACGCCACGGAGGGCTTCTGCTCGCTGGTGGGAGTACAGTCGTCTCTTTATCAACAACATGTTGTGCCATTCTTCACTGGGCACATTATGAAGTGCTGTAAATGCCAGGTTAAAGAGACTGAAGAAAATTAAATTGAAAATATTTTAGTAATTATAAATTGTGAAGAATGTGGCTTAAGTTTACAGATTTCGAAATCCACAGCGTGCAATTTGGTATATCTATCAAGGACTACCAAATGAAGTCAAATACAAATATTTATACATATTAAAAAAAAACTCCGTGGCCTTAGTCCGCACGCGAACTATACCGACAGAGCGGCCGCCGCCGGTCGGCGAAGTTAGTGCCAACTTTTGCGGATAGAGGGGTGTCACGTGGTCAGGGCAACGGGCCCCACAGCCGTTAATCTCTGTTTTCTAGATCTGGAGCCGCTACTTTTTTCATTCAAGTAGCTCCTCAATTGCATATTATTGACGAAAAAAGAAAAAACTATTTACGTAACGCCCCACACCTTTCACACAATCGGGGTCAAATTTTTCACATTAGTTAAAACACGACTTATTCGTAAAAATCATGTTAGAAAATAATGAGCAAAATTTCTGATTGTTTTCCTTTTCGTGTTATGTTTATGCAGTATGCTTATACATATGCATATATATTTATATGTATTTCTGTATACATACACATGCGAGCATACGTGTTTATGCACATCTTCTTATAATAAAACCAACTAGATACATCAATTTCAGTTTTATTCCAAAAATAAATTTGAGAAATTAGTGCATCTCGTTGATTTTATTATAAGAATCCCCTAATATTGTTGGAAAAATTACATCATACTGAAGGGGAGACGGTTCTAAGTAATTGCGGAATTTTGTTCTTGGAAGGAAGAGGTGGTTTTGGTTTGTTATTCTGTCACATACTACTCTCACCGCAAATTTAAATTACAATAAACCAGTCTTTAGGCTACATATACCTATTGCTGTGTGTACAGTGCTAGACTACTGGTGATGGACAGAGATACTGTCCGAAACATGTAGAGTTTTATTTCAAAAATAAATTTTAGAAATCAGTGCATCTAGTTGGCTTTATTGCAAGAATTTATCACGATGTACGGTCACCTGAACGTCAAATTATGCGTATCTGTGTCTGTTTTAAATGATATTTGGCGTACAATGCTTCTCACGATATGCTTTCATCACGCCCATGTGGTATTTCCTCTCGGTATGATTCATTTACAGATCAGAGATTGGATTAGAGACATTCCTCAAAATTACGCCACAAACAACTTTACACTCGGACTGTTAACGTGACGGTAAATTGCTTATTGATCGCCGCTATTCCATTTTTCCTTAAATGGGACTACACAGGTTTCCGTTCAACGAGTTGCAGTTAATATGTAGTACATCTTACGCGACATGTTTAAAAGCCTCTAATCTAGCAAACTGTACGCTCTGAATGTTTTCTTTTATAATATTCAGCGCGAGGATTATTTCTGTGCAACTTACCCCCTCACATGCTCCACAAGTAAAAATCTCACCAACTCGTTTGCAGCAAACAACGAGGCCACAATCTCCCGAATTTTTTTTTCTGCCACCAAAAGCACTCTGTAAAGAATGCCTAGAAATGTTTGTTGTGTGTGTTGCTTCAAGAGATAACAGGTGTTGTATCTTGCACTGTAGGTTGTGTATGACCAATTTTTAAAATTAATTTGGTAATAGTAAACAAACACTGGGGAGACCTAGGCGTAGATGGGTGTATAATATTAGGATGGATCTCCATGAGGTGGGATGTGGGTATATGGACTGGATTGGGCTGGTCCAGGATAGAGATAGGTGGCGGACGCTTGTGAGTGCGGTAATGAACATTCGGATTCTGTGAAATGCGGGTAATTTCTTGATTAGCTGCAAACCAGTTGGCTTCTCAAGAAGGACTCTGCACGGTGGAGTAAGTAAGTAAGTAAGTAATAGTAAACAAACGGGGATATGTCGTATAAAAATAACTGGAAATAGTCAAGCTTACTTCCTTCGCTTTCAGAGCTTAAAAAAGACCCTTATGTCTCGCATTATATGTTGTGTACGGCTAGTGTTTAATATATATTTGGACATTGTCACTTTGTTGGAAATGAAAACATATGGGGGCACAGTTCATCGATGTGTTAAATTTGCGAAACTAAACCCGTCGTACCCGGACAGACGGTTTTACACCTCTTCATTCTGCACCTCAGCTTTCTCATAGGCTATATCTCTATCACGCCGAGCTAAATCAGGCGGGTTTGATTTCAAACAGTGATAAACTCTTTTAATTTTAGCGCGGCTTTTACGATTTTACTCTTCCTCACGTAACGACGACGAGAACGTGTCTGTAGTAACTATCAGCTATAATTAGAACATTGTTTATAAGTCATCAGTTACCAGACAACTCACTGGGAATTTATAAGTCAGGGGTTTCAAATCCATCCTGCGTGAAAGTTACTTCCGAAAGAAATACAGTTCTCCGAATAGTTGTAGCTTTTTCCATCTTTCGGCAGAGTTACCGAATTTAGTTACTTGTTTGTAGTAGATCCATTAAAGAAACGCAGCCAGCCACCCTTCTTGATAGTTAACTTCATGTGTGGGCACTGAAATACTGTGCTGCAAAGTGTCGAATTGTGTCTCAGATTTCCTTGGTGGCTCGTTACTTAAAAATCAGAAATACTGTACAAACAAATGCGCTGATGGTAAGCAGGTGCCTGAAGCTAAATGACACAGGAAGGCTACTTCGATGCCATATCTGAATTATAAATGAAAATAAAAATTCAACGGTAGGTGAAATCGGTGACGGAGGACACACAGTATTGCCAGGTGTTGGCCGAGATGCTTACTGACGGTGGCATCTGATGTTCCCACACGGTGACCGAAAGATGGATTTGCTGTAATTAAAACTTATAATGAGAGTATTATGTGAGAGAAAATCAAACCAAATCCACCTCTTCTTTCCAAGAACAAAACAACCGCAATTACTTATAACCTTCTCCCTTTCACTATGATGTAATTTTTCCAACAATATTAGGGGATTCTTATAATAAAACCAACAAGATGCACTAATTTCTCAAATTTATTTTTGCAATAAATCTCTACATGTTTCGGATAGTATGCCTGTCCATCAGGAGTCTAGCACTGTACACACAGCAATAGATGTATGCCATACAGGTTATGCTGACAGCTTGCTAGCAAGCTGTCAGCATAACCCGTGTGGTACATACTAATTGCTGTGTGTACAGTGCTAGACTCCCGATGATGGACAGAGATGCTGTCCGAAACATGTAGAGATTTATTCCAAAAATAAATTTGAGAAATTAGTGCATCTTGTTGGTTTTATTATAAGAATATATCGCGATGCACGGTCCTCTGAATGTCAAATATTATGGGAGTTTCAGACTGCATTTCACATCGTGAAATTCTATAGTGTTCTAGTGTTCATCATGGAGTTCGAGACAGATCTAAAGGCTTAGAGAACTTGTTTCAGGAGCGTGTTCAGTCACAGGGTTTTTAATGTCGCTGAAACTTAGGCCATACCTCACCATAGAGCAAACCCGTCGTTTCAAAGCGTCATAGACATTTGACACCCCTGTATATCCAGTTTCGAAGCGACAGAGACATTTGACATCCCTGTATATCTAGTTTCAAAGTGACGCAAATATTTGACATCCCTGTGTATCCAATTTAGACCGCGAATCCCTCAAGAAGTAGCAACACTATATCGTAGTTTCGCTCATCACAACTGCTCATTTCATATCGTAACCAAACCACGAGCTTTATTTATTGCGCAACTTTATTGGATCGTTAATATAGGCTAAGGCAACGAACACTGTGTAACCTGTACTTACCAGTAGAAAAAGGTACCTAATAAATCGCCTAGCAATCTTCCACCATAAATACTCATCCGCTTGTATCCGACTATTTCATTCTAATAATACAAGAAAATTTATTACATCTTACCAAGTATCTTTTGCATATATCTACATCTTTAAATACAGTAGTTGAGGGTGAACTTTGTAATTGTCCCTGTGCCTAATTGAGCGTTACATCACAGTGCTGAATCGCAGACAGGAGCCCTAGGGCCACACAGTCTTACTGTCGGCACTAAATTCGCCGCGAATAGTGCATCTCATTCTCCGGCCGGTTTACCACGAGACATAAACCCCCACTACACTTTTGATAGAAGGCTAGGTGATCTCTAGAAACGGGCTGGACGCTGCTCGTAAGAGAAAAAAATATCTGGAAAACAACGTGCATTTATTCTGATGGTAGGTTTTAAGTGTGTTGTTGAAATGCGACGAAGTTTTCAGTTCCCAATTTCATATAGCGTCGGTGTTTAGTGACGAAACAATGTTCGAGACATGAGTGTAATGAAACTGATAGGGCAAAACTAAAATAGTAGGAGAAAATCTGTCCGAGTGCCACTGTGTCTACCACGGCCTGGATTCAAATCCGGCCCTCCGCGGTGTGAGTCCTGAGACTATTAACCGCCTGATCCATGACACGACGCATACATATATTAGTATTCGTCCACTTTTAATAGTAACGCTTATGTGGCTATGATTTCACGTTCTTTTCCCTGTACATCGGAAGATAATTTGAGTATCAGCTACCTTGAATAGAGTTAGCAGTAGTTTTAAATGTATGGGTTTATTGCTGTGTGCGAGATATGAGGTTCTATTGCGTTGCTAGTGAATATTCAAAACATCTGGGAAGTTACGACGCATCGAATAGTAAATAGTTACCAACGCTTCGGTGGAGAGTTCTACCTTCATTTTCAGACATTCTTAATAAACCCTGAAGATGGGGGCAGCACGCTCATTCGAAATTTAATATTTTGTGGACCGTGCATCGTGATATATTTGCGCAGTAAGAGCCAACACGATGGAATATTTTGCTCTCAATTTATTCAAAAAGTTAACCTCTACATGTTTCGAGCATATTTAGAAATCTGTATGGGTCATATGTTTATGTTGGCTGGCTGAGCATCCAATCAAAATAAACGCATGAATAAATTGACAGCAAAATTGTACTTCCTCTTGGTTCTCATTGGTCTAATTCGAAATTTTGGTTTCTACCAGTCTGTACTGCTTAACATCATATAACCCTGAAGTCTATTTTTAGTGATACGTTATTGTTTGCGCATGGGATCATTTACTTAAAGAGATACGTAAGCTGCCTTTGTGCATAAAACATCATTTATAGAAAAGGATTCTGATTGTTTCCATTTGTCCTGTCACTGCTGCCAGGCATGCTTCCAACAGTATCTTTAATTTCTGCCTGAAATTCTTCAGGATCAAAGGAAATGTTCCCACCCGATCATAAAGTTACATCCATTACGCCTTCTGTGACACAAAATCCGTTTAATTTCAATGCAGTAACTGCGTCTCCTTCTAACGACACTTCCCTTATATCCCTGTTACTTTTTCGGGCTGTCGAAATTTTCTGTTTGAAACACGTACTCCAAGATATCACAAGAATTTCAAGGTCTAACAGAGCAAGTTAGAGCAAATTGCACAACGAGGAACTATAAAATATGTATAATCTTCTATAAATAAATTATTATTATTATTGTGATTTAATCATGAAGGGAGATATGGGCGGATCATGTAACACAGAAGGGTGAGGTAAGAAGGTACATACAAGGTTATGATCGAAAACCCCGGAGGGAAAAGAACACTTAGGAGATTTAGGCGCAGATGGGAGGGTAATATTAAAATGAGTCTTGAAGAAGTAGGATGAACGGACACAGAACTAATTTCATCTGCCTAAGTGAAGGGAACTTCTCTGCGATGGTTACTTACTTCGCTGCCAGTAACACACAGTGTGTATCGTCTAATAGTAGGAGAGTTGATGAATGGGAAATTGGAAAGAATTAGGAAGGAAGCATTTGAAGCTTAATCAAGGAATTTTTCTGACACTTGTCTGTAGCGACTGAAGAAAACCACGAAAGTTCTCAGTCAGTATACTAGATGTCCGGCCTAAATTCAAACCGGAAACCTCCCAAACACAAGTGTAGAACGTCAGCTCTTTTTTTTTAGGGTTATTGTAAAAATGATAATGTATTTCCGGGTCCTGTAAAAATAGGAGAATTTCCTTGCTGACTGATGAACTAATATGTTTTTACTTAGGATTATATTCTCTTTTCAATCATGTATTATTAATGCTTTTACGGAGTTAATACTTTAACGTAGTTTCCTCTACACTATATGCTAGACAGGGGTAGGAGGTGGCGCGGTTCGCTGAGGCACTGAGCTAAAAGCAGAAAAGGTGCGGGTTCGGTTCATTAACGCCATGGCTGTGGGGTCGACTCAGAGACACTAAGGGGTATCTCCTGGGGGGGGGGGGTATAGGCGGCTGGGGCGTTGGGTTGCCAACTTCGCCACGACCCCGTGCCGATTGTCTAGAAATCCTGGGACCATCAATTTCCTGGAACCCTAAAGACCTGTAACGGAGTAGTTTTACCTGTACGTGTTTGACACATAGACATTACGATTTGTATGAACGTAAGTTAATAGAAGAGAATCGGAAGAAACTCCTGCTAACAAAGTATATTAATCTCTGCAAGCTCAAGCGTTTTGTTGCCGGAGTCTCACCAAGGGTTCGATTCCAGGCCTTTTCATGTTCTGGTGGACAAAGTGGAACGGAAAAGGATTTTTTAACGAGGGCTTTGGCTTTCCACTGACGGTTTGATTCCACCAATAGTCGACACCATTGCATTCGTCTATCGGGAACTGTTTATACACATGTCAACCGACAGTGACCTTCAAGAACGCACCTAACATTCAATTAGCGAGTGTATTGAAAATGTAAATGTCGTCATTGTGGTTAAAGAGCCCCACAGAACTGTGGAATTTGGTTGCTGCCATCATCAGTTAAAATATGATAAGTGCAACGTTTGGTCCCTTAGACCGGTGTTTCTCAACCGCCGGGTCGCGGCCCGGTACCGGGCTCTGGCATCAAATATACCGGGCCGCGGGAGGTTCTCCTGGAATTTCTCATTTAATTTTCTAAGCAATTTTCATGAATAGATATTTTATGGTGGGAATATTCTGAGGAGAAAAATATTCGTGAATGTGTTGAAAAACTCAGACCCAGATGCTGGCCTGAGGAAACTACAATATGCTACAAGATTTCATTAGTCCAGGGATTGATAACTAATTTAAATGTAATTTTATATTTGTCAACATGCCACACCGTATACATAAGTGTACTAAAACTCTTTATGATTTTGCTGTAATTAATTATTAATACTTATGTTAGTTTAATGTATGAACTTAAAAAATTGAAAGGTATTTACGAGTATATTTGTTGGGACCGGGCCCTCGTCTTATGAAAAAAGAATTTACCGGTCCGCGGTCTCACAAAAGTTGAGAAACGCTGCCTTAGACTGATGGCGGATTAATGATGGAAGGAGACACTCTTTCGAGACATTGTATCCTTTAACCACGGCGAGGATACGTAAAATGTGCATTATATGGGTCAGTTCAACAAAACACACAAGTCACAGATATTTAAAATGTTCCTTCTCTGCTCCATTTGTTCCTTTCTCCCTCCCATTTCTCCTCTTTCCTTTTTTTTTGTTTGTTTCAATATTCCTGTCGTAACGTTTTACTCTTATGCACCGTATCAGTGACTTCCGCTTGTGACAGGATTAAAATTCTCTGAATAGCCCTATTACACCAGATAACACTAATATAAAAGCCATACACAAACTCAGACTTGAGATCATCTTACTACAAATAAAATTCGGTAATTCTGAATTATGAGTGCATAAAAACCAGAGAATAAGCTTAATAATCCTTTATGTTAAGGCATATGTGAAGAAGACATCACTGTCATCTGGGCCTATCTTTACGCTCCTGTATGTTTAGAATTGGAATTCCATTGTTATGGACGGTAATTTGAGAGTGAATTATGGCCAGTGCGAGTCAAGGATGGTGACTCCTCATCTGTAACGGTTTTCTGAGAGGATGAATGAAGGCCTAGCGGTGACTTGCCCTCTTCATAGACCTTCCGCCATTAACTACAATGACTGTTCACACTCGTCCCCAAGAAGTACATCATATCTGATGATATCGAAATTCTGTATCGATGAGCCTTAGCAGAATAACGGCTTAAGTAAAAATACTTTTCTGTTCAACAAATCGAACGTCCAGTTATTAAAACCAAACAGCTCAACTGTTGTTTAGTTCGAAAACTCTAATGGTCTGGTCGGTTTTCTACAACGTTAAGGATTAACATCAAGGAAAACGCAACGAAGTTTTTCATCCGTATTCTTCTCATTATACTCAAGCTGAAGACTATAATGGATATCCATCTTCTATAAGAATTCATTGCGGGCCGGAATAGCGCAGTTGGTATAGTTACGGGCTGGACAGTCCGGGGATCGAATCCCATCGGGGTGGGAGATTTTCCGCACCCGTCCAGAGGCCCTGGGGCCTACCCAGCCTCCCATACAATGGGTACCGGGTCTCTTTCTCGGGGGCAAAGCGGCCGGGGCGTGGCGTTGACCACCCACCCTATCTATCGCCGAGGTTAAAGAAAGAGTATAGCTATACCTCTACCTCCATTATGTGGCTTTGTGGTCTGTTCTAATGTGGACTTTACTTTTATCTTTTTATGAAGATTCAATTCGTACCGCACAGAGAACACGCTGTGCCTCCATTAGAAAGATAAATCGGTGACTACTGTGTTGCGATATAAAGGCTCGTCATCCTAGAACCGCTTTTCACATCTTCCATCTCTCTCTACAACGCATACAAACTTCTGTGCAGAAGGTGGTGGGAACTCTTTTCCTGGAAATAAGGCGGCCGGAGCGCGAAGCTCCTTTTAGTAACGCGCTTGAGAATGAGTGGAGCTATACCTCCAGTCCCCCAAAGGCAAATATGGTATAAAAGGAGATAATTTAGCTTTATATTTACTATTGATATTAATGACGTCCTTCATGTGTTGTGCTTTAACACAAAAAAAATGATTTCTTATAAAACAGCAAGTTTTGTTCGAACTCCAATCAGACCACAGTTCCTGTGTGGTTGTGATAATTTTGATTCATTAATACTAATATGGAAAATTTTAGCTACATAACTGCTGAAACGTCATTAATATATAACAGGAAAATTTATATTGTCACTAAACACAAACACCTACAAAGTTTCGAAAACAATAATTTTTCACGTGTTAAACCACTGTCAAAAGTTTATATGGTACATTTGCATAACAGCTGGTTTATATTTTGCCCCCATACCAGATATTACTTATTTCATCAAATTAAGGCGGATGGGCGGAAAAATAGAAAGCGTTGGGAGTATTATGAATGCAAAAATTACTGGGCAAGCCTACGCACTGCGAACGAACCTAAAATGAGTCTTAGCTAAACAGGGTGTAGGATATGGAATTTATTTATCAAGCTCAAGATGTAGACAAGTGGGAAGGTCGTGTGGAAACAGAATTGAATCTGCAGGCCCCAAAAAATTTTAATATTTTTTGACTGCCAGAACTACTATAAACTCTTCAAAACGAACTCGGTAGCACTAAGTTAACTGTGGACCTTGAATGCAACAGCCAAACAGCACGGCACTGGCAGTTCTAATAGACCGGCTATTACGCTTATTGGCTTCCGATCTGTGTTACACAATACCTTTCGAGTACTTTAAAGTGGTTGTGAAGTACATCGTCTGCCCCCGTTAATTGCATGCCATGTTTCTAAATAACCTTCATCAGTCTAATTGGCTCAGAGGACTGTAAAATTTACATTTTTCGACCATCAAAGATGCTTTGCATTTCACAGTATATTACAACACGTGATATCAGTTACGTATTTTCAGTGTTAATTTGAATAATCGTGAAATTACCTGTGTTTTATTGTCAAAGCACTGGACACAAAACACCAAGTACATATTTTGCCATACATTTTAATAATATTTCTCGGAAGTGTAATTTACTTAATGGTTACATTCTTACCTCTACTGGCATCAAACAGGGAATTTAATGGGAATAATTTGGGTTGCTCCTTCACTCAATAGATTGAAAATTGTTCTCTATAAAACACACACTCTACTGATGTAAACACTTTCTCCTCTTTAGGCAGTAAACGTGACATTGGAACTTCCATGCAGAGGGCTGGCATATTGATAATGCTCAACACTTATGCTCCGAAGTTTCTCAATTTCCTTTACGGTTGAGTAATCAGACATCTTCCATCAGACTTCGCTTAATGTTTTCAGTATTCTCAGACCAATATTTGAATTTGTTTAAAAAGACCACGACTGCCACTCATCTAAGTTTGTATCATTTTAGCATTAATGATCATCTTCTCATCTCATTCGAAGTACTGCTAATGTTGATGGTTGTAATAGTGTCGTTACAAATCACCTAAGTGTCAATAAATTTGTACATAAAATTTACAGTATCACAAGTATTCCAGTCATGAAATAAGCCCTCTCACAATTTGCACGTAAGTTCACTTTCGTAGCCGGAATACGTTGGGTTTGGAACTTGAATGGGATAAAGTTTTTCTAGCTGAATTTTTTCCTTCAGTACACCAAAAGAATAACGGAATTAAAGTATTGATTTAGGGCATGAGAGTCTCACTTCCAATTTCTCACTGTTCTATATTTATAATATTTCTCCGAATTCTTTGAGAATACCGCGACCTGTCATTAAAAGTCCTGCTCTTGTGTACCGATAAGGTCTAAGGTTCTCACACTGGCGATAAAGAAAACTAAAGTGCTCCGAGATATTACGCCGTGTCGATTGGTAAATATTCACCGACATTGCGGAGAAGCTTGCTGTCTCCATTGACAAGGCCTAAGCCGTCCAAGAAACGTCAAGGGATCCAAAGTGACATCGCAGTGTTTGCAAATCCGGCTTCTCATTCAGGATGTTACGAGTCAAATTACTGGTCAGGAGGCCGGTTTTCCTGACTAAGATGATCGCAGTTTTGGTCAGGACCTCCAAACAAATTCCATAAACATCTTCGGACCGGTTAGAACCAATCCCTGCCATATCCTCACCTATTCAACTTTCAGTCACTGTCCATTCACAGTTGCAACACACCTACAGCGTTCTTGAAACATCTTCATTCCTTTGGAGGCTGACATTCTTTTAAATAATACGTAAAGATTCAGTTTGTACAGAAGGCAAAGACCAATCGCTGAATGCTGTTAGGGAGAAACTATCGGTGTCTATTGCGACAAACAAGTGAACGCCACTTATGCACTATGTGGCACAACACAAAGCTTCTTATATTACTGTAGATAATACACATAGTCACCACTTGGTTTAATGGTTTAAACAGACTCTGAAGTAAAGGTAAAGGTACATCAGCCCCATTACAGGCCCGAGGTGCCCAGAGGGTTCCTGGAAGTTAAGGTTCCCAGATTACGTGACAATGGCCCAAGATGGTGGTAAGGTTGTTAGCCTTACTCATCGGCTGCTTTTACCCCCAGGAAATACTCCTGGCACTCTTTTCTGTTAGAGGCTGAGTCGACCCCAGGGCCATAGTGCGATCGGAAGGATAATGTCAATGAAAAATTCCAATGACACCATCTGGAATCGAACCAGCGACCTTCCGATTTGTGGCACAGCACCTTAACCACTGTGCTACCGCGGTAACCCTGCGAAGTAAACAAAAATATATATTTACAAAGAAAGAGGAAGTGTCTCCTGTCAAAGAAAGGGTATTCATGTGTGATTTTAGGCCTAATGGCAGTCGTTATATCTGTGCCTGCGGCCACTCGCTGAAGATGTGTGACTCCGCGTCGTTTGGTAGAAATTTGGCGGACATGAGACATTTCCTCTTCCGCCTTCAGGGCCAGTGTCACCTTCCTGAAAACTTTTCGTCGTTTATTTATAAAGTGCCTTTGCAGTAAATCGCACATTTCTGTTACGTGATTTACAGCAGCAAATCTGCTACTTAGGTTTGACGAATGTGTCAGGGAAGCACGTTTTCCATGCTCCTGATCTTTCATCTGCAATGTACTTGAATGTCCTTCATTGTACCCTTGTGTATTGTAGCGCTACCACAATAAGAAATTTGTATGGGTGTGAAACATGGTCGTTCAAGTTTAGGGAAGAACGTAGGCTGAGGGTGTTTGAGAATAGGGTGCTGAGGACAATATTTGGGCCTAAGAAGGACGAGGTAATAGGGAGTAGAGAAAACTACGTAATTAGGAGCTTAATGCTTGTAGTCCTCACCAAATATACTATTATTCGGGCGATCCAATGGAGAAGAATAAGGTGGACGGGGCACGTAACACTTATGTTTGATAGAAGAGGTGCATACGGGATTTTGGTGGGAAACCCTGGGTGAAAGAGACCACTTGGACGACCCAGGCGTAAATGGGAGGATAATATTAAAATGGATCTTCGTGGCGTGGGATAGGGGGGCGTCGACTGGATTGATCTGGTTCAGAATAGGGACAAATGGCGGGTTCTTGTGAATGCGGCAATGAACCTTCGTGTTCCCTATAATACGGGGAATTTCTTGACTAAATGAGAACCGGTTACTTTCTCATAAAGGAGTTAGTAGAGTTACTGAGTTATTACAATTAGACCATCCGTGTTTTCTGAACCTCAAGTAGAACGTAGTAATAAATCATAATTTTGAGGAAACATTCTCATTTTACATCAGTACATTTCATGTGAATTTCATTACGTGATGTTAAAGGCCTCATACATACATACATACATACATACATACATACATACATTGCTCTTTACAAAACATTTGTTGTTTCTATGCGTGTGACATTTTTATGTCTTACGACTATGTGAAGTAGCATTGTGTGTACTGCAGTTTAATTTCCGTAATTAAACAGAGTTTTTACCGTCACAATAATTACTATATTTCACAGCAACACAGCGGTAGGCCTGTGGTTGCACAAAAACCTTTTATAGCGTCACAATACAAAATAATAAGAAAAAGACAATTAATACACAGTTTGAAAGTAAAGTATTTTAAAAGAGTGACATTTTTTCTTGCCCTATAGGCCTTTTCTCGATATTGGATTAGTGTCATATGGAATTACAATTATACCTGCATATAGAGAGTTAACATTCAAAGTTTTGCCAATGAACAAAAACTTACCGTGCTTAGTGGCATTAGAAATCAGCTGTATTCTGTAATAAGCCAAATTGTAAAACCAAGACAATTGATGTATCTGACTAATGTTTGAGTGGAAACCGGTTCGAGTCTCGAACACGGGTAGCAATTTTTCTAAACTAGGGCTTTCGTAGTTTTTTTTTGTCCCTCAATGGAAATACCAGAACAGTATCCTAAATAAGCCCTGATTTCTACTTTCCACATCATTTTGCTTTTCAACACAACATGCACCAATTATTGTATATGTATAGGGTATACCTCCTGATGGTAGTCTACAAATATGCCCGAAACATGTAGAGGTTTATTGACGAAATAAACTGAGGATAAATAGTGCATCAAGTTGGTTTTTATTACATAGATTGATGGAAATATATTAGTCCAAACTTTATTCAAATTGGTTACCAAATTATCACTTCTGGTAACTATTTTTTATTTGTTTATCGCGTGCTTAATTTAAATGTGTTTTAAAGCCATAAAAATCAAAAATTTTCTGTGCTTATCCGGTCAGTACGACACCACACATGTCCTGACATATATTTATCACACGCGCGACATGTTTCGGCCGACAATTGCGGCTGTCATCCTAAATATAAAGGAGAGTCCACATCCTCAGTGCACCTTTTATATTGTTGTAGTATCGCTTGATGGTGGCAGCAATGTCGTGCATGGCATAAATAAATGAATGTCAGGGCATTTATGATGTAGTACCGAACGGATAGCTGTAGAAAACATTAACTGAACAATACAACGGGATGTTGTTACCCAAACTGAAAATGTACTTTATGCCCTTCTATCAACAGAAGTTCTGTTCTGACCCTTGCACAGATCACGGGGTCAGCCCAACCCAATCCATCCCTTTCTTGCCTCTTAGGATACAAGCTCCTAGACTTCCGAACAATGACCAACATAATTAGTGGGCATCACGATCGTCTTTTGTTCCCTTTGTTGGAGGTGGGTTCGTTCATTATACCAATGCGGCCACCCTCAAGTGTTTACATAAGTAAATGATCCGAATTGACTCAAACTCTTTCTTTTTTTATAAACTACATCCCTGCTTCTTTATCCTCTCTTTATTTTTAGAGGAGAATGATTCAATATAATGAATATCTCATTTGTAAAGCCGCACTGTCAGCAAGATTTTTCTGATAGCTTTTTAATTTTTGAGTTCTCCTTTTTCACGCTTCCTATCATCGCCGTTTGAGAATCTATTCATTGTTGATTATTTCCGTTTCTAGGTTCCTTTGTTCGGCGTTATCTCTGTGGTTGTAACCCCCATAGCGTGTCACGCTTGCGCGAAAGGTGCTAAGTAGTCCACAGGGAGTCTGACTTAGATAACACTTTGAGGTTAAGGATGACTTGCAGTATAGATTTTTCTTTTATTATTATACATAAAAAGACTTTTTTTCCTTTCTTGATGGAAGTTTGGAAAGCGTGGAATAGGTAATTTTCTACCTCAAAATCCACTCAAATTTCTTTATACTTACAAATTGTTAAAATCTCGCGAAGTATGATGGGAGTTTTTGTACGCGTATCTGGTAGTTTTGTCATGAAAGGAAAAGATTTATGTGGTTTTTTAAATCTAAAGAAATGCAGGCTGCGAGGAAAGTATATGGACCGGAGAATCTAGTGTGGTGGAATGAATATGCGTAACTATCAGCGACTAGCTTATATGCTTGCATTTCTCCGATTTAATATTCTCAACGAAATTAATACGAGAATTTTTTTTTTATTCTGAGTGTTTTTATGGTTTATTTTACAACGCCGCTGCTATCCTAAACTATATATTCTTTATGTAAGGGAGTTTGTGAACGAAGGCCTGTAAATAATGTGGAAGAAAACACTAATTTCCTAATAGAAGTCCAACCTCAAAAGCTGTCTGTAAATTTTAAGGATCAAGCATTACATCTGATTCCCCAGCTGAGATTCCAACCAAGAACATCCCGAACGAAAGCCTACAGACTTTTTGTTACACCGACTTGCTCGGTACAGATGTTATGCAAAAAACATTTATACTTTTTTTATGTATTCCTACGATGGTTTAATATTTACAGACAGGAAGAAGTGTGATTTCTACGCGGTACGAATCCAATCCTTATACACAAATCAGGCTGATCATAGCCTTTAGGCCGTGTCAGGGATCAGCCGGTTAATCGCCTGTTTAGTCGATGTGAAATTTGTGGTGGACAAAGTGGCACTGGGACGTGGTTTTCCTCCGAATGCTTCAGTTTTTTTTTCTTGTCAATATCATTCCACTAAAGCTTCAGACTAAAGCGTGGAATTCCTTGACTAGCTGAGAACCAATTATCTTCTCAAGAAAGACTCTGCTCCATGGAGTAAGCAAATAAGTAATGCTTCATACTCATTTTTATCTACATTTTGCTCATCCAGAAGGAAAGATGGACAAATTTTGAGAACTTTCTAAAAAGTACTGTTTTTTTTCGCAAACCTGGAAACATTGGATAGAGACCCACACTGGCTTTTTCTAGTGTTGAAAGGGTCATTATTGTTAAGTAAAAATGTAAAATTTCCGGATAATTTTTTACGGATTGCATATTTCCAACAGTATTCTCCTTTATTCCAGACACGAAGCACCCACCTAATGAGAGGTTACTCGCAGATCTGTCTGTACGGTGGCCGAGCAAGATCTTGAAGACATTGTCAGTCCACGTTAAGCACGCTGTTTTACCTTGTCAGAAAAGAAAAGGCTTCTTAAGAAGAAAATGTTTTTTTCTGTTGTTAGGACAACGGAACGAAACTGGACGAGCGGGTGATCTGTAAACACCATGAACAGACAGGTCTGTCCGTCTATAGAATTAGGAGACTGTGAAAAGAGCAAGCTTGCAGCTTGCTTACAGAAAAGGTACGTACGAAACATGAAGAGAATGTGGCGTTAATGTAGCGAATTAAATTGATAGTGAGATGTACCTATGCTATTCTTGCCCTTTTCACTGTCGGCTTTTCAAATTATTATCCCAAATTTTCCGTTTCCTTGTACTTTCTCTTGAAATGTCCCCTTATTCTGCGGTTGCTTCCTTTCTTCACGGGTCTATTTTCCTCATCTACTGCTATCTTCATTCAAGGTGCTCTTCACGTTAGACTCTCCTGTCACTCTGAAATTCAGAGGTGTCCATGTAGACGAAATCCTTATTTAGGATTTGCTACTAGATTTCCACCTTCCGTTTTTTCTTTGATCTACCCTCTGATCTAAAATATCCAGGAACGAACAAGACGCAATAAGTCTCGAAGTTAAAAAAAAATAAAACTTAGTTTATTTGAAGAATACTAAATAAAGAATTACGCTCAGACATTTCAAACGGGGCCTAAAATTGAATTTAATTACTCGGGGCACATTTCTCTTTGAAATGTCAAATCGTGCAGCTAGGTCTTATATTACCAGGAGGTATATGACCATGTCAACAACAGCCCGCTACTGGAACATATGAAAATTCTGATAAATCCAGTAACATCTAGTAATACTTTAAAAATGCACTTAACTATTGACCTAACATCTATTTATAGGTCTTCTAGGTTGTCTCTCTGCCTACACGAATTCTTCAACCATTAATTTTTGTATATTCCTCGTCCTTAAGTACGAAAGTAAAAATATTAAAAATTAATTGTCAAGCATATTTTCTTATTATGGTTTTCACATGAGGACTTTAAACTATCAATGTTTCATATAACCATTTCGCACAATATTTCGGCCGTCAAATTAGTAATGCATGTCTTACGTTAGTTGATCAAAATACCATTAAATTAAAAGATTGCCCTGGTTGTGTTTCTTAAATAATGGTGTTCTGGGGGACTTCTCTATCTCTGTTTCATCACTTATATTTGCAGTATACATGAAGTTTTCTACTCTTTGTCAAAGGGGTCTACACCAACTGCACTGTCTGTATACCGTGGGTTCCGTAACATTTTGCTACACAATTAATCTGGTGATTTGCCCAGATATTTATGTTGACCCTCTGTTTTAGTTGTGTTTTAAATTAGTCGATTGTATTTTGTGTTTTAATGGTGTTACTGTTAGTTCTTAAGAGAATGTGATATATCTCAATGGCAGTAAACATTAGTGGATTGGAGTAAGGACGATAGTGAAATGTGCTAATTAGGAAATTCTTATGGCCCGCGCACTGCAAAAATCTGCTGTTAGCAGGTGCACCACCTCATAGATTATACTGAAAATCCGCGTATTTCTGAATGTGCTAGTAAATATCAAACATTAAATAACAAACATTTGTCCTTTATCTAACATGACTTGCAATAATGATATTCAACAAGCCCTGTAACAACTAGTACGTGGAAGAACTCTGAGAACATGAAAACAATTTTTTTTACAGTGGCTCTGTGGCCCAACGCGGGCCATGGGATCCTTATTCTTGAGGTTTCTAGGTCACACACAGTGGCGCACTACAGTCGGTAGGGCTTCTCTGGACGAATGATCACCTCAACGCAGAGACCGCTATTGACAAAACACAGCGCTCTCAAGAGAGAAATATCCATGCCCCGCGGGATTCGCACCCACAGTCCCTGCAAGCGAACGGCTGCAGACCCACGTCTTACACCGCGCGGCCACTGATATCGGCACGAAAAAAGTACAGAGACTCCTAAAATAACCTACGGTTTGTCATGCGTAAAAACAAGTAACACCAATTCTTATAATAAAACGAACTAAATGCACTGATTTCTCAAATTTATTTTTGGGATAAAACTCTACATGTTTCGGACAGTTCCTCTGTCCATCATCAGGAGTTTCTCACTGTACACACAGCAATGGTATATGTCATACAGGTGTGCTGACAGAGCGAGCCGTCTCGTGCACGACACGGCCGCCTATAGGTGTGATGATACCAGAGGCTATGTAATGCAATTTTGACCTCCTGATGGTGAGCACATGTGCTCGAAACATGTAGAGGCATGAGATAAACTTATTGCAAAACAAAAATTTTGTGCATCAAGTTGGTTAATTACTGAGATAAATTAAAAATGTCACTTTTGATGTTTTGTTGACCGTGCATCCTGATATAGCCCTACAATAAGAACCAACAGGATGCGCTATTTACTTTCAATTTATTTCAATAATTAACCTCTACTGTTTCGAGCAGGCTTACTGCTCATCATCAGGAGGTACTACTCTGTGTATACAGCAGTTGGTATGTGTCATGCGTTTATGTTGACTGGCTGGTTGTTGGCAGGATGACATATACCAATTGTTGTATATACAGAGTAGTAACTCCTGATGATGAACAGTAAGCCTATTCGAAACATGTAGAGGTCAATTATTGAAATAAATTTAAAGTAAATAGCGCATCCTGTTGGTTCTTATTGTACGGTTAAATATGTCAGTAGATTAAAACATAAAGGGGAGGGCAGTGCCGAAATTTATTTTCGGATCGTATTGCTTGCTGCACACTTCTATATGCTTCACCTTACGACCCATCTACTGTAGTTTTTCAATGTAGCCGTGATTCCATCCTGCAGTTCACTTCACAGGATCTGTGAACACAACTGCGTAGTTAAAGTTCATCCGTGTAAAAATGAATAATGACGGGGTTGGCCTGGCAGCAACTGTCAAAGGGAATGGCGTGTTGGGGGATGATGCAGGGAGAGGGGAGCAACGACCGGACCATCTTCTCTCTTCCCACAGCACCTCAAGGACAGTCAGTAACGCTATCATTAGTCATGTGTTGTAATTAATTCCATTGTTTAGCAACACATCGGTTTGTATTGATTTGATTATTGGTTTGTTCTGTAACAAGGCACTCTGCTCTGAGAACAGTGGCTCCACTGCTTCTGATAGAAAAGATTCATTGAGACTTTTGCCTTTATTGAGACCGTCACAAAGCGCTGACCTCAATCTGCAAGATAAGTTGGATTTCCTTTCTCCTCCGCACTGTCTAATTTTTTCTTATTGCTATTCTTACTATTCCCATCACAGCCATTATAACTCACACCGCTAACACCATCACCATCATCATTAGTTTTACTACAACCACTACAACACCATTATATCTACCACCATAACTAAAACCACTAATAACAGCACCATCCTCACAACTACTACCTTACCACTATCATCGCTAACCCATGACAATCGTCACCACTGTAACCACTACCACATCCACCACCATAATTCCATCACCATCATCTTCATTATCACCATCACCAAGAACAATAAGAACAGCAATACCATCACAATCACCACCAAAACACCACCAGGACCAACACTACCACCTCACCTTCCTTTAATATATTAATTATTTCCGAAGTCATTAGCAGCATGTCGTGTGTTAGGTGTGAGTCGTACACTGTTCAAATTTGAACAGTGTACGACTCACACATAACACACGACATGCTGCCACAGCACCAAATTAACATAACCAAGTAAATCACAGAGTATTTTTAAACTATAACTTTAACAAGGAACAAAGTATGCTCCCTGCGGATGATCGTATGATCGAAACATGTAGGAGCGTTTTAAGTGTTTTAGTGCAAATTTATATTATTAAAAAATATATATGTGCATATGTTGGTGTGTTACTTAAGTTTATTGATAAACGTTTGCATTAATCTCCTCTATTTATGACATTTTATGTATGTCAGTAGTTAACAATAGTAATTAGTACCATAAAGCCAAATTAATATTCTAATCTGGTTTCAAGTAGAGTGTATATGAAAATCATATCTCAGATAAAGATAGGTTTTGCAAAGTTATTTCACCTACTACTGTACGCTGTGTTGTGTTGTCCATCTTGACAACTATCTTCACCAAATTTAAGTAGACCACGACGGCTGCTTCTTCTCTGCTGTTAAATAACTAGCCTTATCCTCCCGTAATGAAGCAGGAGATTAGAACATGAATTTGTCCAAGGCTTATGTTCAATAACCCATTGGAGCTTTTTTCTTTTCCGTCAGTAGAATTAATTACCGAATATTTGGCATGGGATCTGAACATCAAATCTAATAGATGCGGGATTTGGAAAAATATATACTTACTCTTCAGTGAAAAATTACGAATTTCTGCAGTTAATGTAGTCTATATGCAGCTGACGGAGGTCGAAGACAGAGTGCTTAGCGTTGTAATATCAACTGAGCCTCCGCTGCGACAGAAGGCAATAAAATTCTATCGGTCTACCAGCAGTTCTTTGATGACTTTGGCAGAGATTGTTCTCGAAACACTGGTTTGATTACTGTAACCACCTGACACGGTTGGCAGCCCGAGAGTCTTTGCATATAGTGATAGTGTTGATAACACTGCTTATCCTAGCGGTGACTTCTGGAACTTTTCAATATGGCCATTTCCGCATAAATGTGTTCCTGCTTCGTGACGGCTGGTTTAGTGAACAGAAATGCGTTTATATCAGCATCTGTTGTGTATATAAATCAGAACATCATATTACAAAGAGGATCGAACTGGCTATCCCTCAGCACGGAGCACTAAAAACACTGCGAACTGCATGTGCTCTAAGTTTATCAGTGTAAAAACTTAGTGGGGTTCAACATGGATATAAAGCTGCTTGCGAACAATGGAGTTGGAGTCGAGGTAAGCGTGTAACTTTTCTTCTGCTTCGCACTATCTACAACATTTATTTATTTAGTTGTTTAAAAGGAATGACTGCGATACAATAGTAGATAAATACAAAATTCTGCATCGTCTGGAAACCGTGCAAGTTTTTTGTTTAACCTGTAGAACACTTGCTTTTCACGAACCAAACAACCGGCTATATACAACAGTTTGCCTCTAGAGATAGCTTTTGTTAAGCCAGTGTAACCGATATCTACTACACTCTTTGATCTATCCCCTACAACCCGGAAAAAGAAGTAAAAGAACGAATATGGAGGTACTTATGTTTCTTTCGGTTGATGCATTTGGGTACATAAACAAGGCCAGCTGACATGTAGAATCTAGCCCTTGAGCTAACGTATTTCTTTTACTCATATTACAGCTTTTGATCTCAAATGAAGATACTTTCGTATATTTAACAATATTACATTCGGTCCGCTAACTTGTCTTCCCCCTCTTCCCATTTTGTAAAATACTGTTTACTTCTTTCATGTTTTCCTACTTTCCTGAAGCACGTAAAACTTAGTTCGATTGCGGATGATTGTGGGTTTCGTTGTCTCGTTCAGTTACCTTGCTTGTGACAGGCACCTGTGGTGCTGTCACCAGGCAGCACAAACTTCGTTCTTGTAACTCAATGCCACAGTGTGCGTAAAAAAGTAGGCCCCCATTCATTACAAAACATTGTCTAAAGCACACAAAATTAGATCTAATTACACAAAATATTTCACCAACACATCTAATTTACATAATATTAAATTATAAGCATGTCAACAAACTCCGTTATTGATGAAATTTATGCGAATGTTGTTAAAATCACTATTGATTGGTATAGAGCTTTGTGTGTGTGTGTGTGTGTGTGTGTGTGTGTGTGTTTTGAATGTAGAGATATGAATATCACTAGCTCAAGACTTTAAATGTTAATGTAATTACATTTAAGTCTTCTTACGTCATAAATGTATCCATTAGGTTCGCAAAAAATCGGTAGAGGTTTTTAACCGCATTCAGATCATATTTGCCAATAGTGGAATATGAAATGGCCGTGTAATAACCCTTGAGAGGAAGAAGTATTTGTAATTTAAATTTAGTCCTGAATATGATTCATTAATCGAATCGAAACAAGTAAGGCGATTATTTTGTATAAGAATTAAATTATATAGCGCACGTCTTAGACGGTATTAGTTTAATTATGACTCCCTGACAGGCACTAGCTACTGTGAATGCTGTCGAATTTAAGCGTCGTTCGTTGTTTTAGAATAGTGCACCTGAAGGTTTGTTTTACATTGACTTGTTATACAAGTGCAGAATGTCATGCGTCCAATTTTACAAAACTTGGATTATTAAACTTTCGTTGTGTTATTTAAATACACCGTACCAATGACGGCAGTTGCATGGCATCTAATATTAAACACAAATGTACAGCGGAAATTTGTGGTGACCTTGACATCGTGTCCCAAAGCAGGGAATTTCCTGGACTTTTACTGAAGACTATTGTGTGTGTGTGTGTGTGTGTGTGTGTGTGTGTATGTATATGTATATATATATATATATATATATATATATAATAAGCTTAATACAAGTATATACCTC
>Ga0123352_10000753_pt1 | contig 40293 bp, 30 predicted proteins | sample TergutLab28metaG_FD_89700 | JGI IMG/M metagenome (GOLD analysis project Ga0123352, IMG submission 89700) | Labiotermes labralis P1 segment gut microbial communities from Petit-Saut dam, French Guiana - Lab288 P1 | ecosystem: Host-associated > Arthropoda: Insects > Digestive system > Gut ... | reverse complement strand
ATATTAAAAGTTTTATTAAAAGATACTCCAGTTATGATTTTTGATGAGCCAACTTCTGCTTTAGACTTTGAAACTACTAAGAAATTTGCAAAGTATTTACAAGAAACAAAAAAAGAGAGGATTATATTGCTTATAACACATGATAGTTACATAAAAGATGTGTGTGATTGTGTTATACATGTCTAGTAAATTAGAAGTAATTATAAATGAAAAGTATGCGACAATTTTTAATATATAAATTAAGCAAAATCGGAAATAATATATGTAATTTGCTAAATCAAAAATATAGTGGAACGCTTTTTTTATTAAGCGTTCCACTCACTGCTAAAGCTTTCAATCTCCCGATCCATCGCAGAGCGAATATATAGTTTTCAAGTTCTATATGATTCTATTGCATTTAATAATTGTAAAAACACACGGATTCATTTATGTACTAAAATCCACTTCTAGGCATAGTAGCAGTACCGAAGATCGTACTAGCAGCCGTTGAATTGCCAACAACCCATTCATCAGACCCCGGTACACGTCCACCAGTATCAACTCTATTAGCGAACATCATGCCATTCGGCAAAATGGTGTGTGTTCTTGGAAGAACATCAACAAATACTCTAGGTTTTTCAACTGCCATAAATCCTGCTGGAACTTGCCCGAACAACACAATAAACTCGACTACAAACTCATTACTTGCAAGCCCTAAATGCACTGGCCGCATTTCTATGACGTTGTTTCTAGTAGATTGTAGATTGTCGGCGATAACAATCTCACGCCCTGTATTAGTTTTGCCCATAATTCTATACCTTGCAGGGGAGTTGAATGTCCCTGTTACCAACCTATTTACACGAACCGCTTCAACTGGCAAAATGTCGCGCCAATAAAAATCTGCTAGAGGAATGTTGCTATCGTTACGAAGGTGTGCTATTTCATAAGAAATTGCGTGTCCTTGCATTACTTCAAGTGGACCAACTTTTCTAATCGTAACGCCTGTGTTTGCCGAAAGATTTGGGAATGTAACTCTCACTATTTGTCGCTCATGTTCTATATCAAAATCAATTCGTTGTGGATTTATTTGATAAAACGCTGGAGCTTGAACCTCAATGGCATAGTAACGTCCTAGAGGTAGTGGCTTAGAAACAGCCATTCCACGTCCATCTGATATAATCCTGTCCACTAAATTTCCAGTTCTATGGCTATAAATTTCAAAAATTGCTCCTGCAAGCGGCGTTCCTGCTGGGAGTGCATTTTGTAGGTTATAATCCGCTGAAACCTTGAGAATTTGTAATTGTCCGGTAATTGGAATATTTTCCCAAACAATCTCCGTTATACGCCCCGGAACAAACTCAACTGTCCTAGGTATATCATCTCTTGAATAGCCCGGTGCGGGTCTTGTCTCACGAATCGTATATCTGCCGCCAACTAAGATAGCAGGAAAATCAATCAAGCCTTGATTATCGGTATAAAATACGCCTACAACCTTACCATTATGGTCGAAAACCATAAACTCAACATTATAAATAGGTTGGCGAGTTATGCTATCGATTTTGAGGAGTCTAAGCCCCGATAATGGAACGTTTTCAACTCTTAGCACCGCTTGTTCGCCAGCAATAACAGTTACTGTGTGGACTGTTGTATCTAATTCATAGCCCGATAAAGCTTGCGTTTCAGTAACGTGATATACACCCGGAACTAAGTGATTTAAGTTAATTCTTCCTCGTTCATCAGTAACAAAAGAGCCTGCAATAGTGCCGTTATGCCCCGTGTTTAGATTTGGTGAGTTGTTTGGCGTATTCGGCTGATTGCCATCCAAAATTGCACCTGTAACACGTCTACCATCAGCGTGTTTAACGTCGAACACAACCCCTGCAAGTGGTAGCCCTGTTTGTGCATCTGTTTTGATGATTAGCAAGCCACCTTGCGGGTCGTTTAAAACTTCAAGTCTGCTTACTTCACCCGAACGAACAACAACATTTCTCGGCTCTGCATCTAGGATAAAGCCATTAGCTGCTCTTGTTTCTACAACAACATAGGTATCTGGGCATAAGTTCGGTATAAAAATACGTCCACTATTATCTGTTCGAAAGTTGCCTACATGCTCTCCAGAAGTACGAGAAACAGAGAACTCAACACCAGCGATTGGTTGACGGTTTGAAGAGTTTAGCTTGATTATTTCTATTCCGTTTAGTGGGTCGTTACGGAATTCTAAGCGATAGATTCTACCGTCCGCATTGATGTGAATTGTCTGCGGTGTATTGTCTAAAATGAACCCTGCTGGAGCTTCAATTTCAGTAACAACATATGCCCCTGGCTCGATACTTGGAATAAGAATTTCACCATTCGCACCCGTTACAAAAATACCGTTAGAATTGCCAACAACCGTGCCATCCGCACGCTCTACTCTAAATCTTGCACCCGCAAGTGGACGATTGTTTGTTGAATCAACTTTCACAATCAATAACGAAGCTTCAGGGCTATTTGTAAACTCAATGCGATGAGTTCTTCCGTCTATGCCTATTCGTACAGTTTGAGGAGTTGAATCCAAAATATAGCCGTTCGGTGCTTGAATTTCGGTAATTACATAACTATCAGGCTTTAAGCTCGGTATAAGAATTTCGCCCTGTGCATTTGTTGTGAAAATACCGTTTGTACTACCTACAAGCGTTCCATCAGCATTTGTTACTCTAAATCGTGCATTTTGGAGCGGTATGCCTGTTACGCTACAATTCTTAGCAATTAACAAGCTTCCGTAAGGATAATTATGATAGTTAAGTTCCACAATCGAAGTTCCGTCAAAAGCTAACCACACTTGTTGGCGATTGTTTTCTGATAATAAGTAGCCTGTTGGAGGTATCGTTTCTTCGACTATATATCCGCCAGGCTCTAAGCCTGTGATTACTATGATGCCGCTTCTACCAGTAGTATATGTGCCGATTAGAGTACCGCTTGTGCCTGATGTATCAAGGGCTACACGCCTTAAATTAAACGTCGCACCTTGCAAAAGCTCGCCTGTTACTGCATCTGATTTTTTGATTACGATTGAGTTAAGTGGCCAGTTGTAGACTCCCTCACCAATAAGCCAGTCATTACCGTCTGTAACCGTAACATTTGTTGTGTTCGGGCTCGTTGGCGGTGTTGGGTTGTTAGGATTTACTGGTGTTTGATTTCCTTCAGGTCTATCAACCTCAATAGGATTGTTCCCGTCGGCTATGCCACCAGTTGGAGGTGTTGTTATCGGTGCGTTTGCTGGAGGAGGCGTTGTTCCTGTTGGTGGTCTAAGCTGTTCTGGGTTTAGAGTGTAAGTGTTATCGCCTTCACTTAAATAAATACGTCCACGAGGATTACTGCCTGAACTCATGCCTGGTGCTGGACGAGTTTCCTCCCAAATGTACCATCCGACACGCATGTTTGGCAGTACGATTTGCCCGTTGGCATTCGTTACAAAGTTGCCGATTAGCTCAACCCGATTTGAATTCGGCACTTCATAGCTAATCCTAAAATGCGTATGAGGTACTGGCCTGTTTGTGAGTGCGTTGAATTTTGTTAAAATTAGTGTAGGTAATTTTGTGTTTTCAATAACAAACAAATAATCCTCGTTGTCTTTTACCTCTATAATCCAACTGTTAGGGCTTGCTAGGTTATAACCCTGTGCGGGGCGTGTTTCGGTTATTCTATACTTTCCTGAGTATAAAATAGGTAAAACTATTTCACCTTGGGCATTTGTGCGGAAAGGATTGCCTGTTAGCATCCCAGCGTTAGGAGCTTCTAGTTTTTCTACCGTAAATTGAGTATTCGGAATTGGTGTAAGAAGTCTTGCATCTATTTTGCGAATCGTAAGAGTTGATTTACGAATATTCTCGAATACAACAACATTATCTTCGCCTTGGCGAATCGTAACACGTTGCCAGTTAGGGTCGGCTAGGTTGTAGCCTGCTGGCGGGATAGTTTCAGTAATAATTAACGTGCGTTCGGCGTTGTTTTCAAACAAAATTTCAGGAATTTTTATCTCGCCGTTACTGTCTGTCGTGAATGGCGAACCTGCGATTGTTGTACCGTTTTCGTAAGATACTTCAAAAACCGCTCCCGCAAGACGTTCTTGGGTATCTTTATCACGCTTAATTATCGTTAACCCAGGGTTTCTAAAGTTTCTAATAATTATTTCGTTTCGTCCATCATTTGTTATTACAACTTCACGAGGTGCAGAATGTAAAACATATCCATTTGGTGCTTGAGTTTCTGTTAAAATATAAGTTTTATTAGGAATTAAGCCTGTAAATGTTGCTATACCTTGTGTGTTTGAGATAGCTTCCCAAGCATTGCCTGTTACTGGGTCTCTTAGTGTAAATCTTGCTCCTGCAAGAGTTATGCCGTTATCACCGTCAATCTTTATAACATCAAAGCTTGCAAGAGGCGTATTCACGAATGTTACCGTCGCAGCTTGACCCCATGCAAGTGGCACAGAAATTGTTTCCGTGCTTAAAATGTAGCCTTCTGGTGCGAAAACTTCGGAAATTGAATACATTCCCGCAGGTAAGTCAATAAAAGTTATTCTGCCGTTTGCATCCGTTGTGAGAGTGCGGTCGATTGGCAAGCCATCCACAGCATTTTCAGGCGAAAAGCCTTGTATTCTTAGCCTTGCACCTACCACTGGCTCGCCTGTTACCTCGTCAATTTTTTCAAGTTCAATACGGCCATAAGGATAATTTTCTAGCGTAACAATGGTTAAAATAGTACCCTCGTCGCACTCTTCGGTGTCGATTACTTGACGATTTGGATGTGGTAGCATTGAGTAATTCTGTGGTGGCGATATTTCTGTGATTTGATATGTGCCAACTGGAATGTTGTATAATTCAACCCAGCCATCACCTAAAATGGCATACCCTGCGTTCGTCCCTGCGATAGGTAGTTCCGCTCCAGCCGAAAGCACAACTTGAATAACAATGTGCGTGTTCGTTGGTGAAATACCACGAATTTCAACCAATGCACCCGACACAAGTTCTTTCGAGATTGCATCCACTTTTTGCACCTTTAGATTTGTAGTTTCTTCAGGGCAAGCATCTTCAGGACACTCAGGTTCTGTTGGTGGTGGGCTAGGAGGCGGGTTTGTAGTTACATCATCCGTTGGGTTTATAAATGTAACCGTTGCAGTTTCTGTTGAGCCTGCTTCTACGTTTACTGTTTGAGTAACAGGCGAAGCGAGTTGATGCCCTGCTGGGGCTTTGATTTCTGTGATGGTATATTCACCGAAAATCGTTAATTCATCAGAAGTCCAAGAGCCATTAACGGTGATTTCTATTGTATTGCCCTCAGGGTCTGTAACTTCAAACACCGCACCGTCAAGGCTATTGCCATTATTATCTTGCTTGATTATTCGTAGACGACCTTCTTGCTCAGGCTCAAATCTCATTGTAGCACTGGCATTAACAGGCGGAATAAAGAAAACTATATCTTGCCTTTGCCCTGCTGTCGGTGCTTGAGTTATTGATTGTGATGGGTTATTTGTGTTTCGCAAAACCCAAACTTGGTCTGCCCATGCATTATTTACGCCAACAAGATTAATTTTTGCTATTGTACCCGCACTTGTTGGCATTTTAAGCTCAAAGCTTGTAATATTTTGTTGAGTGTACATAGTTGTTGGGTTTGTTGGTGCGGTTGCAACAAGCGTACCATTTACAAATAGCTGAGTGCCAGCAGGAGTGATGCTATCCCATTCAAAGAAAAATGGATTATCCATTCTGTTTGTTCGGCGATTGTAACCTATAGTAAATGCACCTGATTCTGCCATTGCTCCGTTCGCATCACCAAAAACTGCAGCATCACGAACACCATTTACAGTAATTGGCGGGTGCGTAGTATCAAAATTTTGATGGTTAGGTTGCCCACCTTGTGTTAATTGCTGTGCAGTACCCCTTACTGATTGATTTCCGCCAAAAGAGCTTGGTGCATGTCTGCCCATAGCAACGGCTACTCTAGTGGCGTAAGCATTATTTATATTTCCTTGTTGAGTACCACTTGTTAGATGTGGATTTGTTGGAAAACCAAATTTAAGGGCATTTCTCCATGTATCAAGCGTTCCTAAAACTCCATAGCCAGTATCCCCTGAAACTTCTGGACCAGCACGGAGTGGATCGGCACAAAACGCCTCGTATTCGTGTCCATTTGACGTAAAAGCAACATATCTAATACCTGATACGGTGGTGCCGTTTAGCGTAACTGTTGCGGTTGGAGCAAATGAACCACTCATAGATAAAACATGCGTAACTGGTGGTGTGGATGAACGATGGAATGAATTATTAAATACAGGAGTAATATTTAATATTCGCTCATCATCTATACGAACACGCTCTCCATCAACCCAAACATAATGGTTGATAAAATGCTTTACTTCTTCATCTCTGTCATTAGTTGTCGTGATAATACCATTTTCGGGAAGTTCCACTTCTTCGCCGTTAAACGTTATTATAAGCTGTTCTTCAAGTTCTTCTGTTGTATCTACTGAAACAACAAAGTTTCCATTTCCATCAACCTCAATGTTTTCACCATTGACTTCAATATAAGTGGCACTAGAAGTTGACATATTACCATTTGCAAGTAACGGTGCTACATCTCCGAGCAACATAAATGCTGCCAATAAAAATGTCATTACTGGCCGCAATGACGTGTGTACTGCTAATTTAATTTTTTGCATTAATTTTTTCCTCCCGTAATTTAATTTTTATACAAAAAAGAGCAGAAACGGTTTTAGAAAACGTATCTGCTCTTTTAGAGTTTATTATTTTGTTAAGTTTTATACTGTGTATTGTCAATTGTTAATATCCAAGATGGAGTGCTACTTTACCTGAAAGAATATCTTCTCTTCTAAACGCCCCCACCCCAATAGTCTTAACATCAGAGTCCATTATTGCTGCCCTATGCCCAGGCGAATTCATCCAAGCGTTTACCGCCAACCTAGGTTCTGTTCCACCTCTGACTATATTTTCCCTCCGACCAGCCGTATGCCCAAACATATCTGCAATTGTACATCTTCCTCCACCAAAACTGCCAACTGTATAAACAGGACTTGTGTGTGAAAAATAATCTAAGTCAACCATCTCTTGCGATTTGAATCTCGCCGACATCATAAGTGCAGGACTAATTTCAAGTGCATGTAGACCCTCTTTTGCTCTTTCTAGATTTATAAGCCTAACAACCTCTAGTTCAAATGCACTAGCACCGCCGAGAGAATTGTATTCGTTAATCCATGCTTGCAATTCTGTGTCGGTTAATCTTCTGTTCGGAAGTGTTATGCTTGAGCGTGTATTTGCAACACTCTGTGCAAAATCATTTTCAGGTGTTGTTTCAGGTTCTGTAGGAGAAATAGGCAGAGTTGTTGGCTCTGATAGACTACTATCTAAAGAAGTTATAGTAACAACTCTATCAATTTCGCACCATTCAACATTTGCCCCTAACATGTTAGATAAATCACGAATGCCAATAAGAGTACGTCCATTCAATATTATTGGCTGGGGACTCAAATCAAATGTTTGAAAATTCAACTCCTCATTTTGAGGATTATCGTAAATAACATTAAATCTGCTTCGCCTAAAATCAAGATTAATACTAGCAAAAGATTCAGAAACTGGACTAGCGTTTACATCTATTTCGTTTGATGCAATACCTTTTTCTAGCCTAATATCCATAACTGAAATTTCCGCATGGTTTTCAACGGCTATGCCAAACCCCAATGCCTCAGCTACACCTCTAACTGGAACCATAGTTCTATTCTCTATAATAACTGGCGATTGGTCGAACTCGATTTGTATGCCATCTACATAAACTCTGATTTCTCTATCATCTGCTATAACTTCCCTTGTCGGCAACAGTGAAAATGCCATGGCTGTTGTAAGAGTTATAATACTAAACTTTTTTATCAAATTTTTCATAACTTCGATTCCTCGCAGTAGATTTTTCCATGATATAGTGTTTGTATCATAACATAAGTAGCCACAAAAAGCAAGTTGTTTATATAGAATTTTAGCCGTTTACTTCTTGATTTTATTGATTTTTTCACATCAAATATCAACAATAAATTTAAACAGTAGCTCTTTATACTTCAACTTAGTCCAAATAAACGCTACTGTGTATTTTATCTTTGTATTGACACTTTTGCACTTTTTTATTAACTATTAACGAACTCATTAAACTAGCGTATAGAGGTTGGAGTTAAAAAGCTTCCAATTTCGTTTGAAACAGGAAACGTAACAATTGAGCTTGAGTTTGAATTAGTGTTGTTCATATCATGACTTGTTCCATGTATATTATTGGTTATGTTGCTTGCACCTAACAACTCCAAAGAAAGTTCACCCATAGAAGTATCAAGAAGAGCAGTGCCGTTGCCTCTTGCGTTCACACCTAGCTGTAAAGTATCATACCTAGGTAAAATATGAGGATTTTCAGTAAAGAAAAATTGCAAAGCCATAAACATGTTAGGCTGCTCAAACAATAAATTGCTCGGCATTGTTGCTACGTTTCCACTAAAAACACCATAGGCTGGAGGAAAAAGTGATACGTTTGCATCTCTACGAATGTTTACCGTAAATGGGTCGATACGCACATCGCCCATAAAGGTTGTTGGTCTGCCTAAGTCTTCTCTATAGTTCATACCGCTAGTAAACTGATAGTTAAAAGTAAATCTATCCCACACAGATGTTGAAAAGTCATTGATATTTATGGTATCAGTTCTTCCTTGACCTGCTCCGAAGCCATGAGGTGCAGCTGATACTAAAAGTGGAGTAGCAATTGTTGCTCCAAACAAAAAAGCCCCAAAGATAGGGACTAAAATTTTTTTGATATTAATTTTTAATATTTTTTTCATATCATATTCTCCTAGTTATTTTATTTTTTTGATGCCGTTTCAGGCTTATGCTCCATTGGTAATATATTTTTGTAATCCTTGTTGAATATCACTAATTCTTCCAAATTACTTACAATGAACTCGCCTTTTTTATAGTATAGTATATTATTTGATAATTCATAAGGAATAAGTATCCACTCTTTCGCACTATATCTCACGGTTATAATGTATCTTGTATTCTTTACTTCACAAGTCATTGCTGAATACGCAGAGCGAAGCAAATCTTTTGCAAAAAACATTTTTGTTGTAGCATAAAACAAAAAACAAATGCCCATAAAAATACTATAAACGTAAGCTAAGAATCCCATCCACCCTGTATTGAGGGCATAGAAAAATAGTGCTCCAAAACCAAAGATCACAATTAGTGATTTAAATACAATTCTAATTATTTTAACCTTTTTGGTATAGCCTTTTTTGGCTTTTGGCACAATGTTAAACGCCACAACGCCACTTATAAACAATGGCAAAAATACAATTACATTACTTTGATTAAAGTCTATATGAGTAATTCTAGCTAAAGAGTAAGGTGCTACTATGCCTAGCCCAATTGTTGCTAAAAATACCACAAATGCTTCAATACAATCTCGTATATTCGTAAAAGTAATACGAAATGGTATATCAAATGTCTTTGCTTGACAATAGCCGTATATATTAACAAACCCTACAGAACACAACCCTACAAGTGCTATTATGCTAACTATATTACCGCTTGTTTCAGATAACCATGCTAAAAAACTTTCCATAGGATCACCCCTTGAAGAATAGTATATCATATAAACTACTTCAAAACAAGATGCCATTCCTAGACAAAGCCCGAATAAATAAATACCTATCCCCCATATCACTAAATTGTGCATAAGTTGACCAAAAAATAAATATTGCTAACAAAAATATTCAGAATATTTATTAAAACTTTTTTCTGCTTTAAGCTCAATCAATTCGTTCGTTGGACTATCCTCACATTACTGCACCTCTATAGCCACCGCAATTCGGCGTAAACTTGGTACATTTTCAACACAAGTAACTAGAGTCAGTCGGTTATCTGAAAATTGCAATAATGGATTAAAATCGGTTTCATCAATCGTATAAACCATTGATACAGCGTAAGTTCTAGTGATGCTCCCAGCCTTAAGCGTTAATAAATCGCCTTCTCTTAAATCTTTAACAAAAATGAAGAATCCATTTGTCCGCCCTCGATTGTGGCCGATGATAGCTGTATTGCCTTGGTTTAGACCAGAAAAACTGAATCGACCTCCGCCTTTATCCATGTTAGACATAGTTTCACCTTCATAAATATTTATTACTTTGTTTAGTCTGTGAACCCTAAGAGTTCCTAAAAAGTCGCCTTGTGAAATAAGAGTATTACTCCCTTGCATATCAAGATGTATTGTATTTTCACTTGCACCAAAACCATAAGGAGGCAAACTAGCTGCTAAAACATTTAATGAACTTACAATTATTAAAACTCCAAACACAATGCTTCCAAATAAATTCTTTATTGTTTTTCTCAAAAAAACACCTCTTCCTTTTTGACAGCCAATGGCAAACAGAATTTTTTTCTTATATAACTTTTGTAAAACTAATCTAGAACTAATACTTTTTCATATCAAAACTAAATTCGGTATCTAATAAATCGGTAGGAAACCTGAGTTCAGTCAAATCAAAAATGTATTTTGGCATAGGCGTTGCATAAGCATTATTAGAAAAACCATAGATCATACCTACAGCCAAAAGCAAACAAGATATCGTTTTCATGCCACTAAATATACCCTTGCCTTTTTTACCAACGAGATATGCAAGGACAAGACCACCAATGAATAACATAACTATGACTAGTATGCTAATTGAAAATCTGCTGGATTGACTTTCATCTCCAAGGTTACTCTCACCATTGGTGTTGTCGTATACAGATTCATGCATACTCTCATTTTCTTGTAATAGAATCTCTCGCTCCATTTCAATCACTATGCCGCCGATATGCACTTGCTCAACGGTTACATTCTCTATAGTCTTCTGCTCTTGCGATGATGACAACTCAGGATTATCTGCCGCCACTATTTCTTGTGTTGTTACACTTTCCTCGCCAGATACTCCTGAATTTGTATAAGGTTGATTAGCAATTACTACTCCCAAAACAATTGGAATACCAATGAACTGTGCCGTAAATTCAGTACGGCCAGTAGCTATCCGAGAAATTTGCCCACGATATTCGGCGGTAGTAGTGAACCCGATTGTTGATGTTGATGTGGCAGTTCGGGAGTATGTTGCAACAGCTGTAAAGCTGCTTGGCACTTGAGTATAATCAATAGCGTTGGTGCTTTGTGTTCGCCAGTCTACATTCACAAGATTATAAGTTCGGCCATTTTCTGTAACGGTTCTTGGCACGAGAGATGTATCTGCACTTGATAGATGAGGTAACTCTCTCGTTATAGTTTGAGTAAAGTTGCTACTTGTTGTGCCTTGCGACTCTATCTTTATTGAAGATACATCAAGAGTCAAAATACCAAAGTAACCGTCATCAGAAACAAACTCAAGCGTAGGTGATAGAAACCTTATAACTGTTTCTAAGTCATTGGTTTGGGTGCTAATATCAATTATCTCAACATGCTCTCTCATGCTATGAACAGGCATCTCCCTGCGAGTTATTTCTGCAAGCTCAAACCTAAATCCATCACGCTCAAAAGGTTCACTAGGAATCTGGTTAGGATGTTCATTTGGCATAAGCTCGTAAACTCTAATAATTTCACGGCGAGTACTATCTCTTGTTTCCCAAACACTAACAGGATATACAGGAGGCAAAGTAGACTGTGAGCCTTGAGTCTGACTTTGGTTTTCTGAATTAGTAGGTACAATAACAGTAATAGAAACGCCTCTACCATCATCACCTTCGGTAGCTAAAATACTCATAGAGTTTACTATTAGCAAGGTAACTACTAAAGTTAAAACAAAAATCTTGCACAGAATAGTTTTATTCTTCATCTTCAACATTAGCTTCAGCACCTCCTTCTGTATCATCAAGGTAATAATTCAAGTCATCATCAAAATCTTCATCGTCTTCTTCATCCCAAGAATCCATGGCAGAAGTACGATTTTTCTTTTTATAGATTTTTAGATAATAAGCTATACCTCCAACTACAATAATAATTACAACAATAATAATTCGGTTGCTATTATCAGATGTTGGTGCTGGTTGCTGTTCATTCGTTTGTTCTTCCTCCACAACATTAACTGTGTCATTATCAGACTCATGAGGATTAGACGGGAGAGTTGGATGTGTAGGCGTTGGGATATCTCCTCCTAATGAGCCTACAGGCCTAACCTCACGGCCTCCAGCTTGTGCCAAAGAAATTAAATCCTCTTCGGTTACAGTATTTAGAAGATACACGTTGTCTGTTGCTCTCTGCCTATCAACGATCAAGAAAAAATCATTGCCATCCTCAGTAGTGATTGTAAAAAATTCTATGCCATCAGCATCGGTGGCATTGTCAACTACAGTACCAGAGCCATCGGGTGTTAGTGGTCGAAGATGATCAGGACGCTGTTCTGGTATATTTGAGTTACTAGAACTATTGTTGTTTGTGATTGTATTTCCATCTTCTGAGTTTTGTCTTTGGCTCTGATCACTTCTGTGTGCATTAGCCATATTGGTAGGTACATAAAAAGGATTGCGAATTTGAATAATACTTGATTGGTTGCCGTCTAAATCTACGGCTTGGATTATAACGTATGGACTATTCTCTTCTTTGTTTATATAATCTCTAAGTCTAATAGCAATTGAAGTTTGTACTCCTGTTTCTTGGTTAAAAACATCAATGCGCAATAATTCATCATCTAGCCACGTAGCGTTAGCAAGTAGTGAAGTCGATTGCTCTCCGTTGACGGTTTGAATAATGACATCTCTGTCAGACAAGCCATCACTACCGTTTCCAACAGATGAATAGGCTCTAACAGAAAAAGCACGCATAAATATCATGAGAGTCCCAAGCATTACAAAAACCTTTTTAATTTTAAATGAACGCATTAGCTCTGCCTCCTTTGTTTTTTCGTATAAAAATAAAAACCGCACTACATAAACCACATCTAATCTTCGATGGTAGTTGAGTAATAACAGTAGTAAAAAATGTGTAGATTATGATTTTTTTAATTGAAAGTAAATTTAATTTTCAATTACGAGTTATTAAAGTTAATAATTTTAGTAAAAATTTCAAGATACGCAATTTTAGGCTTTTTCGGGGTTGAGAGTAATCCGCGAGCAAGGCACGCGTTAGCGCACTAGCTCGCCGAGGAAATCCCCGGACCCCAGATCGACTCGCGTTGCGGTCGGCTACGCAGCCCTTGGCTGCTATTTTTGTTGTGTAATTATTGTTGGAGTTGCGTTTTTTCTGTTTCAAGTCCTGGTGTATGACCTCCGAGATTTAAGAATCTTTCTACGTTAACCTTTGCCGTTACAAGTTCCTGCATCTCAATTTTTGCTTGGCGATATTCCTTGTAGGCTCGTTTCTTTTCTTCAAGTATAGGAGCATACTCGGTACGCAGTTCAGCTACCTTTGGAATCTTCTTGCCTTTACCATAGCCAAGTTCATCAAATGTTTTCTTGGCAGTCTGATGCAAAAGTATATCGGTTTCATTGGTTGCTCTAAATGATTTAGAATAACCAGTTTTGCGGTATTCAGCATAAGTGGCTCGAGTTTTTGAATAGGTTACAATCTGTTTTTGAAGATTTGTATTGGCGGTTAGTTTAGTATCTAAATCTTTTATAGTATCAGATAATTCATTGAACCTAGTTGATGCAGCCTTTGCTTTTTCTTTCAAGACATTAAAATCATCCAGTCCCTGCTCCTGAAGATAGATGAGAGTCTTCGCCATCTGCTTCAAGTTTTGTACAGAAGCCCAGTGAGCATAGCCCTCACCTTTACCTTCTTTTAACTTGGCTTGAATGTCGATAAGCAGATTTGGTTTACTGGATACAGTTGCTATATTAGAAGAATGAGAGCCAACACGACGACCAGCAATACGTTCTCTAATAACTTCCTCGGTATGATTGCCTTTAAGAGTAGAAAGTCTAGTAGGTTGCTCCTGATCAGGCATCCAAAGTCGCATATGCTTTGCACGCCGTTTGGTGGTGATGCCTTCAGCCTCAATGAGCTTGATGAAGTCCTCAAAGGTTTTAGGATTCTTACTTAACGCGTCATCAATGGCATTGCGTATTCTATCTTGAAAAGTTAATGGCTTACTTTTACCATAAACATGTTTTACATAGTCTTTTCCAAGGCTCGGCTGTGGTTCTTTAATAACTGACAAACCATTCTCAGCACAGATAATATCCGAGCATCGCCGCAAGGCAAAAGCAGAGCCGATAAAGTTTCTGAATTTACCTTTACAATCAAGATTTGTACTATTCCACACGATATGATTATGGACGTGCGCCCTATCAATGTGTGTACAGACAATAAAGGAGTTACGTCCTTTTGTAAATCTTAATGCAAGCTCATAGCCAAGACGATTAGCTTCCTCTGGTGTTATTTCTCCTGGGGAGAAAGATTGCCTTGCATGATATGCAATAACATCTTTTTTCCCTTGGCTACGGTTAGTAAGAGTATAATATCTTTGCTTAGAAAGATAAAACTCCATATCAGCGATGCCAGGAGTACATTCGTATGATGAAACATACTCACCCAAATCTGTTTTCAAAGGGTTATCCATATAGTCAATAACACCTTTAAGTGCTTTTGCTACACTTCGCCTAGAGCCTACCTTAATTGGAAAAATTGCTGTAGTTGCCATAGGCATCACCCTTCAAGAATAAGGTTATTTTATTTTTGATAGCTGCGATAAAATCTCTCTTGCCATAGACCATATCTCATCCATATGTTTCTTAATGTCTTCCACATCGACGGCATATATAGAACCTGATTCGTTAGCACGTCTTGCGATTTGATTTATATTGTTTCCAACCCGACCAAGTAATGAAGTCATTTCTCGTACATCTTTTAAGTCTATTGTAATATGATACCCCTCTATCATCATCTTACGGGCATAGACTCCCATGTCGCTAATATTAGCCTCGGTCATACGTTTGCGAATTAACGTGGCTTCATCTTCGGTGGCTGTTATATGAAAGCGGATATTGCGGCGGCGATTAGTTTTTGCCTTTTTTTCTAGAGAAGTCAAAGGGCATCACCACCTTTGTTGATATGCTTAACTTTATCTTGCTTCCTGTTATTGCCGAATAGATTTGATTCGCCCTTAGACTGCTCTATAGCTTTTTTAACAGAAATGAACTCACCGTCATGAATAATCATATTTGCTTTAAACGAAGTCTCATCATTAACGCATTCTCTTTCATAAATATAACCCCACTTAGTAAAGACACCTTTTTCTTCAATAACACATAGTCGGCCATATTCCTCGGCAGTCATACCCTCTGGTACAGCATCAGGCATCTCGTCCACCCAATATTGACCTAGCTCAGTAGTATTGTTGGCATTAATTATCTTGAAGCGATAAATGTTATCTTCATCAAGAAAATCAATGAGAGTAGGCACATCTGCTATGGATACTAATCCGCTCGATAGAATAGCCTTTGCTTTTTCAACCATGAAATCATCAGTATCGATGAGAACTTTTGTAAGTTCAAATACTTCACCAAGACTAGGGTGTTTTATATTTGCAGCTTCCAAAATTTCTTCTAGTGGGGATAATAGCTCGGCATTGAGTTCAATATCAGTATCTATTAGATGACTTGGCTTCCAGTGAATAATTAGGTCGCTGTCATCAACTTCTATCTGCCCTATATCCTCATATTCTTCAAACATATTAATTATTGCATCAAATAAATCATGATTAATTCCAAAATCAATGTTAAACTTATTTTCTAAGTCCTCAATATCAATTATGGACTGACCCTCATTTAAATCCTTTTCGCGATCTGCAACGGCCAACTCTGCTATATAATCAACTATGTCAACTAGTTTTTTATTAAGCTCCGCAATTAAAGGATAACGTCCTGCCGTCAAAAAAGAATCCACATTTGGTAATAGAGCAGAATATCTTGCATAATCGTATCCCGAAGAATCAACTAAAATTCCGTGCTGTCGATTTTCACCAGTTACCAATAAGCAACGTATCTTACCATCTACATAACCCATAAATTCTGCATTGTCACGGATAAAATCACGATCTCGAAGCAGATTGTTTGAAAAAGAATCAAACTCCTCACTAGAGAGCTTAATCACTTTTCCAATAACACAATCTGAATATTTGATAGCATTTACCTTGCGTTCAAAAAATGCCTGTGTTGTAAGCATTGAATCCCTCCCACCTATAATTCATCTTGTTTGTTTTTATGTTTTGTTCTTGCACTTTCTTTACGAGGCAGCGTTGAGGTTCTCTTATTATCTTCAATAGCTCCAAGCACGGATGTATAACTACTGTTCTCTTTATCAACAGAATCTTTGCGTCCATGGCTTTGTTCGAGTGCATGTTTATCAGAATAGACATATACTGTAAAGCGACTGTCCTTGTCATGTGCAAAACAATTGATAAAATACTGTTGTGCTTGGGTTTTTAATTTAAAGCCGTAAGTTTCAAAATCTTCAAGTCCACCTGATGATTTACTATCTGATAGCTTTGCTTCAGGGTGCTTTTTACAGTATGAAATCATAGAATCTCTATCCTTTAGAAGGTCTTGTCGCAGGGCATATACAATGACTTGTAACTCTGATTGTATTTCTGAATCAAAAAGACCATTCTCACGATCAACAAAATTAACTCGATAACTACTACCATCATTGCCAAAATCTCCATGCAGAGAGCCAGCACATGCATTGCTATCATCACGATTGAAAGTGTAGAATCTCCCCTCTCCTAAAGCTGGTGGCATAAGCTTTATAGTAACTTGGTTTGCAGGTTCATATATTGCCCCGAGTCGATCCATAGCTTCTGCAAATTGGCATATATGATACGTCGAACCCTCAATCTGAACGTGAGTTTCATCCAAATATTTGCAAGATCGCTCCACTTGCCCTCTACCATCACTGGCTGGGTAAGTTATGCGGATATTCTCACCATCAGGAATCATAAACAATTCTCTATACTGGCTGTCAATAAAGCGTATAAGTTTTTTTGTTTCTTGTTTCTTTGATTCAATCTTCGGTGATTCAGGTAATGGTTTTTCTTTGGCTATATAATCTTGCTTATGTTTAGACACACGATTGATATAGTCAATTAAAGCTTTTCCCTCTGTGCTAAAGTAATTTCCAGATTCATGACTCAGCTTACCATTGTCATTGAACATATGCCACGTAACATAAGGCTCTACAGCCTCAGGATTATGAGCAAAAGCAAAACCTCGGTCGCTTTCAAATAGGATTGCTTGCTTAATTATATAGTTCTGTACATTTTCACCTTCGATTGTTTGACCCGGCAAATTATAATTATCAAGCAGCTCCTTAACCTCAGCCTTAAGGATTGATGACATTTCTAGAAGTGTTGCAGTTTCATAATGGGTATAAGATGCAATATCCTCAAGCATATCACTTACTTGGAGTATCTCGCTCATAAAGTCAGAACCATGGGCTACAACCAAATCTCTCCCATGGCGGTAAAGACCGTTAGCAAGATTTAAGTATGAATCAACGCTAATGTCATTTGGCTTATCTCCTGAAATAGAAGCATCAACCTTAACCATAAAATCTTGTTGATATTCCTTAGATGATTTTGCATTTTCACCGTAATCCAATCCCCAATATGAAACCATGTCGCCGATTAGGTTGCTAATTTCCTCAATCTTATGAGATTTGGGATTGTTTTCAGCTATAGTAATAGCATATACAGCTAGACCTTCTATACACTGTCTAATCACATGTTTATCATGCTCCATTTATTATCTACACTCCCTTCTTAAACTCTAATTTATAATCTGTTCGAGTTCCATCATCGACTATTGTTATAGTTGCAGCATAGACCTTACCAGTTTTTTCGCTTTTCAAATCAGAAAAAGAGATGTGTCCTTCTTTAAGTAAAGTGGTAGCGATTTTAGATGTTAAGGCTTTGCCTTTAGCTGACCAAAATCTGCTCTCTTTCCATAAAACAAACTTACAAACAGAAGATGAACAGAAAAATCCCTTGGCAGACTCGGCTACAGGCGATGAGCAGCGTAGGCAGTTTCCAATGATTTTTTCATTAGATTTTCCAGCCTTAGTGTTGCTTTTTTCGCTCTTTGTTGTGCGATTTGTGCCTTTGTTGCCCATATTCTGCATAGATGCGAACACAGGTATCATCTCAGGAATTGGGGTGTTGTTGCTCGACACAAGCCCTACAACAAGAGCTTCAATATCTGACATAAATTCTAAATCCGACAGCTCTCCAGCTTCAATCTGTCTGAGTTTTTGTTCCCAATCGGCAGTTAATGCTGGTGACTTTACTTCATCGGGTAGCACCGCAATAAGATTTGTACCTTTAGGCAATGGAACAAGGTTCTTTTTCTGCCGCTCAACAAAACCCGTGCTGATAATTTTCTCAATAATTCCTGCTCGTGTAGCTGGAGTACCAAGACCTTTATATTCAATATCTGCATCATCTGAAATGTTATCTGCCCCAGCCGTTTCCATAGCACGAAGAAGTGTTGCATCTGTAAATCGTGAAGGCGGCTTTGTTTTTCCATCTCGTATGGTTACGACTACAGGAAATACTTGCCCCTTAGATAGCTTAGGTAAATTTATATCCTGTTCATCGTCGCCATTATCTTCTTTGTTCCTATCGCTTGTATTAGTAGTATCGTTTTTACTGGATTTGGTCTTTAGTGTGGCACGAAATGCCGCATCAATAGTTTTCCAACCACTATCTAAAATGGCTCTGCCTTTAGCGACAAATTTATGACCGCTACACTCCAAAACTGCAGTTACTGTTTCATATTTATGGATGGGAGCAGTAGTACAAAATAGTCGAGTGGCGATGAGAGATAAGATGCTACGTTGACCCGAAGATAAAGCCGATAAATCAGTTTTAGCAATCTCAAGCGTTGGAATAATAGCATGATGATCGCTAACTTTAGAATTATTGATGGTCTTTGCTATATTAGGAATAGAAGAAAGAGTATTAGCAAAAATAAAGATATCTGATAATGAATTGATAACACTCAAAGCAGTATCCCTCATATCCTCGGTTAAGTATTGTGAATCTGTACGTGGGTAAGTGATGAGCTTTGCCTCATACAGACTTTGTGCATAATCCAAGGTCTGCTGTGCCGTAAATCCCAAAATCCTATTGGCATCTCTTTGCAAACTCGTAAGGTCATACAGTCTAGGTTGTGTTATAGTTTTGCAAGCTTTTTCTACCGACAGAACAATAGCATCCTCACCATCGACGGCAGTATGCACAGACTTTACACTTTCGATATCGTAATATCGTTCGCCAACGGCAACAAAGCTACAGACTTCACCATCGGCATCTAATCCATCACAATTAATCTGTGGCGTATAAAACGGTTCAGAAACAAAATTTTCTATGGTTTTCTCTCGCTCCACGATCATCGCAAGTGTAGGAGTCTGCACTCGTCCCACATTTAATGTCGAGCCGTAAAGGCAAGAAAAAAGCCGCGTACCATTAATTCCAACAATCCAATCAGCTTGAGAGCGGCACAGTGCAGCTTTGTAAAGATTATCAAAATCATCTCCAAGGCGTAACTTAGCAAAACCCTCACGAATTGCCGAATCCTCAAGAGATGAAATCCAAAGGCGTTGTATAGGTTTCCTGCATTTGCAATAGTCATAAACCAATCGAAAGATGAGTTCTCCCTCACGACCAGCATCTGTAGCACAAATCACTGACTCCACATCAGAGCGACTCATCAGCTTACGCAAAACTGTTAACTGCTTTGCCTTATCCTTCGATGCCTTATACTGCCACTCATCAAGTTTAGGCATAATAGGCAGTGTGCCTAATGACCAGCGTTTATATTGTTCTCCGTAGGCATCAGCCATAGCAAGCTCTACTAAATGACCATAACACCAAGATACGATATACCCATTGCCATGAAAAAAGCCGTCCCCACGCTCTTTGGCATTTAAAACAGCCGAAATAGTGATCGCTACTGACGGTTTTTCGACCAAAACTAAAATACTCATAGGATTATCACTCCAATCATAATTCCGACATTAAAACTTCAACCATATCCAGTTGCTCCCATGGCAAGTCAAGGTCGCTACGGCCAAAGTGCCCATAAGCAGCGGTTTGAGCATAAATAGGCTTACGAAGTCCAAGCCTTTCAATAATAGCTGATGGCCTGAGGTCAAAATATTTGTTAACTATCTCGCATATTTGGCTATCGGGTAGTTTGCTCGTGCCAAAAGTATCAACCATTATAGAAACAGGGCTTGCAACACCTATAGCATAAGATATTTGAATCTCTGCTCTTTTAGCCAACCCTGCCGCTACAATATTTTTAGCTATATACCTAGCGGCATATGATGCACTTCTATCAACTTTTGTAGGGTCTTTACCAGAAAATGCACCGCCTCCATGGCGAGCAAAGCCTCCGTAAGTATCAACAATAATCTTTCGGCCTGTTAGTCCAGTATCTCCATGTGGACCACCAATAACAAATCTGCCCGTTGGATTTATGAAGTACTTTGTGTCTTTATCAAGTAAATTTTTAGGTATTACAGGAAGAATAACATTTTCAATAACGTCTTTCCTCAAATCTTCTAGATGAATACCTGGCAAATGTTGCGTTGAAATAACCACCGTATCGACTCTATAAGGTATACCATTTCTATACTCTATGGTAACTTGTGATTTACCATCAGGTCCCATGTACGGCAAAATATTAGCCTTGCGTATATCAGCCAATTGCTTTGTTAAGTTATGAGCAAGATAGATTGGCATAGGCATGAACTCATCTGTTTCATCGGTTGCATATCCAAACATCATACCTTGGTCTCCAGCCCCTAAGCTAGAGTCTTTGGTATCAGAACCAACAGAGCCACTACCAAGCTTATCTTCAAGAGAAATATTAACTCCAAGGGCAATATCGGGTGATTGATTATTCAAAGCTACCAACAGAGCAATGGTGTCAGCATCAAATCCAAATCGTGCATCTGTATAACCAATATGGCGGACTGTATCCCTTGCCACGCTTTGTATATCTACATAACAATCGGCTGTAACTTCGCCCATCACAAGCAATAAACCAGTAGTAGCAGATACCTCACAAGCAACCCTAGCTGTTGGGTCTTTTGCAAGAAAAGCATCCAAAATGGCATCTGATACTTGATCGCAAATTTTATCGGGATGTCCCTCAGTTACCGATTCAGAAGTAAAAAGAAATTTTTCCATAACATCAACTCCATGTATAAATTTTATTGTTTTTTATTTAGTAATAATAGAAAAAGGTTCTGCGATATATCGCAAAACCCTATGTTGTAATCATTTTATTCTATAGCTCAGATTGACTGTATTTATTTTTTAATTGTGTATCCTGTGTTTTTCTAGGGGTATCGCTACTGTTCACTTTATCTTGTGAAATAGCTTCTCTAACAGATGTGTAGCCGTTAGCTTGTACCTCTGTATCGGCTATCTTCGTTACTTCGTCAGATTTTTGAATAGGCACAATTGATTTAATCCTCTTAGTTGCAAGCATAGCATTACTCGTTAATTGTCTTTGCCATGCACCTTGGCTAGGTGCCCATTTGAAACCGTTTCGCTTTAACTCGGCTCTTACAGCCTCATCGGGTTTACCATCGAATAAAATTTGTACGCGATTAACTTTTTTATTGATAACGACTTCTCCGCCATCAAATGTCCACCCACTCACAGAACTCTCAGCCAAACGCTCCATAGCCTTGATACGCCCTTCAATACGTTTAATTTCAGCATTGTTATTGCTTAAGGTCCATGCTGCATAAGGTGGTGCCAGAAGCCCAAGTTGAACATTACTCGTGCGGGCTTCAATTTTAAGTTTCACATCCTCTGATATAATCGATATTCCTTCAAGCGTTCCATGCTTACGGAAATATGCGTTAACAGCCTTCATGGTTTCTTGTTTATTTTGCAGTGTCTCCAGCTTTTCTTTTAGTTTTGACATTGCGTTTGGATCATCGGAGCTTATGCCCCCCATACCTACACCTTGAATTTTATCTAAAATCCCTTGAATGTTTTGGTATTCCTCAGCATTATGCCTACGAGCAGCATTTTGCTGTTCTTTTTTGCGGACAGGAAAATTGGCAGGTCCAGCAATCATTATAGATGGAACACGAGCTTCAATCGCAAAGCCTTTATTTAAATTAGCGGCGAGCTTAACGCAGTATCGTGCAAACATGCGGTCTATTTTTTCATGATATATGGGATCAACCGCCTGCTTTTGTTTATCGACAATCTCTTTGGCCGAGTCAATCATAGCTCGGTATTCGTTAGTAGCCTTGCCATCTTTATATTCATAAAAACTATTTGCCTCCTTAGCCCTGCGTGCGGCAGTTTCATCAATGCTGTGATACATGCTATAGAAAACCTCCTCGAAGTTAAGTACCAAAATACGATACTTGTAAATATAAATTTAATAGAAAATCCTAATAATAATCGAAAAAGATGGTCCATGAATCGTGAAAGGTTGAGATTTTTACGCAAAATACTCACTAAGCCCCACGATATGCAGAAGGTCATCGTTGCTTTCAATATCTGCAGGAATCCATAAGGATCAATTTTGATTAAATCATACTCCTTACCACATATGCTATCAAGACATCGTAGTGCTTTTGTCTCATAGCCATACCATTCACCATTATCAAGAGCCTCTTTCATTCTGTTGACTAAATGTTCTGCAAAACCTCTTATGGTGTCTATTTCAGCACAGTGTATTTTAATTTTACCTTCATTTTCTAAATCTTGCAGAAAAACATAAAATTCCTCTTTGGTCATCTCTTCTGTTGCTTCGCTTATTTGTTTTGATATTTCCTCAGATAACATTTTAGCTCTCCATTTCTCCTACATGTATGGAAACACTTTCGTCACTACGCATTTCTGTACAACTATTAGAAACATCTTTTTTACGATTACCTTGTAAGAATGAACCATTACCAGAAAAAGGTGATAGTAAAATCTTGCGAGCCTGTGAATATGCTGATCCTTTAAACTCTAAGGTTAAAAGAAAGCAACGTGCTTTGTATTTTTCATTATCATCAGGTTTTGGTGGCTTTTCCTCAGCAATAATACGTTTTTTATTCTTGGTAATTGCACAAAGTTGAGAAATAAGGCTAGTATAGGCACTAATCTCCTCTGAAGATGCATCCACTTTGAACCATGGAAAACATAATCTATCATTAAGTTGCTCAATAGGTAGTGATTCTGTGCCAACCATCTTCTTTAAAATCCACGCTTTGGCATTACCATTTTCTCAATATTAGTGATGATAGCAGGAGTCATGCCACATATAGGCACATCTATGGAAAATACTCCTACATTGTCTATTGAATCAAGCTCATATGAAAACCCTCGCTTCTCAATCTGTAATAACAAATCGTTAAGAACATCATTGTCAAGCTCCCCTTCAATAGTAACAGTACCATCTCTACTAATATTGTAGCTACCAACCACGAAAGCAAAGCTTGGTGCACCCATGTACTGTGGGCTAATATTAAGAATTTCACTTATTGCCTTAACCAGAGCCTTCCGCTCTTCTTTGACTACATTAAACCTAAACTCTTTCATAAAAACTCCCTCCATACTCTTATTTTTAGGACTTATCACGGTTTTTGAAATTACCGTGTTGTGATGTTACCTTCTTTAGAGGGGTTATACAAGTCTTTTGTGAAAGTTTATATATTAATTTTTTATGTCTTTTTAAGGTTTTTATTTATAGCATTTTTTGCATGGCTAGAGCCTGAATCGTTGATAGGCACTATTTTTTCTGCTGATTATTTCGGTTCATCTGAGTGGCTAGGATTACCATCCCTATGATCAGTTTGGGCATAAGAAGATAGTGTAGGTTTAATAGAATTAATGAATCCAGCAAGATTAGCCGGTTCCACACTGGCTTTGCGTACCAACCGAACAATTTCGGCATTCTCTAGCTCGGTTTTTTTCTTTTCAAGTTTCGGCAAAAGGGCTTGCAATTCCGCAATCTTTGCCTTGGTCTTTTCAATATCGTTTATAACTTTATTTATTTGAACATTCATAGGATACCTCACTTACTAGTAAAATTAGATTTGTCATAATCAAATACGCCCAAAGCCGAAGAAATGCCTCTGCCAGAATGATGTATTAATATTTGTATATTCTACACCAGCAGGGTTGCTGCCTGTGTGAATCATGTACCCATTTCCAACATATATACCAACATGAGTAACCGTCCTATATGATGAAAATGTGGAATGGAAAAATACCAAATCTCCTGGACGAACATCACCTGTAGAAACAGGGGCAGATATATTAAATAGACCTTGTGCCGTAAGCCTTCCAACATCCCTTATGGAAGCCATGCGAAGTACATAGCTAACAAATCCTGAACAATCAAAGCCCTGTGATGGTGTAGAACCGCCCCAAACATATGGAATACCAAGGTGTCGCTCTGCTTCAGCAATTAAAGCCGCAAAGCTTTCATCATCTAGAGGAATACTAGGAAAGTCAAAACTAGGGCTATGAACACCTTCACCAGTTAAAGCAAAGAAGATAGGGTTTAGAAATCTATCATCTTTGATTACTTCAAAGTGCAAATGGTTACCTGTTGATACGCCTGTTGTGCCAACTGTTGCGATAACATCGCCTGTTAATACTTCTTGACCAACGCTAACAAGTATTGTGTCGCAATGGGCATATCGTGTTATTAGACCGTTTCCATGGTCGATAATTATGAAGTTGCCATAACCACCATTATCTCCAGCAAAAGTTACTATACCACCAAGGGCCGCAAGAATCTGCGTACCACCTGGCAAGGCAATATCAACACCTGTATGAAACTCTGCGTTTCCATTAATAGGGTGAATACGCCAACCATAACCGCTACTTATAAAAGGAATCCAATCAAATGGAAATGGACTGCCAACATATTGGCGATTGCCTCTACTGTGCATAAGCAAGTCAAAGTGTTGTCGTTGTTCATCGTTCATACGAGCATTTATAACCTCTGAGAAAGACCGCGATATGAGAGTTACAGTCAGTACGTTCCATTCATAAGGCACAGACTCGTCATCTTCATTCAAATAATATCGAATCTCAACGCTAGGCATGATTATTAGTTGGTACCGCTCATCAAATATCTCTCGCAGAATAGCTCTGATTTCAGGATAAGTAAAATCATGATATAAGGCTGTTAGATATGCCATAAGTTCAAAGGGGTTATGTCCGATGCTGGCACCACTAATGTGGTACTCATCAAAGTCAGGAAACTCTGTCTGGATGTTTTGTAACCGCATCTCAAGCTCTGTTTCCCATTCAGTGTAAGCAATAGCAGCATCATCTATGTGAGCATCCTCAGCAAGATAGCTTGTGGCGGTTACAACTTCGCCTAACCCAGACATCGTGCTAGAACAAGATACAAAAGCGGAAGAAATAATAACAAACAATAAAAATATTGCACCTAGTATAAGTAACACCTTAGGATTTTTTACTACTGCTTTAATAAGAGCATTTGCGGCTTTTCCAATCATTTGAGCAGATTTTTTAATGGTAGCCCCAGACTTTTTAGTACCTTTGGCTACATTGGCATATTGTCTTTTGATTTGGCGTTTTTGAATCATACGCGATGTAAGGTTTTTTTGTAGACGAGGATTATCAGCAACAGTTTTTCGGAATGATGCCTTAGCATTTAATTTCGAGGTTTTGCCTTCAAGCCTTGATACTTTGCGGTATCGCTTAGTCTTGCTATGGCGATAGGCTTTTCTAATCCCGCCTTCAACCAATAATTCACCTTTATGGGCCGCTTCTGTACCCACATTTTCTCGTTCGACCGAATATATTTTTTTATGTCCATAGGCTATGGCGGCATTAGTGCCCATTTTCATAGGGCGTGTAAGTGCATTACCTTTCATATGACTGGCTTGATCTTTAACTTCTGCTTCAAAACGTAACTTCTGCTTAGGTTTAAGATTTTTGCTATTAGGCTCAATGGTCTTGTCGAGCTTCAACCTATGCTTTTTAGGTAGCTGACTTTGTGCTTTTTCTAATTGAATAGCCGAATAATTAGCATTAGACCTAGCTTGTACTGCTTTTTTATCAGCTTTTGATTGACTTAATGATATGTCAGATCGTGCAGATGAATACAGTGGTTTTCTATTGGAAGCAACACCTCCTTGCGAGCTTGTTGAAGTTGTTACATCGACGCTGGGCTTGATTTTATTGGGATTATAAAATTGTTTCTCGGCTTTATCATTTATCTTAGTAGGGTGCGAAACTTTATCATTACGATGTTTCAGTCTATCAGGTTTCTGATGCCCCAAACGAGAAGAACGTACTCTCCGTTTTGTTCTTTGTTCATGAGATAAAGTACTGTCAGAATTGTCGTTCTGTGAAAGTGGCTCAATTTCAGCAGTATCCTTGGGTGGCTTTGATACCATAGGCATAATGCCACTGGATACTGGTTCTGTTTTATCAATAGAAGTATAAACATGATCAGTGTTGACAGCTTCTAAATTATCAGCATCAGTGTAATTGACATTTTTCTTTGGATTTAATGCTTCGATTTCTACCACGTTATGATAAAAGTTTGATAGCTGGCGATGCTTCGTGACTTCTTTTGCCGTAAGTTGAGCATTAGAAGCATGGTTTTTACGATGTTCAGATGCATCAATTGTGTTTGTGCTACTTCTGCGAACATTCAAACGACTGCCATCAGACACATCTGTAGCAATCTTAGTGTTAGATGCTATTCTCGAATTAGCTTCGCTCTCAAGGATTTGCCCACTAGGTAGCTCTCCACTCAAAGGCTCTTTGTCATCAAAAGAACTAATTCTTGAGATTTTGTCATGTTGCATTTGTTTTTTATTGCGATCCAATAATATTCCCACCTCCTGTAATGCGTAAAGCCTTATCAAAAAAAGATAAGGCTTTGTGCGGATTTAATACTAAAGTGATTGATCTGAAGCCTTGTTTTTATCCAGCTTAGGTGTATCAGGTTTTATATTCCTAATTTCTTCGCCGATACGCTTCATATCTGCATGAATAGATGGTCTTTCACGCTCTGAGCGTAGCTCTGCGGATTTTTCCAGTTTATCAATTAGCTCAAGAGCTTTGTTTGTATGGGCGAGAGAGCGTTTTAAGTGTTTAATCTCACTGTTAAATGGCAATTGTATAAGCTTTGCTAACTTACCGTTAGGCTTAATATCAGGAATAGTATTTTTTCCAACTAAGGCTCTACTGAAGTTTTTGATAGAACGCCCTGTAGTATGAAACTCTGTGCTGGCAGCTTCAATATTAGCAATTTTTCTCTCATTAAAAGAAATGGCGTTATTGATTGAATCCCTAGCGTCTTGTAAATCATCTTTTATATTAAGAAAACTCACTACATCATTTGCAGCAGTAATGCCTTTATCCTTAATATTTTCAACAGCTTCCTTACAAGTGCCGATTATTTTGTCTTTTAGAGCTACAAGTTGTTTTTGAATAGCCTTGAGTCTTGCCATTAGCCCTTCTGCTGCTTTATGGAGCATTGTTTTTATAGGATGGTTTTGCTCTTCACGCATACTGGAAAGCTCAAGTTGCATTGTAGTAAGTTCACTGAGAGCTTTTCCAAGATCACGCTCCATTGACGATACACAACCAATAACTTCTATCAGTCCCTTAGCATCTTCGCCCATTCCATTGGCTTTAAGAATGTTTAGAAGTTCCTTCACATGTTTGCTTTCCTCCAATGGCAAAATAATATCTGTCATTCACTATCACCACCGATAAGCTGCAGGGCAGCCACTTCTGCAACAATCTGTGTAGCACTTTGCAACAATCGCAAATCATCAATACGTTCTTTTGTTAAGAACTCGGGGTCGGAATGAGCGACAAACACAGCATCTATTATTTCATCTAATGCGGTAGTAAAATAAACGAGTGCCTCTGTTAATTCAAGTGATGAATATGGAGCGAGTAATTTTGGTGCAGGGTTTGATATGCTTTTGATTTTTTGGATAGTTTCCATAATACCTCCGATCAATAAAAAAATGCCACTTTGCAATAGTTGCAAAGCGACATTTTTGCTAATAGTTTATGTTGTTTTATATTACGCTACGCAGCAACACCAACCTCGGATATTCGGGTAGTAAGTAAGCTGTAGATTAATGTATCTTTTGGGAAAAAGTCTTGGAACGGAATAATTACGTCGCCGTAGAATAATAGACCTTCGCCAGCGTTGCTATGGGTTACATAAGAAAGTTGGTGTGGAGAGATACCTAGTTGTTTCGCTAAAATTTGTCTATCACCAGCCGCTTGATTAAGCATGTAAATGAAATCTGAATTTTCAAATATATTTTCAATCTCACGAGAGGCAAGCAAATCTTTAACATTTTGAGTGATACCACTTGGTACTCCTCCCCATTTTCTAAATCTTTTCCATATTTCTACGGTATAAGCAGCAGTCTGCTCATCTTTTAGTAAAAGATGCATCTCATCAATATAAAACCATGTGGTGCGTTTAGCGGCTCTGTTAGCCGTAACCTTATTCCAAACCGCATCTTGTAGCACAAGCATAGCAATCTTTTTTAAACCTTTACCAAGCTCCTTAATATCATAGCAAATGATACGATTATCTACATTTATATTGGTTCTGTGATTAAACACATTTAACGAGCCAGTAACGTAAATTTCTAATGCAGTGGCAATATTTTGTGCCTCTGTTTCAGACTGCTTACGCAGAAGGTTGTATAAATCCTCTAGTATAGGCATACGCTCAGGGTTAGGGTCAGCCAAGTAATCTCTGTATACAAGACGTACACATCGGTCAATAATAGTCTTTTCAATAGGAGCAAGGCCATCTTTGCCACCGATAATAAGCTCACACAAAGAAAGAATAAAATCGCTCTTTAATGTTAGAGGATCGTCCTCGTCTGCATAATCGCTGTTAATATCCATGGGATTGATATATTGTGTGGATGTAGGTGATAGCTTAATAACTTGACCACCTAGTGCATTTACAAGAGGGTAATATTCCCCCTCGGGATCAGATATAATTATGTCATCATCAGTTACTAGAAATACGTTAGTTATTTCACGTTTCGCACTAAATGATTTGCCCGAACCAGGAGTGCCTAAGAAAAGTCCATTCGGGTTCTTTAACCGCTTTCTATCAGCCATGATAAGATTGTTGGATAAAGGATTTATGCCATAGTAAAGAGCATCTCCCTGCTGCAATAACTCACAAGTTGTAAACGGAACAAAAATAGCAGTTGAGCTTGTTGTAAGCCCACGATGTATCTCCACTTGGTTTAACCCCAAAGGCAGAGATGACATCAACCCTTGCTCTTGCTGGTAGTCTAAACGCTTCAAAGCACAGTTATGTTTTTGTGCTACGCCAGCCGCCGCAAATACATCGTTTTCAAGCTTACGCTTGGAGGTGGCAGTATTCATGACAGTAAATGTCAATAAAAACATTCGTTCGTTACGGCTTTGTAAATCATTCAAAAGTGCTGCTGCTTCCTTACCATAAGTAACAAGGTCAGACGGCAGCACGTCCATATCATACCCCGACCTTACGGCCTTCTTCTGTTCTGCGATTTTCATAGAATCTAAATCTGAAAGTTTGCGTTTTACAGTTTTTATTGCTTCTGCTTGGTCAATGGAACGGATATGCATATTTACAGTAACAGGGGACGATAGGTCAATGAAGTCAGCCAATAAGCGGTCGGATAGCTCTGGTGCGAGTATCTGCACGTAACTTATAGCTCCGTGGTGCTTACCTATCATGAAAGAGCGTCCATCATAAAAGTTAAAAGAGGTAGGTGCGATGACATCCTTTGTGGAGTTGCCAGATGACGGTATATTACGCCAGTTAAAAGCAAATTTATCTTCACTATCAGGATGAAGTTGGCTGTGCAATACCTCCAACCTCTCTAGACCATTAAGTGAGCGAGCCGATACCCCCAGCGTTTTGAAGTTGGCTAAAATATCAGACTCAATGCGCTCAAGCCGTGGTTTGGCTTCCTTAAGAGAAACAGACTCAATTCCAAAAGTGATATATTTTGCCTTAACAAGCCCATTATTACCTCGCTCAAGTTGTGATTTTATCATGTCGGCATACTCTTGGCGGATTTCGTTAAATTCATCTTCTTGGTTAGGAATATCTATGGAATTCGCAAACTCCTTGATATTTATTCGCTTGTTAATAAAAGTAAGCTGAACTGAAATAGATGAATCAAAGTAATTGAGAAAATCGCAGTACGCATCAAAGATGGCACTTTTATCGTCATTCTGTGCTAATTGATAATTAACATCAGTAAAAGCAATAGTTTTTGTATAAAACTTATCCGTTACACGACAAACACCATCCTTCATCATCTCTTGATAAGGAATGGATTGTTGTGTGCTATGTGGAGTATCTGAACGACCAAATAACTTCTTTTTAAACGTTGAAGATAAGCCGCCTAATTTGGAATTGTGTATAGGAATAGGTTTTTTGCCACTAGGCAAAGCCTTCAGGTTCGTATTATTTCTTTTTGTTTGATTGGTTTCTGGCACTGTGCGTTTTTGCCTTTGTATTTCTTTGGGTTGTTTGGATTGCACTAGCACTCCTCCTTTCGCTCATATTTTTGTGATTGACTGTGTTCTGTTGAGTATTACTCATATTGCCGCCTTCATTTAGGTATTTGTATATGTTTTCAGTTTTGTAAACCCTTACAGACGGCCAAAACTTAGTCCTTAGCATATTTCGCATAACTCTCTCAGCGGGTAATCCGTCCTTTTCAAACATAGCCAAAAAGAAAAAGGGCATCATCAGCCCAATCATAAGCAAAATCGCTGTACTGTTGCCGATGGTATCCCTTGCAAATAAATATGTAGGAACACCTATAACAGCCGCCAGTCCAAAACAGATCAACTGCCTTTTTGTAAGATTAAATGCAATCTTAGTTTTGACTTTCGTAAGGTCTTTGGGTACAGGAACATACGCCAACCGCATCACCTCCGTCATAAAATTTTTCTGCAATGTTGCCAAGAACAAAAGCTACACATGGGATAGCCACAGAATTCCCGAGCATCTGGTATCGCCTTGTATCACTAATTTCTTTTCCGTCATGACCATATCTAGTCCAACCATCAGGAAAACCTTGAAGTCTTTCACATTCTGTTGGAGTTAGGCGACGTACTATATATTTTGCACTACCTTCAGATACGATAAGACTCTCCGACCCACCGCCGTTATCTCCGCCTTGAGTGCGTAGAGTCCCAACACCTTCTTTTAAGCCACCGAAGCTTGATGCAGAAAAACATGCTTCATTACATGTGCCGTCATAAATATGGTTTTGAGCAATGGCGTCACTTGCGGGGTGATTTGTATTTTGCTTTATTTCACAGACCAAATCCATTGCGTATTTACAATTACCAGCCGTTTGAGTGCTGGCAATGCTATCTTCTTTGAAATCGTCGCTCCACTTTCTATTAAACATAGCAGCAACACCGCCAATATCCGTAGATGTCATTGTAAAGCAAACATCTTCATTGATACCATTTCCCTGTGGTCCATTATGATCTTGCCGTCCTATCATGTTACCTTGCAATGCATAGGCTGGTTGCTCATAAGCAACACACAGGTCTGGCTCTGATGCCATACCGCCAGGGCGTGATAACCCTGAGCCTGATGCGACAAGCGTACCAGTTACTTTTGGATGTACATCCGAATATGGGATAAGTACGGCTGGATAGCCTTGTCCAGCTTGCCCGCCGCCTTGTGATAATGCACAGTGGCACTCAGGAGTAAGAAAGCAATCACCGTTACCCTTTGATGTTAATCCTGCAGCTTGAAGAGCTACTTCAACTTCTTCTGACTCCGATATTACTAACGTATCCTCAATAGATTTTTTATGTGTAACAAGAGGTGCGTTACGGCTTGATGCTCCGCTGTTTGTGGTTAATGAATATGCAGCTTTTGAAACATTAACATCACCGCCTTGACCTTGATGTACACCATAGGCAAAGCTATCATCTTTTTTTGCTACAATAGGCAAATGCCCATGTGTTTCGCTACGAAGTGTAGGTGATATGTCGGATTTTTCTACAGATATACTATCACCGCCTTGGTCATTGAGAATTACTGATGGCTGTAAGTTCTGCGAAAAAGGTGATTCTAAAACAATCATCCCACCTTGATTACAGGCTGGGTTACCGCCATTTTGGTCAAGGGTTCGGCTGGTATCAGCTTTGTATATACCGCTATGTGGATTGTTTGAAAGCATAGAATTGCTGTTATTTGCACACAAACCATAAACTGTTGTAGGCTCCGTGTGTTTCTCGCATAGACAGGACGGTGATGACTTCAATGTAGGTGATACATCCTCACTGTAACCAATACTTCTGGCATTTTCGCTTGGTTCTTTTAAAAATGCAGCGACAATACTATCTCTGCTTTGTGGTGGTTGAGCAATAAATGTCTGTTGTTTCATGCCAGGCTGTGCCTGTAACGCACCAGATGCCAAACCTAAGTCTCTAATTTCATCACGTTGATTGGCTACAAAGGCTATGGGATTAACACTTTTTTTGGTTGCAGAGTTGTCATGTTTCTGTATTAAGCAGCAAGGTTCTCCTTGCACTGTGCTTCTAATGCCTCTTTCAGCATCGGTGGCAATTCCTTGCCCCTCTTGGCAGCACGTCGAAGAATCCCTTCGCAAGCTTTTTTCGATAAAGAGTATTTCGCTGGGGCATTTGGCTCCAAAACTTGCGACAAGAAAGATTCTACGACGACGCTGGGGGACTCCATGATATTGGGCGTTAAGTATTCGCCAAGCGATATTAACGTTATTCCTTCGTTCCAAGTCGTTGCATTCTCCTGATTGTTCTCCAAAGTTTGGGCTGATAAGCAGTCCTGCGTTTGCCCATCCTCCAGAATCAGGCATTGGAACTTTGGTTTTTGTGAACGCCTCAAGGACTGCTCGAAAATCACTGCCCCTCGGCTTACCACTACTGAGCGCACCGGGGACGTTTTCCCAGACTGCATACTTCGGGTATTGCCCATTGGTTGCATCCCTCATTTCATCAATTATTCTTATAGCTTCATAAAATAAACTGCTTCGCTCACCATCTAAGCCCGCTCTGCGACCTGCGGTCGAGAGGTCTTGGCAAGGTGATCCGAAGGTAATTATATCAACAGGCGGTAAATCCGCACCGTTTAATTGCGTTAAATCCCCAACATGCTCCATGTTGGGAAAGTGCTTCATAGTAACGGAAATCGCTTGGGGTAGAATTTCACTTGCCCAAAGCGGTTTGATTCCATGAAGTAAACCGACATAGGGGAATCCTCCTATGCCATCAAAGAGTGAGCCGAGTGTCATGACTCGACGGTTATGTGTTTTGAATGAATCCATGTTTTTTGCAGCCCTCCATCCTACATTACAGCCTCAGATTTATTTTTTGCACCTTTGGTTGTTGATTTATCGGGTGTAGGTCGTAATGCCGCTTCTTTCTGTTCTTTAATTTTTGCAAGGGTAGATTCTTGCTTGATTTCTAAGGCATCGAGAGCAATGGCATACTCAGCTATAACTGTATCATTCAAAACCTTGCGACCCTCGGATGTAACAGGAAACACAACATCACGAAAACCACCACTATTGTCTCTCGCCTTTGGCATAGAAGCAAACAGGCCATTCGTGCCTTGAATTACACTAATACCACTAATGGCAAACATACCATCTATTGTTACTGCGGCAAATGCCTTTGTATTGCCTTTAGGCTCTGCAATAGGGTAAACCCTGACTTCCATATCGAAAGTTTTAGTTATTTCTCCAGCTTCATCAACTTTGTTCAATTGGTAATTACTCATGCACAACACCTCCTTGTGAAAATATATAAGATAAATGTATGATATAAAATAAGACTGCCTTGCTTCTGCCGAAAGAGCATGAGCAAGGTAGCCTAGATACTTTTGATATTGCAGTAAGTACATTTCCAAGCCTCGTAGCGTTAAGATGCTAAATTTCTGGTTTAGGTTTCTTCTGCGATGTTTTATTCTGCCTCGGTGCTTTGGGTGCTTTTTCAGTTTCACGTATCGCTCCAATAACAGATGAATTTTTGTCTGTAGCTGACCCTCTCAATATATCGTCCTCATATGATTCCGACATTGGCTTATCATTCTTATTACTATTAGTAGAATTACTGCGTTGTTGTGGCTCATTTTTAGGCATCAGCACAGGCTTATGATTTTGAAAATCTGCCAAAACTTTTTTTAAGCTATTTGGTAGCATTTCTAGGTCAACATGATGGTCATGATGTATTAAAGCTGTGTAACAGTAATCATACGGCCCAAATGTTTCTAGCATTTCATTGACAGCAGGGCCTTTATTTTCTCCACCTTGTGGAATAACACCATATTTGCAAAGAAATGTCGTGCCCCAGTGTTCACCGGACGAAGAAAGGTCAATATCTAGTAGTGCAAGGGCGATATCCCCTGCTTCTTTACTACACACTATGCCTGGGATTACAACAAAGCCATCATCTGCGATGCTTTCATCTAGATATTCACTCCCATAAACTTTAACCATTGCCATGTGAAGACTGTTTAGAACTTCTTTGGCGTAAGCCATATCAGTATCATAGGATGCTTGTAGTTTTGAATAGTTGATACGAGAAAGAATATGACTATTAATGTACTCTATATATGAATCTGTCTTGCTTGTTTCTTTCACTTTAAGCTCCCCCCTCACAAAAAATCGCCGTCATAATTATGACGGCAGTTATATTTATGTTTTGTTACAGTATCGTTTTTTATAAGAATCTAATGTGCCCCAAAAACAGCTTTGCTCAAACTTCCTGTTTTAAATAGGCAGAAACAGAGTAAAATGGTGTATCCAAGTATCGTCCATATCGCACCATGAGGGCTTGAGGCGGTTGGTATCGCCTGTACCAAAGCTGCATAGACTGCTACACAAACCATGATAAAAAAACCTTGAAAACCAAGAGCAAGCAGAGATTTTAGATAATTATTACCAATCTGTCCCCACTCGCGGTTTGTCATAGTAGCAAGCGGTATAGGTGCTATTGATACCATGATATAAATCTCTAGCATACGGCCAAAGATTATGATGAAAACAACAACCCTCATAATTTGAAGGCTTAAGCTGACAATAAATGTTTCAAGCCATAGCCCCATAAGTTCCCATATACCCATAGCCTCAAGCTGGGTTCTAAACTGCTCAAGAGCATCAACCCCAGCATCTAATTCACCAGATATTATCCCAGAGCTTTGGTTGACGACATCTTGTGCCAGCCCAAAAATCCCCATAACAATATCAAAGGTATTGGTTAGGATAAATACGGCTATTGCGGTTTTAAAGAACCATTTATATAGATTTACAGGCTCAAAATTGTGCATATTGTTTTGTCCGATTACGAGCTGGATTAATTCAAAGCAAGCCACAAAAGTGAGTATGATACCAGCTATAGGCAGAATAACAGTTTCTGAAAGATTGCGAATCATGTTGAATATATTCACATTCCAGTCCATAGGCCCTTGCCCTACATCAGCAGCAATGTCACCAATCTGACCATTAATGGAGCTAAACATGTTCTCGAATCTCTCCATTACTGCTTCCACAAGCCCATCTTTAATCCAGCCCGTAAAAAAATCTGATAGCCAACTCATAGGCTACTCCAGACTCAAAATAAAGTATGGTATCATAGGTCCTTTATTTTGAGGTTTATAGCAGTTACAATTTATAATAAGTTTATTAGTCATTAAACCAACCTTTCGCATTTTTTTATTATTACGTTGATAAGGGCAAGGGCGACATTCTGCCGCTGACTATTATGACTATACAAAAGCTCAGTCGCCAACGGCAGGAAGATTGAAAAGTTGTATCGCTTTTTGTTTAAAGAAATATCAATCTTTGTCAACTATATTAAACTTCATTTTAACCCTTGTTAAGAGAACAGATCGGCAAGCAGAGGAATCACCTGAAGTCCAATAATTATGATGCCGCCTCCACTCATAAGTTGCTTTATACCCTGCGACTTTGCACCCGGGTTGTCATTGCCATAACCTTCGAGAAGATTGATAACCCCCCATACACCTAAGCCAGCACCAATGGCTACAACCAAGGTGGAAAGGGTGGTCACACTATCAGCAAAAAAATCCATGTACGCATTACCTCCTTTCAACTTTACAGTTTTTGTCTTATTTACCTCTGAACAAAACAGAGGTTATCACAACAGGGAATAACCCTGATTGTTTTGAAGAAAAGAATAAAGCCCACCGCTTCTTTGAATTATGGAAGCGACGGACTTAATCAGAATATAAAAAATATTTAAATAAAGTAAACTTTTAATGCTTTAATTTTGAACATTTTCACAGCATAAGGTATCAATCAATTGTGTATACATAAGGCTTGCTAAGAAATCGAAAGTATCTGACTGCCCTGCGGAAACGAAAAGTACAGTTTTGTAACCATCACATATTCCAAAAGAATCAAATCCAAGCTCATCATCGGCAAAGTAGGCTTTCATTGTATCTGTACAAAATGGCTCTAGCCTCTTAATACAAGACTTGATAATAGCATCTGTGTTATTACCTGCCATATATTTAAATGCTTCATATCGCCTAACCGCTAAACAATTAGGGCGACGGCGTGCATAATCTTCAAATAGAATATCAACTGCATGGATATTGTCAACCTGATTGTGATACCTTATAGTGTCATCATCAGGCAACATATATTTGAGCATCTCAGAAACAGAACAAAGATTACGCTCATAACTCGGTGCTTCATCTGACACATAGCTAAAAATAGCCGTAAGTAATGTTGACTCTGCAATAGTAAATTTCATCTCGCCATCTTCTCCGTTGCCTTTTGTGCCTGTGATAAATGATGATACCAGCTTTATGACATCGTTATAGTTCCTAACATAGGCAAATGGATTATATTTTGCGCTTGCACCTAAATCAGACGTGTCAAAAACCTTAATTCTATAGCCATCTCGAATAAATTGGCTTCCATATATATTCAACAGATAATTGTTAGGATCGAATATAACAAAGCCATCAGACCTCTGTCTTATAGAGCGCTCAAGATACTCCTGAACTTGCTCGCCTTTATTGATTATTGAAAAGTGGTTGTTATCTGTGATAACAAGGGGTAGCGATAACGATTGTTTAAAAAAATTCATATATGATCCTCCTCAAATTTCCGAACACAAAAAAAACCATGTTTCTCATTAAAAAAATTGAGGAAACAGGGATTGTGTATCAGATATATAATTGATTGCATTTTATTTGGTTGTTTTTGTGATATAATTTTGCAGAAGTTAGATGAATATGGCTGCAAAAACATGGCTATTTAAAATTTTGCTAGTTTTATTTGGCAGTAGGCATATCCTCAAATATCTCTGACGGTGCATCGGGAAGTTCAATGTCATAGACTTCGAAAGTGTCCGATTGCTTGACTTTCAGCTTTGTAGACAGAAACTTCTCAACATCAAAACGGTTTCGCTTATCAAAATCAGATAACTGCTTGTAAAGTGGATGCTTTGTGATGTCATACTTCTTTGATAGAAATGGTCTTATGCCTCTTACTTGAAGAATGCACATTTCACCATCAAGAACAGCAAGCTCGTCCATGGTCATTAACTCTTTGCCGAGCTTTTGAAAATTTTTACCGTAAGATGGGCTATTGCCTTTAGTTTCGCTATTGTTAAAAGTATAGATGGTTTCTTTGCCAAGTATCTTGGACCACTCCTCTAGTGTAGTTTTTTCTTTGCCACCAAGAAAGATAGCCGAATCACAGTTGCCAACGATAGTGTCGGCGTTATCCTTATACAGTGCCTTCAACTGTGATTGTGCCTGAAGAATTATACAAGCTGAAATTTCTCTTGACCTAATTGTCGCCATTAGCTTTTCAAGCTTTGGTATTTGCCCAATATTTGCTGCCTCATCAATAAGGCAACGGACGTGATAGGGTAAACGACCTCCATAGACATCGTCGGCTTTCTCACAAAGCAGATTAAATAGCTGTGTATAAGCCATACTGACAATGAAGTTAAACGAGTCATCGGTATCTGAAATGATAATGAACAATGCAGTTTTTTCATCACCGAGGGTATCAAGCTCAAGCTCGTCATACATAGTTAAATCCCTAACCTCGGCAATATCAAATGGTGCAAGCCTTGCACCGCACGATACAAGTATACTTTTAGCGGTTTTTCCCGCCGCTAATTTGAATTTAGCATACTGGCGAACGGCAAAGTGGTCTGGTTTACGCTCTGCAAGCCCATCAAAGAGGTGGTCAATCGTATTCTTAAACTCCTCATCGTCCTCTCGAACTTCCATGGCATTTATCATTTCTGCTAGGGTAGCAAAATTTCGTTCCTCTTGTGGGGATTCATAATAGAGATATGCAATAAGCGCTGTATATAAAAGGATTTCTGCCTTCTCCCAAAACTCATCACCGCCTTTTTTCTCACCCTTTGTATTTGCAATCAGGGTGGTTACTAGCTTTAGTATATCCTTCTCGGAGCGGATATAGGCGAATGGGTTGTAGTGCATACTTTTACGGAAATTGATAGTGTTTAATACTTTAATTCTGTAACCCTGACGCCTTAGCATACTTCCAGTTTCTTCAATCAGTGAACCCTTTGGATCAGTAACCACATATGATACTGGAAAATCTTTAGAACGGCATTGCATTAGATTAGGTTTAAGCACAAACCTTGTTTTACCTGAGCCAGACCCTCCTATGACCAGCATATTTTTATTACGAGCATATTTGGGACTTGGCGGTCTGGGATTCATCATCAACCCCTCAGATTGAGTCAATATAATATTGTTTTCTTTGTTAGTATCCATGAAGGGCTTAATATCCATAGGCTTGCCCCACCGTGCAGAGCCATACTCTATATCCTTGCGGTAAAGTTTCGCATTTTTCTTTTTAGAGTATACAATACCATAAATGATTATTGTACCAATTGCACCGAAAGTTAAGTCAAATAAGTTAACGGATGGCATAGGGTTGGACATGGCTGTGTTAAGAGATGCCATAATACCCATTAGCTTTTGAACGAAGTTATCTCCAAGTGCAAGCCTATATGCCATACCCAACTTATTTGCAAACCAAAATATCAGTAAATACGGAAGATTAGGCAAGACACGGCGTTTTAAAATATCTATCAAGTTTATTTTATCACCTCCAATCATCGCTCATGTGTCCCATGGTCTTTGTTCCTAGTTTTATCACGAACTGTATTCCTAATAACTTCTCTGAACTTGGTAATAGCCTCTTTGACAGAAGGCTTAGACTTTTCTTTGTTAAGCATCTGTGCTGAGAATTCCTTGAATGCTAAAGTCATGGTCGCAGTATCTTTAGATTGAAAAAACACTAGCCATTTAGGCGGAGTTTCGCTGTTATCCTTCTGCAGTGCATAACTAATACCATATTTTCGAGCAATAGGGTCAAAGGCTTTGATGTTTTCGTTTTTTATTTCTATGTTTTCAAGTTTGCCGCCTTTGGATAGATGTTTCACAGACTGCTTGCCTTTAATGGGAGTATTTTTAGCTTTATTAATCTTGTTAATAGATGCCCTCATTAAAGATGCAAGGCATCGTCCTGTGAACTTTGTTGAATTCGTTGCCAAAACAACACTTCTTTGTTCCACATCTTCTTGCAGGATTACCGCCTCCTCGTAAATTTATAAATGAAAAAAGTTACGCTGCAATCGGCTCATTTTTGCTCTTGCCTTGTATGTCAATTACGTCAGTTTGATCGACAATATTAGCCGAAGCTTTTTCAAGCCTCAAAGTAGCAGCTTCTGCATAATGTTTGGATAGCTCAACGCCTACGGCTGGGTATCCTTCAAGCATTGCCGCATGAATAGTAGTTCCAGCACCAGAGAATGGGTCAAGGATAATGCCACCTGATGGGCTATCATTACCAGGCTCGACAATCTTTACAAGTTCACGCATAACTTCAAGGGGTTTCTCCGTCTGATGTATACGCTTTTGAAAAGGCGGCATTGGTTGACGAAATACCCCAGGAAGAACAGGTGCATTGCGAGTTAAGGACATATGACCATTACTACCCCAAACCATAAATTCTGCTTGTTGGCGGAATCTACCGCGTTGTGGACGGCTGTTAGTTTTATCCCACGCTAAAATTCCACGCCAAATCCAGCCAGCCCATTGTAAGGCATCAGTCATGCTGGGTAGTTGCCTCCAGTCGATAAACATCAAAATAGGAGCGCCAGGCTTAGAGCAACGCCTCGCTTCCACGAGCCATTCCGTCATCCAGTGTGTCCATGACCTCTGT
>Ga0123352_10000751_pt1 | contig 40419 bp, 23 predicted proteins | sample TergutLab28metaG_FD_89700 | JGI IMG/M metagenome (GOLD analysis project Ga0123352, IMG submission 89700) | Labiotermes labralis P1 segment gut microbial communities from Petit-Saut dam, French Guiana - Lab288 P1 | ecosystem: Host-associated > Arthropoda: Insects > Digestive system > Gut ... | reverse complement strand
GTTATGTTTATCCAGTTATTAAATTTATTAGAAAGGTAATATGTCTATTTACATTTATGTTTGCTTAGTCTATCTAGTCATAAAATCGTATAAATTGCTGATTGGTTGTTGTATCTTTAAGATTATGTTTGTCCGGTTGTTAGAATTGTTAAAAATACGATGTCTATTTACATTATCTATGTAAAAAGTTGTGTTTATCTAGTTATTAAGATTGTGCGGTGTCTGTTTACTTTGCATTAATTGTTGAATCTACAGAAAATGCAACTTGACTGTTGTTAAAACGTGCTTACGTTTTAAGTGACCATCTTGTGCACAGGTTGAGAGAGGACTGGTTGGAATGCATGGGATTGTGGGTTAGGCGTCAGGTGGGTAATGACGTGTAGTATTTGAATGAAGGATGTCAAACATAGGATTATGCTCGTTCAGATGTTGTTCGGGGATGAGTTCATTATTATGGTGGAACGACTGGATGCACATTTGTTCATATGGAAGTAAAAGGGTCGGTGTGTTGATCTGCTTGAGAAGAGTCATAGTGTCGTCAAAGTTACCATATTCATGTCTTCAGTTAAATATATGTGGTGCATATGCCGAGCAAGGGTCATTGTTTGTAATGTACCGTATGTGTTCCCGGAATCTTGATTTTAAGTTTCGACTTGTCTGCCCGACATAAGCTTCGTGGCAGGACTTGCACGTAATTTTGTATATTCCACTTTCTTCATGTTCTTGTAACCGGGTTGGTGTTATGGGTTTTATGAGATGGTGCAATGTTGTTGTAGTATTGAGCGTTATGTCTATATTCGTATGTTTTAAAAAATTGGTAATTGTTCCAAACTTTGGGCTGTAGAAGGTAAATGTTGTCCAGATTTTTTGTCATTCATGTTATATATTTTGTTGTTGACTTTGTGTAGTGTCTGTCGGTTAAGTTTCAGTTGCAGGTGTTGCGGAAAGTTATTGTTCTTAGCAATTGATTGTATTATTTCCCAATCTATTTGTTTCTTGTCCGGATATATTGGTAAAGAATACCTTCTAATTATGTGGAATCTAAAGGCTACAATTTTTTGTTCTATTGGGTGACTAGAAAGAAAGTTAATTGTTGTGTCTGTAGTGTTTGGTTTTCTGTATATGTCTACTTTAAGCTTTGTGTGTTTGCGTGTTATTGTCAAACCGAGAAAGGCTATGGAATTGTGTTCTTAACATGTGGGGTTAAATTTTATATTATTGTGCATTTTGTTTATATATGTGCTGATGGTGTGCAAGTTGATTTTTGTTGTGTCGTATATAACTAATATGTCATCTACATATCGTACATAGAGTGCTATGCTCTTCATATCCACCTACAGGTTAAGCACGTTTTAACAACAGTCAAGTTGCATTTTCTGTAGATTCAACAATTAATGCAAAGTAAACAGACATCGCACAAACTTAATAACTAGATAAACACAACTTTTTACATAGATAATGTAAATGGACATCGCATTTTTAACAATTCTAACAACCGGACAAACATAACCTTACAGATACAACAACTAATCAGCAATTTATACGATTTTATGACTAGATAGACTAAGCAAACATAAATGTAAATAGACATATTACCTTTCTAATAAATTTAATAACTGGATAAACATAACCTCTACATGACATAACATGTTTATAGTAAGTAATGCACAGTAATCACACCCGAAAATTTCATGCATAAATTTTACTACTATTTTCTCATATTTATAGAATTGTATTTTAGTAATTTTAGACCACTCACTTGTTTCAGTGTGATGATACTAGAGGCTGTGTAATGCAAGTTTGACCTCCTGATGATGAGCACATGTGCTCGAAACATGTAGAGGCATGAAATAAACTTATTGTAAAACAAAAATATTTTGCATCAAGTTGGTTAATTACTGAGATAAATATAATTCCTTAGTTAACCGACAGGTGACACAGTGAGCGTAAAAGTAGAGTTTTTCACTTGTGTGCGCCGTTCAGTATGCAGTACTTCATCATTGTGACTAATGTGACTATTACAGACTTCATCTCCGAAATCTAAAGAAAGCATTTCGTATCTTTTCGGTAACAAGTTGTGTTACTGACAAACCACATAACTTTAGTTTCGAAGTTGACAAGCAGATCTATTTCCAGTGACATTGTTAAAGGACAGACATGCTTGACGGACAAAAGTGCAATATTTCGGAAAGATAAATGTGTTTTCGTCTCGTTTGGGACATTTGAAAGTTTAATTGTAGGACTAGTTTACAATCGTTTTGTTTTTAAATCTAAGCAGCAATCACAAACCTAATCAAAACACAAATTTTTCAAAGGATTCGAGTTCTTTTGTCTATACAATGCTTCATTTATGTGTTTATCATCATTCGTGGAAAGTCAGACATTATTGCCAACCATCCTTTCAAGTATGCTGCAAAATACAAAGTTTTATTAATTCTCTGGTGAAGATATAAACAGAAAAATGTAGCGACAATACCTCCAGTAGCTATATATCACTGTCTCCGCATGACATCTATCGATTCGCCCACAACAATAAATTCAAAAGTTAATGGCTGCCAGTCCATTGAAATTTAATAGTACAGAAATATTCTGACCGAGGGCCTGTGGAACCACAAGAGGGAGGCCACTCAGCATCATGTGTAACGGGTACGGATCCTGATTACTCGGCACAAACACACCCACACGCACGAATGCACAAAACATTCTTATGCGCTGCATATTCCACAATATACTGTTTTTTAAAACAACCATTACGTATACACAGAGGTCAGAATTTGGTCGCTACTGAGAGAGAGAGAGAGAGACTTTCTCTTCTTTCGCTGTGACTGACAAAGATAAGCACCGTAACTAATGTTGAATATTGCTGATCTCACCCAGAATTACACATGGCTGCTTTCTGTATATGAATTATAACCTTTTTACATCAAACGTTAATATGGATGTCATATACTCTAATTAAATTTTCTCGTAGATTTACACAGTTATACACGCAAATTATGGGCTAGTACATAAGAGCCCCTAATTTCGTGCTATATTAATGACTAATTACACTGAAGAACAAATTTAAACTCTTTTTTATGCCCCTGGATGAATATAGGTAAAATTTATAATTTGACCACGCTGAATCCGAATCTGAATACGAAAATGAGCTATTACTTAACGCTTTTCTGAGACTTCAGTTCGTGTTTTTGGCATTTAAAAATATTTTTAATATATTTTACTCGAATCTACAATTTTGTAATTGGGTCCGATGTTTTAAAATCACTTTTTCATCTGGAAATGGACATAAGGAATTCAAAAATAAGAGCAAGAATGCTCTATGAAAATAACTTAATGCAATTACACAACAAGAATATGAAAATAAATGTTTCATTTTTGTCACACATACAACTTCTTTCAGTAACTCATTCATTTGTAACTGACAATGTACACCATTTCAATAGATTCCAACAACAGTCAGCTAATATATTCTGTGAATCCTTTCCTGCATATCTTTCCTCCACAGTGGAAATATCTTGGTGGAAACTTTCTCCGTGTTCGTCGCTCACTGCGCCCAGGTTCGGAGGGAAGAACTCCAAGTGGGAATATAAAAAATTAATCTTCAATAGCATATTACATGGCTTTAACAAGTCCTTGACAAGTTCCTTTGTAGTTTTCGGCTTGAAGGTTTCCAAGAAAATTTAGACAAACCGCTTTGGACGTTAGCCATGCAGATTTCCCAGTTTCCGTTAACAGGTGTTCAAATAGATAATCATTAATGATTTTACGAATTTGGGGTCCAACAATGATGCCGTATTTTAATTTAGCGTTACTGAGTTTTGGATATTTTTTTCAATACTCAAAACACTTACCATATTTGTTCATAGCTAAAAAGGAGTGATTCTTTAACCTCAATTTAATGTGTAGTGGCGGAAATATTTTATCTCTGTTAACTAGCAGTCGATTTATGACAGACTTTCCCCCTGAAGCTGAGTTATCTCGAATGGGCCAGTCTTTAATTTTGTAATGTTTGTCTTTTGCTCGACTCTCCAATTCACAAAGAAAACAGCGAATCTTTGTGTAGACAGATTGCTTTCCCAAGAGTACTCCTACGACTTTAGGACTCCACCTATTTTTCATCCATACTTTGAGTAACGTATAGTTTTCAAGAGTAAATCCATTTTCTCCTAGATTTCCTTGTTGTGGACAGAATGGACAGTCGGTATTGATGGGTGAATATTTCCGTTATGTTTCAGTACCGCCTTCAAACTAAATTTAGAAGAATCTGCAAAAGTCTCCATTTTTCAGGGTTGGGTGTACATCCCAGCTTTTTCAGAAGTACTTCTACAACATTACAATGACTAATTCGCCGTCCTTAGAAACAAAATGAAGACAATGGCTGCTGGCATTTCCTGTATGACATTTTAATATTTTGCTGTAACAAATTCCATCCCTTTAGACGGGAAGCAAGAGTTTTGCCAGATTTATGGAAAGATTAAGGCCTGCCACTGAATCATCAAGTTCAGACTGCGATATAAGATGAGATACAGTTAGTTCGGGGAAATCAGGATCCACGTTGGAGCATGAAGGTCCAAGTTCGTCTTCTAGAGAGGTGCTGGTTAGATCATCTTCATGCAGGGCCCGTTGTTGAGGTGGCTTAGAAATTTGTAGAGAATTGCCATGTTTAACAGGTCTTAGAGCTAAAGGGATATTGGGATAAACTCTGTTATGTTTAGATTTTGGGTTATGACCGTCTATTTTTGTTGAACAAAAGTAGCATAAGGTAAAATGATCCTGATGTTCTCTCCACTCCATAGGGACTGCGAAATGCATTGATTGGTGAGTGCCAATGAACCAGCCACGTAAATATCGCGAACATCTACTTTAACATGAATTTGGTGCCCAACAGTTTCCCTTACTCCCAATTTTACAGCGAAAATATAATTCATAAGCCTTCTTAAATATAGGGGTAATGGATTTTGTCTGCGGCATTTGGGTAAATTCACCACAGAAGTAACAAAATAATTTCGGCAAATTAGCACATTTACGAGACTTTACGAACACAACAACTCAATACAATATCCCTATGTTATCATTTTTATTAACATTCAAATTCACAGCATGTAAATTAACTCTACCACACTTTTGTTCACAATTTCAATGATCAGAGCCTAAACAATGTCTCACAACAGAGCTTGCGACACCTGAAGACAGAGACGCTTACTGCCGCGGACTGCCGATCTTCACGAAGGAATAGGTCAACCGAACTGACAAAACTTACTGAAACTTTCGGTACAATATGTTGTTTTCTCCTACCTAAAACTCTGAAAGTGTCATAACACTAATGGATGAATAAGCGTTTGTTTCGAGTTTTCCGCCTGGCCGCGCCTATAAACCTTCCGACCGCAAGCGCTCTGTACTCTAAATGTGTCTGTTTCTCGGAAAGTTTAGGTGATATGGCAAAACGGATTTCAGATCCGTAATCAGCGCAAACAAGTGCATTAAAATCACCTAATTTTTACTTCGGAGCAAATTTCATTGCTCAACGGTGTTATTCGATCCTATATAATCTGTGACCTTCACATCGAGTTAAATAAGTAAATAGTCTTGTTCAACATTAATGAAATATAGATGATGGTGTACTTTGTATTCTAGATAAAATGATTTATATGCTTGAAGTCGGTGTTTGGGATTACACTGCAGGGAGGATTGACGATAGCCCGATATTTTGGCTATCTTTAGGGTGAATGGGCCCGCGATATATACGACAGGCCTTCTCTAGAACTGGCAAAGGCAAGAACTCATGCTTGTGGTAAGTATAAAGCTTAAGTCTTTGGTATAGTCTCTGGCCTTTCATCGCGGAGGCCTGTATTCGACCCCACGGCAGTCAGAGTGGAATTGTGACCTTTAATGCAGCACTAGTAAAAGTTTTTCTTCGAGGAACTCGGCTTCTCCTGTCAGTATAAAAGTCCACCAACTAGTCACGCTTACACTAAATAACTAACTGACTAACGTTCACACAGAGTAAAGCTGAAAAAGGCACACTGGGCGCGGTTCGGAGTTTAGATCATAAGTTTGTAACGCGAAATTTGGAACCCTACAAGCGAAACATAGGATGTGTGGTTCTTGTAGCGCACCCCGTATCTGTTACGACTGGGGAAACAGGTGAGTTCCGAGAGTGTGGGAGAGTCCTTCCTCAAGGTGGATACGAAGGGCGCTGTACGGACGAATATCTGCGTTGTCAGCACTCTCAGGACATTCAAACAAAACTGTTCTCATTCTGACGGGTGGCCTGACTGGGATTCGACCCACTTCATTTTTCGGCTAAAATATAGATACCACTAGGCTTCAGGCAGTTAATTATTGTCCACGGTAAGAAGTTCGGTTATCTTCCTCTGTGTTCGGAAGTTAAGTTTTGATTCCCCATATATATATATATACATCGTCCCTGTCTTTTAATTTTCTTTTAAAAAGTGAAATTTATGAAAAATATACTACAAGGAAAGCTTATGGTTGTTTCTTCTTAGCATGAGTTATCGAAATATTTTTCATTTCGACAAATGTAATGTATCGTTTACTTGTCGGATGGAAGTTAAAATTGAAATGCTTCTTTAAACTACGGCAAACATCACTACTATCAAATTTTGTGAAAATATGTACTAGTTCTCGAGTTGCTTTACATATGCGGACGAAAGGGAATAGATAACACGTATGGTTGCTTACCCTTCTGAAAATGAAATATATCATTTTGAAAATAAGTGTTCTGTGTGTGCTAAACCAGTATAAAGAATTGTGGTGACTTATGTTAAGGTGCTGTGACTAACGGAGATTTTTAGGGAGACGAAACATATCTCTGTGTCCCAGCCTTGAACATTGCGATGATGGTAAACAAATGAAGGAATTGCTCCAGGAAACTAGTAATTTCAGGGCAGAAGGGCGTGGTAACAGCCAGTGGGCGTATCAGACCGACACAAAGCAGTAGAGGCGGCGGTCTTCAGCTATGCTTGTAGGTGCCGTATCATTAAGTTTCACATAGTTATAACATTCGCGCCTTTCAGTTACAGTAATGAAATAGGTGGCAAATTAAAGGCGATTACAATAATGTACTTTCTCACAAACAAGATTGGTTCACAGAAGAGTGCTTTTGATTTTGCGCCGTAAAGGACTATCAAAATGACAGCCAAACAACAAGATACTGTTGTGCGTTACATTAGCATCGTTCAACCGGACCCACGCTTGCGATTTCTCTTGTAATGTAGTAGTGTATATTAATGCAAAGGATTGTAATAGTCTGAAAACAATTAAATTCAATTAAACAAAACAGATTTTAGTCGTGTTTAGATTATTAGCAAAATCTGTATATTAATTCACTGAATAACACGAAGAAATGCCGCACGTTACAGCAGTGTAAATTCCTGCGTGGATTCAGTTCGTCTGGGGTTTCTCGAGTGAATCAGACGGTGCGCATTCGAGATAGTGCGTGGAGCTCTTGTGATGCAAATAGCCGAACACTTACCGAAACATGTCCACACTAGCTCCGGTACCGTAAAGTAGCATCCTTATTTTTCGCCGAAAAGTTGTAAGCTGGATGTTCGGTAGCGCCGTGTATCGAAGAGGAGCATATGTTGCATCAGCAATGTCCACGCATGTGCATTTCCTGTTACGTTACGGCACAATAAACAGGAGTGGACCTGCCGTATAAAAGGAAAAAAAAACACTGTTGAATTTTGTGCCGTGAATGTCGGTATAGTACTCTTTGTGAATACAGAGGCTCCCCCATTCACCATCTGTCTACCATTAATATGAGTTTTGTATTTTGACAGCATATTGTGTTTATGTGCTTCATTTGGCTTCCAGCATTAACAGCAAAATGTCCCTGAACAGTGATAACCAGTTCTAATTCTGGTGGAGATGCTGCATTTCCACTGTTACAGAAACTGGATTTTTAGACGTCATTTTGATGAAGTTCAGGATTTAAATATTAATTTACATAATATTGCTTCAGCTGTATCCAGTTTCATTAACTTATCAGCTTTCTTTTTCTTCCAGTTTCCAAGAATTACACTCAAGCTACTTTCCAAATAACTTACATGGGTCCATACTGAAGAGAAATTATCAGTAGTTTGATACTGTCCGGTCTGCTACGTTTAATTAAAAATTCTCCTGCGTCATCTTCTATGTTTGTGTGCAGTCATATATTTCGTTCTGTCTCCGTGTGTTATATTTACCCGCATTCCACAATTTTTGCAGAAAGCAAACACATATAAAAACCTTTTCTTCTGTCTTTATGATAAATTTATCCAAAACCCACGCAAGAATTGCGACTAAATTTACCATGGTGTGCTTAAACAAAACTCACTAAAACGAACTAAATTACGTTTTTATCTGTAAAATCTCCCTTCGTTTTATACGAAGGTGAAATTTAAGATTGAATTTTATAAACAAAAGTAAAACAAAAAAAAAACTTTTTTTCACATGCCATTAAAATCACAATATGGCTCAGTTTTGCATAAGACAAATGCGTTGAGACTTAGGATATGCCCCCCTCCATCTTGGTTGTGTTTGAAGAGGGAGTTATCGTTTTATATATCAAAGAGGATCATTAGTTCAATGATTAACTTCACACGACACTGTTTATCTCAACGTAACAGTTGACCACTTTTTAAAAACGGTAACGAAATTTCAAGTTAACGTATTAATTAATAAGATAAGTCCATGCCTTCTTCCAAATGGTGTTCTCCAGACAGCGTGATCTAGTGATTCTTCTTCCAGTGTCTTCTAGTATCTTTAATGTCATCCAATAACTGATTATTTCTTCGTCTTATTCCTCCCTTGTCTCTTTCATTCAACAGCGTGTTTAGAAGGCAGTTCCTACGCAAGACGGGACCAATCCAGTTTGCCTTCTCCTTAGTGTATGTAAATATTACTGCCCCCTCCCCCTTCACTCCATGTAATAATTCTTCATTTCCTATCCCATGGTTCCAGCTGATCTTCGCCATACTTTTCTAGCACCACACCTCCAGGCTTTCTGGAGAGTCCAGGTTTTAGCATCATACAAAGTTATGGTCCAATTGTAACATTTCACTTGTTTCTTCATTAAATTTAAGTACACTGTTCTGGTAAAAAAAGGCTTCTTGTCGTAACTGCTTTTGATATGCAATATTGAATTATTTTCACGTGTTTTTCTTGCATCGTGTGTTATCAAGCTACCTAAATATTTGAAATATTCCACCTTATCCAGTTGTTTTGATCCATCATAATCTGTACTTGGGATAGTTATTTTGACATTCTCATTACGTTTTTCCCCAACATTCATTTACATTCCATAATATCGTCCAATTTTAATTAGTCTGTAGAACCATTTCTTCCGTACTATTAGCGGAAGCATTCCTGCGTATTCCACATTCCGAATTACTTGTCCCCCTATTCGTAAGTCTCCAAATCCTTCAAGAGCTTCCTTGGTAATGCACTCTCTGCATAAGTTAAATAGAATCGGTGACAAACAGCACCCTTCCCTCACACCTAGTCCAGTGTTCACACTTTCTCTGTCTGTTTGGTCCAGTCTTCTTTAATACTTTAATCCATACGTAATTTTCTGTCATTCTTCTTTCGCGGAAATCGATACCAGTTCCCTTTAGGGTCTTCATTAATTGATCCAATTTTCATCGTAAAATATCGACGGTCATTTTATGAAGCAAGCACAGAATTTTTTATCTATGCCCAAAGTTCATTCTAAAATTATTCTCAGCATCCCACTTGTATACCTAGTTCCTTTCCCACCCTACATCCAAACTTCTCTTTTCCAAATACGTCCTCAGTTTTTTTTTTAAAACTCTCTTCTAAGTAACCTCGCTACCATTTTGCTGCATGTGCGATGGTCTTTGAATTTTGTAGCTTTTGTGTTCTCCATTAAGTCACTCAGTGTAAATTCAATTAAATATTTGGGCCATTCTCCATTTTTGTATACGTTTTTGATCAATTGTGCCATTACGAAGGATTCTGGCTGGGAAATCTTGGTTGAGCCTAGGACGATAGCACGCTTCTGCGCACTTTTTAAGTATTCCTTTGTAAATAGGGCCATAAGAAACTGGAACCAACTAGAAGCGTTAGGGACTTTCCCTTGCAAACCCAAAATTTTTGGAAAGAGTTAGGACAGCTATTATAAACGGGGTGAAGTGAAAGGAAGAGACGTGTGGCGAAAATCGTCTAAAATTGCAGTGAAGTGAAGTGAGGTGAAGTGTAGTGATGCGAAGTGGAGCGGTAGGAAATTTATATGGGGTTAAGCCAAATGAGAGGGTGGTGAAGTGCAGTTGGATGAAGTTTAACTAGGAAGAAGTGAAGTGTCGACAAGTGTAGTGAAGTGGAGTGAACGTCTTAGTACCAGGGTTTCTTATCACTTTTAGAAAATATATAAACAATACGATATTTGCTGCTTTTATGGCTGTTTCTTTCATCACGTTCTTTCTATTTTTTGGTTCATATATATCATATCATATCGTATCGTATCTTATCATATCATATCGTATCGTATCGTATCATATCATATGTCATATCATATCAAATCATATGTCATATCATGTCATATGTCATACATCATATTTCATATATCATATCATATATCTTATCATATCTTATCATATCACATAATTAGTTTAAAATTATCTTGCATTCCATTTTCTGTACATCCACAGGCACGTCATCATTTCCTGTATCTTTCTTTTACTCTATTTGTTGATAACTTTGTCCACTCCACTTTGCAAAATGTAAGGGTCTTGCCGGTCTGAATGCACTTCTTCTTCGTGCACGACTTTAAGATTTTCTGATCAACTAGCTCGATCTTAGAGCTGTGTAATACAAATTTTCCAAATATTCGTTACTTATCTGTGATCTCCTATTATATTCCCTTAAGATGCTTCGATGCCATTAGTTTGAATCCCATGATTTTCTTTCCAACCTAGTTGCTTTTCCTTTGCGCACATTAAATAATGAAGTCCTGTTCTATGAAATTCGATGATCTCGTCACATACGCCCTCAACATATTTCTTCTTGACTTTGTCTCTACCGCCTTTCATTTCGTTCTTCTCTCTCCTGTAGCTACTCCTTCCTACTTCCCTCCTGACCTTCTTCCATTTCCTTTGTTCGTCATTTTTCTGAACATTCCATGCTTCAGGCTTTGTCTGCACATCCTTCCTACTGTTTCTGAATCACTGTTTCACAAGTGTGCAGTCCAGCTGACTTCGATTTCGATGTTCTGGTGTTCTCCAGGTATAGAATTTTCTTTCAGGCTTTTCAAACCATATGCTGGTGATATCAAGGCCATTTATTTCACAGTCAATGACCGTTTACCTCTCTGACATCTCCTTCCCAGTACATGTGGCCCAAAAATATTTCGGTATGGTTTGTTTCCAAGTACGTTGTTCCAGTCCCCCATTATGATAGTTTTTAACTCACCTCTTCCTCTCTCTGCAAGAATATCTTGGACTATGCCTTACAGTCCTGTCACTTCGTCGTCTTCATAGTCCGATGTTGTTATGTACACGTGCACCGTCAAAATATTTACTGGTTCTGCCTTTAACGTAATAACAGTGATTCTGTCACTTTACCAGTTTTCTTAATAACATTTCTCACTCTATTTTTGTACATCACTCTTACCGCACCTGTGTAGCACCTTTCGCCTTCTGAATAATAAAAATTAAAATCAGCACCTATTATTTCTCTTTGTTCTTTCCACCTCACTTCACCGACTCCTAGAACAGACACTTCATATTTGCTCATAACAGACGCTTCCTATAACATTTTTCCTCACCCCTCTGCCCTTGTGATATTAAATTCTCTTTCATCAGAATGAAAGTGTAGACTTTTCAGTACACATTAATAAATTTATTTTGTTTTCTGTTCTGGTTTGTTATTCAGACAAATTGCGAAATTGTACTTGAAAATAAAGTTACGGCACCGACTATAGAGCATTTAAATGTATCGCGTGTTTCTCTTTGTCGTGAAGACTCACAAAACAAACACTGGGCTTAACATGAGTACTTACTGTTAATGAAACGTGTCCAGCGTGTCGTAAATCCACTGTAGCAGTAGAAATAAGTTTTCAATTTTGTTAATGAAAGTCAGAAAACAGAGGTCAGGCAAACGAGTATAGTCCATGAGTAGGCCTTTAGAAATATATATATATATATATATATATTGAACTCAGGTACACAGGTAAATCCCATATTAAGTGCTCGGCGAAACCACATTAGTCCTTTGAAGTATAGTGGTAATCACATGTACCCTAAGATTTAATATTAAGAAAAGCTGCATTTCCTCCACGGCATATTTATGGTTTGCAGCGTTTTTTGCAATAAAGGCTGAAATTTCCCTAAACAACAGAGAACGTTTGGTTTTATAATGGACACAAAATTCTTTCTCTATGTAGCTCGAAGTGGATTTTCGGATGTAATTTAGGTGAAGATCAATCTTTAAAGTGTTAGCGAATTCATTGATTGCCGTGATTTCTGTAACATCCAAACTAATGGTAAAAATTTTGGGTTCCACTGTTAAGATAACACAAGGCGCACAAATATTTCTACATATAAAACTTATAAGAGAAAAAGAGGCTAGGAAATACTTATACTTTTGCATCATAAACATAAATAGATAGAAATAAGTAAACAAATTAAAAATAACTTACTTCATTAAATCTCCTGGGAGCTTGCAGTTTAACAACTTGTGCCATGGGTGTTGTTTGCGCTGTTGGTGTAAAATGGGAGGGAGAAATTTAATGTCGTTTCCCTAGGAGCAGCGTCGCTGTCTGCTGAAGGAGGCGATTGTGGCTGTCAAATAACTTAGTTTCGTGTGCTTTAAGCGGGGATCAAGGGTGTTACATGTACTAATGCATATTATTATTCTGAAACAAGGCACATTTCCAAATCATATTAAATCAATTTTTTTCCTTCAGAAAAAAAATTTTTCACCCCTTTAAATGACAGCCAATTCGACGCTGTTTTCGGAAATAACAAAAGTTTAGATTCACATTACGGTGGTCTGGGATGTTACGCCGTGTAGTTTGGTAGATATATATACCAACACTTAGAAGGAAACTTGTACTTCCTTTTTCAGGGTGCAAAGGGGTTTCTGAAATAAGTACAAATACAGTGTGTGTGCAAATGTTAATGTTAGTTTCTAAATCACGTGACAGCTGCAGGGACTGTTGTACTTCTAGCTGTCAGATAAGTGTTAATGAATATAGACCTAGGACGTATGAGAAAATTTTGCTTGAACACGTAAGAAATTTTGAAATAACGGCTTATTTACTCCAAGTGTAATATACTTGTCATTCAATATTATTACATGTCACAAGAAAATGCTAGTAATATTATTTAACAATAAGTTAAGTGGTTCTATTCCGGACAGCAACTTAAGTACACCTTCACAAACATGTGTAACTGTGTTCTGGCTCTGAGGCTCATCCAGCTTCGTACCTAATGGGTACCGGGTTCCTGAAATGTCGAATATACATTTCAGAGGGAATATAACATGCACCACATTGAATGGATTGGCTTTTAAATATTAATCACAAACTGGTGTAAATATTTAAGAAAAGTTACTGAAGTAAAGTATTTTATGAACATGGTACTAAAATCTTGTTCTAGCAAAAGAAAGAGACTTTTATGACATCAAAAATTAATGATACAGTAGAAGAGTCTTCTCCTCATTTAATTTTAGATATTAAAAACAAATTATAATATAATTCTTGCATAAGAACCAAACTTCTATTGCAAGAAATTAAAACTATGGTTGTTGGTTGTGGTCGCGCGTAGTTGTGGCATTCTCGTACGTGAAACACTTTAATTACTTAAACGAAACCTAATGAGTCACATTTCCTTTCCTCCCATCTTTAAGTTTACAAATGTAATTGCTTGATCACATACAAAGCAACGACTGCCGGTTTAATGCACATTTGGTTTCTTAATATTCTTATACAGGCCTGTAACTCATGCGGCGGGATTCTCAGCTTGGTTGTAATTAGTGATGCTACAGTAATGGCAGTAGGTGCTGCAGATGTTGCGAGATAAAACTTACGATTTGTAGTGATTGTAGTTGCTTTGTAGCAGTCTTATCCTAACGTGACATCCGGAAACAATTAACCATTTAATCCAACTATAACTGGAAATACGTAGAAAATCTCCAAATATTCGAATCAATTCACATCAGTTCTTTATATAAATTATGTTCCTAATTACTCTTTTTCTACCGTCCCCGGTGACCGCGCGGTACAAGGCGTACGTCTGAACAGTAAGATTGCTGGAATCGAAGTTTCGAATCCCGCTGAGTGCATGGGTGTTCTTCTCTTGGGTTTGTTGTGTTGGGTAGATAGCGGCTTCTGTGAAGGGCTTATCACTCATTCAGAGGAGTCCTACCGGTTGTGTATTTTTAAATGCGTGTGATTTTGAAACCTCTAAAAAGGGGCGACCTATGTCTATTATAGGCTATTTTAAAATTATGCATCCCGTTGTGTTGGACATTTTAATCAAGAAAATTAAACGTACTAAAGGTAAAGTGGAGTTGTAAATATAATTTTAAGATCTTATATCTTAGTTCCATAATGCGATATGTATACTTCCTTTAGTGTGTTGTGTAAGCCAGTCTGATGATGACCCACTGCGTTCAAAATGTCTAGCCAAAAAAAATTATTTTATAAAGTTGTGTTTGATGGTTATTTGTCTTGTTTCTTATCTACTTTAGGCTGTTGCGCCAGAGGAAGAAAGGGATATTTTTCTGCCATGTTCAGAAACAAGCAAGAAATTCTTTTGCTGTGTGTATGCGTGTGTGTGTGTGTTTTTTTTTCTTGTACTGATGAACATTCTGTACTAGAGAGCAAAATATTATTTATACTGAAACAAAGGCAAAGCAATCCCATCACAGGCCTGGGCAGGCCCTCAGGTGTCCAGGAGGTTGAGGCAACCAGATGTCAAGGCAATCTGCACATGAAGATTTCAAGGATGTCGTCCCTACGCACTGGCCTTCTTTACCCGCCTGGAAATATTCCTGGTACTCATTTCTGTTATATTCTGAGTCGACCTCAGGACCATGGTGCGGTCGGAATTGAACCCGCGACCCTCCGGTTTGTATCGCAGTGCCTCAACCAATCGCGCCACCGCGTGGACAAATTTATTCTGAATAGGGAAATTAAATACATAGTCGTATGAAAATTATATCAGAAGGGCGTTTTTCACTCTCAGATAAAATGAGCGATTTTACTGTGTGACGTCATACCTGACGGAAAAATTGAGTAAACTGCGCAGTTTTGACAGGCAATAGCGCAAATCTCAGAACTGTCCTTTTCAGCCGTCTTTCACACAGAGAACTGCGCAGTTCACTCAGGGAATACCACACACATTCAGTTCAGTTTTCATGCAGGTTTTCCACAGTTAAACTGCACAGTTTTTCTTAGAGTGGATAGGCCCGTAAACTAGTAAGTTCCTTAAATGGTAGAGAAGTTTTGAAAGGTGATTTTTCTAGTTTTATTTTGTAGGCTAAGAGATGGACACCAAGTATTCGCTACTCGTCGCTTGACATTTTTAATGAAGTTCTTCCCCGATGGGCAGGGAAAAGTACGATGTTTATTAACACGGTATTTATTGGACTTAGATTTATTTCAGTGTTAAACATGCATATTTTAAAAATATATTCTTAGACCTATGCTAAGACTACCTATTCGAGCGATGTGTACCCCAGTCCTTATGTTTCACTGGAGAATTTTCTGAATAAGATAACGGTTTATTCAGAGAGATAAATGTTTCGAATTAGTTCCTAAAATTGCCTATTTTGATATTTATATATCTGAAATTGTTTAATTTCTTCAAGAAAATTTAGACTTATAACTAAAATAGAAGAAGAATGCCCTCTTACATTCTTCACAGTTAACTAAAATTATTTTACGTTAGTCAGTGTTATAACCCACATAATTTTCATAGCACAGATAATTAAACCACATAAAGTACTAATTCGCAAATAGGCGTGATATTGAAACCCGAAATATTAAGTGATTTAAACATAAAATATTACAGCTCTGTATTTTGTTAAACACAGAATAAGCGAAAAGTCACAAAACCCATGTATTCAAAATACAATATTTGTCAACAAATTGTGTTGAGATCAGAACATGCACACAATATTGACTACCAGAAATAACTAACACGCTCAGCAATACAAGCATTGACTCGTTTTCTCAGGTTTGATAAAATACTGTGATGAATTCCTTCAGTGGTTCTTGCAATGCACAGTTAAATATTTTGATTCAGTTCTCCTACGACTGAGGGCTTTAGTACATAGTCGCTTTCAAAGACTCCCACAAATAACAATCCTGTGGTATTACCTCAAGTGATAGAGGGACCAAAACTTCCAAGAAGTAATGTTATCGCGACAGGATTGACGCCTTATTAACAATGCTGAATCTGCTGTACATGCCTTAACCATATTTTATTGAAAGAGCAGCCATGTTCAACAACTCTCCACAATAATATGAATATTTATAATTAGTTCTTCGTAATATTCGTCTGTTACGGTGTTTCTGAAGTAAATGGGAATTTCTTTTCTACGTTAAGAGACTCCATATCCTACTCCGGCTTCCACGGAACACAACTGTATTGCACGGAAATTATGCGAATTTTCTGCAATCCATATTCCGCTGTCTTATCTGTTAGTATATCAACTGATGTGAAAAATATTTTATCTGTGAAGAGAAGCCAGTTAATATAACCCTAAACTTATTCTTGCAAATGGAGTTGCACTAATGAAAGGGGTATGTTTGAACTTCCATTGCTTGAAAGCAGATGGTGTAATTCTGTTACAAAATCATGCAGCCTGAGCTGTTCCTGAGATTTTATAGTCACAAATGTAAATGACTTTTATTTGTCGTATGTTGAAGTTACCCAATTATAGCCCTTATTCATTATTTAAATATGGGTTACATGACATTCCGTTCGCACTGTAAGGACATCAGAGTATACACACACACACACACACACAAACACACACACTCTGATTACTGTTTATTTAGTACAAACTACTCGTAGGCCTATATTTTTCGGTCGTAGGACGTTCATCACAGAGAAATGAGTTAAAGGAACTGACGAAAAAAAGGATTTTTTTTTCTGTGATGTAACAGCCCGAGCGGATCTAGGCAATTAGACACACACACACACACACACACATAGGGCAAGACTCCTCTGAATGAGTGATTACGCGTATCAGACGCCGCTATCTATAATAAACACAAGAGACCAAGATGCATGTCCTCAGAGGGACTGGAACTCACGATCCCAGCAATCAAGCGGCTGCCGACTACGCTTTGGAGCGCACGGCGACCGGAATCGCACTAACAGTTATTACGTACCTTAATGCATAGTGATGTCCAAGTCACTATTGGTTATTTTCTTCTGTATGTCAGTTCAGCCGACCCCAGTGGTCGCGCGGTCTAAGGTGTGGGTTTACAGCTGCTCGCTTGGGGGGATTGCGGGTTCGAATCCTGTTAGAGGTATGACATATCTTGTGTTGTTTGTGTTGGGTGTTATCAGTTGAGGTCTCTGCATTGGGCTAATCACTCGTCCAGAGGAGTCGTACCGAGGGTGGTGTGTCTAATTGAGTGTGATCGAAAAGCCTCAAAGATGAGGAGGCCCTGCTCCACCTAGGGGCTGTCGTTCCAGAAGAGAGAGAGAGAGAGAGAGAAATAACGATTAAACAGCAAACTATAATATTGTTATTTTTTTAAAATATGAATCCTTTAACGACAAATTAAACGATCAATATTGGTACTCAATTTTAGTTCAAATTATTTTGTTGATTGGATTATACTTACGTTCACCTCCACGTGCTTTGCCGGCGATATAACTTTTGTACATAAAAAGTTTCACACACTTTTTGTTGAATCGTGTTCAAAATCGTGTAAACCAAATTTTCAGACTGTAAACCCGTACCGTTGTTACTTTAGTTTAAATATTGAAGGACGTTGTATGAATGAGAATTCAATAATAATAATAATCGTAATAATAATAAAGAAATTGGATAATATTAATTAATGTTATTATTTATTATAAACTTGATTATATCTTTGCAGACTCGGTGTTCTGTCACTTTAAACATACCTAATTAATTTAATCATTAATTCCGATTTTGACAATTTACTCAGCGCAATTAAAAATCGGGCTCTTTGCCTCACAAAATCAGTCCATACTCTTTTTCATTAACCATTATTATTACATTTATCTGTACGAAATTTATCTTCAGAAAATTACAATTGTGAATTTTTGTTATTATTATCATAAACGTTATTATATTGTATAATTTACAGTTCATGAATCGTTCTGTGAGCAGAAGAAATATAGATTTTAGTTTACTGTTAGCCGTATAATAACAGTATGCAAATTTTATTATTTCTTTTATGTTCATTGCACCCGTTTCTCAATCATATGTTACTGTGTAAATTACGGTGAGGAATGTACACAGTATAATTCGGTTTCCTTTGTGGCCAGAGTGCTGAGTTAACATTCCAAAATTAACAGGTTCAATATGAATATTGACTTCGTCTGGATGAACGTAATTCTAGTCAATGTGTTAAGTTCTGTGCACTGGATACACTCTGCAGTCCTCGAGTTGATTCTGCTCTCGTCTGGTAATAATTTGTTGTCATCCTACTGACAGAATTTTTCTTACTTTCAGTTTTAATGTCAATTGCGGCGGCTGTAAGCGGGCCTAGCATTTTCTAAGTAACTGGGTTAAGACTCGAAATGTTAAGCAATAGAAGGTGTAAATTAAAATAAGCGAACTGCAAGAATTACTTTAAAAACTTTCAAAAAACCACATCTTAAGTAAGTGCCATTATAATTATTCACACCGAGAAACACAACGTCGCTGTCATCCTTATCATAATCATCATCATAATCCTTATAATGCTGTGAAGTTAAGGTTCGTATTCGCTGTAATCTACTTATGCACGTAAGGTTTGAGAATATCAAAGAAGTAAGTATGAAAAATGTGTCCTGAAATGTGTAGGTGTTTGTTAAGGGAAAATAGCTGTTGTCTCGGAAGAACACACTTACTTAACTTTCGGTGTAAAGGAATAAACAGTTCTATCCTAAAGTTGGTGGCTACTTTCTCCGAAATGCCTGTAAATTTCTAACAGTGTGCTTGACGTAACATTCAAGAAGACGCACTTCTTCCGTCTACCTGTGTTGCCTGAAACGCTACTGGCTTCTCGCATTTTTTTACTGTTGATCAAGCCATTGACACTCACTGGCTGCCGGTGTGCGCGCGAATTCACACAAACACACCAAGTATTCTCTCCGGTCTCTGGCGAAGTACTCACGAGTGCCCTGGGGACATCTTTGTGATTTGTTAGGCCCCAGATGAATTTAACCTTACATCAAGACTCTTAAAACTTCTGTTGGACATCAGAGTGTTCTACAGGTTTCGTCAGAGAAACCCGTTCAAAACGATGAAGCAATTGGTGCGCTGTCATTCACACGCACTGAAGGGTTGTTTTCCAAAGCACGGATGTCTGGTTTGTCCGCACAACCTTTATCTTGCGTCTTTTATATGGGACCTAGAAGGTTCTTTGGCACAGATGTTTGCGGTTTAACTCTTTTAAAAAGTAATTTCCTGTTGTTGATTAATTAAGTAAATTCCATCTCGATTCAGAAGCGGAAGTTTGTCGGGGAACATTTTGAAAGTTTGCTTCATTTTAAGGTTATAGAGCAAAGATTGTCGAAGAAACAGCAAAATTGATCGTAAAGAAATACAATAGAAGAGTGTAGCGTGGATACATGACCTAGGACAGCCAGAGGCGGAATATTGTAAAAACGGTCTAGGATTTTCGGTATCCATGCAGCGCGGCTAACTTCTTGAAGGTAGGCAGAGGTTTTAGCTTATAAACAAGGAGTTTGTTCCAAGGACAAGGTTAGTTATTCGAGCACACGGTGGGTAGAATGTTGTGGTAGGAGTAGGGGTAGAGGAAGGAGGAAGAGAGGGGAGAGGGAACTTGGTCTTTATTGGCTATTGCATGAGTTTAATTTTCCTCACATTTTACTTTTAAAACTGTGTATCAAATAGGGTACAGTTCACTCAAAACTCTACCTCGCGCACAGTACTTCATAAGTCAAATACTTAAACTTAACTGAAATTTAGTAGTGACACTTTCGAAGTGGTGGACGTAACTGTAATACTTCAGTGACGGCCTTTATGAATCCCGGTTCCTCAGAGCATAAGGTGGCCGGAACGCAAGGTAGGCATTTTTATTCTACAGTCACTCTTACTTCAAATAGAAGAGATTTTTTGCTACTCTGTCTATATTTCATACACTCCACCTTACTTCAAGGTAAGTTTGAACATCAATAAACTTTGTTGACATGTTTACTTATCAATATGTTAAAACTACGGCTTATATTAACTGATAATTTTTGAGAATATGGCAAAGATTCTGCGTAAAGCCGTTTGTCACTGCAGTTCGAATGAATGCCGGAAACTGACAACTGAGCGTGTAACCGCATTTTAAATTTTTATGATATAGGTTGTGTTAGGTTAAGGTGGAAGAGTAAGAAGACGTGTTCAAATACAGCTTAGATATATACATCTATTCTGTATGCATGACGCCTCAGATATACAGTTTTGAAAAAGTATTTACATAAACACGTCCAGCTGGCCCATACATTCAATTTTGATGTAAACACGGGCGAATTCATGAGAAAGCTTTGCGAAAGAAGTTGCTTTCAATAATTTATTACAGAGAAGAGAGATTTTGCATTATATACGAAGAACCGGCCTTATCAATTTGGAGTTAGGAAATATTTTTAACTTGGGTTAATCGTGACCCTTTGGAAATTCAATAGCAGTTTCAGAAATGTTACTAATAACTACATTTACATTTTATATTTGGCTAAGTTAACAGTTTTCTGCCTATCCCGGTGGCCATGCCGTCTCAGACGTGGATCTGGCACCATTCGCTTGCTGGGATTGCGGGTTCGAATCGTACCGGTGGCATTAAAGTCTGCCTTTTTTTATATTTTCCGTTGTCAGATAGAGGTCTCTGCGACGAGTCAGTCACTTGACCAGACGAGTCCTGCTGAGTGTGGTGTGTCTGAGTGTAATCTCGAAACCTCAACAACGAGGAAGCCTAGACCAACTAGGGCTGTCGAGTTATGAAAAACAGTTTTTTCGCTTCGTGTTATGCATACCGTATGGTTTCATTATTTGTGTTTCTTGTCATTATTTACAAAATATTTGTCTCTGTCTGTCAACACGTACTACGACATATGCGTTTCGACGTTTGTACTGCCGTCATCCTCAGTGTAAACTTCTCCAACATTGGTTATGTGCGTCACCTGTCGTCCTTTCCAGATTCTGTTATTGGAAGCGCCTTCTTGTACCACTATCTAAGGAGTCGTTCATGTTTCTGTCTTTCTTCTGCGAGGTAGTCGAACAGGGTGCTAACCATTAAAAGAAACACTCATGCACGGCCCCGTAGAACGCCGTCCAAGGACAAGCATCAAGTACTAACACAGGGCAAGGACGAAGATGTATGACAAAATTAGAGTAACTGACAGTATGTTTGTGAAGTCGACACCAATGACGGCAGCAGAGACGCTGCATCGTGTGTGTCGTCAGTAATACAAGTACCTGTTGACAGACAACATTCTATATGCTTGGTATAATAACAGTAAATACAAAATTTCCTCTCGCAATAATGTTTTTAAATCCATATTTCTATCCACTTAATATACTGTTACCTACTTCTCAGTAAACTGGGTAATTGAGTAGAAGAACGTTCAAATGTGAATTCGGGCAAATATCCAAGCAGTAGAATAAATTTTTAACACTGAAATCATGATACAATCATAATTTTCCGATAATTGTAATTAAAATTTAGTTCTAGTGGCTTTGATTAATTCCTTACTTACATTGACTGGACAGAAGGCAGCGTCGTCGATCGCTCGTTCTATATCTTATTGTGGCTGCCGAAACGCCGTTTATTTAGACTTCTGACTGTAAAGTTACTTGGCCAGTTCATACAAATACTGTGTCCTGGTCCTACTGCAACAATTGTACGGTACTTCATGTAAACAACATGTATATTTTGTATACACGTAACCTACTTCCTGCAAATCCAACACTTGACACTTCGTTGTAAAAGGTTAAAAATGTGCCAGTTCAAATTCTGCCATTAAATCCAACAAAATTTGCGAAGGAAGAAACTGTAGTATTTTACATAATTACTGCGTAGCAAAGTCACAAATAAGATTATTAAAAGTTACTTTTACTGATTACAAAATATTCAAGTTACAAAATAGATCTGAGTGCTGAAAATGACGATGAAAATTGCTTAGGCGCGGACCAGTCTTTGTTAAACAGAACAAAAGAAACTTTTTAATTAGAATGAGTCGTCGAAAATAATATCAAGTGCGTTTAATCTTAGTAATTAACCAACTTAATGCGCAAAGTCTGGTTTTATAATAAGTTTATTATATGCCTCTACATATTTCGAGCCCTATGTGCGCAGCACAGGACTGCCACCTACAAGACAAGTACGTTTTAACAACAGTCAAGTTGCATTTCTTGTAGATTCGACAATTAATGTGAAGTAAATAGACACCGCACAATTTTAATAACTGAATAAACGCAAATTTTTAGATAGTGTGACGATACCAGATGCTGTATAATACAATTTTGACATCCTGATGATGAGCACATAGTGCTTGAAACATGTAGAGGCATATAATAAACTTTTTATAAAACAATAATTTGTGCATTAAGTTGGTCAGTTACTAAGATTATACTGAGATGCACAGTCAGCAAAACATAAAAAAGTGAATTGCGTTGTTTTTAGTTTTCTAACGATATGTAGGCAAATACAAAACAAGCCATATTCGCACTGGAATATAGACACAACAGATGTACATAATCTCCTGCTACATGTTTCGGCATGCCATCATTATTATTAACATAGCATAATCTAGCCAGTGAAGTTTGTTCTTGTTTCCACACATGTCAGTGTATTTTGTATAGCTGTCCACGCTATGCAGTACCTCTACCAATTTTGTGGATGAATCCATCTTGTGAAATTCAAATGCTGGGCTTCTTCATTTTCCTCTTAGTCACAAAATGCTTCTAGTTACTTCTGTTTCAGAAGAAAACTTTTAGACGGTTTGAATTTGCGCTTCTTTAAATCACCACACTTTTTATAATGCTAAAATGGCGATCAGAATGGTCGTAGGGTTATCACTTTTAAAACTACACACAAAACTCTCATTAACAGTGTTACTCGACGAAACTGAAACGCAACTTCACAGTACGACATTGCCTTCAACTGTGCACTTGTGTATACATTCCAGTGCATGTGTGGTTGGTTTTACACTTTTGTATGTATGAAAGTTCACAAAACGTCCCTCCGTATTGAAAGATCCTTTATAAATGTTTCCTTTACTGATGTTGGTAGCACACAGCCTGACTTCCGAATGTACTCTGCATCCTCTGAGAGATACACGTTGTCGTTCGAGATTTCCTGAAGAAATCAAACCCATTATAGGATAAACCTGTAAACGATATGATCACTATGATTTGTTCTTCTTAAGTCGGTTACTTTAAACTTCATTGATTGAAAATTTTACCAGAGGCATTACAGTATGACTGTCTACGATTCACATTCTCGTTCCTTTGGGTAAGTTTACTGCTTTAGAAAGATTTATTTGACACCCTCAAAGAGAAAATCTCACAGAAATTCGTCGTTTGTGTTTGTGACGTGAAGCGTCACACAGCACCTCTTTCAAAAGCACTTTCATCGAAAACCAGCGCACATGGCGTCTGATTGTTCTGAGCTCTGAGATTGACAAAGTTTTTTAATTACTGCCCGATGATTAAGCCAGTCAGTCGGGTAAGGCCTAATGAAATGTTCTTGCAGATTTGTTGTTAGGTTTGTTTAATGATTCCATGTTCAGAGATGTGAGAATTAATCAGTAGATCAGGTCCGAATGGTTATTGATTGGAAGCCAGGAGATTACACATGTGCATCACATTATCACATTTCACGCTGGTGTACCGTACAATTTGTGTTAACCTTCACCACAGTTAATGACACGTATTGGTCGTGTCGTAGAGTGGCCTCGCGTTTGGACCATTAAAACGCTGAGATTACGGAATCGAATCTGATTCGGTGCTGCTTTTATGCCGGCGTTTTCTGTTGTAGGAACTGCTGTGTGTTTCGAAGACTTTTAACCCTTTAAACGCCGAATTAAATCCCATCTGCCATCTGCTAGCATTATTCGGAAATCACCATATTATCCACATTAGCAGGTAAAGGGTTAAGAGACCATTTGGAATTTGAAACAACTTTACGAAATGAAGAAATCCTAACGTTTTTAAAATTAATCCCTAGCGCAATAACATTTCTCTCGTCATATTCTTAAAATTATTTGCTGACTTCCGTGAAAAACAGGTAGGCTTTCACCCGTTTTTTAGGCCACGAAAGCCCTTAGGGTGAGTAGAGGTATAGATCTACTCTTTCTAGGACCTCGGCATTCTAGATGGGGGGTGGGGGGTCAGCCCCACGCCCCGGCCGCCTCTGCCACCGGGAAAGACCCGTTACCCGTTTTACAGGAGGCTGGGTGGGCCCCAGGGCCGGTCTGGACGGGCGGAAAATCTCATCTCCACCGGTATTCTATCCCGGACCGTCCAGCTCGTAGTCAGTCGCAATGCCGACTGAACTACCCGGCTTACTCTTTGAAAAACAAATCCTTTCAAATAGTTGTTTAGTGTTAGTGACTTTCAGTTTGTTTGTGATGAACACTCAGGTATTCTTGTTTCAGATTATGTAGAGACGAACTGCATAGAGTGCTTTAAGTAGTTTAATTATTTCTACCCAGCAACGACGAAGGGCTTAACCTACACGGTGTTTCTAAGCCGCAATATCACTTTGCCAATTTTTATTGCACAGGGTATAATGTCCAAATTTATGAAGAACATCTCGCAAGATAACGATGTCTCTCTCGGTGCTACAAACTGTCATTTACAGGCCATTATATTTCGGTGTTAATATGGTCACATTGCTTTGTCACAAGTTTCCATACTTCTCCTTCCCAGAATATGGGAATAGTTAGCAAGAGCGCGCAACTAACAGATAACAGAGGAATGTGCTAATTACAGAACTTTAATGATGGCAGATAATAACAGATAGTGAGGTTTTGCAAGGAGTGTTTCACTGGGGCAATTAGTTGTGTTCGCTGCACTTAAATCACACCTGCTAATGCAGATAGCGCAATTGAAGTGCAGTGTAGAAAATTAATGCCCATAATTCACTCATCCAGACTTGTGGAGTTTGACTTCATATAATGCTAACTTGTGAACTCAAACAACTAGTGTAAAGTATCCAGCTTGTGCATTGTTTTCCATAAGTAACTCATTTATTAAGGGTGCTTACATAAACCAGAAAAATGAGTGGATTTTCCGTCTTAATACCGAGCTTCAGGCAGTAAGACAAATCGTGGCCAAGAACGGAGCCACACTGATGTAGCCCAAACTCCTAAGTATAGAATGGATCCTCCTCTGCAGTAGATAAACTAGGTGCTAATTGTCAATTCCGGCCAGCATTTGTCATGTATTTTACTACGAGTTCAAAGTTACTGTACACTAAACCTAGAAAACCATACAGAAATAGCTCCATGCAGCGAAGTCCTTCTTGAAAAGCTTATACTTCTTCAGCTACTCAAACATTTCCCAGAATATTATGGAGTCCGAAATCCCTTTACTTTGTTCAAAAGGTACCGCATATTGTCCCTGTCCTGAACCTAATAAACGCAGCCAAAACAACACAATCTTTAAGATTTGTCTTAATATTATCCTCCCAACTAAATCTTGGTTTTTTTAGCTGCTTATTCACTTAGGTTTCAGCCACCACAAACCTGTACATGTGTGGCACACTTCCCACCTGTATCATGTCCTCAGTTAGATCGTCCAAATTATGTGCGACAAGGAAGAAATTAATAGAATGCTCTCATTATACCATTTTTTGTGTCCTCCTATCTCTTCTTTCTCTTATAGCCAAACACCTTTCTGGTTAACCCCTTGTTACGCACCCTTGATGTATTTCTTCCCTTTAATTGCAGATACAATGTTTCACACCCATGCAAAACAGTAGGCACAATTATAATGCTACATAATTTGTTTTTAGGTAGCCTGTGTAATGAAAAGTTTCTGGATCATATGATAACAAGCAGTCTCCAAATATTTAATACGCTTTTAATTTATTCGTAGTTTTCAGTTCTGATTTTTAGATTTGTTGCAAAGTAATTTTGAAATATTTTCGAAAGTTTTAACACTTTTAGGAAATAAGACACATTCACTAAAAATACGTACATGGTTTCTTAAACGTAAAGGATTCTGACAAATGCATGGGATGTAAACAAATCATCGTAACGTTCTAAGTCATTAAAGCAGTAAATCCAGTAGGGAAATGAATTGTAGATTCTCAAGGGAACACAACATAAATTTTTGTGTCTTAATAGCAACATTTTGTACAATATGGGTGCAACCGAAAATTTCGAGACACCTTTTAGTTTCGAACACGAAAATGAACATGCGAGGGAAACAATGCAGTGCATCTTAACGATTTTGCTGTGGACTGGAACCACTCAATACCGGACTGGGTTCAGTAGTGTGCTCTGCTGTACACAGGACGTAACTTTCGATTTCCTTTAAAGGTCGGGATTTCTCATTACAAGACGAACGACTTTACATTCTAATTGTAGGGTTTATTTTAAGGACTTAGTTAGTTTCACATATTTTACCAAGATCGTATTTCAAATAAAATTGTTACAGATTTCATTGTCATATTATAAGCTTTTTTTCCGATTTTTTTCTGCAACTTCATTTCATTCCTTTTTTTTTAACTTGCTGTAATTTATGTCAGAGATCCAATGGAAATTATTTTGGGTCAGTTTCTGATCTTCAGGCAGGTGAAAATTAAGCGTATGTTTTTACTTCTTAAACCACGTTTCAGCATGGTAGGTGGGTGTAGCCGTTTAGAGGAAATTTATGCCTCCTTTTTCAAACCAGAAAAAGGAGACAACAAGTTCCACTGACATTCTGGTAGCTCTAAAAGAAGTAAAGCAATTATCGAACATCACTAAAGAATAAGTAAAACATACGTGTGTCACTAAATACATTAGAAATTCTGCTTTAAATATCTGCAGATATTATATAATTCTATATTAATAATTGTCCAACAAGATGCAACGCGCACAGACTAGTCTATTTATTATTCTGCAAGTTCACTCTACATGTTTGGGGTGTCAACCATACCCATCATCAGGAGTACACAAAACTGTAACTGCAGCCTCCGGTACTGGTCATACTTTTTGTGCTGCTACCTCCCTCCAACGTGGCCAAGATATTTGCAGCGATGCACAGAACCATGAATATAAAATTATACAATTCGTTTGTAGCAGTGTATAGAACTGGTTCACAATATGCACATCTTATGGACCAGTTCACGAATTTTATAACACAAATTAAATACTCTTGTATGTTTCTTAGACTGCTTCCTTGTGCAAAATATTTTGCTGGTTCATATTCTTTATGAATCTGTGTTGCATAACTGCAGCATATTCGTGTTGCTCTTGTAATTATTTATTAATTATACCGCTATTTGCAGTCACAATATGATGTGTTTTGCTGTCATTACACAGTTGTGATAACTTACTATTGTAGGACTTTCATTTTTGCACGCTTACATATATATAGATTTAAAGTTTAGCATCTTTCCTTGATAAAACCTGTTTCAATTTCATTATGTAATGAACACGACAATTTCTTTTGTTAATGTTTAATGTATTTGAGCTGCTACTCGTACATTCATTGCACGCTACAAAAATGCGAAATTTCAATTACTGATGTGAACTGATAATTTAATAAAATTTTTGTTTGCTTTTAACATTAAATACAATAAATACTATAGATGGCATTTACGTGCAATAAGTACATGTGTTTTGCTTGATAGTGGTTATATTTATTGTTTTAATTTGCCTGTATTCATGTCGATCGCTATGCCGTTGAGAACGGTTGTCGAAAAGTGAACAGATTATTAAATCGATCAAGTAAATAATTAAAATGTTTATAACCCCTCAATTTTATTTTTCTTACAAGATATCGTAATAAACTTTCGATTTGAAAGGATAAGCGAATTTTGAATTAAAGTGTTAAAATCCATTAAATATTTTATAAATCAATTGAATTTAATTGCACGACAATTATTACAGATTTGCTCCCATTCCATTCTCCCTAATAACCAAGTGGAATATCTTCCTAAATTTTATACAACGGAAGGTATTCCATGATACTTTGCATTTTTTAATAAACTCTAGTCTTCCTATTGTACCAGCAAACGACACGACGTACGATACTCTCAATCAATATCAATGTTACTCTTTTACAAATATGTATTACCGATTTGTTTATATTAACTGAAAACTTATTACTTTTGTAAGAAGAAGAACGCCGAATATGATAATCTACAGCGATCGTCTCTTCACATCTTTATCTTACATTTTGTTTGATATTAAAATTCATCTAGTCTACTGTATTTTTTCAGTGTTTTCTTGTCTGGGTGATATATTCTGCCAGCAACATTATACCGTTTCACGTAGTCAGCGCAGTACATGACGTCTTACTTAAGGCGGAATCTGTTCAAAGACTGTACATTAAACATCTCTGGCATGTAATATAATTCAGTGAGTTTAAGGGAATGTGTTGGAAATTTGCTCCTTCAACGGTCACAAGTGCTTGACACCTAGTGCACAAATTATTGGAAACACTTTGAACTTCATGTTTAGATATTGCCTATACTGCATGTCCGCATATTTCTTCAAGTTAATCCTCTGTACGTGGATTATCTGTCGGCGAGTACCCATAATTTTATTATTTACATTATCGTTTAAGGAATCGGATTCCCAAAATAAGTTGGGAATGAAATGAACCAACACTACTTGCTGTTTCACTGAACCAATGACAAAATTTTCCCCTCGCAACACACATTTCTTCCTGGAGATATTACACAACTGTCAGTTTGTGTGTTTTCAAAAGGAGACATTCTGCGGCTGCCTATACAAATTACAACAATACAAAGGTTTCTGCGACAAGCGTTGTACGGTTTGTCGTTGACATGCTTCTGAACGCTCTCTCCCTTATTATTTAATCGTTATTCTGAAAGAATATGTCATATTCGCCCTCGTTTCTGCTTTAACGAGGAACCCGGTCCCAAATGTCGACATAAGGTTGCTTATGAAGAAACTGATAAACAGGAATTTAATTCTGTATTTGCCACCAAAGTTTTTAGGATAACATCCTTACAGAGTTTTTCACAATAAAAGAAATCTTCACTCTAATATACTGAATACTGAAGAACAAGAACAGTGTACGTCACAATAAAATATCTCTCTGTGTTGCTATGTACTTTTGTTCTCGAACCACAAAAACCGTCTTACCCCAAAAAAGTGAGATTGGGCTGCAAGTTAGGCTTGTGAGTGACTTCCTGTGACAGACACGCTGCAATGAAACTACCGCTGATGATTCACACAGAGCCAGGTAAAAGTCGTCAGCTCTGTTTCCACATTCCAGCAAACGCTGTATTTTATGTCGTATCTTGAGCGCTGCGAGCATGTTACTGTCAAGTGTCTGTGAGGTTAACAAGATGTTAAAACGTCATATATTAACACGACAGTGGTAATCACTTTCAGTTATAAATGCGATAATATAGTGTGTTAGATTTTTAATTGTGCTGATATTGTCAGAGAGGTGGTTCGTCTTGTAGCGTGTGTTTAATCAACACATACTGTTGTTTTTAATTTTTTGTAGTATTAGGATGCTTTAGGATCCTAAAAGTTAATTATAAATTCAATATCGACTATTTTTTCAAGAATTTTCCCTCAGCTAGATGCCCAGCAGCTACTGGTCTTGTCTGTCAGTCTGTTGACATATTCAAACAACAAAATTTTTCCTTTGCTTTTACTTTATTAAGGGTCGTTCATTGCTCCTTATTAACCTCTCAGACCACAGTGGTAGCTTTACGTACTACCTGCTGTAACAACGACGTATTCTCCATTTTGTCTAGACAGTGCATTGTTAAGTGTTTTCTAGGAATTTTAGAATAAATACAGGTTATTTTCCTAGACGTTCGTGTATTGTAAATGGGTGGTTTCCTCTCACAAGTGAAAACTGAAATTATATATGTATATATATATATATATATATATATCTTTTCTCCAATCGCGTTATTCGGCTTTCCAGTGTTAGTATATTTCTACCGATGACTCACACCCAGCTTCCTATTAATGCTCCACTTTTCAGCAAGATAAGTGGAACAGGCTGGGAATCTTCAAAAAACGTGATGCTCTAGCGGATATCAGGGAGTCCTGGACAGAAAAGTAATTTCACATCGTGTGTCATTGCATGGTTAAAAGTATTTTTTCGGGGATTGTCATTTCAGTAGATAAATAAATAAACGTAAATAAACGTAAATAAATAAATCAAATAACCGTGCACCAAACATAATGATCGTTTTGTTGTATCTGGTGAACTATATTTTTCTTTAAAATTGTTCTTTTCAAGTAAAAAGTTATTAGGCTATTAAGTTAGTTGAGGAACTTTGAACTTTATAATTGTTTTAGTGCAGCTACAATAAAAATATAACGCATTGTTGCTTTTCCATAACAAAACGTTCAGTATTTATGTTGTTGAAAGCTACATTATTTAGTTCTGCAATGCTAAGGAATCACATATTTGAGTTTCCATGGCAACAGCAATACTAAAGACTCAGGTTTGCTTCTCCATGACAAGCATGGTTAGGCGAACACGCCGCCATGTCACGTTGCACGTACATTGTCTATCTTGGTACTAGTTTAACGAATAATCACTTTGGTTAGAAGTGTTCAGTTTAATGACTAAAGATTTGCAAGACGCAGGGGTGTACTTTAGCGAAAAAGTTAGATGTTTGTGACAGTTTCAAATATTGAATTGTACTGCAAGTTAAATACTGTATTCTAAAGTGTAATAGTTGAGACTTTAAAAAAAAAAGAATCAATGAAACATTGATGTGGAGAAAGGGTTACTTACGTTACAATCACAATGTTCCTTACTTCTCATTTATATTCTGATATATGACGGTAGGTTTTTCATTTAAATTTGCACTTTAAATCATAATATTCGGACGGATGCTGCAACCCTCACAGATATTCTATAACTGAAAATTTTCCACCATTTCGTGTTAATACTGGAAGAAATATTGGCAGACAAAGACATTTGACGTCTACTATGTCACTTTGGCAGTGAACGTTTGAAGAAAATATGAAATAAGGTGACATTTTTATGACAGAAAAGTTGGCATAAACCCCGTGTTTTATCATTAACAAAGAACGTTGTTGGAGAGAATAGGAATAAGCAAGAGTAACAAGATCAAAAGATGACGTAGTCACTTAAGAATATTGTTGTGGGAGTAGTGAAGTAGGGACCAGCAAAGAGGAAGACATATATCACCGCCAAACAAAGGCAATGCTAGCAAACAGGCTTTCACGGAGAGGGATGGTAGAAAATGAATAAAAGTACAATCAAGACTTGTTTAAAACACTACTGGCGTTTTATTTACCTCCGTGTGACAGTTATACCAAGTCGTTTGTTTGTGCCTTTGTTTTGTTACAAATAAAGAATAGGAATTTCTAAAGAGATATCCGTTATTCAAAAAAAGGGGATAATGAATCAAATTTGACCGTTCCTGCCTCGCAGAAAAAAAAGTCTCCTTTAGAAAGATGAATCTGTTAATGCTCTGTGGGGGAATATTCTCATTTATTTTGAGAACCCCCAAAAAATACTGTTAAGCTCTTTGACATATACAGAAGATCTGAATTTTACAGCAGGTAGTACGTAAGTTTACATAAGGACTTTAAACATTTCCTTTCCTCGAACATTATGTACTTAACATGTCAGATACAAGACAGCATTTCAGTGCGTTTCTAACATAAAGAATAAGGTTTTATTTTTGTAATTTTAACAGAAGACGTCCCTTTTTAATGTCCTGAACAAGTATATTAAATATTATACAGTCAACACAAATATTCCTTATTATAAAGTTTTTGTTTAAGTGAAAGAAATTTTTGCATTATATATAAGGCAGGTCTTCTCAGGTGGGGTTTAAGTGAATAGTATAAAAATACAATAGAAATAATCGTATTGAGATTTACCTCGTATTAATAAGAAGTGTAAATGTTTCCACTACTGGCTTTTTCACGTTTATATATTTTCTTGTGGAATTGTGTCTTTTTCAGTTTGAAACATGAAAACAAAAGCTGCAACAGTTGTTTACTGTATCGTCCTAAATATATTCAATTTCGTCTGTTTTTTTGTACCATAAAATTTATCTCATATTCTGAACACTTTAAGGAACATTGATAATTCAAAGTACTACCAGTATTAATGTCCAAAATATCGAACTTTCCTCTGGAGTTAACGCATCACTGGAAGACGAAGAGTAAAAGAAATGTGGGAGATACCATGAGGTCCAATAAAACCAAAACCAGACAACAGATGAAAAGTGTGTGACCAAGTATATGTTAATACTTTTCAGCCTCTACTTCCATGATAGCAAGGTGGTTAGAGTGACAAGATAGTATCATTACTTCCACAACTACAACTTTGTTACTTTTTAATATTTCGTAATGTGCTAGACACTCGGTTTCACTTTCACAAGACAGAAGAGAACAGAAGGTATGAATTATTATCGCCAGGTGTTAAAAAAAAATATCCAGATGTCAACAAGTAGTATTTTGTCCAGCTTGGTTTGTTATAATTGTGGGTACTTCATAAACATCATTTGCTTTGTATCGTACCTGCTCCTGTAATCTAGTGTTTATTTTTATGTACCTCCCAATGGCGGTCTACTCCGTTTATTTCGTAGAAAAGTGTGGTTTAGGAAGGAAAATTTCGAAAGACTCAAAGATCAGTATTCAAGTCTATTTTCAGTTACCTTCTTCCAGTGCAATATTCATACAATCTTGAATGGAATTTATCTATGACACAGTTTTGTTCATTGTTGTTTCTACATGAAGGAATATTGACACACTTTCTTTCATTATTTGTATAAAAGAGATATTGGAAGTGTTTTGCGAGTTAGGAAGCTGCAATAAAACATACTTATTATAAAAAAAAAACTTTACACTCCTTTTTTGTATTAGGACGATTTCGTGTTCAACTGTCGATCTGATAACCTTCTGCACTTGAGGTTTTTCATGATATTCTCCAGAATCTTTATACGTGTTCTGGTTTGTCTGCATCGCTTCGTTCCACATTCTTCATAATTCCTGATTCATTAATAATCCTAATCCCTGACCTTAACGCAGCAAGAGATCTTGTCTCTAATGTTTAGTGAACTGTAGGTTTAGCTTATTCATGTACTTCATGTGATTTTTCTAATAAATTGCGAGATTTTCTAAACCCCATTAAACATTTGAACTTTAAAATGTAAAAGTTGTGTTTTCTCGTTGAGAAACGAACTGAAACATGAATCATAATTTACAGAAACTCTGGATTTTAGAGGTTTAAAACTGGGACGTGAATTAAGTGTGTATGAAAAAAAATGTATTTAAACTTGGGTAAGAGAGGGAGAAGTTTAAACAGTGAGGAACATAATAATTTTATGTTTTCAGTTGTTACTCTTAGGTTGATTATTTGAAGTCGCATGAGAAGTGCATAAAATGTAGTGTGTGCTACAGAGATAAGATTGTGTAATACCTTCGAGGCAAATACCACTTGAAAGAGTGGAAAAGGTGGGCTGAAGTTATAAATTGTGTCAGAGCAGTGGCGAAACCTGACCCGGAGTTCAGGTGCGGCGGAATGATATAGTGCCTTTGTGTAGGTTTCAGCCAGATCTGACCTCCGGATCATGGTTCGGCACTGGATCGTATGTAAATACAGGAACTTATATTTAATATGAGAATTTTACTCTCCATCACGTCTCGAGAATATGGTGGAAATATCCGTATTTTCCATCGGGCTTTAGGCGCGCGTTTCCTTCTGTTACACGTGTAGTTTATTGGATGTCGAAGTTTCATACAGCAATTCCAGGAGGGTTGTCGCGGCCGGAGAGACGCCAAATTTTTTAATTCGTCGGGTTTTGGCAACCATTTGCAGATCGTAGCACATATGTTAGTTCAGCGTTTCTAGATAAGTGTTGTGAACGAACGTAGGGAACATCGGCGCTGCTTTTCAATTAAGATGGCTGATTTTATGGGGTGAATTTATTAATTTCACTTCCGAAAATTTTGCTAGGGTTCACAAAATATCTCACAATTACTTCCATTCGAAGTAACTATGCAATCAAGATACAGGTTTCCAGCGTTGCTGACCTTGTCTTTACACCCCATAGCCATCATGTCTTTCATTCTGCTCTGCAAGTGGGGGGGAGGGGGTTACATCTTCCTCTGAAGATTGGGAGACGCCGCAAACAAATTGGGAAAAAATGAAAAAAATGCAGCAGTTAAATAATTCCAAGTCATTTTGAAAGAACTGTGCGTATACACTTCAGAATACTAAGAATTACCTGTTGTATTGCTCTATTTTCCAACTAGACGGAACAGTTTTTAAAAAATAACGGTGAAATCATAAAAAAAACTTCGCGCATATTCAGATATTCTGGGAAGCAGGTTTTGCCCCACGCAGTTCTTGCTACTGCATGAGGCTTGATATAGAAATGGAAATTTCAAATAATTTCAATGATGAAATGGAAATTGCAGGAAATGACTGTTGAAAGACTGTCTTTAACTACGAGTTAAAACAATGAAACCGAGAACTGGTGAATATTTTTTTTTAACATGCTGGAGAAAGTAGCGACCAACAATAAAAGTTCTGATACACCTGGGAATATTTTCAACCTTGATAAAAATGATAACATATAAACAACAGATCTTGACTAAAATAACAGAAAAGGTATCTAAAAAAATTCATGTTTTAACATCAGGAGAAAAGAGTTGATTTATATCAGAGTGACAGCGTGCTGTAATGGTGCAGGTAAATTTCTGCTCCCTATTCTATTACTAAAGGACTTCAACAAAAACAAGGAGTTCGGTGATAGCTTACCCTCAGGATCAGATGTGCACATGAAACGGAAATCGTCGTAAATTGGCACGAACATGTTCAGTAAATGGTTCACAGAGCATTTTCTCAAATGCAAGTTTTCAGTAAGGCCATTCTGCTTTTAGGTGGCCACAGAGCTTAATGCAGCCACTCTTGTCCGTTTCAGGCTGCTGTCAAAGTAACGTTACTATCTTCAGTCTACCAAGTCATTTTACTCATTCCTTCAAGCCTTCGGATAAGGGCATTTTTGGGCCTTTAAATATTTATTTCAAAAACGAAGCCGCAGCTTGTAAAATCACTCGATATCGCATGGTGCACCTTATTGGTTTTGCTTGGAGTACATTTGCTTCCGTGAGTTGGTGTGTAAGCGATTTTAATTCAACCGGTATATATCCTTTCAAAAGCAATAGAGTGCCTGAATATTTATTTTCTATTAACGATGCCAGCGAAAGCATAAATTCTATGGAGACAGTACCTCTAAGTATGGCCATTGTTTGTGTAACCTCTGTTTCAATAACCATCTCTCAAATTCCCTTACTTATCTCACCACAGCCTTTATCAAATACTCTGGGTACTATACTTCCTACTGATACTTCCCCTAAAGAAATTACTTCCTCCAGACTTTTGATTAAAATCAGTCCAATACGGCAAATACCTAGAAGATATTCAATTCAAAAAGACAACTTTTTTTTCCTCAATGAAGAACCTAATTATATCGAGGAAAAGCAAAAAAAAATAAAGAGAAAATGGAGTCAAAGAGCAGAGAAATCGAAAGTATAAACATCCCTCGTACTTCAGGTTCACAAGGTCAGAAAATGCAGAAAGAGCAGTCAATAAGAACAAATATCCGTAATCAAGAGACGTCTGAAAATTCTGAAAGGAAATGCTGTGAGTGCTGGGAAAACCACATGCAGACACCTAGGGAAGATGACTGGATCGATTATATGAGCTGCAGAAACTGTCTGCAAAATTTCCGTTCTCCATACAAAGCCAAATGCGTCGACTGCAGAAGAAAGTTACTGCCAGAGAAAACTAAATGCGGAGGAGGATCTTGAAAATTTCTTTCATAGCCACTTAGATTCTTGAGTTCATTTGGTTCAAATAATATGTACTTATGATATAATTACTACAGTAATGATGAAATTGAATAATTGCTATGAATAAAGTTCAGCACATTTTATTTACTTGCTTGTTTTTTGGATTTATATGATATTTTCAAAGAACGACATGTCTTTTTGCATAGCAGCATTTATGCGTGACAAAAAGCAACGTCTCAACTGGCATATCCGGGAGAGACGCCGCAAAGCTAAAGTTCTTTTTTTGTCACCCTGTATCTCGGAGGTTCCCATTTCTGCAGGTATTGTACATACAGCTTAACGAACAGAAAACCTTAATAAAACATCGCTGAATTTTCAGCTGTTTGAAAGATTTTCGTATTAGTTATAGAGTAAGTTGCAAAAAGTGTGGCTTCTCTCCCGGAATTACCTTATTTAAAATAACTGACAGGAAGTTAATAAGTGACAGGTTTCAGAGAGAACTATGACCCTATAAATGATCTAATCACAAATATGACATGTCTGGCGACCTGTGAAAATTGTGATGGTACTTGGAAAAAGCAGGAATTTTCTGTACCGGGTTAGCTAGTGTCTATCAGCTGTTCGAGAGAGGGATATGTGCTCAGAGTTTGTTGAACGGTGACGGTATAAATTTTATACGACAAATTTCGATTATCTACTCCTTCGTGCACTTGTACGGGATGAAAGTAGCTTTCAGTTTATGTACTTCGAGATACAATTGTAGGAAAGTTTAAATTGTATCCGTATTTAAAAACAGGACCAATTGGTTGATGAGGGTGTAATTAGAGGTAGTCTGAACTTCGCCGTTAGAGGTAAGCAAGTTGTCAGCTGCGAATTCCTTTGGTATGCCTGTGGAGAAGGGCCTCTGTCACGCAATGGACAAGAGACTGCATGGGTCTCCAGCCTTAATGAAATCTGTACAATTGAATATTTTGTAATTCGATCTTCTAGCCCGTAGCCTATAGCCTAGTTATCAAGTTACTCACTGAGAAGTCTTGGCTATTGGGTTTTAATATGCATATATATATATATATATATATATATATATATATAACACACACACGCATGGGTATATATTGCATATTCGACACGAGTCAGAAGCCTTTATTTGAAGGGTATAATGGACAGGGAGTGTCTCTCATTTTGTTTCAGCGCCTCACAATTATCGCTGAAAGTACTCCGCTGTGTTGTACAAATAATATCAACGCCAGGCTACACTAAATGTCAGCAGTGGGCTCACTTGTGAACCCTTTCGTTCCAGTGCAGCCCCTGCTTTAATAGAAGCCAATATTGAGCTGTATCGGCATCCGCAAGAGCGTCTGGTGGAAATGCTGTGTAAGGTCCAGCGTGATGTTAAGTGTCCGACATGTAGGCCTACGAGTGTAAGTAATTAAGTCCTGCAACTTTATTTTAACCGAAAGTTGTGGTCGAGTGGTCAGCAGTCCTTGCTCTTTGAAAAAACCAGCTTCACATCTTGTTCCGGAAAGCAGGTACCTAGACTGCGATTCTTTTTTAGGTTTACCAAACCTCTAAACGAAAAGCCCCGTGATATTAGAGCAAATAAGGCGATTACCTTTTCTTTCGTAGTTTTCCCAGTTCGTTATTAATTAATTGCGGTACTATTGAGGGTTTTTGAGAACATGGTGTTGAGGAGAATATTTGGACCTAGGAGGGACGAGGTAACGGGGGATTGGAGGAGATTGCATAACGAGGAGCTAAATGATTTGTACTCCTCACCCAATATTTTGCGGGTAATAAAATAGAGAAGAATGAGATGGGCTGGGCATGTGGCGCGTATGGGTGAGGAGAGGGGGGTGTATAGGGTCTTGGTGGGGAAACCGGAAGGAAGGAGATCACTGGGTAGACCTAGGCGTAGATGGGTGGATAATATTGGGATGGATCTCCAGGAGGTGTGATGTGCGTATATGGACTGGATTGGGCTGCCCCAGGATAGGGACGGGTGGCGGACGCTTATGAGTGCGGTAATGAACCTTCGGGTTCCATGAATTGTGGGGAATTTCTTGACTAGCTGCAAACCAGTTAGCTCCTCAAGAAGGACTCTGCACCGTGGAGTAAGTAAGTAACTATTACAACTTACGTAGCCTGTGATAACCGATTGTACCCATTTAATATGAGAGGTTTTTGGCTTTCCCAGCCATGTAGTCGAGGTCTTCCTTCTGCTGGGGTCCGCCCGGTGCGGCAGAGTTAAAGTGGTGGCAGAAGAGGCGGAAAAATAAATATTTAAATCAAAAGAAAAAGATTTTCTGAACTCAATAAATAGTTCAATAGATATTTGCGACGTTTTAAAAGTTGATTATTTCTGATAGGGGTGTCAATTGTTATTAAACACCCCGCGCGCCAGAAAACCTAGTTACAGCACTGCACGCAGTTAATTGTTTCTACTTTGTAATAGATACAGGCCATGATGAGCATAAAGAACGAATAAACTGATGAAACGAGAAACACAGGTGCAACAGGTAAATATGAAGATAGCGCGAACCTGGGCAAAATCAAGATATGAGGTGATGAATGCTACGTAGGTGCTGGGGACTTTTTGTAAAATGGTCCATGATATTTGTCAAAATGATCAGGATAGTGGTTATACTGAGTAACCTTAGTGTTATCAGACGTTCGCAAAAGAGCTGGGATATATGTCATTATGTTAACATAGAACATTAAACAATGTTGCGCGATACCGAAAAGAAATATTTTGAATATTGTTAAATGCTGTGACTAGGCACTGTTTAGATAGTACAGACACGCAATTGATTCAAGCAGGGCAGCTGCAATTTTCTTCACCTCCGGCGGAGTTACGTATTATTTTGTGTCACCTTTCTTTTAAACATGCTTGTGCATATATTTTAGAACACCAGCTAAGAATTTATCGGTTTTATGGAACATAGATTCTTCCCAATTTTCTGATATGATTGTAAAGTCATGTTACATTTATTTTCAATCTCATTGCTGAAGATTGGTTCCGTTCTTCCTCTTTCAGCATCATTACAATTGAAAGTTATTCTAACAATAGTAACTGTCTTGGGGCCTATTTGAAAGGGAACGTACAATGCACCATAGATAGACAAATTTTTCTGCCACAAATTTCATGTAAACAGCCGGTCTTAAGCCTGCGGTTATTAGATAAAAATTAGCAATGATTATGACGGAATTGTAATCACATCAACAATTGAACACCGAGGTGTGATTTTCAGTACTATTTTGTAATCGGGAGGTATCTACATCGAATCTCTCCCTGAACACAGGCAATCAATACTTTTACGTTCATACTGTGTATATTGAATAACAACTGTTTATATACCAACATATGCAAAAATAAGTAGTGTAAATTTATATTAAATTACTCCGACATGTTTTGGTGTTAATACACCATCTTCAGGGAGTTTACAAGTTGTGTTAACTAAACTTATGAATTATTAAAATGATCAAATACAATATAGTATTGTGTTGTTGCGATAAAGTGTTGGTAAAAGTGGCTGCATATGTAATTCCTGGTTAGGTGTGAGTATGATGAGGAGTTTATTGTCTACTGCGCACCATGCTCACACCTAACTTATTTGTGCATATGTTGGTACATAATAAACATTTACAGGCAATCATGTTTATGTGTGTCCGTCCAAGAGCTAATAGTGGTATAATACATTAGTATGAAACGCGAGAGGCCAGTTCCTTCCATCATCCCTGAATTCTTCACATAGCCAACCACTTAGCAGCACCACATAACCGCTAGGTGTTGCAAGGTAATTGTAAAGATTAAATAAACGTTTCTTTATACGTGGCAATAAGGCATGTGTGTGAGCAGGAAGTTAGCTCCGCTCATTCGTAACCTCGGCCCTATAATAATAATAATAATAATAATAATAATAATAATAATAATAATAATATAAAACAAAAAGAGAAATCATGCACACTGATAGATGTGGCAATACCCGCAGACAGAAATGTTGTGCAAAAGGAAGCGGAAAAGAAGTTAAAATGCAAGAGTTTGTGTATAGAGATACAACGAATGTGGAACCTGAAATGTACGATTGTACCAGTAATAATTGGAGCCACTGGAATAGTAACGAGAAGTTTAAATAAAAATTTGGAAACTATACCAGGAAAACACTCGATAGATTCACTACAAAAGACAGCTATACTTGGAACATCACACATAATACGGAAAGTACTGCAATGTGAAGCTTGAAGCCTGAGCGGTGGG
>Ga0123352_10000746_pt1 | contig 40523 bp, 28 predicted proteins | sample TergutLab28metaG_FD_89700 | JGI IMG/M metagenome (GOLD analysis project Ga0123352, IMG submission 89700) | Labiotermes labralis P1 segment gut microbial communities from Petit-Saut dam, French Guiana - Lab288 P1 | ecosystem: Host-associated > Arthropoda: Insects > Digestive system > Gut ... | reverse complement strand
TTTAAAAATTTTTAAAAACATACAAAAAACACTGAGAAAAAAAACAAAAAAACAAAAACAAGAAAAAACAAGGGGAAAAATAAAAACCAAAAAAAAAAAAAAAAAAAAAAAAAAAAAAAAAAAACACACACACACACACACAGGCGTCAGTCCACAAACGTTATGTTCAAACAGACTGCACTTAAGTAATGAAAATATTTCTTAAAACAAACATCTTAAGTAAACTGTCGTTTAATGGCACATGTGGTGTATCGTCTGCACACATCATAAGTTACATCAATTATATAAGCAATTCAAATACGTTGTAACTTCAGACCTGATATACCAATGCTCACTGTAAGAAATAAACATTTAAAAATTCCTATTTATCAGTAAAGTTAAATGTTCTTTAAATATTCTTATTTATTATTAAATTTCGTAATTTGAAGCGTAATATTAAGGCGGGTCGTCAGGAAGTGGGATGGAGGGGGGGCATGGACTGAATCGATCTGGCTCGGGATAGGGATATGTGGCGCGCTGTTGCGAAAGCGGTAATGAACCTTCGGGCTCCATAAAATGCGGGGAATTTCTTGACTAGCTGAGAACCGGTTGGCTTCTCAAGAAGGCCTCTGCTCCATGGAGTAAGCAATCATTAAATTTAGGTTCGTATTATTTACCACCGTGAAGAAACCTGTTGATAACGCGTGTAAATTTCTAGCAGATTGCATTATGTAATAAACCTCTTATGATTGTTAGTAAGGAAATAACTGTATAAAAGCCAAAAATTACGCAGTTTAGCGGGCATGGTCTCCCAGCAACCACCAGGCAGGACGGAACGATTGGGAGACGAAGTGCTGTAACACGTATGTTGATTAGAACCAGTTATCACTGTTGACCTACAAAATTCAAGAAATGTGCTACGAATACAAGCCTACATTAAATAACTCAGCAGGTCTCTGCTTACTGTTCGTCTTGTGTCAATTTTTACATTACCGGAGAGTCGCAAACGCCCGCCCGCTCGCTCACAACATCGCGTTGCGCAACGTTGGCACCGCGTGGCGACTCCGGCGCATTCGCTCCGTAATTGCGTGTGGATTTTCAACTTTTAAGTTCTAGCGCATGACGCACTGCAATGTGTACAGGAAGACGTGATTTGCGTTAAGGCAAAGCACTGATAAACGCGATTATTTTTAGTGTGCTTTCCTACTTTATACACAGCTAGGCAATTTCCCCGTATCCTGAACTGATCATGTTCGTTTGCAACGCAACATGGGAAATATCTGACATTGTATTGTGAAGTTAATTACTGTAAATTGTAACTGTGTTAAGCAATTAATAGAGGATATTATTTAATTTTAATTTGGATTTTACTTGTTTAAACTTTATATGCAAGAAATTAAACAGCTCATAAAAATGTTTTCCACCTCAGAGCGGACACACTGCATCCGTATTACAAAACAACCTCTGAAGGTTGTCCAGATAAATAATCGCTATTTACTCTGAGAACAGTGTTAAAACACGTAAGTACAGTGTAGGGGAAGGCTAAATGGCGTCTGCTATTACTGCTAAAGAAGGTGGAACATTTATAACCACTGAGCTACAAACGGTTACATTTTTAACATAGCATAAAAGCGCCCGAAGCTGAGTGTAGAATTCTATGCACCTATAAACACATTTCAAAACGAAAAGGGAAGTTAGAAGCACTATACACCTACTCTTTGTTCACCGAGGCCGGTATTTAATCACGGCGTGACATATCTGTTTACAATCACAACAATAAACGTGTGTTCCAAATGCTCTGTCATTTAAGCAGTGAAACACAAAACCCTCGCTTATCAGCAAGTAGGCTGTCACAGTTACAGCTGAAACCTTATCACAGCAAGTCCGATGTACGATCAGCGACTTCAGGCGTAACTTCAGCAGAACGTTTTGAGTTCCGTGCTTGTTCAGAATTGTGTAGCGGCATTCAGTTCGCAACGTCACATTAAAAGTCCCGAATGAGACTCACTCCATGGAGCGCAAACCTTCCAAAATTACCATCTCCTCAGCTAGTCAAGTAATTCCTCGAATTTTATGGAACCCGAAGGTTCATTGCCGCACTCAAAACAGCCTACCACCTTAACCCCATCCTGAGCCAGATAAAACCATTCTTAAGCCCATCCTATTTCAGATCTTTTTTAGGCGTGTTCACAAAATTGCGTTGTCACGTCTGTCTGTCCGTCCGTATGGAACAACTCGAATCCCACTGGACGGATTTTCATTAAATTTCATATCTGAGTATTTTTCGAAAATCTGTCAAGAAAATTCAAGTTCCATTAAAATCTGACAGAAATGACGGGTACTTTACATGAGCACTGTGTAAATTTACGATAAGATCTCGCTGAATTCTTCTTAGAGTGAAAAATGTTTCAGACAAAAATCAAAGCACACATTTTATGGTCACTAACTTTTTTCCTAAAGTCGTGCCGTTTATTAGGTAATGCCGAAAAATAATGTACAGACAGACAAGCCACAGATGACAACACGGCGCAAGCGTTTTGCATGCTGGATACCTAAGGCTACAAACACACACACAGAATATGCAATGCTTACTGCTATTCTACTACAACAATAGTTGTACGAACGTGCCTCGATGTTAGGTTACACGTGCACTGTCTGTCTGCCACACTCACATCTCAGTCCACGTCTTCCCCACCAAACCCTGCACCCATTTCTCTTCTCCCCTATACATGCTGTATGCCCCGGCCGTTCCATCCTTTTTCATACGATAGCCCTGATGATATCTGGTCAGCAGTACAAACCATGAACCACCTCTCCAAAACTTAGCGTTCAAGAAACTCCAAGACAAAGGCCCTGCCTAACATTTCGTAACGTGTTCAGTTTACGGTGAGCAGTCCTTAAGCATGTCCGTACAAGCTAATCAATAAAACAAATCTATTGCACCGCCGAGAGATAAAAGTGTGATTCCCTAGGTACTTTAAACTAATCTTGAAAATCAATTGTCTCCCCCCACCGCACAACTGTCCTTTGTCTCCCGAAGCTACCGCCGACACTTTCTATGGCCCTCTTCTCTTTCCTGTCTAACCTACAGCCTAATTCAAAAACTACCTGCTAACCACCATAATCCAAAATAACAATCGTAAGGGGGTGAGGCCCTGAAATTATAAACAAAATACGAAAATGTCCAATTAAGTCCTTCCACCCTAACCTTTCTTCGCCACTGGCACTTTATTTATCGCCACTAAGACAGGGGTGCACAAATCCCGATTACCATGTCGCCCGGACGACAAAACTGTGTAAGGTGGTGTCCCATCTGTGGGTCCTTGGTACGGAACTTATTGCATGCCACCCTTCTGGCGCCTAGAATTTTGGAAAATGTGAGAACCTCTGCATAGCGATGCCAATGTGCCTTACGATAGTCTCAATCACCGTGGCCCTTCGGTCCTACAAATACCTTTGCCTCAGTTAAGAGACACAGTCCATCCTTACGGCAGTGCAAGTATTGCGTATTATATAAAAAAGTAACGTTTTCCTTATAACTAAGCACCATACCATTAAGGAACATGAGGAAGTGGACGCACAGCTCCATGCATTCTTACTCTTGACGATACATGGAGGTGTTCAGCTCCCGCTTTATTCCCAGGGGAAAGAGCTTCGGTCCCAACTCGATAAGAGACCGAGCGGCCCCAACATACGGTCTAGATATTCTCGAGAACAGAAAAATTTCTTGCTCCTGTCGGAAATCGAGCCACGATTCCTCGGTCTTCCAGTCCGAAGCTTGTCAATCACTACCTTGTACAGCGTGAAGTGGCCCGCTTCCCGGTATTTTGTATAAGCATGCGTAAACACACTTTTGGATCCCGGGATTCACAAACAGAAAGTTCACGGTTTTATAACGCGATCACCTCTACACTGCAAGTAAAACTGTTTCTCCAAACAACTAGGTGTAAAATATTATCCAGACAATTTCGTATGGATCTTCGTTCTTCTGCGATGTTACGCCGTATCACTGGTTCCCAACGCTGTATCGAAACGTAGCGCAACAATCACTCGGTGACGCGGCACCAACATCCCAGAAGAACACATAATTGAGCTCCAACTTTGTGACAGCCAAGAAAAAAATCGCGAATTATTGGAGTCTTTAAGTTACGAAACTTCAGAAGAAGGCGTTTATATTTAGCGAAGTTGTGTTAATCTGAACAGACTGTATAAATTTATATATATATATATATATAAATAAACACACACAATACACTCACACGTTGGTTTTCGCGGGCTCGTACTTCGCGGGTTCGCAGATTCGCGGGTTGATCAGAAGAAAAAAAATCCCTGAAATTTTCAGAAGGCTCTAGAAGCTTGTGTGGAAGTGGTGCGGCTGGTCATGAGAAACCCGAGATTTAATCTTAAAAAGATTCAGTCAAATACGATACTATAATAATACTTAAATGTTGTTCGGAGTGAGTGGTCAATTAATCGCGGATTTTAGCTTTTCGCTGAGGGACTTGTAACATAACCCACGCGAAAAGCTACAAATGGCTGTGTGTGTGTGTGTGTGTGTGTGTGTGTGTGTTGGTGTGTGTGGGTGTGTGTGTGTGTTCGTGTGTTGTGCGTGCGTGCGTGCGCGTGTGTGTGTGTTTTGTGTGTGAGTGTGTGTGTGTGTGTATGTGTGGTGTGTTGTATGTGTGTGTATGTGTGTGTGTATGTGTGTGTGTGTATGTGTGGTGTGTGTGTATGTGTGGTGTGTGTGTGTGGTGTGTGTATGTGTGTGCGTGTGCGTGTGTGTGTGAGTGTGAGTGTGTGGTGTGTGTGTGTGTGTGTGTATGTGTGGGTGTGTGGTGTGTATGTGTGTGTGTGTGTGTGTGTGTGTGTGTGTACACAAAATACCTTTTTTTTCATTCGTCAAAACACTTCTACTGTGGAACTTCAAGTTCTGAGCCAGACACATTTATCAATTACGCACAGAGAGTAAATGAATAATACAGTCAGTACACCTAGTAACAGCCACACACGAATGACCATTTGGTCTAGAATAAGAATGATTCATATTGCTTAATCGAATATTTACGTGATTTATATGGTTCTTATAGTAAACACACGCAACACCATTCAATTTGTTGGATATAGTAGTAATAAAAGATGAAGAGGCAAGACTGGAGGCTCTTCTAGCGGTGTTCAGGAAATCTCCTGAAACATAACGCCTCGTAGATTGGTAAACAGTTACCAGAACCCTGGAAGAGTTTGCTGCCTCCATTTTAGGATCTATACAGACCAAGAACACTCTTCCTGGGGTTATATCACATACGCCTTGAATTTTGAACAGATTCTGGTGGCAGTGATGAATGATGGTGATGATTATGATAACTATTATGATGATCAGTAAAAATCATGTAAGCCCCCTACGTACAGCATCATCATAAGGTGGATGGACGAATCTTAATAATTCTGAATGGCGTTTGTTGGACACAGAAAAATATAGGAATCATTCAGCCTTAATGCTAAAGGTAGAGTTGCAATTTAAGGGTGGGTGAAAAGTGAATGTCAATCGGCAGTTACAGAGACACGTAGTGTTCTTGGAATTGAGAAATGTTAGTGGTTATGAATACAGACAGACAAGTTTAGAAGACAGGAAATATACTGAGAATTGCCCTCTTCTGAGTTATTAAGCAGCGAGCAGTGCTAATTTCTTACAGACGTACAATATGGTATACAAGATAGTCGAAACACAACTATAGATATATGTGTAGCATAGATGGTTCAAGCTAGCAACTACATGTTTCGGCCTTCTGTAATGGCCATCACCAGGTTGTACAATACTTAGTGTAGAATAACTAGACAATATGCAATTCAGCAATATGGTACTTACAGACGTTTCGGGACAACCTAACGGTCCCATTCTCAGGGTTCAAGAAGAGTGGGGAAGAATTGCTTGGTCACTCAGACCCGCACTCGTTTGAGAATCAGCAAAACTGCTGTGGAGTGGGAAATGTGGATAATAATAAAGTAACAATAGTAATAATAATCGTATGTGTAACGTAAAGACGAAGTGATACCAGTCACAACAGAGGCAAGAGGAACCATCTCAAAATCATTCAGAAACTACTTGAACAACATGTCTGGGAAGCGTGGCATCTAGAAAATGCAGAAAACAGTCATACTAATCACTGCGCACATGCTTCAGAAAATACTAATGTAGAAGTACAAAACGTTTATCATAGAAATAGCACAACATACACCAAAATTTGCAACCACAGAACAGCAGTTGCATTACATATCCTAGAAACATGGTTTGTTTCAGTCATTTGACTGTAAATAATTGTAAATAACCTTCATAAAAGTTAATAATAATAATAATACATAACTAGCTGACGAATTATGAGAGATGCTGAAGGACCCGTGCTCCATGGAATTAATTTGACAGTGTTAGTTTTACATCTAGTTCACTTCTGTTGTGAGATACGAAATTCTCATTACTCTGAACAGAAAGACTACAAGATGGACAAAGCATGTTCGCCCGAAACTTTTGTTCTTTTGTACCGATGTATACGGCATCAGATCTCAGAAAACGCGCTCTATTACATTTCTTTCACCACGACCAGCTACTAGGCCTCCAGCTACCGTCAATATTTACTGACGTTACAGCGAATGGACTTACTGAAGCAATGGAAGTTCAGGGTGAGTGTTCCACAGACGAGACTCCAGGCTGGTGCATGACGTACCAAGTTAATCACCTCTAGCGTAGGCCTGGAGCGTACCTTACATACACACACACACACACTTGCTCGCTCGCTCGCTCACTCACTCCGGCCACAACCGTCCACAAACGCACCGGTCGTACTACTGACTCGCCTACAGAGCTAGGATCCTTGTTTACCTCTCGAAATGGCTTCAGCGCCACGGATTGCCTCAGACCACATGATCATTCCTGTACACCGTATCTTTTAGAAAAGGTATCAGGTTTTGTACGCCGGTCCCAGTAGCCGCGCGGTCTAAGGCGTAGGTCTGCGGCCGCTCGCCTGCTGAGAATGTGGGTTCGAATCCCACCGGGGACATTGGTGTTTGTCTGTTGTGAATGTTGTGTGTTGTCAGGTAGAGGTCTCTGCGACGAGCTGATCACTCGTCCGAAGGAGTCCTACCAACTGTGGTGCGTCGTTGTGTGTGATCTAGAAACCTCGTGAATGAGGAGGCCCTGGCCCACTGGGGGCTGTTGCGCCATGGTAAAAACAAACAGGTTTTGTACATACGCTTGGTCACTCTCGCCCGCTATAACGACGGCTTATGCAGCCATTATTTATTGGTAGTATCACAAATATTTTGAAAATAATCAAAACAGTTTTCTTCACCATTTGGTCTCATCAATATCACCAATATCAACATTCTCTAGTCGATATTGTCAGTACCGTGACAGTGGGAATAAATGTCGATCGAGCACTGTACAGTGTCTTTACGACACATTCCTCTTTGTTAGAAGGTTAGTCAGCAAAATATTCACATGCATAAATATTGCAGAGAGAAACGAGTTAAATGAACCAGCCATGTCCTTTTATGCTATTTGTAGCCACTTCTAAGAAGCTACTGAAAGAAGATGAACAAAATACGCCCTATCATCAAGGTCATGACACCCTCCCATTCTGTTCGTCTCATTTCTCGTACCGCGATGCAGACAACCGTCAAATTTAACTTCTGAACACACGGAAAGAAATCTGAGACACACAGACCACGTGGAAGACCTACGCACAAATGGGAAGATATTATTAAAATTAATTTTCAAGGAATAGGAAGCGGAGCATGCATTGGATTAATCTGAGTCAGGATAGGGAGAAGAGACGGGCTCTTTTGGACACGGTGATGAACTATTATATTTATTATATGATAGGAATTTCATGACTAGCTGAGGAGCTATTAGCTTCTCAAGGACTTTGCTCCATGGTGTTATTTAGTTAGTACATATTGAAAAGAATCGGTGTTTCTATTACTGTGTCAGCTCAACCAGCGTCATTGTCATCAGTGCCACGGTCATGATCATGCGCTGTAACTGCCAATACGCGTAACCTAAAGTTTTATATATAAAGGCTAAACTGCTTTGATTAGCAATTCACCTAAACACACATTGTTGTTTTGACGTTCAGGTGACCGTGCATCGTGATAAATTCTTAAAATAAAACCAGGAGCAAGATAAGGACGGAACTCCGTCCTGATCCTGCTCGCAAGCTGTTAGCAAACTTGTATGACATATACCATTGCTGTGTATACAGTGAAAAACTCCTGATGATGGACAGAGGAACTGTCAAAACATGTAAGGTTTTATTCCAAAAATAAATTTCAGAAATTAGTGCATCTAGTTGGTTTTTTTATAAGAACACATTGTTTTGAAAGTAGTATAATGTATCTTACATAATCAGTGATCAAACCTGCAAAATATGAGTCCACTTGTAAGACCTAAGTGTGGATGGGAGTACCACAATAACAAAACGTACCTATCTTTAAGAAATGGGATGGTGTGGGGTGGAATGGACTAAACTGCCTCAGGGTAGGAACAGGCAGTAGGCCCTAGTGAACTGGGTAATGAATACTCGAGTGCAAAAAACTGGTGTATTTCTTGAATTCTTAAGAAACTATTGGGTTCTCAATGACTCTGTTGCATGGATTTAATTAGTTAGTTACTTAGGCGTTCAATGAGTCAGGCAGCTATGTGCTTATTGAAGGAACGGAAAAATTGATTCCCTTTTTATGACTCTAAAGCGGTCACGGTTCCTCTGACTCCCCCCCCCAGTTTTAGCCAAGCTCTTGCTCTTTCAAGCTACAGCGTTCCATACAGCAAGCAATTGCAAACCTAGTGCCATACAACGGACATGACATTCGGGACTTGAACAAGTAACGAAACTCTGGTCTGGGTGACCAACCGTTCTGACTGAAACTTGCCATCGCTTTCCTTCGTTTCTCCGAGCATAAACACAGACGCATTCTCTTTGTTATACTTCTTGGAGAACTCGTAACTTAGCGCCTCAGTGGTTGTTGGCTGCCCTACAATGTGGGTAGTAGTGCACGGTATTTACAATGTGAAAGCTGGCACTCCTGCCAAATTTGCGGCCTCCCGTACAGATCAAACTGGCATTGCCTACCATCTCTTGGTAGTTTGTAGAACTTCTTCTGTATACTAGCGATGCTTCGAAAAGGTCAGGCCGTACAGACCCCAACCCACCACCCAATGCCAATGGAACTACAGAGAAAGAATTAGGAGGTAATACCATAACCCGCATACTATTCCCCTGTAGTGTAATGTAGAGGTAATATTAAATAGATTTCTTACGCTGCTTTATAAAATGTTTGTGCCATCATTAGGGCTAATGTGGCAGTAGAGGCAAACACAGCAGCTGCCTGATGTGGAGCACTGTCAAAGAGCAGCAAACATATGAACCATTTCTTCTTGTCTTTCACTAAATAACAACTAATTTGTCCTTTCTTTCGTTCATATTGTAACCATTAATGGAATACATTATTGCTGACATGTACCTTAGACACTTCTATCAAATTTTAAATTCACTCTAAAGTACCATTTCACTCATAGCCTATCAAGGAAAATATTATGACAAAATCCCTGACCAAATGTTTCTCATCTGATCTGAGTTCTGCCATACACATCTGAAGAACAGTATGACAGACAGAAATAATGAATAAAAAGTACCAACTCAAAGCCTACCTCAAATACCATTTTATGTTATTCTATTAAACAATATGTCCACTTATCTCTCCAGTTTAGTATCCATTACTTTATCTACTTTATATACTGTATGAACAGCACATGGAAGCCAGAAATAATGTAAAAAAGTATGGGACTCATACACTGCTTAAATAAATATTTTGTGCTTGACAGCAATGTGGATTGTGGGGGGTTTTCGTATCATGACATTGCGAGCATACTTTAATAGTAAGCCAACCTAGAATAGTTCAGTACTAATGATAGGTTTATGCACCACTGCATAAGGAACACACTGTGTATGTAACACCAGGTTTCACGATAAAGAACTCTGGGTTTTGTCCACACAGTGTAGTAACTGTGTTCTGTATGATTCCCATAACAAACAGTTATTGTTTCCCCATTTACCCCATACAGCATTCACAGTTCGCTATTTCTAACAGAAGCACACTATGTTCTCTCTCAGTTTAAGTGAATCTGTATACAATAATGTACAATAGTTTCAGTCTTTAAAGATTTCAGGAATATTTTTTACTGTCTCTGCAGTACAATATTTATTATTTTGTTTGTATTGCACTTAGTTTACACACTAGCTTCAGGGTTTAGTTCAACCACTGACCTTGCAAACTTCTTGCACAGGAATGGCTGGCAGTTGCGGGTTTTGTGTTTAATGATAAGCTAAACCTCTCACATCACCAGATTTCATGCATTCTGATTTGAACTACTTTATGTACAAATAAAACTCCTTGTTTCTTTGTTTTATGCACAGGCAGTTCATTGTAACACATTGTGCAAAATGGTACACATATGTGCTTAATTCCCTTTCTGCAATACACTCAGCTTTGAGCATGCTGGGGAACAAATACTTCTCTGAATTAACATATTAAATTGTCTGTAACGTGACTATGTTATGCAACCATTTGAAGGAAACTATTTCAAGTATACAAAAATAGCAAAGTTTGCCACCAACATCTGTAAATTTTGTGTTACAAAATGAGAGAAAGCTGGTCTAAGGGGATGTGGAATTTTACATTGCTTGGGGAGACATTTAGATTTGTGCTAGCCCGTGTCATCAGATTGGAATTAATAAACAGAAAGTCTTTGAAGCGTGTGGTGTCAAAAGCTCACGCACGCGCGCACGTACACACACACAGCAAATATAACTCTCTTCCTTCCGTCAAGAAACCTAGAAATATATGCAAATTATTATGACGGGACTGGACTCCAATTATGCAACTGAAATGACATGGTTGAGAGTTTTAATATGTAGAATGCATAACATACCTTTCAGTTAACAGCCTCACGGAACACGCGTTGACTTGAGTCACTAAATGTCATAAATAATCAAGTGAATGAGGCAACTTTAAGAATATTAATATAAAGTAACACCATCTTCTTAAAAAATAAACTTCTCACTCTCCAACGCAAATCTCCTAAACACCCGCCATCGTTGAATACCGCCGCTTGCATCAATGTATCGATCTCTTAGTGTCGATTACGAAATATTTCGATATATCACTGAAAATTTTGCCCTACAACATTAGTGGTTATGTTGCCACGAGGTTTGTGGTAATCGTCGATATATGCGCTGTAACTAATCACTGTTCAGTAATATCTCACTTTTTGTATTATAATGAGACCAAAAGTAGATGTTTTAGTTGTTGATACAACTGCGTTTATAAATAATTCAGTCCTTCAGGTAAGTTTCATTTGTATTCGGCCTTCTCCCAATATGTAGTCAGAGAAAATATATGAAGGTATGATGTGATTTGCTTTTTCAGGAGTTGGGTAATCAGATTACAACTGTACAGGAAGTTGTAAATGAAATTACTAACAAACGACAAATAAGGAGATTGGTTGTTCTTCCATATGACCTTCAGATAAAGGATGTGTTTCAGGAAAATATACAGTACAGTGAGTACTTGACATTGCTCATAACATCTCAGTCAGTCAGGATTTAAACAGATGGCGGATATCCTGATCTGAATGGAAGAATGCCGCCAGTTCACAGCATCTAAAGGAATATAAAACAGTAGCTGGCCAAACGCATTGTGTAGCTTATATACCTGAGCCTTTCATACAGATTTACAGCAAGTCCAGATATACGAAAATTGTGATTATACATATGCATCAGCGTTGAAAAGCGAGGTAGTATGATTCTGTTAGAATTGTCATGTAATTGCATTGCCATATGATGACACTTCCATTTCGGTACCAGTGAAACTTTGCACAGCAGGGGCCGCCAAACTTTACAGTATTTTGTGCTCTCATTCGGTACTTCTTTGTGGCCACATGTAGGTGCATAATTTGTATTCCTTAAAAATGAATAATAAATAAAGTAGCAGAATACAATAAACATTTAATGAAATGATGACATACAGAAGCATTGAACATGATGCAGTGAACAGTCAAAAAGAGGACTCCTAGCCATGACAGTATTTTAAAATAATAGTAATAATAACAGCCCTTGGTGGGCTGTGTCTTCTTTTGTATGTTTCATAACTATTTATTTGTAATGGGGTGGAGTTGTAATTCCCACACCCAACCACCAACATGGAGGACCAGGGTATCTGTTTTTGTCTGGGCCACCACCTGTGACCTGTCTGGCAAGGGAAAGCCTACCAGTAGCTATGCTACTGCCAACATAACTGCCAGAATCACTTGACCAAGCAAGCTTCACCATTAAATACAAAGTAGGGATACCTTAGTGGGTTTATTTTAAAATTCTCTGAAGAAAATTTATTTAATATTTTTATTGTGAAATATAGGTAAAACAGCCTAGCATTTTGGGCGCATAGCAAAGGACGAATGGGCACATGTTTGGTGACCCCTGACATATGGTATATTGACCCACCCTTCACTTAATAAACCTAATGTAACAATCAAAAATTAAAAATTGCACTGCTGTGTATATGAACTTATATCACTGAAAAATGACTGACTGCAATCCAGTGTCTGGTTGTAAATTATGTATGTAATTTTGTATAGGCCCAGCTGAATAATGTAAAATTGCTGAGATACTGTAAAAGAAAAGTAAATGTATGTGCAGTTTGGTTTGTTGTATTGCATTTTTTTTCTTGGAAAATGTAACTATCATATTTCTAGGTGTTTTCTGCAGTGTGATATGTTGTGCTGTGTCCTACTTGCTGATTTGACTGTGCCATGCAGCTCCTTAATAAATACTGATATACATGTATATTACAGTTACAGAATTTTCAAAGAAAACTGGTGATTACCCAAGCCTATCAGCAACTGACATCAAAGTTATGGCACTTGCTTACCAGCTTGAGAAAGAGAAAGTTGGTATAGATCATCTGAAGAAAGAACCTCAGTTTAATCGTTCAGTCACATTTACACATCATTTACCTATTGAATCTAAAGACACTACAGGATTTTATTCTCCACACAAGGTGGTATGTATAAAAATGTTTCATGATATTGTTCATCTAAGATTGGATTGTACTTAGGTTTGTTGAGTGTATCATGTCACCAATATACCTTCTGTGTGTTCAGTGAACCATGTTTTTCCGCTCTACATATGTATTTAGCCTCCCAAGTAAGTTACTTTTTCCCCATTTCTTTGTATGTTTATTTCCTTTTAATCCCCTGCATCCTAACATCTCACAGATGTTGCAGTGTTTTCCTTGTCTGTGCAAGCCTGTACACAAAAAATAATTATTAGAAGGTTTATATTCCATATACCAATATACATCTTTCTCACAGAAGTGATTCCATTTACATACAAAAACTTACTTAAATTTTGTAATTAACATAGAAACAGGAATACATTTATGTCCCATTCCCCATTTTCATTCACCACCACTTACAAGTTTCATTTCTGCAACAGAAGAAATATTTTTTTACTTTTTTTAACAGCATTATGTTGGCACCACTGATGCTAATGAACACATAAGATTCACAAACTATTTATGATGGCAAAGGAACATACCTGTTACACTTGCAGACCACTGCATGAATATATATTGCTTTGTAGATATAGTAGAAGGATTTAAAGGTGTTACTGCATAAATATTTATAACAAGTTACATGTAACAACAGTAGTAACTGTGTGAAAAATGCATTCCACACTATCCAGTAAACCCAGAAAACATCAAGTAAATGTGGGTGACCATCAGACAGTGAGTTACAGTAACTCAAGTGATGGTTGCCAGTGTAGATTGAGTTTTCTCACTGATATGAAAACTGAATGCCTAAGCATGGTAGAACACATTCTTTCATATATATATATATATATGTGTGTGTGTGTGTGTATCCACTAAATGGCAAATGTGACTTGGTTTCTAAAATGAAACCCCCACAACCTAACCTTTACTTAAGCTGTCAAATCACCTGAGTTTCTGGAACACAACCATTATGTATGTCAGTAGCTGCGACTCAGGTTCCTGTCACTAATATGATGACTCAAAGCCTAATCTTGATTAATTATATTTTGTTTGTATCTGTGTTGGTAACTGTGACCACAGTATGTATGAGAAATGTTGGTGGATGAAGAATTACAAACAGTGGTGTCTTAGATGGGAAATAAGTGTGTCCCCTACTAAGTGCCAGTATGATGTACAGTATTTGTTTTGAAGTTATCTCTTACTTCTGGCATTCAAAAATAATTATCAGGATAACATCCTGTAATTTTATCTTTACATTTGATTGTAGGATGCAGCTGAAAATGATGAATTATGTGACATAGAAATAAATGATTTATTGGGAAAGCTTAATTCTTTGGACTGCAACAAAACGGATGAAGACACTATAAATGATATCCTGGTACCAGTTAAAGATGATACAAATGATCACACCTACAAAAGCGAACTGAAATGTGATGATGATGATGATAATTCAGATTGCTCAGAAGGTGGTGATGCACATGATGATGATGAAGATGATGACGACAACTCAGGTTGGATAACACCCCAGAACATTGCCCATAAGAAGCAAGAAATTAATTCTGAAGCAGATGATAAACCAGTAAAGGTGGCTTGTATTACATCTGACTTCGCAATGCAAGTATGCTAAAGAAATTATTTTTAGTAGATAAAAATCTTATCTTAATAAATGTTGGCATCCCCCTGAAAAGCAGCGCCATACTATACTGTTCTCCTCACGAGTGTGATCAGATTCAAAGTCCTAATGGATGTTTGCGTAAACTTTTACTTTCACAGTTACACATTTGGAGTATATTTCAATACATAGGATTCTGAAGAGACAGCGGCAATGTAACATGATATGTGTTTTAGAAAATTAAAATAGCCCATTATATATATTTTTGTTATGTTGTTGTTGTTGGAAGATGAATTACATTACAGCAGCAGGGGTGCCCGCATTTTGCAAAAATCTAGGAGCCACCTCAAAGTTCTGGATGCGAGAATGGTGACATGAAGCAAGTTCTGTACTGAGGATCCTCAAATATTAGGAACCACCATAAAAAGTTTAGTTGTCATGGGAACCTGATGCCCAGAATTTATGCACCCCTGCATTAAAGTAGTTCTGTGCACCTTCATATTGAAATTACAGATACATTGCGTGGAATGTAAAGGTAATAGTGGAGGTAAAGTTGTCTGTGCACATGAAGGTATAGCTCCACTCATTCTTAACCTTTACAGGACATGGAGGTGAGTGGCCAGCTTCCCGCCTCAGCTGCTTTACGACCCAGGGAAATGGTGCCTGTTACCCTAGTACAAAAGACCATAGAACTGGTCTAGATTTTTGCAGAAGGGAACAATTTCATGTCTGATGAGAATCCAAGCACAATTACTTAGTTGTCCAGACCATATTCTAGGCACTATACCAACTATGCTATTGCATCGGATACAGATTTAGAAAATGCCTTCAGGTTGTTCATGTGTGAATGTGTTACAGATTTTTTTCATTTTTAGGCATGTTCACAAAATTGCAAAGAGAGAGAGAGACTATTAGCTTTGTCATCCCTGTCCATCTGTCCACATGGAACCACTTGGCTCCCACTGGATGGATTGTCATGAAATTTGATATTTAAAAAAAAATGTCAAAAATGTTCAGGTTTTATTAATATCAGACAAGAATAATGTGCTTTACGTGAAAACCGTTGTATATTTTTGGTCATATCTTGCTCAGTTCTTCATAGAATGAGAAACATTTCAGACAAAAGTTATAGAAAAAATCAAAACACTAATTTTATATTCCATAACTTTTTTAAAAAATCATGCCATTTGTGAGATAATGTGGAAGAATACTGTAGGGCTGGCCAGGCCACAGATGACAATATGGCACATGTGCATTGCTGGCTGGATGACTGAGGCTACAAACACACACTCATAATATGTAATACTTATTGCTTTTCCACTGCAACAATGGTTGCAAGAACACGCCCCATTGTTACATTACACGTACATTGCCTCTCTTGTTTAACTTTATTTTAGAATGTTCTGAAGCAGATTGGACTCAGTGTGCTCTCAGCTGATGGTCGTCAGATCCAGCAGTTACGAAGCTTCATTCTAAGATGTTATGCTTGTTTCAAGACAACCAGTATCATGACAAATGTATTTTGCCCCAACTGTGGTAATAAAACACTGAAGAAGGTGGCAGTATCGTTGAAGGAAGATGGCACTCAAGTGATCCATATCTCTTCAAGAAAACGGCTTTCAGCACGAGGAAAGAGGGTGAGTCAGTGGTTGTACAAGTGTTCTAGTAATGTTAATTTCGAGATACTGGGGCACTTAAGGGCTGGATGTGCAACTAAGGTGAGGAGAGTAAGGAAGGCATTCAGAATTTCAGAGGAAATCTTGTGGAATGCAGGCAGGGTGAGGAAGGCAGGAGACTTATATAGTGGTGATACATTTATATAGGTGTCCAGGCTTAACAGTGGAAGTGCAGTCTGTATTAAAAATCATATTCATTCAGGACAGCAGACCCCAGATGATGCCATTGTTTTTACTCTACGTTCTGCCATTTTAACAGTTCCAGATTTGAGTGTACTGATTCCATTGTCATGGTAAGTAGTGGGTCCATCTCATCACAGCATGGTACATCCTGAGTTTGTGGAGGTTAAAAACTGCCTCTAGATATGGAGGGTAGCTGCAAATATATTAATAAACTGTCACGGACAGTTGATAAGGGGTGTTCTTCGGGGTTGGGCAAGGGGCTAACAACTCCTCATTCTAAAAACTTAAACATGTTATAAATTATGCATGATTTCGGGCTTCCATCATGGTGCAAATGAGATCTGCATTTTTCTGGGATCTTAATGCACAGTAGTCCTTCTTGGACCACTCGACCCTTGAAGATGGAACTGACAGGTTGTCCTGAAATGTCGGTATGGAATTACCAGTCTACATTGTGTAAGATCCCAGAAGAGCATAAACCTCATGTTACAGATTGTTCAAAACAGCCTCGGACCTGGACTGTTCCTTTCGAACGGTGTAAGCAACACAAATGGTGAACTGTCATATAGACATAATTAAATGAAATTTGGTTGTGATGTACATTTCAGTTCTCACTCCCAACACCCAAAGGAGGTAAACATGCAAACAACCCAATACTGTGTGAAGACCAGCGTGTTCCAGATCAGCGACCATCAAGACTTGCCCGTACAAAGAACAATCCTCTGGATCCAGATTACACGGCAGGTTGGTTTCCACAGTCTGCTTTAAGTCAGACTGTCTGTCACAATCATGTCCTCATAATGAGTTATTACCCTTATGTGTCTCAAGAATGTAATATTTTAAATGGAATTCATCTAATGTGAATAACGTATAAAACAGTAGGTTTCATTATAAAAAGTTTCTGATAGATGTAACATATTTCAGACATTGTCCATTGTCTGGTGATGGAGACTAGCCCTTTTTAGAGGGCCTACCAGAGTAAGTTCTCATTTCCCTTTTCCACCTGAAGATGGAGACATCCATTTTTCAACACCCTCTGGGTTCTTTTAGCCTGAGATGATGGAATGTGTCCATAAATGTTGGTAGCATATACTATAATACATTATCATCAGCATTCTTATGAAGCTGAACAAATATTCGTGCTGTCACAATTTCTGATCCTATGTTTTACATATCAGTGAAGCATATATTATAGTTTAAGGATACACTGTTAACTTTATTTGCCTTTGTATCAGATCACAGAAATTTTGTATTACCAGTGTATGCTTAGACACATCAGTATAATGGAGAGCATATTTTAAGTAATGAATAGTACAGTGAATGCATACTTCATTGTTCCTGTTTCAGGTTTTTCACCTTTTGTAATGAGAGATGTCACATCCAGATCAGCAATGCTGGGTATTCGAGGTACAGATATAAAATCTGCAATGAGGAATCCTAATAACAACAAGAATAAAGGCAAGAAGAGGAAGAAATAATGTTGAATAAAAGTGAAAGTCAAGAATAATTGTAAATTTCGTCTGTGTAAAGGTGATTAAAACATACCAACATCATAACATTTGATGTCTTCTGGATCATTTCTTTGTTTTACTCTTTGGTCTATTGTTAGAGCTTATGTAGGAACAAGCCAAGTAACTGCCACTAGGGTGCAGAAACAGGACATAGTTGTTGTCACCATTTGTGTAGAACTGATGTTCTTTGAGACCCCAACTAACTGGACTGTCAGCAAACCCTTGCACATATAGGCTGACCCAAGGTAGGCTTGTCCTTTGTGACACATATTTCCTGGAAGTGAGAGAAAGTTACAGGATTTATCTAAATTATTCTTGATAAATTAAAGCATACAGAACATAAATTTCTCTTTACGAGGTAAATGGCTTATAAATACAATGTGACATTACATTTGAACAAACTGCTGGATGAAGATGTGCAACAAATATTACAGATTATATATTATTACAATAAGATCACATTTACACAAAACTGATGTCCTGGTATCATCAAAGGAGCTGGGCTAGCGGAATCATTATAGTGACTAGTCTATCACCTGGACGGTCCAAGGTTCAAATACCAGTAGGGTCAAGAGGTTTTTCTGTTCTCCGAAACATCGAGACAAGCTTTGAGGCCCACTCAGCTTTCTATTCATTGGGTATTGGGGTTCTTTCATGGGGGTAAAGTTGCAAGGGCATGAAGTTAACCACTCACATCCCTCTACTGCCAAGGTTAAGAGTGCATGGAGCTATACCACTACTCCCCCTGTATGCCTTCGTGGTGCAGAAAGGGAAAACTTTACCATTACTGTATGTCAAACATTTTACTACTGTATTTGAAAAACAGGATAACCTTAAATTTTACTATAAAGTATTCTGATGAGGCCTATGCATGAAAGTTTAATTGATTACTGAAATACACAAAGATGCAACCTAGAATTATCCAAAGAAAACCAAAAATGTACAGAAGTATTCAGCAAAAGAAAAATGTAGGTTAATTTGGTACTTAAGGTGTATAAGAGCCACCTATTTGCAGTCCAAATGGAGATGCTCTTTATCACCTGACACAAAGAGGAAAAACTGCTGGTACCTACTTGATAGGAGGCTACACTGGGCCCCAAAGCCTGTTTGTATGTGATGGTTAAGAGAAACAGTCTTGCCCCAAGGCTGCCCAGTCATTTTACTCCTGCGCTGTCCCAGCTCACCACATAAATATATAATTTGTTCCATTATAAAATATTACACAGTAATGAGCTTCTGTTTGTACTTTCCAGTTGTATTTGAGCAGTAACATTTTTTTTTAAATAAGTGGACATTTTTTTGTGAAATTACATACAGATTTACAAACTATAAATTAATATAGAAACCCAATGAAGTCTTCATGATATTCCACTACACATCAAACTTCATTTATACTGTGATGTCGGCAATAAGATATCTAGTTATGGCATCATCCTAAATGTTATTTCTCTTTCCAAAGAGTGTGATTACACATACCTGAGTTCATCAAACAGTCGGTGAATCTGGCTGTAGGTGAAATAACCTGTCCATTGTAGAAGTACAGCTGCACCAAATTCATTTGTTGGCAGAGGACATAGATACGTATTAAGATAATTATCTGCAGCTCCAGAGTTCCTGTAATAGTTACAATGTAAACATTCCAATGCAGAATATATAGTTTACTGCTGTAATGTATCTGGTTCCAGATTTCACTGTCTTTTCTGAAGTGTAAGATGCATTTCTTTCATGGAAAATTCTGCTTAAAAATGTCTTATAATCTGATGACATGTTTTGGGAAATGTTATTACTCAAAAAGTAATCATACTCACAAATCTGCACCAATACTGAAAGCTCCTAGCCATTCCATGAGTTCCAGGGCACTGTTATCATCACCATCATCTGGAAAGAATTCTGGTACCTTCACATTGTATGAAACCTGCCTGGAGAACCTGGGCTGACATAGCAATACCTTATGACCTCTTGAGGCAAAATATGCAGCAATCGATGAAGGGCATATCTTCTCTTCTACCGAAATAAATACACAAATAACTGTACAACAAATTGTTTTACTGACATATTGACGTTCTACTACTGCTGTTTGTAACTTATCTCTGTAATTGCTGTTGCTCCAACATGTTCAGCTGTTGGAAATCTTCATTACAAAAAATGACTGATATGAAATTTGAACCTGACATTCACTGAATTGTCAACATTCAGCAGACTGAAATTACTGGACCAGTTTATGTCACATTACACTTCATACACCTGCTCCTATATTTCAATATTTCAAAATTTTAATTAGTCAAAACCCCCTAGAAAATGAATTAACATTATAACTATCCAGATATGAAACTGAATACCTACAAAATTACAGCTTATGAAACGGTTATAAAATACTGTCTTGTGGCAGTAGCACTGCGCTGTATGCTGGCAATGCAGGCCATCCAAGTCAGTAACAGAATAGATGTTAAATCTACGACCAATACACAACCAACTCTTTTAAGCTTTTCAACCTGAGGCAAGAGATTAGACACGAAACTCACCCCAGTTACACAAAATGAAGCTCCCCAAGGTCTTTAGGTTTAAGATGTACAATAACAATCCTCATTATTTCTTTTAAAAGGTGCTATATTCACATTCGAAACAATATGCTCTTCTTCTAAGCACTTCTTATTGTACACTTTACAGAATAAGCATTAACAGTACTTCATGTTTTTGGAAGAAGAGAGCTGTTCACTTTCTGGAACATACTAAAGTTATTAATATCTGAAGTCAAAGAAATCCTTCTGTCCAAAATGATTAACCTTTTAAAGACTAAACATACTCTGCTTTACATAAGGAAACAGTCCGTACCACACAGTAAACACTTTCCACCAAGGTTATAAAAACCAATCAGTTAAAGATGTATAAAACAAAAGTTGCTGTCTGTTCTGAGATCTGTACAAAACACTCAACGCATAGTCAGCACCACATAGAATTTTTGAATGTCAAACCTGGTGGTACTCAAAGAAACCGCTAGGCTTTAAAAGGTTAATTACCCTTCTTATAACATTCATAATCCCACCCAGCCTACTATACAATGGGTATTGTGTCATTCCTGGGGGTAAAGCAGCCAGGACATGGCATTAACCACCTGCCCCCACCTAGCACCAAGTTTCAGGAAATAGTACAGCTATACCTCTACTCCCCCTCTTGGCCTTCACATGTTATAGGGTGAACTTTACCTTTTATTACATTCATAACAAACACAGCCACATTACACCCAGACTGCAAAAACAAAAAACTTAGAACTTGATTTTGTACAGCTGTCCCATCCACACTTAGGGCTAAATGTAACAGTCTTTTCTAAATGTCCACTATGCCATACAGGGCCAATTTCTACCAAATTAAATGTACTCATGAAAGATGTTAACTGAAATTTCTACCAAACATAAATTTCTCACATCCTGATTTGAGATTCTCTCAGCAGTGAATATTAAGATTATGGTCTTCTGGGATGTGATGCCACATAGTTTTGTACTTCACAGGTACCTTTGAGACACTTGTATCTATATGCCAACCTATGTGGCACAACTTCCCAGTAAAACATAATCTTAATTCCCACATTTGATCTTAAAATCTGTATATATAATATTGTCACAAGTTCAAATCATATCACTGGCAATTTTTGCAATCTAAAATTTCATATATGAGTAAAATTATTTGACTGTAAATGTACTCACTGGAACAGTGAAACATTTTGCCCTCACATACCAATATCAGACAAAAAAATGAGAACATGGAAAAGAAAGAAACAATTGATACAAAATTCTCTCCATGCTTATTAAATTTATTTTTTCATCACCGATAATAATTTAAAGTACATACTAAAAACTGCCTTGGCTCTCATGTCTCTGGGCTATATCAAACAAACTCTCTCTAAAACAATGGTTTGCAATAGTAAGTTATAATTTGGCTGTGTAGATTGGCACCCATTTCTTCAGATAAAGTATTACAAAACTGTGAATTTCTTAGCTTCCTGGTCTTTATGTACTGAGAAATTAATGTGAAAATATGTACCTGGTGGATCCCATGCCATTAAAAGGTTGAACTTCAGTTGTGTGTTTTCCCTGAGTTGCTGCTGGACTCTGTTGTAAAACTTCTTGCCTGGTGTGAAGTGTGGCTCCTTGAGATCCAAATCCACAACTGGAAACGCATATTACAGCAACAGTACCTTCATGAAAGACTTCCACAATATGAAGAGACAGCAGAAAGGATATTTAAATACAGAACTTTGGTCTGTACTGTTACACATAAAGTCCAAGGGGAAAAAAATAATTTTATTGTTTATTGGTTATACACAGTTTTCATACAATGCATTTTAAGTATATTGTTATCACAGTCTTGATTACAAAACAATCCATAGGAACAAGATTACTATGATACAAGACACTTTTGATTCGTTCAGTCATGTAATATCTGAATTGACCATATCAAGCAACATCTCACTGAATATATGAACACTGGCACAATATAAACAAACAAGAAATAAAAATGCAATACGGCCAAAAATGAAACAATTGAGAATCTGACAGGGTTTACTTGTTTACACCCATATGTTCACTAAGCTCTACCATAAAGGTAAAGCAGTCCCGTTCCAAGCCTGGAGTGGCCCAGAGGGTTGCAGGAAGTTAAGGTTCGCACATTTCATGACAACAGTAGAGGATGGTGGTAAGGTTGCCAGCCTTACGCACTGGCCACCTTTACACCAAGGAAATGCTCCTGGTACTCATTTCTGTTAGAGGCTGAGTCGACCCCAGGGCCATAGTGTGATCAGAACAATTTTATGTCAATGAAAAATTCCAATGACACAAGCTGGGATCGAACCAGCGACCTTCCAATTTGTAGCACAGCACCTTAACCACTGTGCCACCGTGGTCCCCCAAGCTCCATTATAACATACGGTACATTTGCTGAACAAAGACCGGATTCCGGAAGACCAACATACATCTCGGCAATATACTGAGGTCCCAGACTACTAGCAGGATAAAATCTCACATCTTTGTATTCCCATGGAAAGTTGAAAAACTGACGATGCCAATATGACATTGTATCTACTCTATTCACAACAACAGCTAAATGCCAAGCTTGAAAAGGCATATCAAAACAAATTATGGATGAACAGTAATTAAGAAAATACAAGCAGATATGCAAAATATAGTACAGTTAGATTTTAAAAATGTCAGTTTATAATTTTGCAAAAACCTTTTGTTATTGAAAATCTTGGTTCACAGCTTATGAGAAAAGACTGCTGAGCAATGATGTCAGCTACACAGATAATATCTCTCAGTTTGATGTGTATGAAAGGGTAGGTCGAATGTCAAGATCCACGTTGTTCTGTTTTAGTTGACTGCGAAATTCTGTCAACTCTTCTTCACTAATGCCCTGCCAACTTTCGAGTTCTGAAAGCACTCTCAGATTGTCACAGTGGGTCATTAGTAAATGCACTGTCTGCATGCTTAAGTTATCACTGTATAAAATCTTCAGTTCTTCCAGGTGTTTCATGGGGTTTTGGGACAGCACTTTGGCCATTGTGACATCTCCAATCCCAGTGGAAGAACCCAACTGTATGAATCTGATGTTGTGGCAGTTCGACAGCAAAAATTCAAGGTGCAGCAAAGCACACTCTGCTACACAGGTTATTCTTTCTAGATACCGGAAAGGTTGGACAGATAACATTTTGAGTGATAATGAGGTGTGCTCCAGGAACTCACAGTTGTAGAACGTAAGTTTTTTAAGATTTGGACAATACTGGCTAATATATATCAATGCATTTAAGTCTATCTCTTCCACATGTTCCAGATGAAGCCAAGTGAGACCATAGCCTTTCACTTCCAAGAGTTGTTTCACTCTATCAGTGAAGAAATCACAAGACAGAAGTTTCAGTTCACTCAAATCATCCAAGGCAGACAACACTGTCAGATCACTAATTCGCTCATCATGATAGATGGAGACGTGAGTAACACGAGGACACATCTCAATCAGGAGATTCAGATGGCAGGTGGTGACATCTCTGCTTTGAAAGATTTTCAATCCAAATGGACCAATATCACCTGCCGTTGACCGCAAATGTTCCAAAATAAAACCAAATTCATCACAACGACCCAAATCCTCTAATCGTGGAAGTCCTTTCAATAGAACTGCATATCCTTCCACAGAGACTGAGGTACGATACAGGTGCAATTCCCTCAACTCTGTGCAATTTATCAGAATGCTGACACTTCGGTCTGTCACTGAACGTGACGCTGTTACATCAAGACACTGAAGCTTACTACAGTTTTGCCCCACCACTGAAAGAATGTGATCAGTGCAGTCAAAACACAAACAAAGTGATGTCAAGTTTTTCATGGATAACACTCCACCCACAATCAACTTCTCAGTATCAGAAGTTTTCCATCCCCCTGAACCAGATCCTAGATTCAGCCTTTCCAAACCTGTCATTCTGTATAGGTTTTTGTATAATACATGACGCATTATTTTTGGCCAGAGTGAGAAGTCTATGGTCCGCAGATGAGGGTGAATGGCTACTTCTGTCAGATTCACAACTACGTTCATTTGATTAATAAAAGTACTCATTGCTTCAGAATTAACATATGTTTGCTTGGTTTCCTGTATAAGGGCAGCTATAGCTGTTAGCACTTGGGTGGCCATCTGGTCATAGAGGTACCAAGGTACACTAGCATACAGCAGTTCGCTGAGTCGACCCAAGCTGCTCTGCAAGAGAGCCATTCCTCTTGAACTGTCCTGCCGAGCAGTAGCAACAAGTGGACTGATCATGTTCCGACCAACAGCCGTCACAAACCGTCCAACTGCCTGAAGAGCCAAGCTCTCCATGGACAGTGGTTGCTTTTTCTTGGGCATTTTAAAGGTTTTTTTTATATGCCAGTATCTTTATTTAAACCAGAACTGGAAAGAAAATGTGGGGTCTCAGAAATCTGCCTTCTAAGACTAAAAGAATTAACATTCAAGTTATTCACAATTCTTATTTCTAAAATATATCATTAAAAGTGTAATAATCATTAATGACAAATAAAGAGGGTTAACACCTTACAGCAGCTCTGCATAACATTTCCCAGTTCCCAGAATTATTCTGGATGTGTTTAGCATAGAAATGTTACCAGAAAATATATAATTCCTGCATCACATGTAATGAAAGGAATATGACATTATATCACAGAGACAGTTTCATTTCTCTGCATAAATGCTGAATAGTTACTATTAGTATTACTATAAAGTGCAATAAATCAGAAATAATAAGTAATCTGTTTCTTCATTTGTTGCAGAATCTCCAGCTCAAGAAGACAAAATGTCATTTAATGTGTTTTCATCCTATTAGTTCCCTGTGCACCTGTTTTACTTCAAACAGCACATCATTCTATCACAAGTCTCTTATTTATTTTAATATTGTCAATGTTAGCATTGTATGTCCACTGCACTGCAATATATACTCAAAATGGTCCTTCCCTGGCACAACTAAAAGTGATAAGAAGTCTTGGTGAATTAACCTTTATCTTATCACAAAGGGAATTTAAATTGTAGTGCATGCCTTATGGAAAAATGCATCATCTGAACAGAAAATGATAAAATTATGAAGTAAATGGCATTTTGTGGGAAATATAACAGAGAGTATCCAGCATGTCTTAAAAATGAAGTAAACTTCCTTGTTACCTAAATATATAATACGAATTTCTAGTGGTGTTGTCCTGCATGCCTTCATGTATGCAAACACAAGTCCTTTACCACAGTTAACAGCATTAAACATATTTGTACTACAAGAAATGTAAGTGTATCCCCTGTCATATATTAGTTCCTTTAGTAAAATACAATATACAGTTCAACATGTTCAAGAGACTGCAACAGTACTAAAATATTCAAGTGCTAAACCACACTGGCACATTTCCAAGACATTTTTTTTCTGAGCTAGCGATATGAATTTGTTTTCCCATTTTAAAACTGAGATACTCTGAAAAGACAGACAAATGTGAAAAATGGTTTGATGTATGACAATCCACAATTAGTGGTAACATGAAAAATTATTAATAATGATTCTCATGTTTAAATATTTTTATAATTATCACATAATGTGTCATAAATTCTTACCATATCTATTAGGTTTCAATCGTGAGAAAAAAGAAGGTTTGCCGTCTATACCAAGTTCTTGGTATGTCTGTCTATTAAGAGAGAGGACAAGATGCCCTGTTGGTGTCACAGCTACACAGTCGTCTGTATCAATGTTTGTGCCATCACTCAGAACTGTGAGAAGCCCTACATTAAAAGAGAAAAATTGGCATAAGCATTAAACGGGATATAAACTGGCATTATTCTGTTTTAATACATGGAATTCAGTTGCCAATTTCACTACAGACATAAACAATAAGTGATTTCAATAGCATAATTAACCAATTGGTCAGCGTACTGAAATACAACTGTTGATAGACATAACAATACTGAAGGCTTAGAGATACACTTCACACATTACTTCTTTAAACATCCTTATCCAGTAGTCGTCGCTTATATAATCCAAGTTTATGAGATTAAAATTATCAAGACTATATAAGATTAGATATCAAAGCATCTTAAACAATGTACAGCAACTTCCCAGCACTTCCAAGGTAACAAAACTGCAGTGTGGAACACTACATTTTTAAGCTACATTTTTAATAACACTGTGTAATTTTATACCGACCAGAAGATCTTAATACTTGTATGTTTATCAACAGCTGTTACCATGCCTGTACCTTTCTTCACAAATGCTTCAATGAATTCCTTGTTGATTAAGTTGCAAACATGAATATCTTCTACTTTGTAGTAATCGCAGTCTTCATTAAGTGCGTTCGTAATTACCTCCGATACATTTATTGTATCTGGCAAAACAACGGAAACCTGCGAACAGAACACCGGTTATGCACACGATCCATTTTTTCCTAGTCACAGAATATAAACACTGGAAATCGATAGAATTTACCAAATAATTAAAGTAGTGTAAATCGATTACATCAGAGCAGTGCTCTTTTATCTCATTAAAATTGCCTCTTCTGAATTTAAAATTACAAGCAGGACTAGAAAAGTTCCACACTTCGGGACACAACATTGCTGTTTTTAACCTTCACAGCTGCCATCTTCTCGCCATCACGACAGAACTGCCCCGTCGCACACAAGCAAGCAATACGATTATGTAAAACTGCAAGTCTCAGTGAACTCAACTGAATTTTTTGAGCTTGAATTAATTTTTGGGTCTTAATGAAACGGAGTACTTCATTATTTTAAAATGCCAAATTAAGAGAAATCATGTCCATTTAGCAAAGTTATCTGTCATTTCATTTCATTTTGTATGAAGTTGGCTATTCGTAAATGGCCATAAGGAGAAGCACCGTAGTGGCTTATACTGTCCGTATCGATTTACAGCAGCCGAATTTGGTGCAGTATTTACTCCTCGTGTGAAGAGAAGCAGTCGTAGACCGTTGAAGGCCCTAGGACATCATGTTTTATAGCTAGGTAGTAAGGTGGGCCGTAATATCAATTGAGGGTAAGTCAACCGAACTTGAACATTTCGTGAAAGCTGTAGTACAGTCTGACAGCTTCAACCCCAAGTTGTCATACGGAAAACCCTAAGAGAAACGCAAAAAAACGTGAAAAGTAAGCTTTATAGGCGATTTCTTCACTTAGAAAATGCATTGCCCTTTTACTAATTTCCTTTCATTCATGATTTAGGAATACAGCCCTAGTTGGAAACAGCTGTGAGGTGCTCTCGAACCCTTCACTAATGCAAACTTTAATTCAGAATAAAATTTAATATATATTTAATAATGCCTGTCACATATCCATAGTATTCCCGTGGAAGGTCTGGAGCGGCGTGTTTAAATACACTTTCTTTCTCAGGTTGATTGATGATCAATGGATTCACTTGAAGAACAGCTGTTTGCTGCAGTTTCAAGAGGAGATACGAACTGTGTAAACTGTCTTTTGGCCCAAGGTGAGTAGTGTCAGTTACATGATGAATATACAAGCCTGTGCTAGCTGTACACATAAAAGTTTAAAGCATGGTGCTAAGAGGTATACCCTCCAATTATTCAACATGGTACAGTATTTTTCCAAATTGAACCAACTGTAGCTCATTATTTAATATTTAGCGGTACTTCTTGTACTTAAAAGATGTCAGTTCCAGAAGTTATGAGTCATGAAGCATTTATATGCATTAGGTCAGGGTTATATTTTTTAGGTGTTAATGGAAGGCTGTTGACACATCTTGGACTTTTCCTACTGTTTGGGCCACATACAAGTGCAGTTACACCTCCTTTTTGTACTTTATGTACTTTACTTTACTTCACTTTGCAATACCTTTCTTTTAAAAGTGAAAAATTAGGTATTATTGCACCTAAAATTTGTGTAGGTGCACAACTTGCATATTTTTCCTCTTTGTACACATGTGAAGAATATGCAGATTACTGTTGCCTATTTTTCTGTTTAAAATTTTGTTGTAGGGGCAAATGTAAATATTGTATGCTCATCAGGAAGAACACCACTTGGAACAGCAGCACAAATGGGAAACATGGCCATTTTACAAATATTACTAGATGCAAGTAGTGTCCCTGCTACACTGTCTGAAAACATGTACAAACAAGAGCGGGGAAGTCATCATTTAAAGCACAGAAGTAAGAAGAACAGATGTGATTACTCTCACACTAACAGTGCAAAGAAACATGCTGGTGCTTGTGGACAAGTGAATAATTTGTCAAGTAATGCAATTAATATTGGTGCTGGTTGCCACGAAAATAAAAGTGAAATTGTGAGAAAACAGTGTTCTGTTGACCTGAGTCATGATTTAAGTGTAGACTCCACAGTGGCTGATCTAAGTAATCCTTCAAGCCATAAACAAAATTTGGGCTATTTCATAGTGGTTCACAAAGACAAGAATGTTCTTCACTCCCCAGATAGTGTGGAAGATGAGAATTTGAAGCAAAAATTGGATGAGAATTGGAATCAGGGTATGAATGAATGTGCTAGTTCTTGTGCTGCAATGCAGGGCAACGATGATCGGACACCTGATGGAATGGATGAGCTGGAGTGGGATGTGGAGGTTGAGGACAAGGGAGAAAGTGGTGAAGGCGAAGAAGAGGATGCATGGGCATCCCTGTATCGCTGGTATGCTGATATCCTGGATCGAACCAGTTCTCTTCTTCAGTTGCCCCACCGCTGTGATGTGAACCATCAGGATGTTTATGGGAGATGTGCAGTGCACTATGCTGCAGAGCAAGGACATGTGGATGCCTTGTATATGTTAACAGAAGCAGGTGATGGAGAGTTCCATTTGGTATGAAACCAAATAACAGCATGCATAGTTCTCTTATAGTGGGAATCATATGTTTAAGTATTAAGCATGAATATTCTAGATTGCTTGCAATTTTCTTAAACGTGTAGTGTTCATATAATTACTGCCTGAGTACTATACACCACCTCAGCCTGGTGATATGTCGGTGTGGGCTTCTGTAATTCATACTCAGCTGGGTTAAATATGTTAGAAAATATTACATGTATTACAATCACAACACATGTTAAAGAGACGTGTATTCAATTAAACTTGTAACCTTTTATCACAACTGAGATTTTTCTCTCTCTGGTCCAAATACAGAAAGGACAATTTTAAATTAAGTTGTATTTTCTCTCCATACCATTGGTCCAGTCATGATTACAAAACATTGGCAGTAGAACTGTAACTCATATAACAGACATCCACAAGGTAATTATTACTTTTAACCTTTAAGCAACCAGGTTTGTATTTAGATGGTTTATGAAAAACATACTATATGAACAGCAAAAGATCAAATTATTAAATAAACAGCACTTCTTGGAAAATAAAATAGAGATTATGCAGCATGTCTTTACAATGCAGTAAATTTACTTGTTTCCTAAATATATAAAATTAATTTCTAGGGGTGTTTTTTAAAGTACATTTGAATATGCAATTGTAGGTCATTTAAAGGTTAAAGTTAATTTGTGTTATAAAAGTTTCCAACATCAAAAGGAGTGGATGAGTAGATTATTGGTACAATTCCTGAATGATTCATTATGCCTTTATCCAATTCTGAACAACTTTTAGTTTTTATTTTGACAGTTGTCTTCATATGAAACAATGTGTTCTAAAATTGTACAAGATATAGAGAGCAGTAGAAGATTCAAATCTTCTTGGATGTTCCTTCAAAGGAACAACACAGTGAGCATCTCAGGTCTCTTCAAAGTAGTATACTTGGTAACTGCAGGTGGTTCATCCTTCAGTGAGTAAATGGGACTCAGGGTAAAGAAAGTTGCACGTCATACACGGAAGATAGAGCCAGCAGTTTCTTCCAAAAACTTTGGGCCATGTCTACCAACTGCATGGTGTCACATCTCAGACCATAGTATAAATATGCACCATCATAATAACCTGCAGTCTCATACATTGTATACCGTGTATGGATAACAGACCAAGATCATTTCATATTTGCTTGCCATTTGGTTCTTTGTTGCAGGATGTCGATTGGATATTGGGGACTCTGATAATCTCACTGCACTTCATCTTGCCACTGCCAGGGGCCATTATAAAGTTGCAAAAATGCTATTGGATGCAGGTGTTGAAGTAAATCGTAAGACAAGTGATAAGACTTCGGCATTACACATTGCAGCATCACGAGGTTACATTGATACTGTCGAAGTGTTGTTAGATGGTGGTGCAAACATCGACTCATTGGATTCGTCTGATCGTACACCATTGTTCCTTGCTGTATCACGAGGACATGATGATGTTGTTGCACTTCTCATCAAGCATGGGGCTAAAGTCAACATTGAGGAAATTCATGGTATGATGCCATTCTAAGTGAAACTGTTTGCTCTCCATATTGAGATAAATGCTGCTGTCTTCATTAATGTTTGAATTTTTGTAACATAAAATTTGCAATTTTATGACCAATATTTATAGAGCAATTCAGCAGGAGTCTGCCAAACTGTGTGGGTACATTAATCAAGTGATACTTTGTAAAGTGAATCCTTTTACCATGGGGCTATTTTCATTTCTTCCTTTTCGTAATTTCACCTCTAATCCAATCCACTGTAAATGCTCACAGTGTAGTCATTATAGTGACTAGGTCACAGGCTGAATGGCCAAGGAATTGTGATTGATTCACTTACCAGTAGAGGTACACTCAGCCTCTTGTTGAGTAGTTCCTGTGGGTTCTGTCCCTGGCAATGAAGTGCCCAGCTCATGAAGCTGGCTGCTCACCTCTGTCTTATGCCGAGGCTGAGAATTTAAGGAGTGTATTGTCACTACCCCCATACACCTTCATGGCATTTGTAGGAGCATTACCTTACTTGCATGTAATTGGTTACAAATATATAGAGTTCACCTCAAATCTTCTTTTACAATTCTTGGTTGGTACCTTACCCATGGGAGTAGGTGTATATATGTATGTATATAGCTTTTAACCAAAATTGTATCCCAGAAATATAAATATTAATGATTTAACAATGGAGAGGGGAGAGCAGTTGATCAGCTATTTTTGTAAAGCCTTACTGAACAATACAATATGACATGTTTTGGTGTGTATAGACAGCCATAACGTGGCATTTTAAAATACTTAAAGAAATGTTTACCTACAACACGGTTCTTTTATAAAGGCTGTAACATGTTGCAGTGTATCTTGCAGTAAGGTTTTACAACTACAGTTGCAATCAACTGCCTTCCTCTCGCCACTGTTGCGTATTCATCATGTCAGGATGTCATACATAAAGATATGAATAATTTATTCCAGGTTATACACCACTTTGTGAGGCCGTTTGGCAGAAGATGGTGCCCCTGGTCCAGATTTTATTGGATGCTGGTGCCAAGATAACTCAGTCTCATTTCCTTCTCCACTATGCCATCATGCACAGGCATACAGAAATGGCAGAACTGCTTTTGAAGGCTGGGTCTATTGTGAATTTGCGCGATGACAATGGTGACTCACCCCTGATTGTTGCTGCCAGGACAGGGATTTGTCAGCTTGTAGAACTCTTGCTCAGAAATGGTAAGCATTTGTGGCTGTACACATTTCCAGTCACACATTTTTATTGTCCCTTGTTTGAAGGTGCCAAATCTTTTATAGTTGAAACTGCTGCTGCCGCCCCCCACCCCCATACATCCATGACAGAGCCTCTTCTCTTATGAACACTTGTCCACACTTTTCCTACATTTCTCCCACCTTTAGTATATCTGTAAGCTTGCCTTTTACCATCTTCATGTTGGACTTCATAGTTTTCCTGGTCAACATCTTATTGGTAATTTTTTCCACCTTTCATTGCATCCAAAATCATTCCAGTTGTTATGTCTTGTAAGTTTCATATTCTATCAAGTCCACTGAAATGATTTTCAATATTACTATGTTTCATGCCAAGTCACGTGTTTTCTGGTCAGCTGTATGTATACAAGCTCTGAGACATCAAATTCAGAAGTGTTGCTGTTTGATCCGATTACTTAACACTGCAATAAAAAATAATATTCTTTAAGATCTCTTTCCAAGAGCACTTTAAATGGTATTTAAACAACTGCTGTGGCAAGCAAATAGGAACAACTTTGTTTTTTACAGTATGACATGACGTACAGTATATACACCTCTCACACAACATAGAGGCACTGGCATAGTTACCTCATTAATTTGTTACACATATATCATAGTTATTCACACACATGTAATTATTAAATTTCTTTTTGACAGGTGCAGATGTCAATTATCCTAATGCTCTTACTGGAAGCATGCCACTACACGAGGCAGTTGAATTTATCCGAGATTCAAAGTACTCTACTTTTGAGTCAATGTTCCATATATTGCGATCGTACGGAGCAATTCTGAATGTGCAGACATGTACAGGTGGGGACACTCCTTTGTTTAGGGCTATTCTCTTAGAGAAAGACAAAGCAGCAGTTCTTCTAATACGCCACGGGACAGACGTGAACCTGTGCGACGTGGAAGCATGTGTGGTAGACAACCTTCGTTTGGCTCGAAAAAGAAACAACTTCCGCTTGGCTCAGATGATAGTTTATGCTGGTTTTGATCTTCAGCACTGTACTCCTGATCTCAAGCCACCACGAAAATCAAACTCACTGTCACTGGACAGTTTAAGGGACTGGCTAACATATATGAAGTTTAATCCAATGAGACTTACTGAACTGTGTCGACTGGTAATCAGGGCACAACTGCGAGAGAGAGTTTACGAGAAGATCACATCATCATACTTGCCTTTAAGCTTAAAGAAATATGTTCTATTAGAAGATCTTGATGTCTGTGGTTGATTTACAGGGACCCTTTAGCTGAGTACGATTCAAGTGACGTGAACAGTTACATGGACATTAGGTTTGAATTATGTGTAAATGGCACCTGAGAAAAGATAGTGCACTTAGGGGATAAGACAACACAGAGGGTTTGCTATTCTCCTGTTACTGTTAATTCTGCAGAGTGAAAAACATGTACAAACATAAGTATTATTCAATATACTGTCACTAACCTGTCCTGCAAGACATTTAACTGTCCATTGCTGTGTGCGCAGTGACCTTCAATTTTGCCCTGTGGCTCTTAACAATCCACCATTTTCATAGGCACTTTCCCCTGCACATTAAATTTAATTAATCTCACACTAGTAGGTTCTTTATTTGATTATAAAATAATTTACGTCCATTAATAATAATAATAATAATAAATGCAACACTAATGATTTGACAGTACTATTGGGCATTTCAGTCCATTAGTACAAAACAGTTCCAAAATATTTCCTTTAATCAAAATTCAATTTTTAGGTAATCCTGGTGTGATTTGAAGGTGACAAGAACAGATGATTGGAAAAGTATGAAACAGCATGTAAATAATGATAATTCTGGTCGAAAAAGTACATATTCAGAACTGTTACCTGTAATGACTGTTGGTGCAATGAATGGTGTGGTTAAATGACATGTTTAAAAAATAAAACAATTCACATATGCAGTTATTGGTATTTATTATCATAGTAACACAAGGAAAAATAAATATCACTTCAGCCTAAGTCCTAGTGAGAGTACACCACAAAAAATAATCTATAAAGCAGTCCAGCAATGCTGCTGTCTATATTATATGTACAACAGAATTTCTCTTCCAAGCAGGGTTGGCCAATTTCCATAGTTCTGAATGTTAAATACAAGGAAATCATGGATGATAATTTACATATATATTACATACTCTTTTCTGGTACAACATAAATTAATCCCATTATAAAATACAAAATTTCAAACTGCTGTTTTCACAGATTTTTACATCAGCCAAGAAGAAAAGACAATTTTACCATTTTTTTAATTCAGATGTAGGCTCCATTAAATATCCTCACATACCACGAGTTGGCCAGCCCTGTTGTACATGAGAACCATAAATTATTAGCTGATGTATGCATGTGGACATGGCCTGCATGCCCCATGTCCTATCAGTGTCAATATACAGTTGCCAAGAATTCTTAACCATGTACCATTAGGAGCCACCATTTGACAACAGCTATTAAACTCAGGCTCCACTAACCATGTGTCTGAATGTTTTACATTCCAGGTGTCCGAATCCTTTGACCACAAAATAATGAAAGATGTAGCTCTATCCAAACTCATATGCAGAAACACCTTCTACTTGCACTTTTGTTTGTTCCAAATGAGTATACATTTTACTGCTGTACTTGTAAGTACAGAAATACAAAATTTAAATTTGGGGTCACATATTCAACGAACTTCAACCTGAACTTGCGAGGGATACTGGCAAGGGAAACATCCATGTGCGAAAGGTTAAGTTGTCCTTGTGTGTTCCATGAAGCCATGGAAGGAATGGAGGTACCGCAATATGCATTCTTAATCTTGGCACTAGACGCACGTTGGGTTGTCACCTTCACATTCCAGCCATTTTACCTCCTAGTACCCCTTGAATTGGCAGCTGGGTGGAACCCACCACCAGTCTGGATATTTTGGGAAAAATGAAACCTCTTACCCTGCTGGAAATTAAACAATTCCTTGGTTGCCCAACCCACAGCTAGTAAGGAGTTAGGTATGTTAACACTTAACGTCGAACACAACTATATTTGTTATTATATTATAGTCCCTATACCAGCTACGATGTCCCAGCTCCAGCCACCATGTGTAAGTGAATGTAAAGTTCAGACATGGTAATAAGTGCTTTGTAGACGAGAAAGAGGAGGAGCCATTGATGTGTAACAGAAGGAAGTCTGTAATTTTCCTTGCAAAAATGAACATCAACCTTGACAAAAATATCCTTATTTCAATTACCGTCATGATATAAATTTAGTAAAAGTGTTAATGATTAATTCTTAAATACTACTAATTTCTGTTTGATGAACTGTAGGTGCACATATTGCTGCACACCACCATAAAAAAATCACCTGATTGCAGTTTACCTAAACCCTTTCACCTAAACTATATATAAAAATTCAGTTCCTACCTCACAAAAACACAGTGTTCATTATAAAGACCATTTGGTTAATCCTTTTTCAGGATATAATTTGTATATATTATAAGAATCATACAAAACTTACACATGATAAAATGTGGTTCAACATTATTTACAACAGGCGTTACATAGTTATGTCTGGGTTCAAAAATGGTTCAAGAGAAACGAGCAATCATGGGCACATTAACAGCTGTGTGAAACAGTCATCATCGCACAAGACTTTTCTGCAGCATAGCAGCCATCTATACATGTGTGTGTATTTAGAAAAGTGTCAGCATGGTAAAGACACCTTTGATATTATGTTTGCAAACTGATTAAAGTGGCTTTAGACAGACCCTGCTCTGCACCTTCATTTACAAGTTTAACTTCCATGTCCATATCTATTTAAAAGATAATATCAGTAATTATTTTATGTACTTAATGTATACCATCCACATACAGAAAAACTTCATACTATTAGGCTCCAAATCTAACTTACCTATGAAATAATCAAAATTACAAGATTACTTTCAAGTTGGGTGTCCACATGAGGGTAACAGGAAATTGGTCTTTAGTAGCCATATCACAATCACATCTATCTTTCTGATCAGCAGTTCTCGAAACATTTTGCACATGACCAAAAATCATATATCACATTGCCCGCAAGATCCAAATAGTACCAGTACCTACTCTACTGCCCCACCATAAGAAAGCATTTCTCATTTGTATGTTACCAATTAAAGAAAGGTAAGACAGGACAGGTCACAATGCACACAAACATCTTCTTGCACAGACATATCTGGAGTACCTTGCCTAATGAAACAAGAAATATTGATCTACCCTGAAGGCAGAGACAGCAGGCTCCTTCGTTAACACCTGTACCCATCTACCAACACATGGCATCACATCCCAGATGACTGTTGCCTTAATTACTCTTCAGTGATCCTTTCCAATGGTTCAATTATCCATCATGAATGTCTCCAGTCAGTTCAAAGGTATTTTATACTTGGACTTCTGAATAAACATCTATTTAATTATTTTAACAAACCTTTGCATCTACAGCATTATTCCTTGGGCTTTAAAATCAAACTACCTCTTACCAGCAGTCTTAAATGTCATCTCCCACTCAGCCCACCTCCTTTTGTATCCCCTACTCCAAAGTCAAGGGCGTGATCCTGGATAGAACATGAATGACAGTGCTGCAATTTATGGTCAAGTTGTCAGAGACATGCAGCAACAGTATCCTTAACTACAGACCAGCCATCAGACCTCTCCCTACCCCGACTAAAAATTCTTGAATTGGCTCACATTATTGGCATATGTGAAAATTAATATGACTGCCTTGAATGATCACATTACACACTAATTAACATGAGGTCCATAGCAAAGAAACAACATAAGCAATGCACATTCCCAAATTTAAAAAAAATTCACCCATCAAATAACGTGCAACTAGCATATAGAGAAATCAAATAACGTGCAACTAGCATATAGAGAAACACAACTAAATCTAACAATTTAGTGATACAAACTGATAAGCAAATATATAAACAGCATGAATGTAAACAAATATTCTTATCCAGTTTCCATATTGCTGAGAACTAAGAAGGCATCAATCTCATGTCAATTTACATGCAGTGATATGTTACTCTTCCAATCCATTTTTAACAAGGGTGCAGTCAACATACCTTCGCTGCTCTCACACATCACTCCGTGTCAACTTTTAATAAGCAACAAACTTACAGTGTACCTCACAATGAAACTAAATCTACCCACAGGAACTCCACCCCACCCTTCATGGTCCAGAGTGACTACCCGCACATATAAGCCCACTGGGCGTTTCAACCATGAAAATGGAGGCAGCATGTTCCTCAAAAATGTAAGCAATGCATCCCACTTCACACGACTCAACACCCAAAACTGGAATAAGTATCACTATACTACATTGCATACACAAAGGAAGAAAAGCAAACATTTGTGCAGATTAAAATCACACTTCCCAGCTGAAATATAAGCCAACATTTGGTTCCAGCATCATCTGTGAATCATCCAGCATGCTTAAAAATGAGCATGTTTCTGGTCATACTGTGTGATTACAAGAGTTTCAGCCATAGCACTACATCACCTCATGCTCCACTTATATTGCAACACTTACCAAAACAAACCTTTTATACTATTACAAAAGTTCCCCTATTTGTTTCTTTCCAAGGAACTTTCACATTCAAGTTCTGATAGACCATTACAATCACTTCAAAAGGCATGTAATAAACATTCTAAAGTCCCTACAGCATCTCATTTTAGTCAACTCTTATTCAACTGTCCTACACACGTGGTCAATTTTCAATAGGTACATTACCCAAGCATTTCATCATACCAAGTTCTTCTGGGTAAAAAATTATGTGTTTACTGAATTATTACAACAACTGCAAAATCTATAAACCATTTCACAGAGACTTCTCAAAAGTGGTTGAGATTAAACATCATCGCTGGACTATTTATACTAATTAGGAACAACAAATACATGTCAGTTCATCACATGAAAAACATAACATCAAACCAACACACTCTAGAAATATACACAATGATGGTTAATGTATTTGCAGTTATCAGTTACCAGTTTCTATGACAAAAATACTAAAGAGTAAATTTACTGACAGTACTGAAGCAATTCTGTACAGTGAACATATAAAGAGGCCAGTAAAAATCAAACTATGATGTAAGTAGGCATCAAACAAGTATTCCAATTTGAAAAGGTAATTCGTGTACACAGATGTATAAACCTTCGAAGACTACAGAAATCATAACCTAATGATCCTGCAGCCTCCCACCCTGACAATACACTACACAAGAGATCAACAATGTTAATGAAAATATATTTCATTATGCACCCATTTTCCTCCCCTTTCCATGGATTTGTTAGTTATGTTAATATGATTACACTGTCTTCTCCACGTCAAGCTAGCAAAGCCAACAATTCTTCATTTTTTGCAGCATAATCTAATGGCAATTTCTCTTTCAAGTCAACAATAAATTTCAGATCTGAATTTGCTTCCAACAGAATTTTAACTATGTTAACATGACCTTGCTCAACAGCCCTATGCAAAGCTGTTTTGCCATCAGCATCTCTGAGTCCCAAATTGCTGCCACATTTCAGCAACAGACTTACTACAGTGTCATGACCTGCTGATGAAGCTCGATGTAGGGCAGTTGCCTGCCCCGCTCTTGTAACTGCATCCACTGCTGCTCCAGCAGTCAACAAATAATGGCAGATGCGATCATGACCTGCACGTGCAGCATAGTGCAATGCACAATACCCAGCTGAATCCTGAGTATCTGGAGAGACACCCTGATTCAACAATTTCTCCACACGTTCCAGGTCATCATGTTGGGCTAAAAGTTAGAGAAACATTGCTCCTTTTAAGGTATACAGCAGAATAACCCCGTAATGAAACTACAATAATGTACACAAATACTGAGGATAAAACATTTGAGGTTCTCACAGTGGTGATGCTGAAGGCTCAAGTCTTCTTGGACGTTATATTGTGTCACTGGGTAGACAGGCAACCACTCACCCAATGATGCAGTGTAACATCACTGAAGCCTTGCATCTTCAAATGCTAAGTGTGTTTTCAATCCCTGCCTATGAGACTGCTTTCCTGTACAGTACACAACCCTGACTGTCAGGAGTAAGAAAGAGTCTTATTTGAATGTTTCCTCATATTTGCCAATCTGTTGTTTCTATCATCTACAATGCAAATAATGAAGCTGAATGTGCCAACACTACAAGCACATAAAATTTTGTGGCCACTACTCCTGACTTAAACACACATTTAATGCTTGTTCCACTGAAACTTACCTGCAAACCAAATTCCTCGTTCAAAATCAAGTTCATCTAATGTCTGGTACAAAGAAGTACCCAAAGAACAATGAATGTGACTGTGGCAATCCGACATCACTCTAAAACCTGTAACACAGTTCATATGGAAAGCCTGGTAGACACAAAATTTATTCATCTGTAACATTCAAACATATCTAAATCAAATAACACATAATTCTGCATTAATTGTGGCTTAGAACCATTTCCTCACATTTTTTCTGCCAAGCTGGGAAATGAGTCTACTGCCAAGACACAAATACCTTTCAGTATAATGATGTAACTGGATAATCCAGAGTGTCTTCCAGCAACACTAGTTTATACATCTGTGAAAAATAACTTAGTATCATGCCCTACCAAGAAAAGGGCACATACTTCAAGGTAATAAAAATATCAACTTACATATAAAACACAATGAAACACTGCAAAATCTTGAGCACAAAAATGATGACCACACAAAGTATCCACTTTCCAATTACAAAATTTGTGCATATTTAACTATACTACTAAGGGGTGAGCCACATTTCATCTAGACGAACGGGCGGTGCAGAGTCCAAATAGGACAATTCTGGTCTCCATGGCCACATGACGTTATCAACGTGTAACCAAAACACATCTGCAGTACATCCAGGATTTGTAGAGGTGGGTGAGTGAATGTGTGTCCATCCTGTCCCACCCGACCCCCATATGTTTGCAGCTTTGTTCGCATATCTTGTAACTCTTTCTGTGAAAGTCCAAATACTTTAGTTTCTGTTGCATCCACATTCCCTTTCACAACAACATGAGGCATGTTGAAACTCACTGTATTACACTTCCCTCCGCAGGGTCCATACTACTTCTGCTTCACCAGTGCTGGATACAACTTCATAGCCAAGTTCACTCAGTGTATTTATTACTGCAATTGGAGGACCTGCAAATACAAACATAAAAGTGAAGATGTCCCTGTGTGTGCCATGAAAGCACAGATGGGGAACAGATACACAGGGTGTCCCAGGTGGAATGTGCCAGACTTCGGGAGGGTGTTCCTTATGTTAAAGTATACCGATATAACCCAAAACACCTATGTCCAAAGTTGAACGGTTACAGAGATAATGGCCAGAGAAGTTTGAAACTTTGACA
>Ga0123352_10000745_pt1 | contig 40528 bp, 52 predicted proteins | sample TergutLab28metaG_FD_89700 | JGI IMG/M metagenome (GOLD analysis project Ga0123352, IMG submission 89700) | Labiotermes labralis P1 segment gut microbial communities from Petit-Saut dam, French Guiana - Lab288 P1 | ecosystem: Host-associated > Arthropoda: Insects > Digestive system > Gut ... | reverse complement strand
TGAGTCTAAGTCAGAAAGTGAATCTGAATCTGAGTCACTGTCTGAGATAGAATCAGAGTCTGAATCTGAATCACTTACTGAATCAGAATCTGAATCGCTGTCTGAGATAGAGTCTGAATCGCTATCTGAAGCATGGTCTGAGTCTGAGTCTGATGCGTGATCTGAATCGCTATCTGAAGCATGATCTGAGTCTGAATCTGAAGCATGGTCGCTATCTGAGTCTGAAGCGTGGTCACTATCTGAGTCTGAAGCATGGTCGCTGTCTGAATCTGAAGCGTGGTCTGAATCGCTGTCTGATGCATGATCTGAATCACTGTCTGACACGTGGTCTGAGTCTGAGTCTGATGCTGAATCAGATGCTGATTCATCACTCATGACATAAGTCACATTGATAGTCACGTGATGAGTAGAGTCATAAGTCCAGCTTCCACTTACTGCGGCACTTGATGATGATCCGCTTGTGTAAAGGACATTTCCGTTATCATCTGTGATGGTTACGACAGCGTTCCATGTGAACCCATTGCCATCTTTGATTTGTGAGACAACACTATAATCATATTGTCCACCATTATATCCTGGGTGGTCTGTTCCTGGATCGACCACTTGTGGATTCACTCCAGTTGGATCTTGTGTAACTGTGGTAATATCTGCTGGTTGAGCTGATACAACTAGTGTAAACAAATCAGTATTCTGATAAAGAGGATTTGCCACGAGTGCATCTGCCAAAGTAGCGTAAGTTTTCCCATCTGGTCCAATTACTGATGATACATAATATCCTGCTGGTAACGCATTTAGAGTAGGCATACCGATTGGAGCACCTGGAGCACCTGATGTTATAGTGTCAGCTGGTAATGCAGGACTTGATGCCGCAAATGCTGTACTTTCATCATATTGATAATGGAAGGTTGCATCGTCAGCTACTTTATCATAGTAGATATTGATAACGTTTTGACTTGCATCACCAGATACTGTAATATCATTTGCTGAAGAAGCTTGATAGTTATGTACAGCAGGAGCCGCAAATGCTGCATCATCTGATGAAGCATTTGGAGAAAGATCTGTAACACCTAAAGTCTCAGTAGTATTCATAGTTAGAGATGTAGGTGCTTTAACAGGTTGTCCAGTTGCTTTATCTAAGTAATTTACTGTAACTTGTGAGCTTGCTTGAGTGGCAGAAATTCCCTTAACGGACGCATACAATGTTGATGTTGAGTGGTAAGTTGCAGGTCCCCAGTTTAATTGACCAGATTGAGAACCGTCAAATGCTCCGACTGCTCCAAGAGTCATAGAAGGTTGAACAGTAATATTGTTTGAAATTTTTGTTGTTTTATTAAGACCGTTTGTCCATGATAATGTTGCAGTCCCTGAAATTGTTCCATCTGCATTAGTAGCTGTAGGTTTCCAATCGAGTTGAACATTAGCACCTAAGTAAGCTGCATTATCCCAATGAAGATCGTTATTGGCATAACCACCACCTTGAGCTCCGAGAGAAACTCCAAGAGAATTTTTATTGAAATTCCCGTTTGCATCCGTACTCATGATTGTGATTTGGTTCAATGAACTTGTTGCAGAATAACCATCTGGGGAGTTCCCAACTAACGGAAGTTTATTTGGCAAACTTCCTGCACTGCTATAATTCATTGGAGATTGGTCATATTGAGTTAAGTTAGTACCAAAATAGAATGTATTAGGTAATCCATTATAAGTGTTTCCTTGTCCAGGAACTCCAGCTGGCATTACTGTACCATTTGTTCCACCAATACCGAGCAAAGGTCCACTACCATTTAATTTTACATCTTTAGGGGCTGTAGGGGTAAGGATGAATCCCATACCATCAGCCATCCCTTGTTGTTGAGTACCAACCATGATAAGCGGTCCATTTGTCCCTTGAGCAAATGTACCTTGAACAGTTGCTGCTTGCGTCATGTCAATCTGACGTGTTAATTGCATACCACCAACTTGTGTTTGCCCACCATTTAACGCATTATTCCCTGGATCAAGCGTCAACTGTGCAGTTGGTACTTTTTGACCAAACATATTCACACTATTGAGCCATTGAGTAGATCCTTGAGAAAGCCAGTTTGTTCCGTTAGTAATACCATCAGTTGATGCCAAAGGTCCATAAGGAAGCCCTGCGGCTTGGTCGGCATTGCTAACTGTGTCAATCGTTTGGCTAAATGTTGCTGCACTAGCTTTGATTGAAGCATTGGCTGCCGCAGCACTGTCGGCTTGCATAACTTTTGAGACAGATGGTGCTACTGCACCACCCACAAGTGCTGAAAGCACGGTTGCTGAGTAAAGCCAAGATTTCCCTGACTTCCACGTACGATAGTTTGTGCGATTAGCTTCAGAACGATTCAATCTTGGGTTCTTGCTAGCGACATGTTTGTTTGATTTGTTTTTCACAAATTCTCCTTTTCTTTCTTTGTATAAATTTTTACAATTACCTTTACTTAACTTAAATGTAATTGTTTCTTAATTTTAACATAAATAATGAAAAATTTGTGAAATTAAAAATATAAAAAACATTACCCGAAGAGGCAATGTCTCAGTGGTTTTTTTAGAATTTATGTCCTAAAAAAACAGAAAGAAGGAATTGGTTTATGACAGTTGACATGTCGGTTATTTTTATTAGCTGGATATAAATAAGTCGAATGAAAAAGTCATAATCCATTTATATTTTACCACTAAAATAAAAAAATACCGTCACCAAGAAATAATAAAAAAAGCTCTCCAGGTAACCGTTGTTGGAGAGCCTAAGCGTTCTCTTCTTTACAATTTTACGAATTAAGAAAAACTATATTAGTGAGGAACGATTCTATTATATCATATATCAAAATAATAATAAAAAAAGACCTCACCATGTAGGCAAGGTCTTAAAAATTATGAAAAAAATCTAACTATCGCTGTATCGCTAGATACATTTATTATTATATCACATATTAAATTAAATACCTTATGAAATGTATTATCTGACTCTCAACCGTTGTCCAATTTGTATAACATTAGGATTTGACAGATTATTGAGCCGTTGGAGGTTTTGCCAAGTTGTACCATATCTTGAAGCAATTCCTGAAAGTGTTTCGCCACGTTGAACCACATGAAACTGTTGAGCAGGGGCTGGAGCAGTTCCTTGGTTGATTATCTCCTGGATTCGATTAAAATACGTACCGAGCAGACGCTGTCGGTCAGCTCCATTGCCAAAACGCCCTGCACGAGTTTCATTGGCTAAAATCTGATGGGTTTGTGCGGCACTATTTACCTTTGCACGTTCATTAACAATAGCTTGAACGCCAGTGAATAAGCTACCAAGAGCTTGTTGACGTGCTGTTCCTGAGCCCCATTTGCCTTGTTGAACTTCTGTCGCTAATTGCTCGAGCGTTTTTCCAGAAGGCGATTGTGGGGCAGGCTGTGGAGCAGATGTTTGTTGTCCCATATATTTTCTGATTTCCTGAATAAAGTAATCTTTTACTCGATTCACGTCTCGGCCATGAAGTTCCCAAGAGCGATGTGGGCAAGCGGTAGCAGAAAATTCACGGTGTAATCGGACAGTGTCACGATTGGGCTGAAGATTATATTTTTTCATAAAATCAGCCACATCACGAAAAACAGCTTGTTCATTGGCACGGAAAGTCGCTTCATTTCCCATAGATTGGCAAACTTCCCAAGAAACTCCCCAAGTATTTGCATTGGTATTTCCTGCATGCCACGCCATATTATTATAAGATTCTGCTTGCCATCTGCCATCAGAGGCAATATAGACATGGGCAAATCCTAAAGTCGCCTGACGTGTCGGCAACCACCCTCGATAAAAAGCAGTGGTTGCGTTTTGGCTTCCTGCATCATTATGTATTACAACAAATCGAGGTGCTCCTGGTCGAGCACCCACAATTCCTGGTCTAAAATTACTCATAGTCTTTCTCCTTTGTTTTATTTATTACTTCTTTTTGTAATTTACTATCGATCCATTGCTCGATGCCGTTTGGAATCCAACCGCCCATCTTCTTCCAGTTAATCAATATACTTGAGAGATAACTCAAGGAAAGCATGATAAGGAAGCCATCAACGGCAAAGTGTAAGGCTTTGGCTTGCAAAAATGGATAAACCAATGTCACACATAAGACCAAAAGTCCGTGCATGACAAGCCCTTCACGAAATTTCCTACTGTTGTAGTCGTTTTGAGCCCAAGCTCGACCCACACCAAGAATGATGTCAAAGGTCACAGCGACAATCAGGCCAAGATAGACCAGATTGTCTGTAATGTTAAAAAAATAAAAGCCTCTATAAATTTCTAGTAATTCGTTCATATTTATCCTCTCTAGTCCACACGATACATAATATCTGACCATATATTTCCAGACTTCCCGTAAAAATGTAATTGAAGAAGCCCCCAGGCTCTTATTTGTATAGCGATTGTTTCGGTAGTTCCCATTATATTAGCGACCCACATCGTTCCCCATTCAGTGATTGGACGTGATGGTTTTGCTTCTTCTGGTAGCTCAATATCGCCTTGCCAAGCAGTATATTGTGTATTTATTTGTAAATTACAAAGCCCATTTACAATCCGATAAGACACATTTGCATTAACGGTTTTCCAGCCTGTATCACTTTTCTTGATATACTGGCTGTCGTCTGTCAACTTATCAGCTTTCAAAGCGTGCTCTATCGATCCTTTAAGTGGTTCAGATAGCTCTAAAATGTCTGCTGTGACCTTTTTCTTGTTGTCAGGTGTCATAGCCATAAATTGACTAATAAACGCTGTACGCTCCAAATCTCGAGCTTCTCGTACCCCTTCAGCTGCGGCTCTTGAACTTTCTGAATTTGCTCGATTAAATTCAGCGGTGACTCTCAATGCTTCAGCATTTGACCGCTGATTCTCAGCGTTTTTGCGGTCTTGTTCTGATGTAAGCCGTGTATTTTCAGATGACTGCCTCAAATCCTCAGCAGATATACGACCAACTTCACCCAAAATTCGCTCATTTTCAGAGATTATCCTTTGGTTTTCAGATGTTTTGCGATTAGCTTCTGCACTTAAACGCTCATTTTCTGAACTTACTCGAATAGCTTCTGCTTTTTCAAAATCTTCCCACTGTGCCTCAGCTAGTTCTTGGAAGCTCAAAAAGTTTTGTTTAATGATTTCATAAGTTGAAATATAGTAATCTGATTGGCTTACGGTCAAATCTGCATTTTCAACTACTCTTAAAACAAAGTTGACAGTAGTAATGGTCTTCTTGTTTTCATCTTGGATTTCAAAATAAGCCAAATTGAAAATCCCATCGACTGAAAAGTTATCTGATCCAAAATTATACTCAAATAAGCCGTCATTAGCTCTTAAAATTGTTCCTTTACCGTCGGTGTATTCACCTTTTGCATTGATTCCTTTGAAAAACAAAGTGCAGCCCTTGATGTTACAGGGCTTTCCTCCTTTTATAACATAGACATGAATAAATCTTCCTGTTTCTCCGACTCGTCCCACAATCGGCGTTTCAGGACTTTGCCTCGATTTGTCAAGATCGACACTTATCGTTTGAACTGCTTCTTCCATCTAGCCCCTTTCTAATTTTTCACAAATAAGGTCAAACACTTCCGCTTCTTTCCCTGAAAATGTTTCACTGTAATTATTGAGTGCTTCTAAAAGACTTTGAACTTGCAAGCTATACTCGCTTAAATTCACAGATAAAAGCTCGCCATAAAGTTCATTAAAAGCCATTAAAAAAGCACCTTCTTTTTCTTTATCGGAAAAAACAAAGTGCCCATCTTCTTGTTTAGGTTGACCATCACTATCTAAATCAGCGTATTTTTGAATAAGCTCCAAACGGTCCGTATCATATTCTTGGAATTTATCCTTGAATTGATTGACAATTTTCGTACGGTGTCGGCTGACTGCTCCTGAAAGTTTTAATCCAAAAATCAGTTCCGTAGTCTCAAGAAGTTCCTGAGGATATAATTTGATTATCATTTGTTGTCTCCTTTTTTATGCTATTTTTGTCCTTGCACCAGTTGCTGAAATTGCATATAGTCCATCTTTTCCGAATCCAATTCCCCAGCCGTTCCCACTGGAAACATCACGAATTATTGGGCATGTTACACCAGACCCAGTGCCAAGAGCATAGGTTGTAAAACTAAGGACATGATCCTTATGACCACAAGCAACAGGCTGGTTAAAATGTACCCTGTCAAAGAAAGTAAATCCTGCCGAAACATTCGTCCAAGAAGGTGCAGTCCTGCTCCACAGAAGTCTTGGAGTGTCATTGGTACTTCCAGAATTTCTTGCAGTAATCGCAAAAATATTTGTGCTTTCATACAGTCTGATTGACGGCCCTGGTCCGTAAGAGGTAAGCGTTGTATAAACCATCGTCGCTTTCAGGAGAGCATCTCCATAAAAGTTCAATCCACTACTATCTAATGATGTGATGAGTGAAGTTCCACTATAAAAGTTAATAGCTGTCGGCGTTATTCGGACTGTACTGTTCCAAGAAGCCAATCCGACCTGAACCGCATTAGTTGCAAGTTTATCTGATGTGATACTATTCGCACCAATACGGGCAGCATTGAGTGTTCCTGTCGTAATATTAGCGGCATTGATATTAGTAATATTCACATTTGAAGCATTAATTGTGCCTGTGGTGATATTTGAAGCATCAAGAGGAACATCAGCCAAAAGATTAACCCACGAGCCATTTATATATTTGAAAATATTTGACACGTCGCCGTCTTGTTGGAAATATAAATCTCCACCTGATGCGTTTTCTGGAAATCCAGCACTTGCGTTTCCGTAAAAGTTTGTACTTTTTCCGTCAGCTCCTAAAATGGCATTTAATGCCTGCTGTTGCAAACTTGATGTCGCTGCCCTGACTTCGGCCAAAGAGCTGTTTACAATGCTCGAGAGCGTTGCTTTTTTAGCTCCTAGGCGGTAATTCTTATAAGTTTCTCCGAGAACATCCCAAGTTGTTTCCATGACCCGAGCTTCAGTTTCAATATCAAATTCCGTGAAAAAGACCTTGACTGTATCTGCAAGGTCTAAAATTTCAGGTGCTGTTTTATCAATCATTTTGGAGAAATCCAACGTTGAAATATTCATACTGACTTTTGGCACACCGACTTCATTTTCAATAATATAACGCTGCGCACGAGTTCGGAGCTTAGATTCACTAAATGGCTCATCCAATTCAAACTCATCTGAAAAATCTACTAAAAGCGTACGCCTGTTTGGATATTTATTGATATAGTCACTATCAACCACAAGCTCTGGCAATGTATAAACTTTTTCATCCATTACAACCACAGGATAAATACTGGTGTAGGTGTTCAAAATACTTTCTTCTTGCTCGAAATTAGTCAAGTTGCGACCGTAAGCCAATAGTGTATTTGAATAACGCCCACGCTGTGTATGTAATCTGATGTGATAATTATCGAACTCATACTCACCGCCCCAATAATCAAGAATTGACCCACGACGACCAGCCAAAACTTGACGTGGATTTTCAAAGTCTGGCACTTTCCATTCACTGGTTGAAACAGTATTGTTAGATGACCAAAACGTGAACGGGTGGGGTTCTAAAATAGATTGACCCCATGCTTGTAATGCTTGCAATCCATCACAATTCAGTGCCGTAGTTTGCGGTTTGAGTGTCAGTTCTTGGGTTAAATAACTGATGTGTTCTGCATGGACTTTCAGATTGCCTTTCAAATCTTTTGTGACTTGTGCAATCCTAAAGCGTTGTTTTTTCAGTACGTTCCCAGCGTCTGCCAAAATAATATTATTGATTTTAAGGTGATTGGAGTAAGCCCCACCTTTTTTGTAGGTCAAATCAAGCTCAAACTTATCATTTAAGCCTTCAGTAACCACACAAGTCAGGCTGTCTGTTAATATTCCAATCCCTAGATTTTCAAAATTTTCTGTGCTTGCACTATAAATTCTTGGTGTCATACTCTTAGCCTCCATTTCGGTATGATCGAGACAGAAAAGTTAGGCTGTGTGTTCCACTCAACCACACTCGTCCCGAGTGGTATTGACGGGAAAGGGTAAGTATTGACTAATTGCATAACACTTTCTGTCCCTGAAAGATTGGTCACAGTTTGATTTTCACAATCAATCACTGCTCCATCAGTTAGATTTTTCAAGACAAAATCTTTTTCTCCGATGTTTAATGTAATATTTCCTGTCCCTGTAATCCGAATAATAGGGAGGGCTGGTAATCGTCCAGCATTGACCACCGATTCGCCATTGAATAAAGTTCTTTCAGCGAGCCCTGTTTTAACAAACTTATTCGGTTGAAACTGGAAAGGCACTTCAAAAAAAGCAACACGTGGATTTCTACGAGTGATAGACGTTTGACCGACAATGCGTGCCAAATATTGATTTTCTATATCTCCTGCCCACTCAAAAGGCCTAAAACCTGTCATGTTAGAAAGCCAGTCTTTGGCTTCATAAATCTGCTTTTCAATGTTTGAATAATTTCTCGGATTAAAAGTCATCAAAAAAGAAAGTGGAAAATCAATCGATTCAAGACGGTCACGGTCAAGTAAGACTAAGCCATCACGACCTGCAACTTTTACTTCTTCAATTTGTTTTTGTGCACTTAAAAATTTAATTTCAGACCTCAAAGCGAGGCCGAAATCCGTTAAGTTTTTATTATTAAATTTAACACTCAAAAGCTACCCCTCTCATCTTTTAGCATACGGTCTGCAATTTTCTCAAGTGTCTCGACAATGTCCTCTTCACCTGACCATTCCACGTTAAACTGATTATGATTGACGACCGTGCGATTACTTGTGTTTGTTGTTCCAAGGCCAATATCACCAGAAACACCTGCAATGGCAAGTTCTGGCGATAGAGCTTTGCCTAAAATAATATTGTTCATCTCATCCATTGCTTGCTGAACACCTTTGATATTGGTTGAAATACCAATCGCCAATCCTTCAGGGATCATCTTACCGATTTGGTCACGGAAAACACTTGAAGGCGATTTGATACCGAGGAAGCCCTTCACGCCATCAAGCATAGCACCACCTATGTTTTTAACGGCATTTACTGCATTGTTAAACATTGAACCAACACCGTTAATTAAACCTTGAATGATGTCTTTTCCGATTTGAAAGAGGTCAATATTTCTTACAACGTTCAAAACGGCATTTTTCATTTCATTAAACTTATCAAGAGCTCTGCCAGGCAGCGACGCAAACCAGTTAATGATTCCATCGATAATTTCTTTTGCTTTTCTAAGCAAATCATCTTTTGTAGTTCCAAAGAATCGCAAAATAAAGTCGATGGCGTTTGAAAAAGTCTTTTTAATGTACTCCCAAACAGCACCGAAAATATCTTTAATTCCATTCCACACCATGGTCCAGTCGCCGTTAATGATTCCAGTTACAACCTTTATAATACCCATAATGATATTGATGGCGGTCTCGACAATGTTTTTTATCTGATTCCACACGGGTTCTAAAATAAATACCAGAGCCATAAAGACTTGGCCGATAACCTCGCAAATTTTTCCAACAGCTTGCATGATCTGAGTCCCATTTTCGTCCCAGAATTTTTTAATGCTTGAAATGATTGAATTAAACCACCCTATCAAAGCATCAATAGCTGGTTGTATAAATTGCAGAAATTCATGGACTTTATTTCTGAAAGTTTCAGAACTTGCATAAGCCACCGCAAAAGCGGTCACTAAAAGATAAATAATTCCTATAACCATACCGACAGGATTTGAAAATAGGGTTAAGAAAGACCCTGCCTTTTCTATCATTGTTCCCATTGTGAAGAAGGAAACTCCAACGGCTAAAACAGCAGGTATAATTGGCAATATCTTTTCAATGACTGGCCACCATTTTTCAATAGCTGTGACAATATTCGTGATAATTGGTCCGACTTGTTTTCCAAGATTATCGAAAACAGTAATTAGACTCTTCATAATATCTTTAATTTTGTCCTCACCGATTGATTCGATGATCGATTCACCGAAACGAGCAAAGGCGGATTTGATATTTCCGATAATTCCTTCAAAGGTCACACCAGTAGCGGCCATAACTCCGCCCATGTTAGACCATTCAGCGTCAATTTTAGAAGCACCTTTTGAGAGAATTTCCTCAAATTGTGCCCATGACATTGAACCGCCTTCCATGTTCTTTCTGACTTCATCCATTGACCAACCTGTGGCATCAGAGACCATTTTCATGGCATTAGGTACAGCAAGTTTGAACTGGTCAAAGGTTCGGAGTGTCACACGACCATCAGCGGCCATTTTAGCAAGAGCATCTCCTGCCTGTGCCAATCCTTCTTCAGTTGCATTTCCGACACCTGCAAGGATTTTGGACATATCCTTGAATACATCCACTGACCTATGCAGGTCCATTCCAGTTGCATTAAATGCGGCCACTGCTTTGGAAGCCGTAGGCATGGAGATAGATGTCCCACGTACAAAGGCGTTGACTGAAGCCGTTGCAACAGCGGCAGCCTCAGGATAACCTTTGGCCAAGTATTTATCTACAACTTGCCCAAATTCAGATAAAGACATCTGTGTACCTTTTGTCATACGTTCGGCGGCTGTTTTTACATCACCGAAAGATTTGTCAGCGTCTGCTCCCATAGATTTGAAAGTCATGTTTGCCTTTGTCATGGCATCCATACGTTCCATACCACTTTGTACGGCTTTTACGACACCAGCGACTGAAATCCCAACTGTGGCGAGTGTTGTAGCTGCACCACCACCAAAGGCTTTCATTGTTCCGCCGACTTCTTGGAGTTGACCACCGAACTTACCAAGACCAGCCATAGCGGCATTGAACATTCCGCCCATACCAGTACCTGTTTTATTAGAATTTCTTTCTAAACCATCAAGTTGGTTACGAGTCTGTGCAATTTGCTGATTGACGTTTCCGCTGTCGAGGTCAATTTGTATTAAGACTTTACCATCAGCCATGTTCCACCTCCTCTCATTTCTAGGCATACAAAAAACTCAGTCAAATTTGACTGAGCATCGTTATTTTTTTAAGTTAGATATTATTTAATCCAACGATCAACGCTGTAATCTTTACCGCAACTTTGGCAAACCATCATAATCCGTGTTTGTTGTACTCCAAATATTGAAATAGGTTTTTGTCCCATTCTGATGACATCTTTACTATGACATTTCGGACAAATTGCACCTGATTTGATAAGATTATTTTGTACTTGTTTTTTAGCATTTTCAGATTTTATTTTATCGTTATCAGCTCTTAGTTTAATAATTCTAGCTTTTTCGATTTTTTCGTCTTCAGAAAGTAAGTGCTCATCTTTAGACAGCAAAGCCTGTTCTTTCTTGTTTTTGTCAGTTCCCCTAGCAATTAGCCATATCAACACAAGTATTATTATACCAACACCTGATGTCGAAACACTAAACGCAATAGCAAGAACAATAACAAGCACCTTAAACCAGTTCGACTTTTTCCATAATTCCTTAAATTTTTCCATTCTCTACCTCCTGAAACTGCTTTGTGTTTAATAGTATTACACAAAACGAAACATTTTAATAGAGCAATGCAAAAAAATCAATCAGGAAGCTCATAGATTTCTTGGAGTTCCATCATACGTTGTTTTTCTTCTGTACTTGTATTTTTTTTAGGTTTCCAAGTACGTATTTCTAGTACCTGTTTGAACTTGGTATCATCAGGTAGGTGCTTGAAAAGCATCTGAAACTTTTTCCAAGACAGATGCCCAATCTGCTCATGTAAGTCCATGTGATAGGCTTGCATAAAGCTCACAAAGATAATTTCTGCATCAAAGGCAAAAGAAAAGAGCCTCTCTTGAGGCTCTGATTCTCTCCTTGGCATGACGTTTCCTTTAAGGTCATAGACCTCTTTGATTTCTTCTTTTTGAATATATTCCGAAAAAATAGTCTGGAAAAGTCTTGCTTTTTTCTCAAATGGTACATCTTTACCACTGATTAGGAACTCCAAAGCAATATCGACTTTTTGAAAATTATTGAGCGTTTTATCCTCTAAAATTTCATAGACATCGAGCACATTATCAAAGCTCAAGTTCAAAGGATAAGTGACAGCCTCAAACTCAATCGAAGCCGTCAAAGGTTCGTTAAGTTTGAACATCACGAGTCCTCCTATTTATTTTTGCGTTTTTCTTTGAGGTATTTCTTTTTGAATTTCTCTTGGTCTTTTATCTGACTTTCAAAACGCTTCCCAACTTCTAAACCAAGTGATTCAGAGACTTGTGGTAATACAGTATATAGCAGTGTTCCGACGTCGCTATATACTTTATAAATTTTGTTAAAAGAACCTTTACCTAATAGCAAATCAAAACTTTCACGTGCGATTTTTACTTCTAAATCAGACATACGAGAAAATTTTGAGACTTTTGAATTTTCGTCATTTTCAAGCTCTGCGACTTCCTTTTTGAATTTTGTTTTTAGCGATTTTTCAAACTTTTCAGGGTTATCGTAAATATCGAACAATTTCGCCACATTCTCACGTGTCGCTTCAAATTCAAATTCAACCTCTCCGACTCGGACAGGAATGACGTCTTTTTTTATATCAATTTGTATCATGATTTCTCCTTAATTAAGCACCAGGCGTGATTGTTGGTGTTTCTGCATAGATAAGTGAACACTTAAAGTCTTCATAAGCTGCGGCATCTCCTGACCCTGCAACAATATTGAGTGCTTTTGCAACCCCCAAGACAACTGTTCCGTCATTTTCAGTAATACGAAACCAAACTTTACGATCATCATCGTTTTGTGAGCGTTTCTTCTCTGCAATCAATTTCTGAGCTGGATTGGTTGGATTCCAAGTTCCTTCAAAATCCCACTTTTCAGCACGACCAACTAAATAATCAATCTCATTTCCATCTCCTGCATAATCTGCAAAAGTTTCAGTTTTTTCTTCTGAATTGTCATTGACCGTAGTAATAAATTCAGCTAGTGCTAAAAATCCAGTCGTTGGTGCAGCCGTGTCAGAAGATGACCAAGGTGCAATTTCATGTAATCGTAGGGCATTTTTTTTACGTGCCATTTCAAGATTCCTCCGTTTTTTTAATAATTAAATTGGCGGTCACATCGAGTAAATAAATGTACCAGCCGTCTTTCTCCACTTCACGCAGTGAAGGGGTGGACACTTCTAAACCCTCAAACTCATACGAATCATTATTTGAGGGGATAGAGATGTCAAAATCAGAAAGCCAAGCGTGAATCTTCCACATTGTATCGCTTGCTACTGTTTGATTTTTTGTCTTTATGCCGATAGCATAAGGCAGTTTCATTTCACAATCCCCATTCATCCAACGGGTGACTTCTTTGCCACCTGATAATGGATAAACACGCAGTGATTCATGAAATCCAATAAAACCGATTTTAGCTTTAAGGCCTAGGTCTTGGATGACATTGATTTCATCCGTTAAACAGTTTATAAAATCATTTGTCATTTCACACCTAATCCTTTCACAAATGCTTGTTTCCAGTTATCGCTATACGCATTTTTTGCACTATCCAGCCATTTCGGACCAGTTCCAGGTGTGGTATATTTCCAACCCTTTGGAGCGAAATATTGACGCCGTGCGTAAGATGCAGAATATTCCACATCTGAATTTCTTGTCACATGTCCACTGGCTCGCAAATCACCCTCTTTTTTAGGGACGAATCGCTCCATGTCCATCAGCATTTGATTAGCCATAGCGTGCTTTGCATAATTCGAATTTTCATTACTGAGCTTATGATCAATACCTGAAAGGTCAATGGACACACGAACGTTTACCATTACTTCACCCCAATCTTTCGGCTGAGTAATCCTGTACCCAAAAGCATGACATAAACTTCTGAAGCAATGTTTTTCAGTGGGGTACTTTCTGTTACGTTATCGAACTGGTCATCAGACATGAGCCCCGTTTTATACATCCATTCTATTTGCAAAGCCATTGCTTGCTTGAATTTTTGTTTTCTGTACTCATGGTCTTCTTCCAGGTTATGATGCCTATAAAAATCACGAGTCAATGCATCCAGCAAAAGAGAAGCACGGCGTTCTAATTGTGTAAATCGGACATTGTCTAAAATCTCAATCGAACAATACGTGTTATTAAATTCATTGATTGTTAAATAGGCCATAAGCCCCCCTTATACAATAAAAAGGGGCTATTTTTCAGCCCCTTTAACTTCTTCTATAATTGCTCTACCTTTAAGAGCCGATGCACGACCCTCGCTTTCAGTGGCAAGCAATTCCTTTAGTCGTTTTTTAGATGTATTCTCTGGGAACACATCTCCTTTTTTATAGATTTTCTGTGACTGTTTGTCATAGAAATCAACTAAAACAGTATAGATAATGGATCACCTGCTTTCTATTCTGACTGCTCTTTCAACTTTTTAAGTTCAGTCTTGAGCTTTTTATTTTCAGCTTGTAATTTTTCAAGCTGTACATCTTCAGTAGAACCTGCTTTTTCAAGCACTTTACCTGTTTTTTCATGAATGACAGACCAGCCATCTTTGAGATAGCTGGCTTTATCTGATTCATGGATTTGTAAAACACGGTTTAATTTTTTTACTAACATTGTGTACCTCCTTTATTGAAATACGGTGGCTTTTCCGTCTGCTAAAATGAATAGGTTTTGGAAAGAGCCTTTTGCTTGTGTTGCATTTCCCATAGCCAAACCTGGCGGAAAACTAGCTGAACTAAAGGTCAGTGTTTTTGAATTAAGGGATAATACCTGCATTCCTGAGGGCGTTGAATTTACTGAGGCATCAGCCATCATTGGTACTGATACATTTACTTGACCCACAAAACGTTCAAGAAGCGGTGAAAGTGACTCAATGTTCACAGACTGTGTCGCAAATGTACCAGTTACATTTGTATCTGGCGTATAGTCTATGTCTCCCCATACACTAAGAAGAGCGATATTTTCTGAAATCTCCCAAGCTAAAACGTTGATGTCCACATCTAAGACAGCATTATGTGTTCCGCTTTTAGTACGTGCAAAATGCAAGCCTTCAGTTACACGTAATCCGCCTTCAAGGCGTTCATTACTTGTTCCATCAATCAATGTCGCCCATAATCGACCGAATATATTGCGACCTGCTTTTGATTTTCTCAAATCGTTCATGTTGCACCTCCTATTTCACAGCAAATGCGATTCCGTCTTCTTTTCCTTCAAATACGAGTACATCATCGTAACATTGCTCGTAGTAGTGGTAATTTCCAGACGTTGCCGCTGATGGTTCATCTAAACCAGCGAATGTATATTTTTGAGGTGCAGCCATTGAAGGAATATGAATAAGCATCATTTGGATTTGTTTTGATCCTGGTGCTTCAACAGCTCCTTCAGTGAAATCATAAGCTGTTTTGAAACGGTTAGATGGTACGTCAATCAACTCAATATTATCCAAACGTGAGATGATACGGCTCACGTCTTCACGACGGTCACCAACGTTTAATGTACGCATCAAACCTTCAGCATTTTTCAAGATTTTCTTCACTTGAGGTGTCACGTAAAGGACACGGTTTGCTGGCACACTTTGCTCATCCATTTCAGTCATCATTGTGTCGAAAGTATCGAGAATATTGTCTGTTTCAATTTCTACATCGTAGATATTGTCAGGCACTGCCGCTTCTGTTTTAGCAAATAAGCTAGAGAACATTTGGGCATCCATTTCTGGTACTTTTTCTTGGTCATTAAATGAGCGAGTAATGTTCGCAATAGTCGTTGTCCAGTTGTTTTCATCAATATCTGAAGGATCAACCAATGTTTGCCAGAAACGCTCATTTGTAAGTTCATACGTGATCCATTCATTTGAGTAGTTTGCTGTTACATCCTTGGCTACAACTGTACGACGTGCACGGTCTTTACGTCCCTCAGTGATTGTGAGTTTCGGAACTTTAACTGTCTTTTGTCCAATCCATTTGAGTAAATTGTTAGACGGTGAGCTCCATAAGCGTTGCGAATAAAGCACCCCATTTTCTGAAAAGTGTTTTTGTAATCCTTGTTGGTAAGATTCTGCATAGTTAATAGTCATTAGTTAATTCTCCTTAAAATTATTTTAGAGACCAAGCGTCAGCAAAGGCTTGAGCTTGATCCACTGGTGGTGTATTTGGTTCAGGATTCCCTGGGTTAGTGATTGTTGGTTTGGCTGGTTCAGCTTTAGTTCCAAAAAGGTAAGTATTTTCTTTTTGTACTGTTTCAAGCTGTGCAGTTAGACCATTTAACACCCCCTTGTCATCCAATGAGATATTTTCACGATTGAGCAAAGGCAAAACTGTTTTGAAATTTTTAGCACCTGCGGCTTGCAAGGCGAGCTGAATTTCATAATCTGTTTTACTATCCAATAGAGCAGTAGCCGCCGCTTCATCTTTAGACTTGATTTCTTCTTGCAAGTCTTTCAGTTGATTGTGTAGCTCCTCATTGTCTTTATTAGATTCTGTGAGTGTCGTAATTTTTTCGTCACGTTCTTCAATTTGTGATTTGTAACCATCACGTTCGCTTTCTGCACTATGTAATTGTGCTTTAAGACCATTGACTTCTTTGTCACTTGCAGACATGATTTTATCAATCACATCATCTGCAAGCTCTAAGCCTTTTAGAAATTCACGTTTCATAGTTCCTCCACATTTTTTTATATTTGCCTTTTTTTCATTGTCTTGCCTAGGACAACAAAAAACGCCAAACAATCTGCTCAGCGTTTTCTTACTATAAATATTATATCAACTTTTTTGGTGTTTTTTTCCTTGATTTTAAGCAATTTGTTGCAGGTTATGCGAAAAATCTTTCTCTTGCATAATTTCTGACTAAGAAATCATGTTCATCTATTAAATCACGCAAGCCAGAACGCAGGCCATTCAATCTTGTCTGATATTTCAAAATAGAATCTTGGTCTTGTAGCTTTTTGGCTGCTTCAAGATTTTTCTTCGACAATCTGATTTCACGTTCATAAGTACGTTGTCTGACTTGCTCTTTTGCATTTCCCATCGCTTGTTCAGGTGTAATGTCACGATTAGGATCATCAGGTAATTTATTGATACCAATGACAAAAGGGGTAAGCGTATGGGAGCAGTTTATTCCAAATGTCCCACTCGGTTCACCCCAGCCATAATCGTGCAAACTAGGAACATACCCAATCGCAGGGTCACCTGATTCAAAACCTTGTGCCTGCTTTGTGACCACTCCACCCTGAATCGGTGCACAAGCAGGACGTGCGGCAGCATGAGAACTCATATAAAAGGTATCAACACCGAACGCTTCAGATGCCATGACTCGCATTTCATTATAGACCCGATAAACCGTTGATTGTGTGACCGTTCTTGCATAATTGGCAATAGACCACACGTTGCCACCTTTATCTATAAATTCAGATGGGATGCCTTTATTCAGCCATTCCATGACCACATCCTTTATAGCTTTATCTTTGGATTTTAGCCCTGCGGTTACTTCAGCAACAATTTGCTCAAGCATGGATTGATATTGTTTCATGGCTGCATTACTGCCAAAATGAGTGGTCAAGAGTGTCTGATTGATAAAATTATCGATCTCACGAAAAGTCTGATTGAAATAAGCGTCCAACATATTTTTAATTGGGGCATAGGCTGGAGTCATTAGCGTTGCTTTTGCTAATTCTTTCCACGTGTCGTCATATAAATTTTGAGCATCTTTGACGAGTATTTTATAAAGCAAATCTTCAGCTTTGCCTGTCTGACTTGCTATATATTTTATTCTGTCACTTCCCAATTTTTCAAATTCTTTATATTTTTCAAGTTGCCACATGAAAGGATTTTGTTCTAACTCATAAGCACTAGCTTTAGTTAGTGCCTCAATCATATCTAAATATAAATCTTGTTGGATTTGTGCATAAATCTCACCAATTCGTGCACTCTGCATAGTTGCTGGTATATACATTAAACACCACCTTCAAATATTGCACGGTCAGACCCTCTTATCTTTGTGTCGAGTGATGCTGCTTGCTCTTCTTTGAGTTCAGTAAGCATTTCATCAATTTCCTCTTCAGACACGTTCCATAATTTTTTCATGGCATGACGACGACTGACTAACCCTGAAACCATAGCCTTACTTAAAAAATCAAGCTCACTTTTACGGTCTAAAAAGACTCCGTCATCAAAATCAATTTTAATATCTTCAAGTGTAGGGATATTGCCACCATATAAACCATACGACTTAGCCAGTTCAAGACATGAAATAATCAATTCTTTAATCGTACGCTCAACACTCGTCAAGTGGCTGTTTCTTGTTTGATAGGTCATTGAATTTTCAGAGACCACTTCTGTGGCTGTTTTCATACCCATAGCGTCAAAAGTAAATGTCCCAGTTGAAAGTCCAATTTCCACCTCAAGTGTACGCATGAAGTGATTGAGTGAACGGATATATGAATCCGAACGGATTGGCGTTGTGACATCCAAAATCTTATTATCATCAATACCACCTCCATATTTCAAAAAGACGTTTTGGTTTGTATCAAAATATTGCTTTGGTTTTTCGCCTTCACTGGCAACCGTAGTCAATCCATCAGGAATAAGCACACGGCGTTGACCCATTTTGATTTCCCAGCGGTACTGGTCATACGTCGTGTTAATCTGCCTGAGCGTTGTTGTAGCATTATCATAGACTGATAACCCCAAAGGACTTGTAATGTTCTTATTATTAAATCCAAACGGCTTCATATAAGTAAACAAGGGACGAGAAAAGTCTTTGAGTATGCTTTCTTTTTCTAAGTTCTCGAAATAGTCTGTAAGCGGCACTTGTATGCCTACTCTATCTGATATTTCCGAGCGATAGAGTTCATTCGTAATGACATACTTGTCGCCGTCCCATTCGTGAAACTCCAGCAAAGTATAATAAAGGACACGACTGCCATCTTTTTTCTGCATGTGTGTTGCAATCGCTGCCTCATTTATATCATTGGTATTAGAACGCAGAGGGAAGAAGCTCGGAGCTTGTGCATAGGCAATTTTAATTTGACCATCATCATGATAAGGCTTCATTGCCAATCCACCTAATGCAAGGCCACTTTCCAAGTATCGCTCAAAATTTTTTGCAAAATCATTATTGTTAAAAATTTCTTTTGCATACTCTTGAGCTGTTTCGTCCTCAATCGTGAAATCCATCTGCTCATTGAAAATAAGGGAAGCTAATCGACGGCAGACGACTTTTGCCATGTTCAGGCTTATAAAATCACGCTTTACCGCATCTCCACTTGTGTTTTTATATGTTATTTGAGGGAATTTCCCATTGAAAAATTTGAGGTTATCTTGAATACGATCGTATTCTTCTGAACTTACTCCTATTTTTGGATGATCCGTGATTTTTGCTAATTCATTACCGCTCACTTTTGCCACCCCTTTCTGTATAAAATTTCTTAGTCGTTGCCACATTCATGTCATCTCCTTACTTTACATATTTTTGAATTTTATTATCAAATTTTCCTATGTATTTTCCGACATCGCTCTTTTTGTCAAAATATTGTTTGACGAAATTGACTTCATGTACATAAGAGTATCGTGGATATATTTTTCCACCTTTTTGAAAAAACGGTCCTTTACAGCCTAATTTTTTTCTATAAAATGTTTTACTGCTTGATCCACGTCCGCCCATTTTTCAACACCTCGAAACGTTTTATATTTTCATTATCAAAATAAATGACTTCGATATTTTTGAAATCATAGTCTATTGGTTTGCCATAAAGTAAAATTTTTTCAGGTTGGATGCGTCGAATCAGTTCGTCCATTCCTGCACGCCATAACTGCTGTGCTTTTGCATTACGAACGCAACCGACAGTGCTGACTGTCACAATACTTCCTTCAGGTATGCCCTCAAAACAAAAGGAAAAACTTCTCTCATCTGACCAAGAGAGTGTAGGGATAACATTGATCCCTTCCGATTGCCAGTAAGCCCCTAAACATCGACTGCGGTAGATATTATAAATTTGCAAGGCGAGAGGCATATCAACATAAAGGCTAAAATCTGGAGAGAAGACACAGTCAAATTTTTTGAGCAATTTTATATATTTCTCTGGATTCGCCCAAACTCTCTCAAACTGATAATCATCTAAGTAAAAATGGACGCCTTTGTGATAATCCTTTCTTGATTTTGCATAGTTAAATCCCAAAAGCTCCTTTGGAACTTTCAAACTTTTTTCAATGCTGGGGATTTCAAAATCATTGTCGCCATACTCTGCAATATGCAAATTGTATTTTTTAACTGTTCGCATGACAAACTCCTTATAATTTTTTAGCTATTTCATAAATAACAGGTACAGTCACGCTGTTTCCTGCTTGCTTATAGAGTTGAGAGTTACTGTTCACTGCTTCAGCTTTCTCAAAAGTAGAGTCAGGAAAGCCTTGAAGCCTCCAACATTCACGAGGCGTCAGTTTTCTCACTCTCATGTCTTGTAATACGGCATCAGGTTGTGTGGCAACTGTTCCACTATATCCACTTCTGACTGAACCTCTTGCTTTTGGCTGTAAGCTGATGTTGTCGCCATTATTAGCCTCTAAGCAAGGTTTGTGGGGGCTGTTGTTTTTGATTAAAACACCTGCATCTGATTTATTTGCTTTTAGCGTTCTACTCAAACCGTTTAATACGCCCCTGTGATGATTTTGCGAATCGTTGGTATAAAGGCCACCAACCACTACACCGTGTCTATCTTGACCTGTTAAAGTAAACATTGGCTCGCCATTTTCTTTGAATCGTCTGCCATTTTGACGTTTTTCTGATCGATCAGGAGTAAGAACTGGGATAGCAATTTTAGGCATGCGATTGCCACCGTTGCAGGTGTCGAGTGTTGGGCTGATTCCGTCAGTGTCAAAAATTCTTCCAGCTTGTGAGTTGTGACTATTGTTGTAAATATTACCTATTATTTTCGGTATGTTCCCTGAACCACCACCTGCTTTTACTGTTCGAGTTAATCCTTCAGGATCATAAACATTTTGCTCAAAGTGCCAGCCGTTTTTGGTTTTTCCCTTTAGTGGATTGAGAATTTTCAGACCCTCGCCTTTATTGGTTGTGAGTGTTGGACTCAATCCATCTGAAGCATAAACGTTCCCATTCATGCCTTTACCACTGGGATTGATATTTCCTATTGCCTGTACATGAGCTTTTGTGTCTGTTGCTTCGAGAGGAAAAATTTCTCGTCCACATTCTCCTCTAAGATGTCCAATAATGAACACACGCTCTCGGTTCTGTGGGACGCCGAAGTTTTTACTGTTAAGCACTTGCCACTCTGCATCGTACCCGAGTTCATCCAACGTAAAGAGAATGGACTCAAATGTTCTGCCTTTGTCGTGAGATAAAAGCCCCTTGACGTTCTCAAGCAATAATAGGCGTGGTTGGATTTGTTTGGCCGCTCTGGCAATCTCGAAAAAGAGAGTTCCTCGAGTGTCTTCAAATCCAAGCCGATTTCCTGCAACTGAAAAGGCTTGACAAGGGAAGCCACCTGTGATGACGTCAATTTCTCCCTTGAACTTTGCCCATTCTTTGTCTGTAACTGTTGTGATGTCATGGTATTCATGTTCTCCTTCTGTGTTATGTATGGCTTTATATGAGGCTCTTGCGAATTTATCAATTTCACAAAAGCCCACACATTCATGTCCTGTTGCTTCCATTCCTAAGCGAAAACCGCCTATTCCTGCAAATAAATCAAGAAATTTCATACTTTCCCTCCAATCAGAGCAGAGGCTTTAATCTCTGCTTTATTTATAATTTTTGATGGTGGCATGCAGCCTTTGTGTGCAGGGATAAGGATATAAACCTTACATTTTGGACATTTCTGACCATAATGAGCCTGACCTTTTTTGACCATTTCATGTGGGTCTGTTAATTGAACCATTTGAGCCTTGTTTCTCCTTTATAGAATTTTTTCCAAACGAACCAAGCGTAAGAAATTGCACTGCCTTTCATGCTTTCAAAATCGCCATTCATTGCACATTTAAGGCGACTACTTGAGACATAGATGTTTTTAGGTGGATATTGTGAAAATAATTTCTTGCGTGCTTTGCCCTCCAGATAGCGAATGGGCAAAAATAAAGCGAGCTTTCGCTCGTTTTGTAATAGTCGCATTGCCTGTTCAATAAACTGATTGGCGTATTTATAAGGTGGATTGGTTAAAATGTCGCCGTGCCACTGCCCTTGATATTCTAAGAAATCAATTTGCTCAAGTGATCGATAGCCACGAGTGACAATATCTGACGACTTTCCGAGTATGCCATATCTTTTCAAGACACTAACCAAATGACCACCACCTGCTGCACACTCCCAAACATTATTGAAGTCTTCTAATTCAAGTAATAGCTCAAGTGCTTTTGGTTCAGTTGCATAATAATCTAGGTTATCTCTTTCGTATTCTCTGATATTAGCAAAGCCATTCGTTGCAATATGAGTGACGCTGTTTCCTGTCCAGTCTTTCATAGTTTTTTTCTTTTTAACTCCTTATACATGGTTTGATTTCGGGTTTCTGCTCGTTTGAGTTCAGTTTTTAGGGTGACTAATTTTGCCTTTTTCTGACTTAGAGCTTTCTTGGTTAGTACACCTTTTCGTCTGCTGTTGCCAAAAAAAGTACCTAAAAACTGACTATGGTTAATCTGATGTTCCAAATCGCCTATTTTGGAGTGTAAAGATAGCACTTTTTTATTTTGCCGCTTTAATTGTGTCATGCTCACTCCCTTGCTCTTACTGCCACGTCCACCCACATCTTTCACTCCTTTTAAGCCTTGAGGCGTAATAATTTTGCGTTGTCCATACAGAAATACTGGAATAAATCGCACGTGTGGTCATCTACTTTGACTACTTCAGGCTTACTGGTACGGATTGTCTTCTCGTCCCACTGATAACGCTTGTGTTCGTCAATGAAGATTGCATTTTCTGGTATGTCCATATAATAAAAACGCCCCTCGCAGATGAGCGATTGGACGTTGTCGATAAGATTGATTTTGTTTGTTTTCTTGACTGGACTCCATCGGATGTTGAAGTCTCTGTGATACTGATTTCGCAGTGCAGCCTCTGCACTATCTATGGTACGCCGTAAAATAGGCACTTTCTCATAAGCCTCGCCTGTGGTCTTGATGAAGTTATAAACCATTTGACTGAGCTGTGACGGTGCGAGCTTGTTGACCTTACCTGCTGGGCTGTAATAGAGCGTATTGAGCAGTATTACTTTACCGCTTTGTGTAATGCCAAAATGCCCACATGCTGTTGCTGATTGAGCATGACCACCGTCTAACGCATAACAGCGATTAGTGATAGGGTCATCCTTAAACAGCTCATTGAGTGGTTGGAAGTGCTTCATGTTATAAACATTCGTACCAAGACCAACCACTTCACCCAAGTACATCCACCTATAATAGTCGAGGTCATGCTCTTTGTATCGTGAGATTTTTCGGAGCATTTGGTCACTGTTAAATCCTCTGACGTCATCTTTGTATGTGCTGTGGTGGATATAATAGTCAGGGTCTTCTTCTCGCTCTGTGACCCACTCATTGATCCAGTCATACGGATTCTTCGGTGGATTCCATGAAGCATATACTTCAACTGACCTTCCACCATCGAGCTTCTGTCTGATGTACGTGTCAACGATAGTGTCATATTCTTCTTTGTCAGAGAACTCAGCCAATTCCTCAAGCCATACTCTTCCAACGTAACCAACGGCTATCTTCTGACCTTTGAGCTTCTGTGCATCATCTACTCCAAAGAAATAAAAAGCCGTACCAGTGGCACGGTGTACTATCTTCATAGGCGACGTATAGAAATCAAATTGCGAATATTGTCCAAGTTCAATAATTGCCCATTTAACCTGCTCATATACTGATGTTCTCAGTGTACTTGCTACCTTACGCAAGCAGACCACGTTCATATCAAAGTCACTCAGAAAGTCAATCACGAGCTTAATAGAAATGGCCGAGGATTTTGTCCCCGACCGACCGCCTTTGAATAATTTATAAGGTTTACCACTTACAAACGCACCCTTGAAAGTGGGATTAAGCAGTCTTGCTATGTTTATTGTTCGTTTCTCCATTCTCCTCACTCTCTATTTGTCGCTTAATACGCTGTAATGTTGACTGGGATAGCCCTGTCATTTCTTCTGTTTCTTTGTATGAATGGCTTTGTAAGAACTCATAGGCTTTTTTATGCCTGTCAGTAATTGTACGTTTAGGGCGACCTTCCTTGTAATTAGGATTATGAGCTTTAGCGTAAGCCTTACCTTCTTGCGTACGCTCTACAATCATATCTCTTTCAAATTCTGCGAATGATAAAAAGATGTTTCTCATGAGCTTCCCACTTGGTGTATTGTCCAATTTACCAAAGGCTAGGATATTTACTGCTATATCTTCAGCAAGTAACTCATCTATAAGTGCAGCCCCTTGTACAACTGAACGTGAAAATCTGTCTAGTTTCGTGACAATAAGCTCATCACCAAAACGCAAGAGTTTACGCATTTTATCAAACTCTGGACGGTCATTCTTAGTTCCTGTGTACTTATCGGAGAAGATTTTTTCAGCTCCTGCTTTTTTCAGCATTTCAATTTGTGTGTCTAAATCCTGTGTTATTGTTGACACTCTCGCATATCCAATTCTCATGATACATCCTCCATATTTTCTGAACATAAGTTTTTGACTTATTATATAATCAGATTATATCAGAGTTTCTTGAGATAGTCAAATAATACACAGTTTTTGACTACTTCTCTTCAGCTTCTCCCCAGTCCACTTTGAGTTCAACTTTTTCAGTTTGCTCAACTTTTTTCTTATCAGTGAACAAGCCGTAACGTTTACCCAAAAGCTCAGCCGCTTTTAATCTGTCACGTCCTGGGATTTGTTTGTCGTTGCTGACAACTTTAGATTTTCCATCTCCAGCAAAAACAGTAACCAAGACTTCCTCAGTCACCTCGCCTTTCATGGATTTCGTCAGAAATTCCTCCACTTGTTGAGCTGTTGCTATGTTTTGAGTATCTATAATCTCCCGTTTTTTCTTAATCGCATTGCGGATGGCCTCTTTTGCCAACAGACGACTACCTTGATTACTTGCACCCCTTTTGCTGTAACCAGCACGTATTGCTGCCTGTGTACCGTTATAATCGACCATATATTCACTCACAAATGCCTTTTGCTTGGGACTTAGCTTCTCTTTCATATCTACATCCTTTCCAAAAAAATGCTAACAAAAAGCGACATTTGCTAATGTCACTTTTCTCATAATACAAGTATATCAGCTTTTTTCTGTTATTTTTCCTTAAAAAAGATGAATTTGTTGCAAATAAAAAATGATACCACCTCGGGCATCACTTTTCAGGTAAAATAAAAATTTATAAAAGAAAGAAGGAGGGTGCTTTTATATCGTCATCCCAAGACGAGTTTATTTACATTATACCATAGAAACTTTCATTGAGAATTTTCCAGCTACCGATAATTCAAATACCGTTTCTTCAAAGCGACGGAAGAAGGGCCAGATGATATTATCATACGCATAATTCTTGCTACGGTCGAGGTATTTATAAGCGGCACCTTCCACGGTCATACTCTTGTTGATATACACATCACGAATAAGTGACCACTCGGCTTGACTTATACCTGCTTTGACCATATCCACAGCCTCACGCATCAGTTCATATTTATGCAAGGTCTTATCTGATTCTTTTTTCATCAAATCCAGTAAGGCTTTTGGCGTATGCACTGGATTTTTCCCTTTAATGATATGATTGGCATCACTGGGACGCCACGGGCACTCAATCTCTTCGAGACGATTCTTGATTTGTTCATTGAAAGGGTACTGCTTCAGTTTATGTACCCAATAACCGTATTCTTTAGAAAAATTTACTCTACTCATTGTCGTTAAACACCTCTTTAATTTTTGTAACCACTGTGGCTACGATTGAAAACACACCAGCTAATAAAATCATGGCTAGCACAGCTAGACATAAAATAATCATTAAACCAAACATGCCGTCTCCTCGATATTTGCAACCATCTGTTCACGTTGTGCTCTTTTCAAGGCTCTATACTCCTGTACCCACTCGGCATCCATATCCATGTCACAAATGAGCTCATATTCTTCAGACGTTGGATCTTGCGAACATGCTCGGTGCATAACATATTTATTGATCGTATATTGTGAGAAAAATCCTTCAAACTGTCGGATAATTGCAATTTGTGTGGTGCGTTTACCATCAAGACATGACGCATAGATACCACCGATTTGCCCTTTGCTGATTTTCAATTTATGATAATCACAGAAGTTATACAGCGACGTGAACCCTTGTTCTTTTGTATATTGAATCACAAGTGATGCAAAATTCTGTTCTAATTTAATTAGCATTGACTTCCTCCAGTTTTCTCATGACTCTAAATTCCCATCCTTTTTTCATTGAGACTTTGACATATCCGATGGTCTCGTTAAATTGTTCATCTAAGACGTTTACTTCTTCCTCGGTTTGTGCTTTTTCTAGTTTCGTACACAGGTACTTAAAAATATCTACTGACATGCTCTCTCATTTCTTTGTTAATTTCCGACGTTTATTCTAACAAAATTTTAATAATATCAAAGCGATATGATTATTGTCCCATGGTTCATCCCCATTACTTTTCTATATAGATACTATAAGACCCTTTTTACAAACGGCTCTGTTAAGCCATTTTATACTTGAATATATTTTTATATACTATTTTGATGATTGGATGCGACATAGAGGTTATAAATATAGATATTATGAGGGTTTAGAGGTGTCGCATCGGATTTTTTAGAATGTGTACAGAATGGGTTTCGATGATTATAAAAGGGGTCTGGAAGCCCCCCTTTATTTCTCTCTGATGAATCCACGGTATTTTTTTCCGTTTCTTCTAAATTCTTTTTTGAGCCAATCTTTTTTATTTTTCATTAAATATCCGACTTTATTGACAAGTGCTCCACGTATATCATTTGATCCCAAGGCGTCAGACACAAAGTCCAAGGTGGCTACTTTTTCCATTCTTTTCACAGCAACAGCTTGATTGGGTCTGTCGTTGAGGTAATTCTGCGTATAATAGCGACGCTTGAGGGGATCTAAGGTTTCCCAGTCGGCAGGGACTCTCATATCCAGATAGATATTGAGGAGATTCTCGACCTCGTCGATATGACGGAAATCCTTGCGATAATCATCGATGGTTTCTTCCTCTTCTCGAGTAAAGACCGTTGGAAAACCGCCACGATATAAGGACATGGCTTCACCCCAAATTTGGGCAATATCTTCTTCTATAAGGTCATCGAATATCGAGGCTTTTTCTTCGCCCTTACGGCAAATGACAGGGAGAAAACGACGCTCGCCTGTTTTGTCTTTGAGATAATCCTCTTCATTGGTGGTTCTTGCAATAACGAATTTTTTCGGATAACCTTCTGAACGTCGGCCGTAAGACTTACGGAAACGGAAAGAGGTTTTAGTAATGAAGGATTTAAGTGATTGAAAGGTGGTCATGTCACTTATGGCCATTTCATCGTCATTGACAATCAGAGCACGCAGCATGATTTCAATATTATCTTTGTCTTTGAAATCCGTGATAGCATCGGTATAAAATTCACCGCCCAACTTCTGCAAGAGGGTGGTTTTCCCAATCCCTTGGCCTCCGACCAAATCCAAGACATAATCAAATTTACTGTATGGCTCAAATACTTTCTTTACTGCACCAACAAGCCAAATTAAAGCAATAGATGACACGATAGCATTATCATTCGCTCCGAGGTAAGTTTGAAAAAGCTGACCAATCCGATCTTTTCCGTCCCAATTACTGTGTGCTTGTTCCATATAATCTTGGACAGGGTTATATCGGTTTTGTCTGAAGAATACATCAAGCCCTGATTTTAGAGCGTTTTGTGTGAAGACCACCTGAAGCTCTTGCTCAAAGTAAATGAGGAGGGCAGACTCAAAATCGCTGGTCATTTCGCCGACGTCGTATTTTGTTCCTCGCAAATTCAGAGCCCGTGTGATTTCCCAATCTTCCGTAAATTCATTATATTTTAGTGAATGTTTGAGCTGATTATCATGCTGTAAGGCTATAAGCACGTTTTGGCTTGAGTTGACCTTGATGGTATCATTTTCTGTCAGTTGGAACTGCGGTGGCAGTTGTATGACTTGATTTTTAATGCGATTCACCTTCCTTTGTATTTTCTAATTATGGACTCCACTGTCCGTTCAAATTCTTTGATGGATAATGGTTCAAGACTGTTTTCATTGGCGATTTTAGCCAGTTCATAGGCTTCAAGTGGTTCTACTTTTCGCAGTAAAAGCCCACCAACAAACTTGGCGAGCCCTTGATTTCGTCCACCCACATCGCCAAAGCCGTGGACAATGGTTTCAAAAAGAGCTGTGGTTTTGTTCTTACTTTTATTTGCATGAACGCTTTGATAATAGATTTCTTGTAAGCCTGAGCCTGTTTCACGGTTACTGTTTATGGCAGCAACTAACTCACGGCTTGCAGTCATCATTGTGCCTTTATGAGGACTTTTTTCCATGTCCCACTCATACGACCCTTTATCTGTGGCACTTGGAGCAACTAAAACATAATTGTTATTATGAGCTTTAATATCCACGCCTGGTAACATGCCGATTTGTTGAGAAAGGGTCATGTCGTCACGCTTCAGATAAAATAGATGCTTTCCACCTGAAGCTGTTTTCGCTTGAAGTGTAGGAGTGATTAAACTCACGTGTTCCCATGCTTTAAGGCTATCAAATCCATTCACTTCATCGCCGTGTCCCACGTCAATATCAATCACGAAAAACCTGTCTGTCTTCAGAGCAATATTAGCAGTAGGGAACTCATCCCATACTTTTCGCACTTCTTTTTCCGTCATCGGTGGCTTATCAGCAAATGTCATCAGAGGACGCTTGCTTGTTGGACTTATCGGAATAACCGACAAGCCCAATCGTGCATATTTAACGGCAAAATCAACCATTTCCATAATCTAACCCAACCCTAACAAGCGAACGACTAAAGCCGTGACAAAAACAGCTCCAACAAACGTGCACCACGTCGCCACAGCTGGAGAAATAGGCTCACGCTTTCTACCCACAGTGGCAATCGTGGCAAAAACACCTGCTATGTAAAGCACAGCAAAAGTCCAAAGTATAAAAGTAACCATCATTTTTCACTCTCCCTTATTTTTAGAATGGCAAATCTTCATCTTTGATTTCCATAGGACTCCCACCAGGAGCCACCAGTTCTTCTGGTGCTTCCATAAGGTCATAATTACGATAAACCTTACCGTTTTTACCTGTATTTTCAGTAATAATCAGCGTGTACATTGAGCCAACCGCTTTACGATTCAAAGCATCACACAGGGACTGACCGTCTTCAAAATCTGAGTTGAGGAGTTCATCCTCTGCCAGAATGACTGCTTTTTGGAAGAACTTTACCGTGCGTTCCAAAGCCCACGACAGGTCTTTTCCGTTCCATTGGTCCACTGTTCCAAAATTGGCACGTTCTTCTTTTTCGTCAAATTCTCCACCAATCACTCTGAAGACATATCGGAGCATTTCCCATCCGCTGTCTGATACATTAAATGACGCATTGTAGAGCATGACTGGATATTCTCCTGCTGGGATAGATTCAAATGAACCATTTGCTGAGTCTTTACGAGCGTCAAATCCGCTCTCTTTGATTTCTTTTGCAATGTTTAATAGTGACATGTTAGTCCTCCTTAAAATTTATCTTTTGTTTTTGGTGAATCGATTGCTCCACGAATGGTCGATAAGATTTTCAAAATATCCTTATCATCCACTTGGTCTGCTTTATAGACCTTACGCTTACGCTCGACTTTGCGATAATAGTTGTTACCGATTTTCTCTGTTTGAACCATAAGATCGGAGTTTCCATTGACCAAATTGACAAACTTATCTTTGAGACTTGGTCGTGCTTTTGTGGCATTACCGTTTTCGTCATATTCGTTGACTTGGCGACTGATATAGATGACATTCATAGGCAGAGCCTTGAGGTCTAGCACTAATTCCGTAGTGGCTTGATTGAAATAGTCATAGGCTTTGCCGTAAGGTACTTCAGACAATGATTTCACATTGAACTCATTACATACGGCAATACGGATCATCTCGAGGACGTCGTCAATAACATCGACGACTACTGTTTTGTAGGTATGCTTTTGTGTTTGTAAGGCCAATAGAATTTCACCCACTTGTTCAATGATTGAGTGTGTGATTTTCCCTGTTTGGTCTTTTTCATTGCGTAACTGAATCGCTGGCACAGTATTTGCTTCTGCATTTCCATCAGTGTTAAGCACTAATGGAGCGGGAAACTCATTGGCTAAGTAAGACTTACCGCTCATGGTTTCTCCATAGATGAAGAAATTGCGTGGCGTGTCTTTGGGTGTCATTGGTTTGTTATCAGGTAATTTGTACATTTTTCATGTCTCCTTTAATTTTTTTCGCAAATACAGTCCGATTTCTCGCAGTATTCGCAGATTTCGTATTTTTCCATTTCCATTTGGTAATACATATCATTTGTGTCTTCCCAGTGCATGTAACCTCGTTTCTAAGTAGATTTTTTCATTAAAATCTTTCTTGTGCTCGAGTGCTTGCCAGACGGCCAACTCAATCGTTGCTTTTGTCTCGAATTGATAGACCGTGACTTTTTGTGTTTGGCCATTGCGGTAAGCACGACCAAGACTCTGAGCATAATCTTGATAGCTGTATGTTGGGGTGTGATAAATAACAATAGTGGCGTACTGAAGTTCAATTCCTGCACCTCCTGCTTGATATTGGACGAAAGTGACTGAGTTTTTTAATCGATCACGTTCGTCATAAGATGGGAGCTTGACCGCTTTGCCGTGGACTTCAAAAATGGTTTTGTCTTTGATTTTTGACTTGAGATATTCCAGTTCTTTCGTGAACTGATAGAAAACAATAATGTTGTCTGTTGTCCCTTCAGCTAATTCCTTGATATACTCTGCTTTATCTTTGATATTGGCGTAATATCTGAACCCTGCTGCTAATTTTGGAGACGTATCAAAAGCCACATCATCAAGCACCTGGTCTTTTTCAATGATTTTGTACTCTTTAGATTTTTTGAAATTAATCTTTTGGAAAGTGATTTCTGGTAAATCCAAGGCATCATGTTTGCTGATAGATGTACTGAAAGACGTGAACATTTGATTGAGCTCACTCTTTCTTCTGAAATCCACTACTTTTTTAATCACTCGTGATCCAAAGTGTAAGTTTTCATAAATGGCATACCGAGCTAAAAACTGTGTCTTGTTTTTCGTCAATCCGAAAATCTTGAAGTAATTGATGGCATCTATCCAACCATTGCTGAGTAACGTGGCAGAGATTAGAACTGTTTCGGTTGATGTTTTAGAGAGCTGAAATCCTGCTTTCCCACGTTGACTGGTTGGATTTTTAATATAGTGAGCCTCATCAAATATCACAAAATAATCAACAAACTCTTTCCAGCTCTTAGCTAGCTTTCCGTAAGATAAAAGAGTGTAGGTAATCTCAGGGTCTAACCGCTCAATTTCTCTTTGCCATCCGCCACCTTTGATAACAGCAGGTGGGCAGACCACAAGTAATGGCTTGCCTTTGCCGTACAACTTATAATGGTGTAGGCTGACGAGTGTCTTCCCAGTCCCCGTGTCCATACCATAAGCCCAAGAGGGTTCTGCATTAGCAAGGGCTTGCTTTTGAAATTCATATAATTCGACCAATCAAATCCTCCACCTCTTCCAAACTTTGAACCACATGGGCTTCACCTCCTGCACTACGGATTTTCAAAATATGATGTATTTGCAATTTGCTCACCCGTCCTTTATCATCTGGACGCTTGACTTCAAAGGCGACAAATTTTCCAGATATACAAGCGAGAATGTCAGGTGTCCCATTTGGCGTTCCAGGCGTACCTCCAAGTGTTTTAATAAAGTACGCCCCTTTACTTTTCAGGTACTTTTTAATTTTGTTTTCAAGTGCTTTTTCAGGACCTGCCATTATCGAATCCTCAAACTTTCACCTTGCTCCAAGTGGCAACCTGGGACTACTTTACCTATCTTCAAATCTTCAAGTAGTTTTTTCTTATCGAGCTTACGGATTGTTTCTTCACTGAAATAATCAGAGAAGATTTTCTTTTCATCCGTCACTGCTACTTTCTGAGGATTGTTTTGAAGATTGAAGCTGTTTTTTAAGGTCTTAAATTTCGGCTTGTCAATAGCTCTCATTGCACTATGTAGGTATTCTCTGAGTGATAACCGACGATTTTGAAGTGAATTTTTGCGATTCTTCATGCGTTCAATTTCTTTCTCCAAGCCGTCCTCGTCATTTTGTAAAGACCGCATCAGTGCTGCGATATTGTCTGCTTTATCTTCAAATGCACCTTCAATGGCTTCTAAAGTATCGTGTATGACCTCTTGGTCAAACTCGTCCATCTGAAGCACTTTGAGATAATCATCTGTGAGTTGAAATAAGGTTTGTGTCATGATGTTCCTCCTTTGGGGTTTCTTTTAATTTAACCCCTGCTATTTGGGCTAAAATGCGATAAAACTGCTCTGTGTCTTTGTTATACGGCAACTCGCCGTCTAGTGATTCTCTTGTCTTGCCACTTTTCATAACATGAACAATCTTCACTTAAAATCCTCCCTTTCGACGCATAAGTTCATTAAAAGCGGACTCATCGCCGAAAAAAATCTGCTCAGTGCTCACACTGTATGTTTGTGCTATGAATTGAGCTTGATAGTGTTTCATATTGCTGCTGTCCTTCTCCCAGGTGGCAAGTGTAGTTGAACTAATGCCTAACTTGTCCGCCACTTCTTCCTGCGTCACATTGAGCCGCTTTCGCAAACTAGACAGCGTATGCAGGCGTTCAGGTCTCACAATTTCATTGACATTTAACATCTTTGACCTCCTTCTTGTTTTATTCATATCCTCCAAGGGTTTTCACCTCTCCTTCCAATTTTTTACATTTTCATTATAATTCACTTAAAGTTAATCTCCAAATAATCTAAGAAAATCCTAAGAAAATAATTGCTTTTTTCTTTTTTCTGTGTCTCACCATAAGTTCCCATTGACTAAAGTTTACTTTCCGTGTATTCTAAAAATAGGGTGGTGAGAATATGAGCGTTGACTTAATTAAAATCGTCGCTGAAAATTTGACCTATTTGAAAGAAAAAAATAACGTGACCAACGTAGAAATCGCTGATAAGCTAGGCGTTTCAAAATCCGCAGTGTCCGAGTGGATCAATCAAAAAAAGATGCCTCGACGTGGGGCAATCTTAGAGTTGGCCAATTTTTTTAAGGTGACGACAAATGAAATCCTAACGCCTTTAGGTGAACAAAATCAGAGAGACCTTAATCGATTCATTGACATTGCTAAAACATATAAAGGCAATGAACTGACCCCAAGAGACAAAAAATTCATCAAAAAATTACTAGACGGTATTTTTGAATAAAGGAGAGTGATGAAGCGTGAAAAAAATGGCGGGTTATACCCGTGTCAGCACGCTTGAACAAAAAGAAGAGGGTTATTCCCTCGAAATGCAACAAGAACGCATGGACGGCTTCTGCAAAGCCAAAGGCTGGAAGCTCGTCAAAATCTTTGAAGACGGTGGCAATTCAGGTAAAGACCTCAATCGTCCAGAAATGCAAAAACTAATTAGCGATTGCGAGGCTGGGCGATATGATGCCGTGATTGTTTATAAACTCGACCGACTCAGTCGAAGCCAAAAAGACACCCTCTATCTCATCGAGGATGTCTTTCTAAAAAACAATATTGAGTTTGTCAGTGTCCAAGAATCCATTGATACCAGTACACCTGTTGGACGTGCCATGATTGGTATATTATCTGCTTTCGCTCAGTTAGAGCGAGAACAAATCAAGGAACGGATGCAGATGGGGAAGATTGGACGCATGAAAAAAGGTAAGCCAGCCTGTTGGGCAACGCCGCCTTTTGGATATACTTACACTAAGGGAGACGACGCTTTGCGATTGACAGAATACGCACCCATCGTCAAAAAAATGTATGAAGACTATTTGGCAGGTCAACCTCAAGCTAAAATACTTGAACAATTAAACGCCGAGGGACACATCGGCAAAAAACAACCGTGGGCTTATAAGGTTATTAGAGACGTCTTATCGTGCATCACATATACTGGGGTGGTTACATATCGAGGGGAGGTATTCAAGGGCAACCACGAGGCTATTATTGACAAGGAGACGTTTGATAAGACACAGATAGAAATGGAACGCCGTCAAAAAGAAGCCTATGCCAAGTACAATATGACACGACCTTTTCAATCCAAATATTTATTATCAGGACTTCTCTATTGTGGACTTTGTGATTCGAGTTTCACTATTGGCTTACGCAGTTTACACAAAGACGGCACACGTAAGAAATTTTATTTTTGTACCAACTCTAAAAAGAGTGTGCACGGTAGTTGGAGAAAAACCAATGATTGTCAGGCTAAAAAATACGACCTTTATGAACTGGAAGAAAATATCCTCCAGCAACTTGAAGCCATTCGGACAAAAAAGGTGGACTTTGGAGCAGACCAGGAACGCAAGGATGAAAAAGAAAGAATCAAACTACTTGAGAAACAAAAAAAGAAGCTGGATAACCAGCTCAAGCGATTGGTAGATTTGTACGTGGACGATAAAATCAGATTGGATGTGCTCGATGCCAAACGTGACAAAATCGATCAGGAAATGGCCATTATTGATAAGCAGTTGCAACCGACAAAGCGAATTGATAAATCAGAAGTCTTGGCCAAAATAACCACACTCAAGCAGGACGTTCGCAAGATGGACTATGACGAATTGAAGAAATTACTGCGTTCTCTCATTAAAAAAATCACCTTGAAAGGCGATGAAATGAAGATCCAGTGGGTTTTTGACTTATAGGGTAAATCCAATGACAACCATTGATATGACTGTCAGTAAATTTACTGTTTTTCTTCTTCTATCTTGTCTATCAGTTCTAAAGCCATTTGAGCTGTAATTCTCGCCTTACTATCTGTTGTTTCGTCCAAAATTTTTCTCAGACTAGCAATGGCTATGGAATATTTTTTGTATAAATCTTCATCTGTTTTGAGAGGTTTCCCATTCAGCTCTTTAGATATGACTACTTCTAGTGCTCTATATTTCATAATAGGCGTAGAATATTCTCTATCACTCATTGTTTTAGTATTCCTTTTTCTTCAACTGCTCAACGATACTTTCCAACTCTGCTGTTACAAAGGCTTCATCTTTGTAAGTGCTAAGGAAAGACTCCCGACCTATTCTTTCTCCCACCCTATCAAGAGATGCTGGAACAATATCCGTAGCATGGCCGCAGTCAAAGCCTATCCATGTACCCTTAAAATCTAAAAGCTCACCTTCAAAAGTGATTCCACCATGGCAGTCAATGATGTCATTTGTATAAAAGTAATTCTTTTTCCATTGTTGTTTGAGCTGTACGTAACCACAAAGATGACCCAATGTTGGTATTCTATGTATAGCGACATTATAGCCGTCAATTTCAAATATTTTTAAGGACTTACCATCTAGTTCTTCGTCCATGATGGATTTTAGTTCTTCATATTTCATAGCTCTATTTTAACATAAAAATTACTCTTGACATTCATTTGCATATACTATAAAATAAAGTTACGTAACACTTTACTTAAAATATATGGAGGACAAATATATGGAAAATACAGCACCAGTTTCAGATTTGAGATCATATAATCAAACCTTAAGCGACGTTAGGGAAGGTTCACACCTTGTTTTAACAAAAAACGGTAAGGCCAAGTACGCTGTACTTGATATTGATGAGTACAAAAAAACACAAGCTACAATACAATTTTTCAAGGAAATGCAAAAAGGCTATGACTCCTTAAAAAATGAGCCATTAGTGGATCATGATGAATTGATGCAAGAGTTGAGAAGTTTAGCATGAGTTACATTGTACATGAGTCTCAACAATTCAGAAGAGACACTAGAGAAGCTGTTTATTATAAAAAAATAAATGGTACATTCAAAAGAAATATTGATAAATTTATTGACTCTATTGATAAAACCGTTTTAGAGCGATTAAAAGAAAGTCCTGGAAGTGGCTCAAATGTAGCTGCAAGGATAGACTTAGAAACAAAATTAAAATATATACCGATTGATGATTACTTACTCTTTTATGAAATTAAATCAAAAAATACGGTAGAAATCGTCAGATTCTTGCCAGGCAAAAGCGATTGGATAAATACACTTTTTAACTAAAAAGAGCTATTACAGCTCTTTTTCTTCTCCCTTACAATCTTCACACTTTCGAGGGTAACCACCGACTTCTGAATCTATAAATGAGCCACATCTTTCGCACAAATACCCTTCGATAACTAAATCAACTACTTCGTCCATTTTTATTCTCCTATTCTCCAAAAAGTCGAGCAAAGAATCCTTTGCTTTTTTGATGCTCGAGCTCTTCATAATCTAGCTGTAATTGCTCATTTTTTTCAAGTGCTTTATTAAAATTTGCATTAGCCGTGGCAACATTGAAATTAGCTTGCTCTATAAGTTCTACAAATTTAGCACTTTCTTCATGTGCTTTAATTTGGTAGTTTTCAATCTGCTTTTCAAGTAGTGCATTTCTATCTTTTAATTCCTGTATAACATCATTTGAGTTCATACGTTCATAGGTACTTTGATAAGTAGCCTGCTTTTCTATAAACATAGATTTTAATTGATCTTGCTCGCTATCTGAAAAGTATCTGATTCCATCTTGAATAGTACCTAATTCAGTACCTTTACGTCTCAGATAATATACTTTATTTTCAAGTGCACGTTTTTCAATCCCAATTTCTCGAGATAGTTCTAATAGTGTTTTATTTGCCATACTTTAATTTTATCAAAAAAGTACATGAAAAGCACATGATAAGCACTTTACAATAATTAAAATTATGTAAAATAAAAGTTTTTGTCTATGTGAAGTCTTTCACAATATGATACCAATCGGTAACTGATTTCGGAGCTTGAAGCGAGTCTCCACCCTAAGTCTCTTAAAAAATTAAAAAACTCAGGCGAGTGTTCAATCGTATAACTCGATACGTCACTCTTGCTCGTCTTGATTTTACGCTCACGTTTCCCTTGCAACCTTTTGATAGGTAATCAAGCCTCTCCACCTATTGGTGGAACGCTTCCGTCCCAGACCTTTTTGTATATCAACGAGGATGTCTTCTCCATACCAGAGGTGAAACTTAACATAGTACAAAATAGCTTGTATTCACGAGATAGCAGCACAACTAACTGAAACGCCCCCATTCTAGGCGTATGATGCTACTATACGGGCAAGTTTCTGTGATTGCTAGGCTTTCCTTACCTCTATCGTGTTATTCCTCTATCAGTGATCACCATTACATAGACTCATCAACATATTCAATTTTAAGCGTCAAAAAAATCAAGGAAGCAGTCCCTTGATTGTTATATATTTTGCTTAATATTCAATATTTGACATTATATATTTTTTTGATATAATAAAGGTACAAATAAAGAAATATTAAGCAACAACAATCTTGGCGGAGGGTAGTTGCTTTTTCTTTTGTATTATTTTTTAACCTTTCCTATTATAACAAAATTTTCCCAAAAAAGAAATAATAAGAATATTATTATAAAAAAACACCCATCGAGCATAAGCAGGTGGGTGTTTTGCTGTCTATTCTACATACAAAAACCAAGCGATTATACTTGGTTTCTTTTTATTTCATAATCTGTGTAAGTCTTTCATTTAACGCAATCAGATCATTACGATATTTTTCAACCTTAGAATTAAGCTCTGATATTTTTTTCTGTGCCTCGACTATTTGATTTTCAGACCCTGAAACTTTCTTTTTCTGAAGATCTAATATTAGCTTTGTTTGCTCATATTTTTTATTCAATATATCCTTTTCGGATTGTAGTTCTTTAATTTCTTTTTCTTTATTATCAAGTTTTATTTTATCTTGATTGTTTGTGTTTTTTATATCCTTAATTTGTTGCTCCTGTTTCGCAACTTCTGCTCTTAAATCTTGATTTTTTACACGATAGCCTAAAAGAATAAATAGTGTCATTAAAAAATAAACTACAAAGAACCAGAATAAAAAAGTATTACTTGTAAGTAGATTTACCATGATTTTGTTAATTTTCCTCATTTGTCTCTTTTATTAGTTTCCCAAGATCTTCTTTTATTTTTTTCAATTCCTTTTCACGCTCTACGTTTGCCTGTGATTCCGATTCAAAATCAGATTCAGAAACTAGAGATTCTGAAGCACTCATCACTTCTTCCTGTGATTCAATAGCTTTTTCTTCGATCACGACTGTTTCTTGAACGTCAGAAGCCGTATCATTTTGTTCGGAAACAAGACTTTTATCTGAAGAGTCTTCATAAATTTCTGATGAAACTGCTTCTTGTTCTGTTTTCTCTTCAGACGTTACAGAAGTATTCTCAGGCACAGCTATGGAGTTTTTAGAGTTGTTTTTTCTTGCAAATAATATTTTTCCGTATTTATAAAAACCACGTGCATTTGCAAGCTCAGATTCATCAGTAAAAATCAATCGTCCAAAATATTCTTCTCCGATTTCCTCTAGCAGAACTTCCAAGCTCTCTTTTACAAGTAAATTTGAACCTCCACCAGTCATTATAATATAATCAATTTCCTCAAGATTTGGGAATTTTTCAGTGATGATGGGTGCAACTGTAAAACGAGTGTATTTTTCAATTTCTTGAACAACAATCTTGGTAATATCTTTACTGTTAGCAGGATTATTATTAGGACGATAAATATAGCCTTCATCTTCCGAATCTCCTGACCGCAAAATTTCTTCAATAATGGAAGATTTTGCTGAATTTATTTGACGTCCGATTTCATTGATTATCGTTTGAATACCATAAAAACGCTCATAATCTAAAGGAGATGGGGCCATATTTTCTACTTCATTAATCAAAATAGATCCACCACCAATATCAACAATTCCCACTCTACCTTTTGTAAATGTGTTAATTGGATTAAGATATTTATCAAACGACATTTCAATCATCGCCCCCATATATTGTGGACGTAATGTTAAATACTCCTCTGACTTAATTTCAATTATATATTCTTCGCCGTTAATAAAAACAGTGTGTCGCCCAATTAAAAATTCTTTCAAAAATTGTATGGTTTTACCATCTTTATTCATTTCACTTGTAGATAGTCCAAGAAGTAAATGAACTTCTAAAGCTCTGTTTTTTTCGACTCTATAATCCATTGCCAATCGTCCTAGAGCAAATTTCAAAATTCTTTGAACTTTCTTTTGCTCCATACGAGTTGTATACCCATAAGTATCGATTATTTTTTCAGATAATGATCGATAGGCATTTAATTCAGAACCCCAAATAAATTTGTCTTCTTCATCTGATAATTGATAAATATCATTTTTATGTACTTGGAGATCTCCAAATATATCAGTTGCCATGTGGTCTGCACTCAAATATGAAGCAGGGTAACGATATTCTCCAAGATTACTTTTCATTTTAATCCCTTTATTTCCTAAATCAATAGCAAATATATTCATTATTTTTCCTCTATTTTCTAAAAAAACCTCTTACAAGAGGTTTCCTAATTTAATTCATCTCTTTTCTCTTTTTCTTGCGGAGAAGAGCGGTAGCCATTGTAGCAGCAACCAATATTTCACCAGATAATGCAGCTATATCCGATGAATTGTCTCCTGTATCAGGAAGGCTTCCATTTCCACTATTACCTGATGATGAAGTGTTACCTAATTGATTACCTTCAGATAAGTCTGCATCTGATTCTGAATCGCTGTCTGATATTGAGTCGTAATCTGACGTAGAGTCTGAGTCTGAATCAGAAATTGAGTCGTAATCTGACGTTGAGTCTGAGTCTGAATCACTTACTGAATCTGAGTCTGAGTCTGACGCATAATCCGAATCGCTATCTGAATCTGAAGCGTGGTCACTGTCTGAATCTGAAGCATGGTCGCTATCTGAGTCTGAAGCATGGTCGCTGTCTGAATCTGAAGCATGGTCTGAGTCTAAGTCAGAAAGTGAATCTGAATCTGAGTCACTGTCTGAGATAGAATCAGAGTCTGAATCTGAATCGCTGTCTGAGATAGAGTCTGAATCGCTATCTGAAGCATGATCTGAGTCTGAATCTGAAGCATGGTCGCTATCTGAGTCTGAAGCATGGTCGCTGTCTGAATCTGAAGCGTGGTCTGAATCTTCATCTGAATCCGCATCTGATTCTGAATCTGAATCACTTACTGAATCTGAATCTGAGTCGCTATCAGAGATAGAGTCTGAGTCTGAAGCATGGTCGCTGTCTGAATCTGAAGCATGGTCACTGTCTGAGTCACTGTCAGAGATAGAATCAGAGTCTGAATCGCTGTCTGAGATAGAGTCTGAATCGCTATCTGAAGCATGGTCTGAGTCTGAGTCTGATGCGTGATCTGAATCGCTATCTGAAGCGTGGTCACTGTCTGAGTCTGAAGCATGGTCGCTGTCTGAATCTGAAGCGTGGTCTGAGTCTAAGTCAGAAAGTGAATCTGAATCTGAGTCACTGTCTGAGATAGAATCAGAGTCTGAATCTGAATCACTTACT
>Ga0123352_10000743_pt1 | contig 40595 bp, 25 predicted proteins | sample TergutLab28metaG_FD_89700 | JGI IMG/M metagenome (GOLD analysis project Ga0123352, IMG submission 89700) | Labiotermes labralis P1 segment gut microbial communities from Petit-Saut dam, French Guiana - Lab288 P1 | ecosystem: Host-associated > Arthropoda: Insects > Digestive system > Gut ... | reverse complement strand
TTTCAGGTCATCCATATACAATAGGTGACTTATTTTCCTCTCAGTTCCATGTACTTGATACCCACAATCAGCTCTGTTCAACTCGTTTGTTAATGGAATAAGTGCAATGCAAATGAGTAATGGCGAAAGAGAGTCCCCTCAGAATATTCCTCTTCATACCTGAATGGGTTGTGTTGTTATTATTATTATTATTAAACTGCAGTCCAGGTTTTTAGCTTCATGTACAAGGGTTTAGTAGAGTTCCAACAAAAATATTTTGAGTTAAAAAAGTTTCCATGGCCAAATTAAACGGGAAACACTGTTATAAGCTATGAATGTGGGAAACTTTCAATTCATTGCATAAAATCCAGACACTGTCATTGTACCTTCATCTATTATCATCAATAAAAAACATCATGGAATTTCCACATGTGTTACTATAAAGTTCAAATATTTTATTCTCATACTGTTTCATTCTACACATCAAATTTATTTCATCTATTCCAATGTCTTTGTATTGGGACGTTACACTGAACACAGAAATCTCTTCCTCTTTGCACAGTCAAACATCATGAAGCTTTTGTAACATTGTGTGATCATGCATGTATGACATCTTTCCTTCTCTGCTGCTGTTCAGTGCAGGCCCATTTGTATCAGGATAAACATTCTCTTACTAATAAAATTATATTCGATTTTGTGATTACAGGCCTCTGGGATGCCATACTGTGTAGTTTGTTTATTCTAGAGATGAGACCCAGTTTTCTTGACCCGGTCGTTGTGAGCACTTAACCCTTTTGCAGAATATTTCCAATAACGTATATGCAGAAACACAGTCCCTACTTCGAAGAGAACAATGTCTCTTCATTACAGGTCTCATTAAGTTAATTTTGTGTTTGAGTCATATGAAACATATAAACCAACTCTACTGGCAAAAGGCAGCCCTGTTAAAAGTTACAGCAAGCAGTAAATGTAGTTATCACTTGGTTTTAAAGGCTAATAACTACATTTATCTTTATCTTCCCTCCACCCCCTCCCTTTCTGTCCCCCATCATCTTACTTTTTTTTTAAACATGTTTTCTTCCCCTCTTCAACCCTCCTGCTCACTTATCTTCTATTTCTATCCCTTGATGAAAAATTTCTTTCTACATCTGGCTTGGCATTGGCTCACTTACAGCTCTGGAATTTCCAACTCTCATTTCTCCATACTACACCCTAGTTTCCCCACATAATTTACTTCCTCTGCCCCTGAATGTCAAGTGACACCAGGTTCCTCCAAAATGCTTCATCTAACGCTAAACTACACAGCATTGCATTCATCAACGTAGTAATCTCGACACTCACTGCTATGAGACCATCACATCTCATAATAAAGTTTGATTACCTATGAACTGCATACTGTAGATTGTTGTCCATTGCAGATAGTTTTGAGGCACAGTTTTTGCGTGTGCTCAATAAGGTGAACCACACCATTGAACGCAATGAGCTGCGACTCACAGAGCAGGAACGCCGAGACGTGACAGAGGTAGAATGGAAACAAGTGGCACTAGTGTGTGACAGATTCTTGCTATGGGCATTTCTCCTTGCAACTGCCATCACGACGACGGTCATCCTCTGTGGATCTCCATATGGGCCCTGATGTTTTATAGAGCTCTGTGATGGGTCAAACATGTTGGTAAAATTATCTAATAAAGTTGTTAGATTGACTTAAAAGATGGAAAATGTGTTTGTGGAATTCAACTTTCTCTGTGTTGACATGTTCATAGAACCAGTAAACTTCCTGTACTCATATAACAGGAAAAGATTGAATAAGGTAATTGTCGTATAATATTCAGTGTCAGACTAATAATCAGAACAAGCAAAGAGAGACATCAGACAAACTGTCAGTGTAAAAGCCTCTTCAGAATGTCAGGAACTCTGGAATACAATTTTCTATTATCAGAATCTCAAAATGACTGTGAAAACCATGGCATCTACCTTAGAGTCTAGAAGACATAACAGTTAATTGCAGCAAAAACTACGAAGTTCAATTCACAGACTGAATTCTGGGCAATATTAATCTGGTTTATTAGATTAATAAGGCAATTTAACTTGTTCACTGCCACACCTCTACAGCAAACATACACTGGAGTTGTATACAGACACGATTGTTAAAATGACTGCTTTGAGTGATTTTATTTCAAATATCCTAACTCATTTATAAGAATGAGCTCAATGAATGGTACAGGAAATAAGTGACCAAAAACATAAGGTACATCCCTTGAAAATTTAATATTAAGGGAAGCCACTTTCTGCTAACTAAAAAGACCAAAAAACGCCTGTCATTGTCATTTTACTATTTCTCACTTTTAGATTTATTAAATCATTACATTTCAAGTACTCAACGAAACAAATTCCTTGGATATCTGATATAACAGATTTTTTTTTCTTTCCTTCTCCACCCCCGTGTGGTGCTGTGGCCCAATGCAGGGGATGGCCTCCTCATTCATGAGGTTTCTAGATCACACACGACCCATCACAGTCGGTAGGACTCCTCTGGATGAGTGTTCAACTCGTCGCAGAGACCTCTACCTGACAACACACAACACTCACAACAGACAAACATCCACGCCCCTGGTGGGATTTGTACCCATGATCTCAGCAGGCGAGCGACCGCAGCCCTACGCCTTAGACCACGTGGCAACTGGGACCGGTGATACAACTGATAGTTTCTTAAATATTTTTGGACAATTTCCATACACTATAGTAAGACCAGAGTTACACATGCTTTATATATTACTTTTCAAAAGTAACCCTAACTTGCTAAATGAAGGTGTGTTGAACAGATTTTCTTTAAAAGATATTAGGCCTAAGTTGAAGAACTTTCCAGCAGTCACACTTTGAATCTTATTATTTGGGTTGCCTACAAAGTGGCACATACGTCATGCATGGCCTGGAAGTTCATTTCTTATTATAAATTCATGTGAAAAGAAATGTGCATGAAAGTTACAAGATTTTGATGTACATAAAATTTATGAGACTTCAAGCACTACCATCAACTTCCATGTTTCTGTAAATAATTATTTAGGTTAATGAATTATAATTTTTACAGAAACAAAAACAATGGAGACAGTGACTGACTTACAGACAACAGTTCATTTCCTGTTAGGTCCCTATAGCATACAATAAATACCAGGGGCATGTTTATTACAGATTACAGTTAGTGATACAAATTGCTGGTAATGTGAAGTATATGAACATTGTCTAATGAAGCAGATGAGTTAGTTTGCAGAAGATTTGATAAAATGCAGCAATTCTCCTGTCTGCTTGTATGTTGCATCTGATAATTTAACTCTGATGATATTAAGTTCTGTCAACTATTCTTCAAACATTCCATGCTCTTATGTCCAATCAACATGAGTACTTTGTCACTTGGTTATATGATATGGGGATTGAAGAATGGTGTACACAGTAAAAAGCTGTCTGTAGCACAAATAAGAAAACAGTAAACTCCTCTGGCACTAGCTGGAAGTCTGTTGATATTCTCAAAGAGAGAGAACTGTAGCAAAATGTGAACTCATTAATGAGGCTTATATCAACATTTTCTTATGTTTTCATATGATGTCATTGATCAATTTAATATACAGTTATATTTCTAAAAAAAATCATGTAACACAGAATAATACCAATATTTGCATTAAAGGGGGCAATATATTCCTCAATTTCCATTTAACAGCATCACGAAGATGCAAGATGAGGCCTATGCTCAAGGTAACAAGGGTTCTGCAAGTTTGTGTTGCCCCAAACATGTATCCTTTAAGATTCAAACATAGTAGATTTATTGAAATGAAATTGATATGAAAATAAATCAGCTCTGTTACATGAATTAATAATACTTGTTTTATATAAACAAAAATCTGTCTAGTTGTATAAGTTTCTCATATAAACATTGCCATTAATATACATTACAATGAACATTACATTGCAGTCTTCTAAAATGTGATGCCATGCAGTTTGGCAGATGGTTACCAACATGTTGTAGGAAGATACTGACTCAGTCTTTCACTGCTCTGAAGATGGAAGCAACAGATTTTTCTGAAATGTTGGTACCCACCTGCCGGACAGCATAGCATCACATTCAAGGTGACCGCAATTTTTATTTTCCAACTCCACATAAACCTCAAATCTCATGTCTTCTTTATCGCATGAAATGGAATAAAATTTGTCAATTGCAATGTACTGTGTAAAATACATGACAGCAGTTTTTCTGTTTTGCATGTTCCCATATATCAACACAAGATCTTTATTAAATGTTATATACTGTCATAGTGAGCTGCAAACAAGACTTGTAAATGCAAAGTGACTGTTAATTGTTGGACAACATTACTGAACATATGATCAACACATTACGATAGATACACGTTTCCAAAGATATCACGATGACAGAATTGAATAAAATCTTCCAGAGATGAAGCTGCATGAAGTGGTAAAATTTAACTGATGTACCAGGGACAGACTCTGTGCTAGGATGCAACCTACCATAAACCGATAGCCTGGATGTCAAGTCATATCAAAATGATTCAGATTGAGACATTCTCTACAAAACTGGGTGATTTGAACCACCCACATGGGTATCTGTCTAAGATTTTATTGAATGTTATGAAATTCATGTAATTTAACTTTAAATGGTAACAAATGACCACAGGGAAAGGGTGTGTAAAGGTTATTTAATGTACCCATCAATATGATTTTATATCTTCTTCTTTTTTCAGTGGCATGACAGCCTATGTCTTCAACAGTTCACCTCCTGTCCCTGTCCTCTGCTACTTTCCTCCATCTTCTTACATTCAGCAGTGACAAAGAGTCCCTCCTAATGTTGTCTTCCCATCTCAGTCGTGGTCTTCCCACAGGTTTTTTCCTGAAATTTCCAATTTAGTACCTTATTTCGGTATTCTAATATTATTCATTCAGACTATAAGATCAATCCACTGTAATCTTTCAAACTGAATACATGTCACTGTGTCAGGTACTTCTAACATTTCATAGAGTTCTTTATTATAACTTAGTCTCCATCTAGGTCTGTTTTTTAAGACAGGTCCAAAGATTCTTCTTAGTATTATCCTTCCAAATATTGCTAGCCTTTCTCCTGATGACTTGAGTCATAATCCACGCTTTGCAGTTGTAACTTAGTACTGGTCCAATTGAAGCCTTGTATATTTAATTTTATAGCTATATAAATTCTTGTATATTCTGAGTTTATATTTTCTGCATGCAAGTCGCAGATGCAGAGTAATGCCTTGTTTGCTGCTGTAATTATGTTGCATATTTCTATTTCCTCTTCATTTTCGCTTGTTAATTCTGTTCCTATGTAAGTAAAACTACTGATTGCTACAATATCCTGTATTTCTATTTGTTGGCAACTCAAATCTCTTTTCAGTGGATCATAACTTTCATTTTCTTGTTACTGCTTGTCAATCCTATTGTCTTGGCATGTTCCTCTAGATCTCTATACATCTTTTCCATGGCTGCATGGGTCTTCCCATAATATTCATATCATCTGCATAACCAACAATTTGACCTGATATGTAAATGAGTTGATAAATTTACATCTACTGATAACTGTCTTAGAGCACATTCTAAGGCTATATTAAACAAGAGAGATGCCAGCCCATCTCCTTGTTGCAGTGCTCTGTTAACTTTAAAGGTGTATGTTAAATCATTCTGTATCTCAACACATGCTCTGCTCATTCCATTGTTGCTGATTTCAATTTTACTAACTTGGTAGGTATTCTGAAGTAATTCATTAGCTCAAAAAGTTTAGGCAACATCATCCCATTGTGCTAATTAATCAGTGGAGATTTAAATCCAAAGACAACAAACGGTTTGCATATTTTGTTTGTCTGGATTTAAATCACAAAGAGAGACAGCACGCAAATAAACGTTTTTGAAAGGAAAGTGTACAGAAGAATTTTAGGTCCAGTATATGACAATGAAAAAGAAAGTTGGAGAATATTAACCAATAAAGAAATTTATGCAATGGTTAAAAAAACCCACTATTATAGAGACAGTAACATTATATAGATTACGTTGGTTTGGGCATGTAAAGAGACTGGAAAAAAATAGAATTTCCAACAAAGTATTATATAGGAATCTGGAAACAACAAGGCTGAGTGGTAGACCAATAAATAGATGGCAATATGAAATGAGGGAGGATGGAGGGCTAGTTGGTGGGAAAGGGTAGAAGGAAAGGGTATATAACAGAGAAGAATGGAAGAAGCTCCTGAGAACGGCAAGGAATCAAGCATTCTGCACATGTCAATGGAAGGAATGAATGAATACAGCAGTGCTTTAATGACATGGAAGTGAATAAGAAAAAGCACAGAGTAACCTTGTGTCACTGCCATTATCATATCAGTATGCAGATGATATGTCCCAACAGCAGTAGTGAACACAGTTTTTTTGTGCTGTGTTCTACAACTGCAAGAACTTAAGCAGCAGCTGCCTACTGAAATACAAGAGATTCAGACACACGTACTGAAGAAATATGATACTTTGTAAGTACTGTCTTATACATGTTGCCTAAATTTTATGTGAACTTATGTCCATCAACTTCTGGCTAATAGTAAATTAGATATTTTTGTAATCTTTATAATGGAAAGGTTTCCATTGTTCTCTTTTCTAACTTATGATATGAAAGTTAAGTTGTAGTAAAATTAAGTTTAGGCACTCATTATATTCTATGCAAGAGGCAAGTAAATATATTTTACTTCTATTTTGTCTTTTGACACACAATTTAAGAGATAAACTTCTTTTCACACCTTTTTGAGCATCTCGGGGAACATACTACAAATCTAAATAGCAATGATTTCAGTTCATCGTAACTTTTCTGTCAAAATTTGTGTTTACAACAACGAACAGTTTGACACACCTGCTTCTTGGCACCTAAGTGTGTCTTCTTTTTTTAGTAAAATGTTAGTAACATGACACAGCATTTGACCTACATGACAGACTAATAACTGAAGATTTAGGTCCCAAAAATGTTGCATAAAGGTCTGCTCTAAATTTCGTCCTAGGAAATGACCTTCCTTACATAGGCACCATGTCAAAATTAATATCCAAAAATACAGCCAACTGGAAGACCAATATTAAGACAGATTTAATATGTTCCATGTTCCATGCATTAATCCGATTTATACACTTTTTTCAAAGGACCAACAAATGAACTTGGATTTATTATTGCAAGTTTTACTATGCAGTAATCACTGACCTCAGGGTGATGAGAATGACAATACAAATACAATTATAATGTGTCGTAGTAATATGGAGTGATTTCAACACATTATAATTACATTTGTATTCTTGTTCTCATCACCCTGAAGATGGCTACATGTTTACTATGTAATAGAAAATACATCTATAAATCCAAGTGCACAGGTTGGTCTATTTTTTAAAAAAAAAAATGTACATTAAGACAAATCTTGCGAAAATTATTTGTGAAGAGAGGAGAAATACAAAACTTGCTCAGCATCATGCAGTAAAAAAGAGGTCTTGTATTAACAGCAATGAACCTTTCAGTTCAATGACCAGAGAGAGAACTAGTTACAGAAAATTGATTCAATTTTATCTGAATGTTCTATTCAGCTGCTAAAATTTTGTTTTATACAATTTTGTTTTATAAGTAGAAACAATAAGGCCCATAATTTTATTATTCATAGTAGTAATTAACAGCAGTAATTAATAATGTAAAATTCAAAACAATGGAATGATTTACAATCAATACTGACAAAATAAATATGATTCAAAAATATATATACATATATCAGTAAAAGGTAAAGGTAAAGTGTACCCTTGTACAGGCACTGAGGCTCTGTACAGGCTGCACGGCCCATAGGGGAAGTAGAGGTATAGCTCTACTCTTTCTTGGCCATGGCACTAGAAGGGGGTGGGGGGTCAGCGTCACACCCCAGTCACTCTTTACCCCCAGGAAAGATCTGGTACCCATTGTACAGGAGGCTGGGTGGGCCCCAGGGCCGGTCTGGACAGGTGCAGAAAATTTTGCCCCTGCCGGGATTTGATCCCTGGACCGTCCAGCCTGTAACCAGTCACTATACCGACTACGCTACTCGGCCCACACATATATCAGTACTTGAAAAACATTCTTTGATATTTTACAAACTTAAAAGAGCACACAAGTATTTATTGTAGGAATACATTGTGATGTTTGTGTTGCCATGATAAAAATTTGGATGGGAAGAGTATGATGCCATGTTAATTGCCAATTTGTTACTGATGCTTCAGAAGCCTACTGTATCCATCTTTAAGGTAGGTGATTGAAAATAAGTTGCTGGGAGAATTATTCTTCTTCAACTGCCTAGAACACAAAGGCATTAATCACCTCCCTAATTATGTCATTAATAAATTAGGAATTAACAAGGCACCATACCCAAGGAAACTTGATCATCAACAATATTATCAATCGCACATCCATTCTTGAAGTTGCCAACTGTGCAGTGTGGTACTGCTTCTTCTAATAGTAGTCAGGCACAGGGGCACAAGCAATCTTCACGAAGTCCTGATATTGCACTTGCCCACCAGGTGAGACATTCGCCTCACGAAATATCTGATCAACTGAAAAGGATAACAAAATAATAATAATAATAATATCACACTACTCAGGACATAAAAGGAGAACATCAACACGCTCATATAGTACCAATGTTTACTAAGCCCTTATTAGCATATGTCCTGCATATTTCAATTGCATTTGGCATATTAGAGATCCAGATTCAAGTCTTCTGGGTTCTTACATCATGTCAACTAGTATATAATTACAGATGTTTCAAAATTCACTGTGCCTTCCCTTCAGTGTCAAGCAGTCCAAAAATAATGGAGTGTATGTCACGCTTCTTAAATTGTATTCTCTCTTAACTCATTTATGAAACTTATGATTGATATTTATATTTGTTACAGTGTTTGAAAAGATAGAAGAAAACAATCCTATTGGCTTTACATTGGTTTACCAAATGGTTTGTTCCTTGCACAAGAATAACTTACAACAATAACCAGTTTCAGTCGCAATATCAACCAAGAGTTGCATATTACTTGGCACTCACCCTCCTTTGCACTGAGCTGCTCTCCCCAGCGCAATAACATGTGTCGCAACTGACGAGCAGGTATGGTGCCTTTCTTAGCTGGATCTGCTGCCTTAAAGGCATCTATCACTTCACGAGGCAAGTCTTCCGCCCGACTATGAATATGCATTATATCCAAGAAGTCTGCAAAGGACATTCTGCCACCTGCAGGAAGTGCAATTTGTGCCTTTCACTATACTAGAGTCTTGAAAAAAACAATGGTGGTAAGAAAATATGTAACACCCAATCACATCTGGAGAAAATGAAGTCACACATAGTACTATTGTGCACCTTTCCTTATGGAAAAACAAAATACTTGATTGTCCTGTGCAATATGGCACCATGTCATGTCCTTCAGGGGAACTTACTCATTTGGAGGCACTGAAAAATGCAAACAGACCTAATTGTATCAAGAAAATCGATACAACACCGAAATGTGGGATTCAGTAGTACCTCAGATGATAATGTGTCACGTTTCTGAGAACAATGGCTTTCATAAAGATTAATACTAACAGTTAATATTATTATGTAAATCAGTATAATCTATAAAGGAAGATGCTAAAATGCAATTCTAACATACATGTATATTTTAACAAACAAGGTGTTAAGAGAGCACTGATTTCTAGGTATGCTTGAGTGAAAGGCTTCCATGAAGATTATTATGATGAATGTTGCAACAAAGGAAGAAGTCACAGCAACTTCTGTGAATATTGCCCAGGGTAGTCCCAAATTTCCTAATTTTTAGGTACCCTGTAGGTTCATGATTGTACTCATTAAAAGCCCATCATTGGACCTTATTCTAGTATTAAAATTCATGCTGGTACACAGACTGTAGTCCACAGAGTGGATTTTATTGGTTTAAAGTGGGGCACACTAATCAAACTGGATTCAGTCTAGTAAAATTAAGTTACATAAGATTCTGCCAAGTCAGACCAATCTGTTTTACATCAGATTCCTGTATACTTCTGACATACTCCAAAAGTCAACTCAAGCTGTTCATGCCTGCAACTTTAATTGAATACCTTGTGGTTGGCTTTTGTGGTTGCAATAACAAACATTTTGCTTTCATAACACAATGAATTCTGTAATCCATGGTTAACTTACCTTTATCTTTAAGATATTTTTTCAGCTCATGAATTGTTGGGCTCATTCCCAGGGACCTCATGATGATAGTCAGCTCATCCAGAGTTCTAATTTGGCCACTTCGGGCGAAAAGATAAAAACATTCTCGAAACTCTGTCGGAAAACAAAAATTATAGCACAACTGTAGCGTCAAAGGGTCAAAAAATACCAGAGACACAACTTACGGCCCTAACGTGAACTGTGTAACTTACCATCGATGTCCTGTTCTCTAAAATATCGTGCCTGAAACGAAAATATTACTTTTAATTAGTCAGCAAGGCAACAAACTATATGTAACTCTGTTACAAGTAATATTCCAAACATTGCAATACCATTTGTAAATGTGTCTTCCAACTGTCTGATAACGAAATGCAATACTCTCGAGCTCCACACTCCACGTAATCATGTACGCCTACATTCGGTAAGGTCAACAGCTGATCACGATCAACTGGGATATTGTTTCTAACACCGTGTGTTTAATACAGCGACACACAGATGGCACCAAAGTTTGTTATACGAACGTTTTTACAAATGCTACCTTGGTTTTATTAAAATTCGATCCTGCACGGCTTTCTGCTCATGCAGTTATGTACCACAAAAATTCTGCTCCATTGCAGCGGCCCGACGTTATCGAAATTTCTCACTAAAGCGACCGTCCCAATACAAGCAACAAACTGTAGCCCAAATTGATGAACTACTTAATTGTCATTCTCTGTTGCGTATTTCGAAGATTAGGCTATGAATTAGAGCCCACTTTTTAAAGCTCCCTTGTCTACGTAGCATTACCAGAGGGACGAGCGGGTAACCATCTGGGAATATTCAGAACCGTACAATTTTGTCTCCCATGTAATAAACAAGGAGTCTACCATTATAACCCCATTTTATACTGCTCTGATTCCCACTAGCCATTTTTTCCTGTGAATCCACTGCCTTAAACGATAAATTTCCAACCAAGCACAATCAGTGAGAGTTAAGATTCGCACGGTGGACATGGACAGTGACGTTCACGTGGCTTCTAACGTCAAGTACGTATGCGATTACTCATCTGTCACATACTCTGAATGGCACTCAGCTCGGCCTTTAATGGCAAGCCTGGGTTAAGTATTCTGTGACCACGTGCGCAGCTGATGCATGTATGATCTGTGGCTGAAAAAGTGTGTTGGATGGGGTATGAAAACAAGGTGATCCCACCATGGTCGTTACAGATTTTTGTTGGTTTCGTATTATTGAGGTAATGAGCAACTGCGGGCTGCGTTACTGGTACTGCACACATTGTTTCATATTTTTATATGCTTTCTACGTACACAATTACGCCTAAATACAACAAACGAAAAGGACAAAGTTGCGTGTTCGCTCGAGAAATAATGTCATACGCATGTACATGCGTAGTCAGTTGTAGTTTGTTTATGGTTTTATTTGAGTTGTATGTGCCAAGGCCGATAAACAAAGCGTGCTGTGAATCGACTGTTCTTGAAGAATGATTGCTACAAAGTCGGAGACCTTTGAACTTTCCACTTGGCATTTGTGTTAGAAATTATTGAATTAATTGTGGTAACAAGTTTATCTGCAATTGAAATGGGAATTGTGGTTGAGGCTGTAAGGTTCGTTTCGTGCGGATATAATTACTAGTTTATAAGGAACTGTAATTATTCATACATTTTATGGGTGCTTCAGTGAGATATTGCTGAACTGCATGCAGATTAAAGTACAATTATGATGCAACTGTTTTACCTCACTGCGACTGTAAAGCGGAATTACTTAATACAGGTTAACTGAGCCATAGTTGAACTGATATCCATAAAACAAGTATGTTTGGTATGAACTGTAATTAGCATACCCACTCAACGGTGGATGACTTGCACTTGTTCATATTTTTTACGAACGAGCTTACACTTAATAGAAGGAAACTCAATTGCATGTACTTTTGCGCGTCTATTTTTGAGCCCAGCCTGCTTGCATTTCTTTTCGTGTATGTGTGAACGTGTGTGTATTTGAAGATTTAATAACTTCACCTTGAGCTTTTTCCGGAGGTGTTGGTAAGCAGTATTTAAATAGAATTATTAATGTAAAAATTCTTGTATGAAAAATTTACATTCACATATTTTTGTTAACATCATGGGTTCCTTGAAGATATTTTTGAAATGACTGATTGATCTATTATTTAATGGATTTAGAGTTGCAGTACATAAGAGAAACATAATTCATGACCTTTTAATTTCTTATAAGTGATGGGAAAGTGGTGTAATAGTATGTGTATACATGATATTTTATGTCCAGAACTTGAACTGAAAGTGCCATATATATTTGGGACAAAGTTGTAGAACATGGCATTGATGCTTCATTCACTGTGTGGATGTGTGCTTATATATACATGTAAAATCCCCCCCCAAAAGAGAAATGACCACATTGCAGACAAATTCTAGTCTGCAACAAATTTATTGTTCTATTTGCGTGTTTCAGTTACATGTGGCCATCATCACGGAGGTCGTAGAAAATTTGAAGTGGAAATTACTGGAATCTTACCTTTAAACTTGTTTAAGTTAGCTGACCTATTACAGGACATGATTAAACGCAAACAGTGTGGGCCAAAATCTATTCAATAAGTGTAACAATCACGAATGCTTATATATGTGCTGTGCAGAAGATAAAATAGGCTAATGATCCATACTTGTGGCACTTAAGATTCATTTAAAATGGGAAGTACATGACATATTGAAAGGTGACAGTATGCTGTAATTAGTATCTCCAGTTTATTATATGCCATAGATATAATGAAAGCCCTTCTGGGGCATCATCATTGCTTGTTCAAACATCTGTAAGTTTTACTTAGCTGATAACTGTGCAGTATTTCCCCAAAGATTTGTATAGAAAGAATGCCGTACTTGGTAAATTGTAGTATGTTGTAGTGTGCCTTTATTTAACAACTCATTGCACTTGGTTGTAGTGGTTGCAGAGATTTGTAAAAGTAAGTTTGTGTTTACTTTTATAGATCTTTAGCATTTTGAAAGCATATGTGGTGACAGTGCTTGAACTAGAAAATAACAAAAATTATCACTTTCTTTCTTAGGATGATTAATTACTGGGGTTGAATTTATAGGATGTGTAGCATGCATGAGAGATATTGGAATGACGCTTGAAACGGTTTTCTCCAACTACTTCAGTTTTCATTTGTCAGTATTTCATCAGTACTCTGTATTCATTCTTTTATCTTTCACCGGTGCTATGTAATTTGAAGCAACTGACACTTAAAAAGACTGATGGACATATATCAAAGTATAACAACAAGACATACATCACAGAAATGGGATGTGGTGGTGTGAAAGGATTCATTTGGCTCAGGAGATGATCCCCTGTTGAACTTCTGTTAATGTGGTCATATCTTTGGTTTTTGTAAAACCAGGGATTTCTGTGCAAGAATTCAGTTTCTCACAATGATATTGATGAAGATTTAAGTCTTTGTATGATGCCATGTCCATTTGTAAATAGGTACCCATGTTTTGGAGGAGCCTGTTGCCTCCACCTTCAGGGTCCTTGTGGACTTAGTGGATCCTGAAGGTGGGCAGCAGCAGCTCCGATAGGTAGGTAACTATCTGCTGATCAACATGGTGTCTTATCCCGGAAGACTTGAATATTTTAATGACCAGCTGATAACATGTGTCAACTATCCCTGGATGACCTTCTACCATGTAGTCAAACTTCATATTAAGCAATCATAATGCCTAAGTTACAATTGTGGCACCTGTAAACAGTTGTAAATATTATGTATGAAAAAAGTGTACTAAACTAATCAGGCACTAACTAGATAAAAAGACACCCTTTGCAGCTTCAGGTAGACCTCCTCCAATCTTACTTTGAAAAAGTTGGTTTAGTTGTTTGTGATATTCATTAATTTCAAAACAAGACCAAGAGGAAGGTCTTGATTGCATTGTATTGGTTTATGTGAAGGCAGTGGTTTTGTTGAATTCATCTTTGTGTAAAGTGGGACTGTAAAATGAGTTTGGCTGTGTAGTTCATTATGTTTAATTATAACTTTATATTTCAGTGTCCCATTTCTTATGGTGCAGAAGGAAGAAGGAAGAGAAAATGTGCTAGTTGAAATAGTCTTAAAGAAGTGTTAAATGCGAAGATGGTTTCGGACCTGCAGAAAGGTAGTGGAATGATTTCATACTTCACTGCGAAGAAATAGTATGTCACACTGTTGTATTTTCTTCCATTTCAAGCACTGGTTGTAGTTTTAAACACTCATTTATAAAAGACTGGAAGATGTGGCTTTTATTTGGGAATGTCGTGCCTTGAATGCTAAGTGGTGTTCCAGGAACTGTATGTAGTGATATATCTAATGGAGGAGGGAATTTACAGTGGATTTTGGTTATTTGAATTATAGACATTTTTAAAGTGTTTGTGGTTGTATTAACTAGTTATGTCCGTGTGAGACATATGACAAGACATAGTCATGAGCCACAGTGCGGTGGAAGGAAGAACACCATCAGATGCAGCAGTAGTTCTAAGGGAAGAAAGCTCTAAGCTTACAATTAGAAAACAGCAACATGACTCAACAAGTAACAGGAAGGAGTTGGTGAGTTCTGTTTCATGTTTTGTTCATGCTTGGTCAATAGATTTATCTCAGGATACTGCAGTTATGCACCCCACTGTTGTGTTAATTATGATCTCTAAGGAAAAGAGGCCATAGATGGGTGGATAATATTAAAATTGATCTAAAATGAATAAGGTTGGAGGCTGTGGAATGGACTTACTGAATTGAGGTTAAGGCCCAGTGGCAGACGCTTGTGAACATGGTAGTGAACCATCAGGTTTCGTAAAATGCAGGGAATTTGTTGATTGTCAAGAATGATACTGCAGCATGAAGTAAGTTAATGATGGAACTATTTTTGTAGAATATGAGCACAGTACTTTGAATTGTGTCATCCCCGTTGTGTGTGTGAAAACTGGAGAGGGTATGCAGTCAAACACAACTATGTCAATTAAGATGTTTTAATGAATATAACTAGAAAAACTACATGTTTAGGCACTTATTGGCCATCGTCAGGTTTACTTAAAGAGAGTTTATGGTCCTACTATATATATTGTGCGTGCACATGATGGAGAGATCTGTACATCCGAACTTCTATATTGGAAATGCGGTGGTGTGTTCTGGCTAGAGGCACGATAGGGTCTGGTGGCTAGTGTCGAGCTGCAGTCCTTGGTGCGCTGGTTTTATGAAGAGGCGTGCTCCTCTTCCTTCCTCCTAATTGGGGTCGTGTCCGCAGGAAGGCCCAATGGCCAATAAGTGCCAAAACATGTAGTTTTTCTAGTTATAGTCATTAAAACATCTTAATTGACATAGTTGTGTTTGACTGCATACCCTATCCAGTTATGAGCACAGTAATTTCAGTACTTAATAATAGTTTGTGATGTTTGAAGAGATTTTAGTTTTTTTGCAATACTATTAAGAGTAGTAAAGTAATGAACCCCTGTCTCTTGGGAATGGGATATTCAATTTCCTGTATGTGTGAAAAAGTGTAATGGCTTAATTGTGTTTGTGCACAATGCAAGGCAGTACAGCAAATCACAGCTTAGTCTCATATGTATGTATGTACTTTTTAATTCAGACTCATTTTTTCCTGTTTGAATCAGTCTATAATAGAAGTGCTTTTTGCGTTTGGCCCAAACAATTCTTGATTTTTAATTGTTTTAGATATTTCTTAAGAATGATAGTGGGCAAGTTACAGATGGTAATACTTTTTTTACAGGCTAACATTTTCATCAGAATCTGATATATGGCACTTCAGTTTACAGACAATACAAAATGTTTCCAGAACATAGCACCTCTGGTGCATTCACTTTGTTATTGTCTGTAGATTTCAAATTTGTAGATGATATCAAGAAAAATGTAAAAAGTCAGAGTGTTTGAAATGTGTTACATAATGCACTTATATCTCTTTTTCTTGGGAACATTTACAATCAAACACAACTTTCTTTTATTTTTGGGGTGAAAGATGTTTTCTCCATATCTTAGCATAATATCTACAATTGATCACAACTTTCTTTTGTTGTCTCCATATGTTGTTAATGATGAGGTAGGATGAATATGTGTGGGTATTAATATAAAATATGTATTATGTTTGTCCAGTTTTAACAAAAACAGGCAGATATTGACAGTTTTAGTAAAACTTCTCAATATAGTATTTGACAAAATTCTGTCCGGTGGGAGTCAAGTTGTTCCATGCAGACAGACAGACAAGACAGAGGTACAGACATGATGAAGCTCATAGTCACTTTTACATTGCTTTGTAAATGCCCCTAAAAACTAATAATATCAACATCACAGATTAAATTTGTGACTCGTATGGTCACAGAGGTTAGCTATTATAGTAACAACATAAGACAAGCAAGTTGGAAGTGACAAGAAAGGAAGACCTTGTGACTGCTTAGTCTTGAAATGGTGGTGTAGTGTTAATTGTGCAAAATGAAAATTGATTTCCCAGTAGAAGTTGGGAGCCATTTCATTTTGTACCGTATATGCCTGATAATGAATTGTGCAATGTGCTGCACTCAATTATCAGTTAGATTTGGTACATGAGATTGAGTGATCAAGGAACATTCCATCAGAATCAGAATACTGCCTACTCATCGTAATGCAGAAATCATTTTGAAAAGATTGTAATGTTGTAAATGCATATGTGAAATGTTATTGAGAAGGAAACATCTAATTTATCATGTTGCAATGTTTTTGTAAGTAGTTATTGTACATTCCTCTGGCCATTTATCAGCACCTCACTTCTTAGTTCTATATGCCTAAAGTTTGTACATGTACATACATGTATGTACACACACGCACGTGTATGATCAGAGAGAGAGAGAGAGAGAGCAAAATCAAAATTCATGACATGTTTATTTTATTGATTGGGAAACCATTATTCTGACCCTTCTCAGAAATTGGACTTGGCAGGCCATTTTATATTATATATACCATGCCCAGTTTTATAATTACTGTATCAACCAACAAATGCATTTAATAAAATACAATTTGAGACAAGTATTAAATTTTATTAAGTGCATTTTTTGGTTGATGTATCAATAAATGGCAGACCGTGTTACAATGGGCCAGGATAGCGTAGTCAGTATAGCAGCTCTCTGTGGTCTCGACGGTCTGGGGATCGAATCCTGGTGGGGGCAAGATTTTTTTCACCTGTCCAGAATGGCCCTAGGGCCCACCCAGCCTCCTATACAGTGGGTTCCAGGTTTCTATCCCAGGGGTAAAGCAGCCAGGGTATGGCATTGCCCACCCACCCCCATCTAGTGCTGAGGTTAAAGAAAGAGTATAGCTATACCTCTACTCCCTTTCTGGGCCTTTGTGGCCTGTTCTAGTGTGAATTTTAAAGACCGTGTTACAAGGACAGAAAGTTTTGAAATTTCTCCTTAGTGTATAAACATAATCCCTTATAATGTGCATGCTGCCAGGGTAGTAATATATACTTATTCTGTGTGCTGTGTACTACAGTTTATATGGTTTGTGTAATTTCAGAAACTGTCCAACACAGAGCAAGTGGTGACAAGTCTTGTTGCTGGAGCAATAGCAGGGGCAGTTGCCAAATCCACTATCGCTCCACTAGACCGCACAAAAATCAACTTTCAAATCTCAGAGTCTCGATACTCTGCAAGAGAAGCAGTGCGCTTTCTAGTCAGCTCTTATCGAAATGAAGGGTTGCTTAGCCTGTGGCGTGGTAATTCTGCCACGATGGCACGCATCATTCCTTATGCTGCAATCCAGTTTACTGCACATGAACAGTGGAAGAGAGTTCTTCATGTGGATGCCAACGAAAACCATAAGTACGGTAATTTGTTGCTGTGTGCTAATTACATGCAGTTCTTAATAGCTTAGTCAGCGTAGTGATTAGGCTATGAGCTGGACAATTCAGGGTTCAAATCCTTCCAGGAGCAAGAGATTTTTCCCTTCTCCACATCATCGAGACCAGCTCTGGTCCCCAACCAGCCGGCTGCTCAGTGGGCTGGGTGCTTTTTCATTGGTAATGCAGCTAGTCGATGAAGTTGAGCACTCACCTCTGTCTAGTGCTGAGGTTAAGAATGAGTGGAACTGTGCATCTTTTCCCCCTGTATACCTTCATGGCATGTACAGGGGCAACTTTATGTTTTTGACCTTTGTCTTATTTCTTGCTTGTACCCTCAGCACAAATTCTCATACACTTTTTTTATGGAGGTAGTGAGGTCTCCTCTGTGAGACTGTATCATGTAGTAAATGTCATGTTCTTCCTGATTGCTTATTCAGTAATTAGGTGCCTTATTAGTTATGTTTGTTGTGTACTATGTTGTCTGTTACCTTGTATTGTTTATGCTGGCTTACTGATAAGGCCAGAAATAAAACTGTGAACTGTTTATTCACTTAGAATGTAGTGGAGAACATTCCTACTACTCAGATGCCTGGTAAATTCCATTATTCTCTCTTCTAGCATCCTCAGTCCTGAATATGTCATAAGTAGGTTTTCGGTATTATATATCAGTTTCTGTTGTCTGCTTTTATCCCCTGTAACTCTCTTTATAATGTGAAAAGAACAGAAGTGAAGAGATGTAACTGATAAGACCAAAGATGTGCTGAAAAAAGAAGACAAGATCTACGCTGAAAAACCACATAATACAGGGCGTTTCATAATGTACTCTGGGATTACAAAAATTTATTATAGGAAAACCGTAGGACACGTATTTATGAAACCTGTACAGTTAGAAGGAACAACTCAAAATTTTTTTTTTTTTCCCCCAGTAAGTTGTTTTTCATTGTATTTCACATTTCTGCTGCTAGGTGATGCGAGTGTATGTAGTGAGAAAATTGCTGCTCCGGGGGAGAAGTAGTTTTGTGTGTTGGAATATCACACGAGGAAGTCTGTGGTTACTGTGCAACGTGCATTTCGTGCAAAGTATGCTAAGGACCCACCTACAGACAAGACCATTTGTGCGTGGTATAAACAATTTACTGAAACTGGGTGTCTGTGCAAGCAGAAATCAAAGTGGTCGCCCATTAACTGATGAAGATGTTGTTGAACAGGTTCAGGCCAGTTTTCTGCATAGTCTGAAGAAATCAATGGGAACTGCAGCTAAGGAGCTACTGATGTCGAAAATAACAGAGTGGGGGGTTCTGTGTGAGTGTTTGATGTTTAAACCATAACACATCCAAATGGTACAACAATTGCTGGATGAAGATCACAGGTGCTGGCTTGATTTCTGTTTACAGTTACAAGACTTAATAAGTTCCGATGATCATTTCCTGAAAAAGGTGCAGTTCAGTGATGAAGCCACATTCCACGTCAGTGGTGCAGTAAATCGCCGCAGTGTCAGAATATGGGGATCTGAAAACCCACATGCCATGTGGAGCATCAACGTGACTCTCTTAAAGTCAATGTGTTTTGTGCAATCTCCAGTCAAAAAGTGTATGGTCCATTCTTCTTTGCTGAAGAAACCATTACTGGCATGACATATCTGGACATGTTGCAACTGTGGCATTAGCCACAGTTGCAAAACATACCGACTTTCATATTTCAGCAAGGTGGAAGTCCCGCCCACTTCCACTGTGAGGTTCATCAGTACCTGAACGCAGTGTTACCAGGACATTGGGTAGGGCATGTGTCTGGAAATGACCAACCACTGATGTTATGGCCCCCGAGGTCCCCTGACATTACGTCCTGTAATTTTTCTCTTTGGGGATTTGTCAAAGACTGGGTATTCATTCCACCATTGCCACATGACCTTGATAACCTAAAGGCACGGATCATTACAGCAGTGAAGAATACTGATGCACCCATGTTGACACGTGTCTGGCAAGAACTTGAATATCGTATCGATGTGTGCTGTGCCACCCATGGTGCACACATCGAACATCTCTAGTTGTCAAAAAAAAAACTTTTTCAGTTTTCTTGTGGCTGTGAACAATTCTATTAAGGTAGGTCCTTTGGTTTTCTTGTTATAAATGTTTGTAATCACGGAGAACATTATGAAACACCCTGTACAGATTAACAGTTGGTTTTGCTTGTGTCACGTATTTGTAGTTCATTCCTTTCTCTTCTTACTATGCAACAAACCTTTACTTTACTCATTTTAGACTCATGGTGAACTGCTTTTTGTTTGGTGGCACTGTGTGGAATTTGGTTGTGTTGCTAATGTTCCAGTTGAATATACTGCCTCTGTGTTCAGGGTTAAAGTGATTGGGATGAAGATACAATCAGGATATAAGAGCAAAGTGACAGGATATTATTACCAAATCACTTTTACCCTGAAGATGGAGACAGCATGTTCTTTTGAAACATTGGGAGCACAGCGTGTTGGCGCAGGCTACCACGATGCAGGTCTTTTATGTTGTCATGCTCATTAATATACGTAAGAGAACATATCATTTATAGAAACCAATGTTGTGGAGTATCTGTTTTTAAATTTGTTGTGTGTAATTAGGACTTCTCCTCACGTGAGGTTCCTTGCTGGCTCACTAGCTGGTATAACCTCACAATCGCTGACCTACCCATTGGACCTGGCTCGTGCTCGAATGGCTGTCACTCATAAAGAACAGTACCGCACATTGCGGCAGGTATTCGTTAAAATCTGGTATGAAGAAGGACCACGCACTCTCTACCGAGGGTACTTGCCGACTGTTCTTGGCGTCATTCCATATGCTGGTGTTAGTTTTTTCACGTATGACACTCTCAAAAGGAAGTACATTGGTATGTATAGGTGACAGCTGAATACTGCTGTACTAGTTTCCATAACATGCAGCTGTATTAAATATACAGAACAATCATAAAATGTTGATTGCATGGCACATTTAACAAACAGATATTATTGGCAGCTTTTGCTGCACGCTTAGAGGCAAGTGATGCATCGCCAATGAAGTGTGTATTCATTGCCTGTCACTTGGTACACTTAGTCTGTTTTCAACATATAAGCTTTAGACTTTTCAGTATAACACAATGATATATTCATTATGGCTTAGCTCTGTGTTTCAGTCCCTACCTTGACCATCATCTGGCTACTGTATAAAACTTGTAAAAACACAAGCAAAAGCATACAAAAGACTTCACAAATGAAGAGTATATTTTGTGTACAGTTTTACCTTTGCCATTAAAAGTTGTATGCACTAGCCTGATGAAGGTCCAAGTAGGGACCGAAACATGTAGCTAAGCCATAACCGATATACCATTTTGTTATATAGAAAATTCAGATACTTGTTTGTTGAAGTGACAGGAGATGCCTGATGATGGTTCAAATAGGGACCAAAATATGTAACTAAGCCATAATAAATATACCATTGTGTTAGTGTGAAAATTGGAATGCTGATATCAAAAACCTGACAGGTTGACAGCCATCAAATTAGTAGCTGTTTTAATTAATCTGGACATACAAACACGTGTAAATAGAGTTGTCGTATAATCTGCATTTAACTTACTCCATATTTTAATTTAAGTTGATTGGGGAGGTTTCTGAGTGCCTAGTAAGGTAAATGGTATGTCAGACCCTTTATTGATTACATTGACAGAGTATGTAATTCACATGAATTCAAAGTGTTGATAAAAATGTGACATGAGATTTAAGCTTGGTTGAAGAAAATGAGCAGACACTTGTCACTGATCATATTCAATAAATTTATGCTTAAGTATGTTAACTATCTACTTTCTTCTTCTTCAGTAGGACATGTGAGTAATATCACAGATGTACTGCAGCCTATAAGGCTTATTGTACTCACCCTATCCCCCCCCACCCTTTCCAAAGGAAGGCGTGCTGAGGATTTTTTTGCCCTGAAAAATCCTGACGGCTTCGGCCCGGTTTGAACCCACGAACTTGGGTACTTAAAGGCAGCACGCTACCCCTAGACCACCGAAGCAGATTCAGTGTGTTAACTGTCTACTTTTTATCTTCATAAGACCATTTTAAATTGAGATAAATTGTTGCTTATGGTGTTTAATTTACAAAATTAACTGGTACTTGCTACAGAATACACTGGCAGTACAAGTAAGCAGGTTGGTCCTGTGGCCCGTCTTGCATTTGGAGCCATAGCAGGGCTGTTGGGTCAGTCCTCATCTTACCCTTTGGATATTGTTAGACGGCGTATGCAGACCTCACATATATCTGGCACACAGTACAAGACTATTCTTGGAACACTAAAGAAGATATACAGGTATGGTACAATTATTGTTACTGTTTACATGAAAGATTTTTGTGCAGGAGGAGGGGGTTATGTAAGGCCCTGGAAAATTGTTCACAGTGTAGTTTGTGACCAAAGATGCATACAATTTAAATTTTTAATATGAAACCTTGCAGAATGTGCAGATATAAGTACGTGAATATCAGTGACAAGTGTGTACAGAAATTTTGCATAAAGTTTTTCAAAATCAGTATATAAGAATGGAGGTGTAGAAATGCAATTCATAAGCCCTAACACTAGGACAGAAATCTGTTTTAAGTTTGAATGTACTTTTAACTTGATACACCTTGCTAAAAATAGCTTTTGAACAAGTGGTCATGTTTTTATGAATCCACTAAAGGTGACTGCTGGGACTTTTCTTCCATCAGTGATCACAGTGTGGTAGCACTGCAGACTTGGTGAGGTTTGTTAAGTGAGCTATAGGATCCTGAAATTTTGTTTAGCGTTAAGTGTTCAAAATACATAGAGCTGGTAAATGTAAACTGTATAATCTGATAGCCATGCAATAACTAATGAACTGTTAGATCTGGGCGTGTAAAATTGTATGTGGTTATTGTACACATACCTAAAGATTCCACTTGGCACAGTTTTAACAATTACAGACGTATTGATGATGTAAAATGTTGATGTCACACCCGGCACATTTGACAATTTATAATGGTAAAAATTATACACAGTAAAAGCATTGTTGTTATCATCACTGTTATCAGCTTTATTGTCAATGTTGTCATCATTGTCATTGATCAATCGATCAGTCAGTCTAGGTCTCCTACTATTATCACTGTGTGAGCTGGAGCACAAACATATTTTTTTACTACTCTGCTATTTTCAATGAAGTATTGGTGTATTAGTATATAAATTTTGTGTGAGTGATGGTTATGAAAACAATCAATTGCTGCCCTATAAACATGAAACCAGTAAATATGTATTTCTTTCTTTCTTTCTTCTTTCTTTCTTTGTTGATATGAGAAGAAAGAGCATTCCACTTCTGTTTAAACTTGTTTGTTAATGTTTCAGAGATGAAGGTATTCGTGGAGGTTTCTTCAAAGGCCTTAGTATGAACTGGGTTAAAGGACCAGTTGCTGTTGGGATTAGCTTTGCTACGTATGACTCAATATGTACTGGACTACGTGAAATTGTAACACTGTGCCATTAGATGGTTCAGCGTTTTCATATATTAACATTCATTTCTGTTCGCAAACGTATCACAGTACAGAGTGTAAAGTGTCACTTGTATTTAATTATTTTGTGAATTATGCAGTAGTTGTGTTGGGAAGTGCAATGCATAAGTGAACATAAAATTAATTTCATATTTCACCACTTCATACATAACCTTTAATTTTTCTGAAAGGTTGTGAGTCTAACCTTCTTAATCAACAAGACCAGGGAAAAATGTGATAAACTTCCCGGTATGATAGTGCATGTTTGAGTAATGTGGCGACAAGCCATCATAGCAAGTTAATTTTAGGATGTATAAAGGAGTGTATATAGTCTTATGTTTATATGGTGTACTTCAGAGTAGTAGTAGTAGTAGTAGTAACAACCTTTTCAGTCCTGTGGCCAAAGAAAGTTATAATTTACAATTTAGTCATAGATACACTGATTCCAAAATATGTCAGACTAGCTCATCCATCTGGAACACCTTTTTATTATTGTACTGGTGTTTCCCATAATCATTTTTCATCTCGTTGCATTCATCTTCATAGAAGCTTACATCGTGACCTTAAAGAATATGGTTCCGTCTTTCGTGATGATACTTGCCGTGCCTTATATTAGAATAAAAGAACTTGTATTATATGAGCGTGTAGCTACATTATTGCTTGGGTCTTACAACAGGACACTCTGTCTTCATGGTTACAGTACTGTTTTCATGGGGAAAAGAACAGGGAAAGCAAATGACTTTGACTCAAACCCGGACATGTAACAGCAGAAGTAACAAATATTCCAAGTTTTATTTCCTAAAACAAGTATTGTTTGTATTTATACTTTCCTACCATGATTGTTAGTTCCAAGATACAAATCATGAGGGACAAACAGACACTGTGAATTATATAAATGTGTGTGTTCTGTCTGTATTATGGCATGTTTGGTTTCAAGTATATTAATACCATTATGGCTGGAAATGTCCAAACTTGTTTGATACATCTGTCTAAAGGTCTACTAATTTTTTTGACATGATTGCATCCTCTTGTCCATTATCTGCAGTAATTAGACATTTTCTGGAAGCCAAGCCATTAACAGCTGTATGCTATGTTGGTGAATCAAAACTTCTGAAATTATGAATGGAAGCATCACGATGTGCTTGTAACATAATATGATATTAAATAGTGTACGTCAGCACCATCACTTTATTACTAAAGGTAATTATAAAGCTACATGTTTCAACTATAGATTAGTCATCCTCAGGCCTATTTTGTCAATTGTTTCACAAGATGCTATGCACACTTTGGGATTCCATCATGTTTACATCCCTGGAATACATCAAATTAACTCGTTTGTCTCTAAGGACGTGATGTGCAAATTGTGTTTACAAGAGTGGGATACATAAAATTGGATCATTTGTCTCGTAAACTGTATTATACAAATTGTGTCTAAAAAGTTAAAATACGTAAAATTCTTAACGGTGTATTGCTGTTCACCATTTGCAAATATGAGTTCCGTTATCATCTGGTTGTTTTTGGAGCTATGGGATACTGTATATTTACTTGTGACGTCGGAGTACAGCTTTGTTGCTTTTTTGTGGGAATGGGTGTGTTGTGAAATGATCTCGCATGATGAAATATTGGATAGTATTGTCTGGTAAGGTTCGCTGCTTGTTTCTATTGTTATTTTGTTAATGGACAGATAAGCTTCCAGTTACGATTTTCTCCTTACATCTAAAGAACAAAAATGGAAACAGACATTAGTTTTTGTTGTATCGGATTTGAAATCAAGTTCTGTTGAATAAATTACAGAAAGATTTGCAAGTGTTGAGTTTTTGGTTCCGTTGTTTATATAGTCCTTGCGATCAGCAGTAGTCTTCAGCGTAGGTGTCTATACGTTCGCACTGGATATTAACCACTGTGTAATATGTCGTTCTATAGCTATGTTGTTCTAGGTATTACAATCACTGTACAGACTTTGAACAGTTTCTCCGATGTACTGCCCTTGCAGGTGACGTGTGCTGCTGTCTTTGCTGCCTTCATATGTGCTGCCCTCCATGAAGGGAATGTTGCACTAGTGTTTCAAATGTCAGGTTACTTTGTACGGTAAGTCTATCGTTTATCTGGTTTTTGGTCTCTTTATAAATGTAAAATTTCTCGAGGGTATCAAGCATTTTTCCCTTTCTCGTGAAGTGAATTATGTTCATTATATCATTCATTGGGCAGACGTACACTATTTAATATTATATCTGAAATTATTGTTAGTGTACATTTCTTTCTTGCATTGAAACTGTAGGGTATCTGTACTTGGTGCATGATTTCAACCCGAGTGTCAGTTCACTCTGTTTGGTCTTCTGCATTCACTACTGTTCAGTTCAACTTGAGTTATTTTTTATTTTAGCACAATTTATATGAGCATGCATTACCTGCATTGCTTGACACAACAAAATATTTCCTAGTAGAACTGATGCAGTCATAATAGCAAGAGCCTGTCAGGAACCAGGGATGAACAGAGATGTTAACTTATTTCATGAATTGGACAAAACTTCTACTCCCAGACATTTATTTACCAGAAAAACTGTGCCTACCCATGCTGTTGTAATCACTTCAGAGCAGCATGCTTACAGTCATATAATGTACAATATAATTACATTATGTTATATAATACAGAATAACCCAGTTAAGATGTTCATGCTTAAAATGTTTTCCTGTTTAAGAAGCCAGAATAATTTAAAACCAAAATTTCCCTACATGATATGTATATTGCCCTTTAATACATTTCCCACTTAAAAGGCTTTCCTATGTAATAAGAATGAAAATTTCATGATGCAATGAATTCACCATTTATTTACATTTTCGCATAAAAATCGTCACAGTTTTTTTACCAACATATGTGAGGAAAGTCTGTAAAGATTCACCTTTGAGGTCAGTTCCACCAAGGATCAGAGATACAGCTAAGAAACTCGATGCAAATCCATTGCAACATGTGGCAGTAAATGATGCAACATACTGACTGCACTACATTGTGTTTCCATATGTGAATTTCACACAGCGTGACAAGTCTCCATAGTCTATTCTCAATTTGCGGTGTGTATTAGCAAGAGTTTAATGGAGGGTGTTGTGTATATAACTGTTTTACTTTATTTTCACCCAATTTGAAGTATTCTTTGTGGAAAATTTATATACATTTTTGCTCACATCAGAGTGCTTGTATGTGTACAGTGTCTGATGTAACGATCGAACACCTGATCAGCATCGCTACTACATCAAAAACTGGCACAAAGCATATAGGCTGCTCTGAGTTAAAGAAAAGTTGGATATTATAAACATGGTGGTGACTATTTTTATGTTTTGTTGACCATGCATTGTGGTATGATCCTTGCAAATGACCAACTGGATGCAAAATTTTTCATGTATGTTTATTTTCTATTCTCTACATGCCTTGGGCAGCCATGTGCCCATTGTATCAATGCGACATCTGGTTTATGTCACTCAGTGTAGATGGTACCAGTCGGTCATCTACACAGAGTGTGGTTTGATGATGAAAATGATTCATGAATTTGAATATGGATGGAGTAATATTACAGTAAAGGCCACATCAGTTTTGTTACAAAATTAAAAAATGATATTATTTTCAGGCTGCTGTTTTAAGAAGTTCTTCCCATTTAATAATGCAAGATGTGTTGAATTTTTCCATAAACATCATAAGAATGTTTTACCATATGTGTATGTGTGTGTGTGTGTGCGCTCACGCATATGTGTGTACGTATATATACACATACAGGGTATCATTTATTTTCGAATTTATTCTTTATCATCTGTAAAAAAATCAAAGAGGAGATACGCAAGAATATGAAGGAATAAGAATTAAAAGACTTCCGGCTTGCTCATTTTGATTTGTCACTTATCACAGATTATCAGGTGCATGGGATTCTTGAGCCTGGCCATTGACTCAGATAACTTAACATCAAAATTTCCATATTGAGCCTTCTAATAAAAGTTTCACCAGATTACCAATGTATTTGTGCGTAAGTCTGTGCTCATTTATTTTTGGTATGATTCATTGGTTGTAAACCAATTTTGGCACAGTGCTTGTTCTGCTTTTTCCCACTAAGTTCACTGTTTGGGAAAATAGTGCTAGGTGTATATGAGGATAAAAGGTATTATGTCCCAGAATTCATGCTTTGTTTGATGATTGGACCTCTTATTTGTCATGGGAGTATATTGTTTACCAACTGAATTACCTTTCTTTCATATTTCATATTTAAATCCTATGACTGGCAAGCAGATAAAATTTGTCATTATCGTGTTAGAAAGAAATCTGCATCCACTTTTTATTTAGTAGTTGTGAAAGGTGAGTGCAGATTTACCACTGTGAGTAAAATGTATACTATGAAGGCATGGGGGGTAAAGTTCCACACTTCCTAGATCTCGGCACTAATGGGAGGCAGGTCTTTAATTTCACATTCCATTTTCCTTGCTCCCAGAGAAACCATTCCTAGCGTCCATTGGTAGACCCCATAGCCCATTTGGATGTGGTAAAAGTATTTGACTGCTTCTGGTGGGAAATAAATTCTGACTGTTCTAGTTAATTTACACATAAAAATATACTAAAGTTTCATATTTGGGGGGGGGCTTAACATTTTACAGCGTAAGGTTCTAGTGAACATCAGTATGATTTTTTAAATTGATATTCAAACTCTTTATTGGAAATAAGTTGCTGACATCACATCCTTATGTGATACGTAGCCAACTTTCCCTGAAATTTCAGTTTTTATGTTTCTAGGTGTAAGGTTTATTTTATTGTTTACTGTACAGTGCATGATTTTTTATCTCCTTAGTTAGATTGCACCTATCTTTTTTTTTTTAATTTGATTTATTGCATTTGAAGTTCTTACAAGTACATGTTGGGTATAAAATTGTTCCGATAACCAATTTACAACAGTATTTTTTAATGCTTTTCATGTGGGTGTGGTATGATACATAAAGGTTACAGCAGTGGAAAAGAAATACAATGTAAAAAACACTGCGGCACCTATCTTTATGGAAGTATAGCTAACAAGTTTATGGGTTTTTTTTTTCAAGTGCAACGTCCCCGTTATGTTGAATATAAGCTAAAATATAATATAAAATATATATAATACAGTCATGCACAACTTTATATTTTATTAGATTATAATTACAGCTACATGTTTCAGCCCAATTGTAGGGCCATCTTCAGGTTGATCTTTAGACAGGTGGAGCGTACAATTGGTAATGCTTTCAATTTATGAGATCTTGTATTACAAGATTTGGTTAAAATAGTTGTGGTATATTATATAAAAGACTTAAGATTAAAATTCAAATGTTGTAGTTTATACAATAAGCATTAAAACAAAATAAAGTAAAATTGATGGGGTGGTTATGGGGGTATACAGTGGTTGGGATTCTTTTTTACTGAAATATGGTGCTGAAGTTTTTCTTGAAAGATGAAATATCTTCTGTATGATCAATATTAGCTTGCTCTAGGAGTGTTGGCATTCAATCAGAAGTAGTTTGTAGTTACATGCGTCTGTTCCTGTGTAATAGATATTATATAAGATTAATGAAATTGGATAGTAAGGTTATATTATGTTTTTGTTTTAATATGTGAACTGTGTACTTACATTAATGTTTTTGTATGAAGAGAAAGGTAATGAGTTCTAATCAAATACAATATCACTTCTTTCGTCTAGGTGAAGGCAAAATTCTTCTTGTAGGGTGTAATGTATGCCTGGGAATGAAAGTATTTTGACTGGAGTGGGCAGCACCTGTTTAGGAGATGTTCTGTTGTTAAATGAAGTTTGCCTATGTAAGATTTATTTAGTGTGAAATCATGCTGGGCTGCTGCTTCTGGTAATTTCCGTGTTAATGAACTGTTTCACTTGATATTTGTACAGGAGTAACAACGTGAATTTCTTGTGATGTGGTCAAGTTGAGAATGATCATGTATACTGGAATGCTTGTTGGTCTCTTCTCTGCTCTGTTACGTAAACTGGCGGTGTATGACTGTATTATATATATTTTATATTATATTTTAGCTTAAGTTTATGGGTATTGCATACATGCTATTGTCATTGTATTCTGTAATTTGAAAGAGCCTCTCATTGTCAGGTTGCTCTCCAGCCTTGCTCCAATGTCCATAGTGTGTCATCTAGGTCAAATATAAAGTAATACATCAAGCTACACAAAAGTAGGTAGCTAAATCTTAACTGATTTAAGAACAGGCTTTTACATGACTAAGTACAAGGCATGTTCAAAAAAAGACTGAACTTTTTAAATAGTGCATCAACCAGCACAGAGAGTGTGCTGTGCCTACTGAGCACACCTAACATCAGGTTTTGACAACAAACTGCCATTTGTCCCATTTTGTTTTGAGCATTAGTCACTGAGCTACATCTGCTGAACTGAGCAAGTGCACAAGCTGTTCGTCAGATTAGTGACAAAGTGACAGTGGTTTGGAAATGACATCATTTCAAAGTGGTTTTAAGTTTGGGAAACAGGAAAAAGTCTGATGGGGCTAAGTCTGGAGAATAGGGTGGATGGGGCACAACGGATGTCTGATGTTTTGCCAGATAACTGCGGATGAGGAGCAATGCGTGAGCTGGTGCATTGTCATGGTGCAACATCCAGGTCTGGTTTTTCCACAGTTCAGGCCTCTTCGTGCACACAGCATTCCTCAAACATGCTAAAACTTCCAGGTACCGCTGTTTGTTTACCATCTGACCACGTGGTACAAATTCATGACGGACAGTGCCTTTCCAATCAAAAAACACAACCAACATCACCTTGAATTTTGACCAAATCAACTGTGATTTTTTTGGTCAAGGAGACTGGCTCATACAGTCCTCCCTGTATGCTTGGTTAAGCAATTGAAATGTCTGTGTAAAATGTTTACCAAGTTTGCAGCAAAATTTCATACACGCACATTGTTCTTCAAGCTCTTTCATTGTCACTTTGTCACTAATCCGACAAACAGCTTGTGCATGTGCTCATTTCAGCGGATGTAGCTCGAAGACTAACGCTCACAGCGAAATGGGATTTTGTTGCCAAAACCTGACGCTAGGTGTGTTCAGTAGCCGCAGTGCGCTCTCTATGCTGGTTGGCATGCTATTTAAAAAGTTCGGTCTTTTTTTGAACATGGCTTTTATGCTCTTGACATAAGCACTTACACCCAAAGAGTACACCATATGAAATTAATACTTTGCCCTCTCCATTTAAGATGCTAGTGCATGATGCTTTGGGTATTTAAATTTTGAAGTGAGGCTTCAGTGTGTTTTACTGTTTGAAGATAGACACCCCTCTTAATTTACGAGGGTGAATCAAAAAGTAAAGGCAATTTTTAAATTACGCAGTAACCAGGACAGAGAGGAGCTGCTGCATTGCACAGTATTGACAATGCCTGTTGAAGTGTTCAGCCATGTGCAGTACAGCGCTGTGCCTTCAGTCAAGTAGCAGCAACGTGGGCGAAAACATGGACACTCCTTTGCAAGATCACACCATCTAAGAACAACGTGGCGTAGTGCAGTTTCTTTGGGCAGAAGGAGTGAAACCTGTGGAAATTCACTGTCATATGTTGGCTCAGTATGGACAGAGCACCATGTGTCAACAAAAGGTTTATGAGTGGGTGGAAAGATTTAAATTGGGTCGAACACATGTAACTGATGAAGGTTGTTCTGGTCGGCCATCAACATCGCTCAGCCGCAAAGCTTCTTCTCCTCAGGAATACAGAAACTAGTTGAACAATATAACAAATGCATTGTGTTGCAAGAGGACTATGTAGAAAAATGATATGTAAAATTGCTCACAGTTCCTTCTATTAAAGCCGTTAAATGTATTTTGCCTTTACTTTTTGATTCTCCTTCATACTTTGTTCTTCAAGTTTAAAAGAAGCAGGGGTTATAACTGCAGAAGTATTTGCAGTTTACCGTTTCACCTATTAATTTTCCATTATGTTTTAAGAATTAGTGAATTAGATAGAGGGTGGTCCATAAATATATATGATGTGTCAATGGAGAATGTAATTGAGTGTCAAATTTGGAAAAACAGGATAAGCCTCTGAGAATAGGTGAAAGGATTAAATTGGAGGAACACAACAGAGTCAAAATTCGGTCAAATGGTCGTATACAGCAATAAAAAGAATTAGCATCATAATTATGCGTGTAGTGAAACTTCATTAAGTAATCCAAAGATTTAGGAATAATAAATTTTTCAGCAAAGTTGTATTACAAGAACAGTTTTAGCATTTAATAAAAACTCATTACAGGCAATTAAGTGGTGAGTTCAAAAAAATCATTCCCAGGATGCAGTGACATATGTGTATGATTATTGCCTTGCAAACAGCGACATTGCAGAAATCTAAATCAATTGGTAATAATTCTATAATACTAAAGTTAATCTTAATCCTGCTGATGGCTGTACATTTTTTTAAATGGAAGATATTCATGTAAATTTAATAACCCTGATAATTTGTACTGCATGTACAGTGTACATCAACAAACATAGAATCTCCATTCCCTAATGTCACAGTTGGTCAAGAAAACACCCATACTGAGCTAGATCATGATTGTGACCAGCATGACATTTCTGCTGTCAGTCGATGCACTATTTATAGTCTTGTTATCTTCATGATTTATGCCATGTGGTTACTAAAGATTCTTCAAAAATGTCTGGTTTCAAAAAGTGGTTCACATTGACAGATTGTAGATTGACAGATTGTAGAGATATAAAATTATTTATAAATTTGAATCTTGAGCAGTTTTTCTACAACAGACAAAGATAATGGTATTACATATGCGATGATGGCCAAATATGGAAAAAAAAACTTCTCTTTCTCATTTTCTAATATGTGACAGGGAAAAGAGAAGTTACTGTTATAGCAACTACAGTAGAGTATCCCCATAGTGTATGTATCCAAATTTATATTTTTCTTTCTGCATTTTCTTAGTCTTAAATGACCTTTCCTTTTTATTGAACCTTACGTACATAACAGAAAAATTATAAGTAGGTTGAAGAGATTATTAACTTACAGTTTAAAAACTGGTAAATGAGAAGAAGATAATGCTGTACTGAGGTGGTGATTTGCTCGGTTTTCGCCACAGCCCCACAACAGTTCATTTGTGATATGTGGTGATGAAATGGCAGTGCCTCATATTTTTCTCTGAGTACTTGAGGTTTCCTTTGTAATTTATCACTTCACCAGTGCTTCATATTATAACCTTAATTTTGAAACCTCTTTCTTCAGGTAGTTTCTCCTAAATTTTTAAAGAAATGAGAAGATTCACAAACTTTAGGTAAAGTAAATAAAATTAAGATTGTCCCTTGTGCATGCCATGAAAACATATGGGGGCAGTGGACATATAGCTCCATTCATTCTTAACCATGGCACTTGCACGGGGTGACTGGTCACCTTTACACCTGGGCATAGAAATCTTGGTACCCAGGGAATAGGAGGCTAGATGGGCCCAAGAGGTGGTCTGGATGCTCTGGATAAGATGTATCTTGCCCTTTGTGGTAGAGTAGATCAGAGGTTTTATATATATATATAACTAGTAAAAGTACTGCTCAGCTTAAACTTAAAGAGTTTTGCCAGTGAAATATCAGTTACAAGCCTTGAGAAGTGTGGTGGTAATATGCATGTCAACAGCTAGTACTGTGTATATATTTGAAACTGCAGTGCCTTGGGACACACTGTCAACTGCCCTATCAATATAGTAATAAAACTCATATTAAGTAGTACATACATCACATATTTTCATACTTTCAACTTTTAGAAAAACATTTGTGTTCTTGGGGTACATCTTTGTGCATCTGCAAAATGAGAATTGATTAAAATGTCAGGATTTTTATAATGCATACATCCCAGGCAATGGGCAATGTCCATCTCATACTGCAGAATTTTTTTTGCATGAATAATATGATCCATTTTTAATAGCTGAGCTTGATGTTTTGAGTGAAAGTTTAATTTTTCTTTACATTGAGAAACAGACAAAAGTGTAGATTATATTTTGTTATAAACTTGTTTGAAATTCATATTTTCTGTCATGGAGTTCTTATGTACTGACACTTTTTGGAATCTCATGTTCTTATGTTATCTCATGCAAGTCATTATTTATAAAAATGTAAATTCACTTTGTCTTCTTGCATTTTACATTCTGCTATGTTACACCTAAAATATGGCTCCCAAGTGTACTTTTTCATTCATGTGCCATTCTCTTCAAGTCATTTTTGTGCTATGGTCAAAAAGTCAGTTTTGTTTTTTGTGCTGTGAATAATTATGTATGCCCATTTCTATCCTCTCTTCATCAAAAGTAAACCCTAATTTTTCAGCTGTGATTTTTCCGTTCTCTCATTCTGCTGTAGTTCCAGGTCCTTCCTTTGCAATATTGTCTAGTGCATATTTTTGCAGGAATGTCATTCATAGTCCATTTGTATGGCTGCATTGGTATCGAATTATATGTCTTTAAATATCCTGCTATATATATAGTACTGACTACACAAGTGTGCCCTATGGTTTATTTCATTTTCTGTTTTTCCCATACTTGTTTTTAGTGACTTTTTTACAGATTTGTTTCTAATAAATTAATTACTTTGTAGCCATTCCTGAGGGAGAAAATTGGTTTTATGAAATCACCATTCTAGGGTTCCCTGTATGATTTTTGAACCAGTTTACTGAGTTTTAGGCATTTCATTTGAATATTATGCCCTTAGAAGCTGGCCTAATTTTAATTTTCTATCATCACTAGCAACAGCCGAAGCACACACATAAACTTGTGACACTGAATGTATGCCAACAGTTTCTGTCCCTGTTTGTGGTTGAACATACTTGTACATGTAAATAAAACTAAACTTCAGTTAGAGTCACATTGTCTGTGCTATTTAAAAGACTGGCCTATGAACATCAGTTGTATGTATTGTATGTACAGACATGTATTCAAGGGTAACTCTATATTTTCTGTCGTCTGTGGAGGTTATGTCAAGCTGAGTGAAATCAGAAGGTGGTTATATATGATGCTATGGAAATAATGGTGGAGGAAGTTGTCATATCCTTTTGCTTATAAGATACTATGTGAGCATTCAGTAGAAAGATCTGGGGAAAAAACACAAAAGAATCCTCATTCTTGATTGCCAGTTCCCCAGATTCAAGGCTGAAATTACACTACATTTCACACTTAGCACTGCATAGTTTGAAGAGTCTGTCCATTACCCAGTATTCTGAATAGGCATATCTCAAAATGTGATCTTACCTTTAAGAGTTGCCCAGTGACTGAGAATAGCTAGCTGTTGAATCCATCTGAATAGGTGCCTTCCCATCTTTCCAAATGATGATGGACACGCATTTAGTATGTGTGAAACAATATGTTCTGTTCAGAATACATAAATGATGGACCAGTTATGTAAACCAATTAATTCTAAATGCTAATATACTTTGTCATAACCCTTTAGAACATTTTTACATATCACAGGTGTTGCCACTGGTTAGACATGCCTAGTGCCATGACTTACCCATGTTGATAGTATTTGTATGTGTTATGATACGTATTTGATTATTCATGTAATCAAATTTATATAATGAGCAAGTCATGCATAACTAGTGCCAAAACCATTTCAAAGCCAAAATTTAATCTCCCATCATTCTGTGTCATTATGATGGTCAGAGCTTGTAGTGAAAATATATTTAAAAATCACTACATGGACCACAATTCAAAACACTCCAAGTTATACAGAGGTGTGACATTGCATTTACTGTCAATATTAGTTATTCCTGATGTTCATGTGTAACTAATAGTTACACAATATGAGGAAAAAATTTGAGTGTAAACTTCCTTTTCTTAAATATAAAATTCCGGCCTACTTTTTGCATATTGTACTATTATTTGTTTGTAGATTTGAAAGACTTTGTAAAATTTCTAGTGGATGCACATAAATCATTGCTTCCACTTCTTATAAAGCGCTACAACCTATATAAGGTTCTGGCTTGCTCAAGTTGAGCTTTTTTAGCAAGTAGTTTTCCTGTGTGAGGGAACTGGCCTCACGACAAACCCCCAACCTGGAGGACCAGGATTTGTCTGGGGTTATCTCCCATAGACGGGTTGAGGACTTCCGTCTAGCCCCCTCATATCCCTGAGGACTGGGCCCTTAAAACATACTACCTCCCGGGTCAGGAGGACCTGTAGCTCGCAACGGCAGGGTCGCTACTCCCTGAGGTAGGACTATCTCTGAAGAGAGTTCCTACCTGTTACCATCCCTCAACCTGGAGGGCCAGGGCATCTCTTTTAGTCTGGGTCATCAACTTTGACCTGTCTGACATGGGAGACCCTACCAGTAGCAAGCTACCGCCAGCATAGCTCTCAGGATCATATGACCTCGCAAGCCCCACCACTACGTCAAAGAAGGGATGCACATAAATCATTGCTATCCATCACTTATTGTACTTTTCACATCCATTTTTGTACAAATTAATAGGAGGTAATTTGTAATATAGTGACATATGTATGCAACAAGCAAATACTAGTCAATTGCAGTGCATTCTTGACAGCAAAATGAAACTGTGCTCTAGTGATTAAAAGGCAGCATTTAAAGTATGTTAATTTTTAAGTACTGCATGGTGGCTGTCTAATCTGTCGCTAATCATTTTCAGTCAGCGTTTGTACCGTGGTAGGATTTCGTATATTTGTATTAGTGCACCTGCTTAGCTTTTCTCTTAACACAGTGAAATGTGATTACATTGTCATGCCCTCGTGCCTAAAGAAAATGTACTGCCATCACTTGTGATCATCGTGCCATCACCATGTCTCCTTTCTGCACCTCATCCATTTGTCATGGATAGTCTCATGATCTGTTGTATATTTTTAAAAGTAAAGGTGTAAAACTCTCCTTGTGCCTGCCGTGAAGACCTAGACCAGGAGCAGAGGTGTAGCTCCATTAATCCTTTACCTCAGCATTGTATGGAGGTGAGGGGTTACCCACATGCTCTGGTTGTTTTACCTGCCAGCAGCCACTGTGGCCTTCAGAACCAGTATGCATGTTTCAAAGGAGAGAAACATCTCATGCTTCGGCCAGGATTGGCCCCCAGATTGTCCACCTCTTAGCGTAATCACCAGACAGACTATACTATCCTGGCTGCTTGTTTCTATATTATTTGCTGCAAAATTATTCTATGTAGTAAGATGTTAGTAAGTTAATAGTTAGTTCACATGAAACTGTAATAACCTAATTGTTAACAAGTGTTAATCAATTATGTATATTTTGTAGGTATGTATATATGTACTTATAATTGTATTTTAAAGTTATTTTCTTTTTATTTTAACATATGTTTCTGAGAAAATATTATGTTTGTTACTTGTTTTATAGAAGATTTTTTGTTTCTTGAACACACAAGAAATTTAGTGCTTCCATATAATCTGCCTCAGATCATTTTTATACCAATGGAATACTTCAATCTCCAGCCATATTGGTACTGTAGTCATGTTTACTTCCAAACTGGAATTCTTTATATTAGAAAGTAACTTGCATAAAAATTATGTTAAACATACTTTCATGGACTTAAGTGTTTAAGTAAAGACACATACTTGGTCATGCTGACTGCACATATGATAGCCTTAAAATATTGATGCCTTACACACTTTTTAAGAATTGACACAAAGCAGTGTACAAATGTTGATGTGTGCAGTATAAGACTGAATGTTTCCTGTAAGTGATGTGACAATAATTTATAGTCCCTGTATTTCGCAGCTAATTTTTAGCTAATACTGTGTTGCATTATTGATTCTATATATCAGATGATTCAAATGCATGTTAATACGCTTTGTTTAAGTTTTTTATTATGTATGTGTTATGTAAGAAGTACATTCTCAGGAATGATAATTCTTTATTTCTGTCGCAACCTTGCCTTCCTTGTATCGATAATCTCCTCCACTTGTTCCGTGAACTTAAGAAAGGCATTAACACTGTACCAAGCAGTCTGGTGTAGTATTAATGCTGTAGACTTTATTTTGGAGGTGCCCAGTTCGAGTTATAGTTGGTGCATCAGCTATTCCGAGTATTTTGTGGTTTTCGTCAGTCTGTCCAGGCAGTACCTGGGATAGTATGCCTTCCAGATTCTGCCTAACTCATCATTCATGAGTCCTACCATCAGTGCTATGTAGTCTGAGGTAACCAGCAGCATTGTGAATTACTTCACCAAACAAAGTTAAGGGTGTAATGGTGTATTACCTTCGAGTCAGTATATGGTATGTGGACAATTCACTGGTGCTCAAAATGTGTATGTATTACTGTTTATTTAGTGAACTGTGTTAGCTGTAATGGCCTGGTTCTTTACAAGATATTTCGCTGTGGTGCATAATTACGAAGAAATTACTGAGAATATTACAAGAAATTTCTTGTATGTAGCAGGTTCCATCAAAACTAATGTGTGATCATATTATAAGACTAAAGATGTATTCTAAAATAACAATCAGAAAATTCATTAGATGATCAAGATTTGTACTAGTTAGATGGCAATTCAAAGAGAATAAGACCCATGTCTTTCCAAGTTAATAAATTAAAACTGTATCGGGTGTTATTTTGAGGCAAAAACTGTTTTTAGACATATTTGCAAAATTGTGAAATGTGCATGTTAGCTTCTTCACATCTGTTTGTCTGTCCATCCACCTGCGTGGAAGAACTCGGCTCCCATTGGATGGATTTTCATGAAATTTGATATTTGAGTATTTGCTGATAATCTGTCAAAAAATTCAACCTTCATTAAAATCTGACAAGAATAACTGGTACTTTACATGAAGACCAATATATATTTTTTATCATACCAGTATATTGATCAATTCATCTTAGAATGAGATGTTACAAAATGAGGTTGCAGAATACATCAGAACGCACATTTTATGCTCAGTAACACACTTTCCAAAAATTGTGCCATTTATGAGATAATGTGTTAAAATATGGTACAGCCAGACAGGTCACAGACAATGGTATACAGTGCATGTGCATTGCATGCTGAATAATGAAGGCTATAAACACACACTCAGAAAATATGAAACACTTCTATTTTTCCATGGTAACAATTTTTGTGTGAATGCACCTCATTGTTACATGATACATACTTTGCTTGTCTTGTTTAGTATAACTTCCAGAGTCTACTGATAACTGCTTTTATCATCAACATAAATACACAAACTGTGTTCAGGAATCTTTGTATTTCATTTCCTGGTGCATACCCTTGAGTGTCATATCCTGGACCATAATTTGAACACTCTTGCTTTTGTTATTTGTATCCTAATTTGGAGAGTATGTGATAACATGAATTTAAAAATGCTCAATTATAAATGTAAGTTTACATGAGATTAGCCTAACTGCATTACACATTGCAAAATTAATTAGAATCAAAGTCTATTTTTGCTGATACTCAAAATTCCATTTCCAACAATGAAAATGTATAAATTCCACCTAAAAATAATTCAGGCAGGACAGATACTACACTCCCAGGTCAATCAACCTACACCTACACAGTGTATCTTGCAAGAATGAATTGCCATATGAACAGAACATATTTACAACAGTACCTGTTTATCTTAACAGGGTTGACACAAATACTGTAATCATTTGAGGACCTCAAACATATCATCTGACTTTTTCTGTCAAGGGTAACTGCTTTTCTTCCTAGTCAATGCACATTAATTAATGCTCTGTTAAAATACTGTGTACAATATTGCATTTACAAAAGAGACCTGAAAAGAAGACATTCATCATCAGTCTTGTGTCACATATGCACCCCTTCCCATCCTAAGAAAATGGGCTGAAAAGAGTGTCACTTCTCTCCTGACATTCCAGATATACATCCACTTTTTCCCATACCCTTGGTACACTGAAATGTTAACTTGAGAATCAAGCCATACAGCACCCCTGCTTCGGTGAGTGTTTATGAAAAACTCAATCTGGATTTTAACCCTTAAGTGATACTCTGGATGAACTTTCAACTACTGCCCAGAATGGAGGGATTTGAAATTTACAGTACTCTTACATGCATTCATGACCATGTGGAGCACAAGAGGATAGCAGCATGTAAGGACTTAGTCTGTAGTGCACCATGGCAAGCATCAGAAGTGTCAAGGGTGTACAAATGCCAGATTTAGAGTTCTCTGCAGTGGTCTTGTTGAAATTCTTGGACAACTTGGCCCTGAAAATGAAGACACAATGATCCTTTTGAAACATCAGTTAACTGCTTAACAAATGACACAAGGGTAACATCCAGAAGCCATGCATGTTCATGAATTTTAAGATCTAACATATTCAAGATCAAGTGTCTAGTTAATTTAGACATCCATGGTTTCACATTTAACAATCATTTATCAGACATTTTTATATTTGGCATTTCTGCAAGTATGATGAATGCAGAAACTAATTTCTGAACTTAATGGACCAAGGTATATTAATCATTCATGAACTAAAGAGGCCTTCTACCCCAAGCATAGGCAGCTGGCTCTTCTGTAGTGCTGTCACCACCCGCTACATCAAATGCCATCATATCCCTGACAGTAACCATCCAAACTAACAATGACTGCATTATAAGCCAGGATGTTGCATTTTATGCCATAAAAATTTCTCAATCCAACAGCATAGCCATCTCATACACGCACACTCCCTCAACTAAGAGCAATTTCGGACGTCAAAACATTCAGGACATACTGGCAGAATACTCAAAAACACTGACACTACAGTTGCGTAAGTCTACAGTGTTGATAACTTAAGGACAGAATGTAAGACTCGAGTATTACGGAATGGTTTGGTCCGTATGGCACAAAGAATGCAAGATTCAGTACGACTCAAAAAATATGGTCACACACAAGGTTTCTTAGAGACTTGCATAGCAATCTACGCGACTGGGTTGTAATCTCTTACATGTGCAGATAACGAACAAGGTAGGGTTTTGCTTGGATCGTTTGCCTCTTTTTTTTTTTTTTTTTCCTATACATTTCTTCCTTCCCTCCGTTTTTTTTTCAGACATACCTTCATTCATTTACGTTGGTTCCA